>Ga0209555_10000327_pt1 | contig 41076 bp, 39 predicted proteins | sample SaaInl85LU_5_DNA_FD_184643 | JGI IMG/M metagenome (GOLD analysis project Ga0209555, IMG submission 184643) | Marine microbial communities from expanding oxygen minimum zones in the Saanich Inlet - ESP_85LU_5_DNA (SPAdes) (version 2) | ecosystem: Environmental > Aquatic > Marine > Intertidal...
CACCTACAGCAAGTTTTGATTTGTTTCAAAAAGCAATTAAGGTTGCAGAACAAAAAGGTATAGCTATAAAAGCAGGTAATATTTTAAGCTCAGATGAGTTTTATGCTGATGATTTTAATGATTTTAAAAAATGGGCAGATTATGGAGTTTTATGCGTAGAAATGGAAACAAATGGACTCTATACTGTTGCAGCAAAACATAATGTTAATGCATTATCTATTTTAACTATTTCAGATAGTTTGGTTACAAAAGAAAGAACAACATCAGAAGAAAGAGAACAAACTTTTAAAGAAATGATAGAAATTGCTTTAGAGTTAGCTTAACTATAAAGTAATTTTTAAAAATATTAATGTAAAATGAATAATTCATTAATCCAAAAATATAATATTCCTGGGCCTAGATATACCAGTTATCCAACAGTTCCTTTTTGGGATGATACAACTTTCTCTAAACAAAAATGGATAGAGAGTTTTAAAAAATCATTTAAAGAAAGTAATGAAAACGAAGGGATAAGCCTATATATACATTTACCATTTTGTGAAAGTCTTTGCACATTTTGTGCTTGTCATAAACATATTACTAAAAGACATGAAGTAGAAGAAGACTATATAAAATCTGTTTTAAAAGAATGGCAATTGTATGTTGATTTGCTAGATGAACAACCAATTATTAAAGAATTGCATTTAGGAGGAGGAACACCTACTTTTTTTTCTAAAGAAAATTTGAGAATATTAATTAGTGGTTTACTTAAAAATGCACAAAAACATTTAGAAGCAGAATTTAGTTTTGAAGGGCATCCAAACAACACAACAAAAGAACAATTGCAAACTTTATTTGATTGTGGCTTTCGAAGAGTAAGTTTTGGTGTACAAGACTATAATTTAAAAGTACAAGAAGCTATTCATAGAATTCAACCTTTCGAAGCTGTTGAAAAAGTAACAAAATGGTCTAGAGAAATAGGTTACACTTCTGTAAGTCATGATTTAATTTTTGGTTTGCCTCATCAAACCAAAGAAAATGTAATATATACAATTAATAAGACCAAAGAATTACAACCAGATCGAATTTCTTTTTATAGTTACGCTCATGTTCCTTGGATAAAAGGATTAGGACAAAGAGGGTTTAATGAAAAGGATCTACCAAAAGATGAAGAGAAAAGAAAATTATACGAAATTGGTAAACAATTGTTTGCAGAATTAGGCTATGAAGAAATTGGTATGGATCATTTTGCTTTAAAGTCAGATACATTATATAAAGCAACAATAGATAAAACCTTACATAGAAATTTTATGGGATATACATCTAATAAAACACAATTAATGATTGGCTTGGGTATGTCTGCAATTTCTGATTCTTGGTATGGTTTTGCACAAAACGTAAAAACGGTAAAAGAGTATCAAAGTATAGTTAATTCTGGAGAAATTCCTGTTTTTAGAGGTCATATTTTAACAAATGAAGATCAAATTATAAGAACCCATATATTAAATATGATGTGTAATTTTTCTACATCTTGGAAAGAAAATAATTTAAAAATTGAAAATTTAGATTTTCATTTAAATCAATTAAAAGAATTAGAAAAAGATGGTTTAGTAATTATTAAGAAAAATGGAATTAAAATTCCAGACAGTTCTAGACCATTTGTAAGAAATATTTGTATGGCTTTTGATAAAAAATTACATCAAAAGAAAATCGAAAAACAACTTTTCTCAATGACTATTTAAAAAAAAATTGAGCTATTTGTTTGGAAATCAATTTTTTTTATCTACATTAGTTTTTCATTTAATTCCCCCAAAAGATGAATCTACAACAAATAAAAAGACTTAGACTTACAAAAGTAAATGTAAAATTTTTCGATGTTTTCTTTAAAATGCTAATACTTACCTTAAGTTTAGTATTTACTTTAGAGTATTTACTTGGCTAATTATTTACAAAAATTTGTAACCTAATTATAAAGCTCCATTTTAAAAAATGGAGCTTTATTTTTCTTAAAAAAATCTTAAAAACATGACAATTGTCATATTTTAAGATTTCCTTCAATACTATTTTTGGTTTATCAATTATCAGGCAAGATATGAGCGTAATATACCTACTTCTAACACTAAGTATTTTAGTGGCAATAGTTTTCTTTATTGCATTTATTTATTCAGTAAAAAAAGGTCAGTATGATGATGCTTACACACCCTCTGTGCGTATGTTGTTTGATGATGAACTAGTTAAGAAAAAATAAAAAATCAACTAAAAAATTAATTATTAAATTATGGAGATGCAACAGTTTTATTACGATAATAAAATCGTTAAAAAGTTTATCTATGCTACTTTACTTTGGGGTATAGTAGGCTTTACAGTAGGTCTTCTACTGGCGTTTATGTTTTTATTCCCAAATATTACAGATGGTATTTCGTGGTTAAGTTTTGGTCGTTTAAGACCATTACACACAAATGCTGTAATTTTTGCTTTTGTTGGGAATGCAATATTTGCAGGAGTTTATTACTCTTTGCAAAGATTATTAAAAGCTAGAATGGCTAGCGATTTTTTAAGTAATTTTAATTTTTGGGGGTGGCAATTAATTATTGTTGCTGCTGCAATTACGCTTCCTTTAGGTATTACAACATCAAAAGAATATGCTGAATTAGAATGGCCAATTGATATTGCTATTGCATTAGTTTGGGTTGCTTTTGGTGTAAATATGATTTGGACAATTTTAAAGAGAAGACAGCGTCATTTATATGTAGCTATTTGGTTTTATTTAGGAACATTTGTCACAGTTGCTGTACTTCATATTTTTAATAGTTTAGAATTACCAGTAAGCTTCTTAAAAAGTTATTCTGTTTATGCAGGTGTTCAAGATGCACTTGTACAATGGTGGTATGGTCATAATGCAGTTGCATTTTTCTTAACGACTCCTTTTTTAGGTTTAATGTATTATTTTGTTCCAAAAGCAGCTAACAGACCTGTATATTCATATCGATTATCAATTGTACACTTTTGGTCTTTGATTTTTATTTACATCTGGGCTGGTCCTCATCACTTATTATATACAGCATTACCAAATTGGGCTCAAAATTTAGGAGTTGCTTTTTCTGTAATGTTAATTGCTCCTTCTTGGGGTGGTATGATTAACGGTTTATTAACTTTAAGAGGAGCATGGGATAAAGTAAGAACAGATCCTACTTTAAAATTTATGGTAGTAGCTATTACAGGTTATGGTATGGCTACTTTTGAAGGGCCAATGTTATCTTTAAAAAATGTGAATGCAATTGCACATTTTAGTGATTGGATTATAGCACACGTTCATGTTGGTGCATTAGCATGGAATGGTTTCTTCACATTTGGTATGTTATATTGGTTAATACCAAGAATGTTTAAGACTACATTATATTCTAAAGCTTTAGCAAATTTCCACTTTTGGATAGGTACTTTAGGTATTATTTTATATGCTTTACCTATGTATGTTGCTGGATTTGTTCAAGCTTCTATGTGGAAACAATTTAATCCTGATGGATCTTTAACTTATGGTAACTTTTTAGAAACTGTAAACGAAATTATTCCAATGTATTGGATGCGTGCAATTGGTGGAACAATGTTCATTATTGGTGCAATTGTAATGTTATACAATGTTGTAAAAACGGTTAAACAAGGTAGTGGTGTAGAAGATGAGTTAGCAGAAGCAGCACCATTAACAAAAGTTTCTAAATATAGAACAAAAGGAGAAGGATATCATACTTGGTTAGAAAGAAAACCAGTAAGATTAACATTATATGCTACAGTAGCAATATTAATTGGAGGTATTGTACAAATTATACCAACGTTATTAGTAGAGTCTAACATACCAACTATTAGTAGTGTAAAACCATATACACCTCTAGAATTAGAAGGTAGAGATTTATACATTAGAGAAGGTTGTGTTGGTTGTCACTCACAAATGATAAGACCTTTTAGAAGTGAAGTTGAACGTTATGGAGAATACTCTAAAGCAGGAGAATTTGTGTATGACCATCCATTTTTATGGGGAAGTAAACGTACAGGCCCTGACTTACATAGAGTTGGTCAAAAGTATAATGATAGTTGGCACTTAAACCATATGTATGATCCACAAAGTACATCTCCAGGTTCTATAATGCCTTCTTATAAATGGTTAATTAGAAACAAATTAGACAAGTCTGCAACAGAAGATAAAATGAAAGCAATGGTTACCCTTGGAGTACCTTACTCTGAAGAAGAGATTGCTAATGCACAAGCTTTAATGGATGCTCAAGGTGCACAAATTCAAGAGAATTTATATCAAGATCCAGATTTTGCAAAAAGTTATGAAGCAGATAAAAAATATGCTCAAGAAAATGGAGATGAATTTATTGAAATGAAAGACAGAGAAATTGTTGCAATCATAGCTTATATACAAAGGTTAGGAACAGATATAAAAGTTAAAGAAGAACAAATTTCTAAAAAATAAGATTATGCTAAAATTTGTAAAAAACCATATGGAAAGTATTACTGGAATCGAAATTTATCCATTAATATCCTTAATCATTTTCTTCACTTTTTTCGTCATCTTATTTTGGTGGGTGTTTACTGCAAAAAAAGAGTATATCAATAAAGTGAGTAATATTCCTTTAGATTAAAAATAAAATCAATTAAAAAATGAAAAAATATATTCAATCAACAGGTTATGTGCTATTTGTATTAATTACATTTTTTGCACTTGCAAAATCGTTTATGAGTTATCAAAATCCTTTTGATATCTATGAAAACCCATTGGTTTGGTTAGCTTTAATTGGTTTTATTCTAGTAGTTGTTCTAAAAGAAGTTGTTAATCAAATGGCAATTTCTAAAGCAACAGAATTACAAAATGAAAAAGACGGAGTTGTACCAGAAGCACCAAATGCTTGGTTAAAAAAATTACTAAAATATTGGACCAAAGCAAAAGATATAGAAGAAGAACAAGAAATTATTTTAGACCATAATTATGATGGTATTAAAGAGTTAGATAATTCACTTCCACCTTGGTGGGTATATATGTTCTATATTACTATTGTTTTTGCTGTAGTTTATTTAATTCGTTTTGAAATTATGGGAGGAGATACTCCTAAGATGGAATACGAAAAAGCAGTTGCTCAAGCAAGAATGGAAGTAAATAAGTATAAAGCAAATTCACCAGATGTATTTAATATAGATGACCTAAAATTACTTACAGATGCTAGCGATTTAAAAAGAGGTAAAGCTGTATTTAATTTAAATTGCGCATCTTGTCATTTAGCTGATGGAGGAGGATCTATTGGACCAAATCTTACAGATGAATATTGGATTTTAGGTGGTGGAATTAAAAATGTATTTAATACCGTTTATAATGGAGGAAGAAATGGTAAAGGTATGATTGCTTGGAATAAAACATTAAAAGCAGAAGATATTGCTAAAGTTTCTAGCTACGTAATATCATTACAAGGTACTACACCAGCAAAAGCTAAAGCTCCACAAGGAGAAAAGTGGGAAGAAGAATAAATAGTTAGTTATTTTTATTAATTAGAGAATGGAAGCACCCAAGAATGAACAGTTTAGAGATAGTATTAGTACTATTAATAAAGAAGGAAAACGTTCTTGGGTTTTTCCTAAAAAACCTAGTGGAAAATTTTACAAATACAGAAGTTATGTAAGTTATTTTCTATTAGCTTTTCTACTTTTAGCTCCTTTTATAAAAATTAATGGAAATCAATTTTTATTATTTAATGTTTTAGAAAGACGCTTTAATATTTTTAGTTTTCCTTTTTGGCCACAAGATTTTCATTTGCTAGTTATTTCTATGATTACAGGTGTGGTTTTTGTAATTCTATTTACAGTTGTTTTTGGACGCTTATTTTGTGGTTGGATTTGTCCACAAACTATTTTTATGGAAATGGTTTTTAGAAAAATAGAATATTGGATAGATGGAGATAGAGGAAAACAAATACGTTTAAACAAACAACCATGGAATGCTGAAAAGATTAAAAAGAGATTATTAAAATGGTTTATCTTTTTTGTAATTTCTTTTATAATTGCTAATGTATTTTTAGCGTATTTAATTGGTGGAGATACTGTTATAAGTTACATTACTGGTAATCCTTTAGATAATGTAAGAACATTAATCTCATTAATAATTTTTACCAGTGTTTTCTATTTTGTATTTGCTTGGTTTAGAGAGCAAGTATGTATAATTGCTTGTCCTTATGGTCGTTTACAAGGTGTTTTATTAGACAACAAAACTATTAATGTAGCTTATGATTATAAAAGAGGAGAAAGAGATTTAGGTAGATCTAAATTTAAGAAGAATGAAGATAGAGCAGCACTTGGTAAAGGCGACTGTATAGATTGTAAACAATGTGTTGTTGTTTGTCCAACAGGTATAGATATTAGAAATGGTACTCAATTAGAGTGTGTAAACTGTACTGCTTGTATAGACGAATGTGATCATATAATGGAGAGTATTAATCTCCCAAAAGGATTAATCAGATATGCAAGTGAAGAAAATATAGCTGAAAAAAAACCATTCCATTTTAGTGCTAGAATGAAAGGTTATTCAGCAGTTTTGTTGATTTTAATCGGAATTTTAGTAGGTATGTTGTTTTTAAGAAATAATGTAGAAGCTACAATTTTAAGATTGCCAGGTCAATTATATCAACACAAAGAAAATAATATTATTAGTAACGTTTATACTTTTAAAGTTATAAATAAAACAACAAAAGATATAGATAACGTAAGCTATAAAATCTTATCTCATAAAGGTGAAATTAAGCTAGTCTCTAATCATAATTTTAAAGTTCCAAAACAAGGTTTAGCAGAGGGTACTTTATTTATTGAAATAAATGCTTCAATTTTAAAGGATGATAATATTGATATAGAAATAGGTGTCTTTAGTGGAGATAAATTAATAGAAACAACAACAACAAATTTCTTGGGACCAAGAAGTTATAGATAAATTAAGTATATGAAATTTAATTGGGGAACAGGAATCGTAGTTACTATAATAGCATTTATAGCTTTTATAATGTACTTTGTAATTACAATGAGTACAGATAATACTTATAGTCATGATTTAGTTACAGATAAATATTATCAAGAAGAACTAAATTATCAACAAGAGATCGATGCAGAAAAAAATGCAAACAGTTTAAAAGAAAAAGTAACAATAGAAAAAAACAGCAAGGGCTTAAAAATCAATTTTCCAAAATACTTTAATCCCAAAAGTATAGAAGGTAAAGTGTTCCTATACAGACCATCTAGTAAACAATTAGATTTTGAAATACCTATTTCAATTTCTAAATCATATTTGCTCGTGCCTGAACAACGTTTAGTAGATGGTCGCTGGAACATGAAAATATTTTGGAAACATAAAAATACTAATTATTTAATCAAAAAAGAATTGGTTTATTAATGTTATTTTCTGCACTTATATTTGGTTTATTAGGTAGTTTTCACTGTATAGGTATGTGTGGGCCAATAGCATTTATGTTACCTGTAGATAGAGAAAAACCAATTAAAAGATTTTTACAAATTACTAGCTATCATTTAGGCAGATTATTTACTTATAGTTTAATTGGTTTACTTTTTGGTTTTTTAGGTAAAGGTTTTTATTTCTTTGGTTTCCAGCAACAGCTTTCAATAATAGTAGGTTTATTAATGATATTAGTTATACTTTTTCCAAAAATTCTACAACGTTTATCTTTATCAAAAAAAATAAGTACTGTTATTTTAAAAATAAAAAATTCTTTGGGTAAAGAGTTAAGAAAAAAAGGGAATGATACTTTTTTTACCATAGGGTTTTTAAACGGGTTTTTACCTTGTGGTTTAGTCTATATGGCTATTTTTGGAGCTTTAACTACATCTAATGCTTTTACAGGTAGTTTATATATGTTTTTGTTTGGTATAGGCACAATACCTTTAATGACAGCTTTTGTGTATTTAGGAAATTTCACAAAAGGTAATTTTAGAAAAAACATTCAAAAAGCAATACCAGTTATGGTTGTATTTATTGGCGCATTATTTATTGTTAGAGGTTTAGGTTTAGGTATTCCTTTTTTATCACCCTCACCAGTTTTAGAAATTGCTGCAGAAACAGTTAAAAGCTGTCACTAAACTCAATAAAATAACTTATTCGTCTATAGATTTTTCTATTTCATCTACACTTATCATCCATTTAACCCAATCAATTTAAAATTTCTATAATTAAATTTAATTTTATACATTGTGTTAGATCTAATTTATGGAAAGAAAAAATTTAAATATATTACTAATTGAAGATGATAAAATTGAAGTTATTAAACTACAAAGAGCAATTGCTTTAGAGTTTAAAGACTTTCAATTTTCTTTGGCTAAAAACGGTAGTGAAGCCTTAAATATTTTACAATCTGAGCAATATAACATCATTCTTTTAGATTTAAATATGCCTGATACTAATGGTTTAGAGTTTTTAACTATTTTAAAGAATAATGAAGATTTAAAACATATTCCAGTTATAGTTCTAACAACATCAGATAATGAAAAAGATATATATGAGTGCTATAAATTAGGCATTGCTGGTTATTTATTAAAACCTCTTAAATATGAAGATTATGAGTTAAAAATAAAAACCATAATGAAATACTGGAGTTTAAATGAGTTTATACCTTTATAAATATTGGATAATAATAAATTAGACATATTAGATAGAGCTTTAAAAAGACAAAAAGAAGCTAGAAAAACTGCAGAACAAATTCTGGAAAAAAGAAGTTTACAACTTTTTAATACTTCAGAAGAATTAAAAAGAGTTAATAAACAATTAGAAGAAGTTTTAGATGAGAAAAACACCCAATTGAAGGGTGTTTTTGAGAATATAAACGATGCTTACCTAGTAATGAATTTAAATGGGGAAGTGTTAAAAATGAATGATATTGCAGAAAGATTTTTTGGCTACACTATGGATGAGTCACTCAATGTAGTAGATTTAGTTTATAAAGAAGATTATCTATATGCTATGTCTTCTTTCCAACAATTAATTGAAAAAGGAAAATTTTCTGGTTTTACAGCAAGAATTATAACCAAAGAAAAAAAGATTAAGTGGGTTAATATTAATGCAATAACCATATTAGATAAAAATAATCAACCCATTGCAGCACAGGGAGTAATAAGAGATATAACAGAAGAAAGAGAAAAACAAATAGTCTTAGATTTAATCAATAATATAGCACAGTCTATTTTAGGTAAAGAAGAGATTAATGAAATTGCATTAGAAATATCAAGTAAAATTGCAAAGTATTTAAATACTAATGATTGTATTATTTATTTATTAGATAATGATTCTAAAACATTAGAACAAATTGCTGCTTATGGTCAAAAACATCAAAAAGACAACTCTATTTTTAATCGATTAATTTTACCTATTGGTAAAGGCATTGTTGGTTCTGTCGCAAAAACAGGAAAACCTGAGATTATACATGATACAAGTAAAGATGATAGATACATTTTAGATGATAAAATTAGATATTCAGAAATAACTGTACCTATAATAAATAATGGAGAAGTTATTGGAATTATAGATGCAGAGCATGATCAAAAAAACTATTTTAATGAAGATCAACTAGAAGCAGTTGAAAACATCGCAAATTTGGTTGCCCTACAATTAAAAAGTGCAATAAATATTAGAGAACGTAAAAAGGTTGAATATAAAAATAAAGAGCTTTTAGAAAAGTTAACTAGAAGTAACGAAGAATTAAAAGAATATGCTCATATAGTTTCTCATGATTTAAAATCACCTTTAAGGAGTATAGCTGCATTAAGTACTTGGATTAAGTTAGACAATTTAGATTGTTTTGATAAAAATAGTCTTGAATATTTTAATGATTTAGAAATGATATTAGAAAAAATGGAAGGATTAATATCTGGTATACTTAAGTTTTCTAAAGTAGATTCTAAAGATCATGAAGAAGAAGTAGACTTAGATATTTTAGTGAGAGATCTTTTAAAAATTTTATATATACCTAATAATATAACAGTAAAAATTTTAAGTAAATTACCTAGTATTAGAGGAGATAAGACAAAACTCCAGCAAATATTCCAAAACTTAATTAGTAATGCTGTAAAGTTTAATAATAAAGAAAATGGAATTATAACTATAGGGGTAGAAGATCAAAATTCTTTTTACAAGTTTACGATTAAAGATAATGGAATTGGTATTGATAAAAAACACTTTGATAAAATATTTAAAATATTTCAATCTTTAAAAGAAGCAAAAGATTCTAGTGGAATAGGCTTATCTATAGTAAAGAAAATCGTGAATTTATATCAAGGTGAAATTTGGTTAGACTCAGAAATTAATAAAGGAACTACTTTTTATTTTACACTAAAAAAATGATTGAAGAAATACCAAACATGTCTTACATAAATAAATTGTTTTTAGAGGAAGAAGAGCCTAAAAAAGAGTTTATAGGTATTTTGTATGAAGAACTTCTTTTAGATATAGATTCATATTTTAGTTTTTTAAATAATAAAGATTATCAAAAAACTAAATTATTTGTACATAGAATAAAACATAAAATGAGTGTTTTAGGATTAGAAGAAAATTACAAACTAGCAAATACCTACGAAAATAACGTTAGAAATAATAATTTAAAAGGCAAAGAACAGTTTGAAAGTATGCTTCCAATAATGAAAGACTTCTTAAAAACAATAAAAGAATAAATCTATGAAATGTATAATAGTAGATGATGAAGCTATTGCTATATCAATTTTAAAACAAGTAACTTCTAAAATACCAGAAATAAATATTATTGGTGAATTTTCTAATGCACTACAAGCTATAAAATTTTTAAATAAGAACGCAGTAGATTTAATTTTTTTAGATATTCATATGCCAGATTTTGATGGTTTCGATTTTATACAAACTTTAAAAAATCTACCAAAAATTGTACTTACAACATCAGACAGAAATTTTGCTTTAGAAGCTTTCGAATATAAATTTGTTGTCGATTATTTAGTAAAACCTTTAGAGTTAGATCGTCTTAAAAAAACAATAGATAAAGTAAATACTTTTGTTTTGGCAAATGAGGTTACTCCTAAAGAAATTCCTTCAAAAACTGAAGAATCTGAAAACAATACACTTTATGTAAACATAGACAGAAGATTAGTTAAAATAGAAATACCAACTATTTCTATAATAGAGGCTAGAGGAGATTATATTAAAGTTAAAACAGATACTAAAAACTATATTGTACACTCCCCATTAAAAAGAATTGAAGAGAAATTACCAAAAGATAAGTTTCTTAAAATACATCGTTCTTTTGTAATAAATATTGATAAAATTGTAGATATAGAAGATAATAGCGTTCTTATTAATAAAGATGTTATCCCTGTAAGTAAACCTAATAGAAACGAATTAAGAAAAAGATTAAACCTCTTATAAACTTAAACAATAAAAAGTGTGGTTTTCTTATTTTTAAAGTGAAACCACAGCTTTTAAATTTTCTTTTTCTTGAACTTCTTTTCTTAATGCAGAACTAGAAAACCTGTGCCTTCTTGTATTATAATATAGATAAATGTTTTGCTTCTCACAGTAAGATCTTCCAGTAAAATTTTTATCAGCATATTCTTCTCCAATAATTCTAACATCAATTTTAAAAGATTTTAAAATATCTTCTAAATCTTGTTCTGTAGCATAAGGTACAATTTCATCTACAAATTTACATCCTTTTAACTGTATATAGCGTTCTACAACAGACTGTATTGGTTTATTTTTTTCAGGTCTGTCTAATGTTGGATCTGTTTGTAAACCACAAATTAAATAATCACATTGTTTTTTTGCATCTTCTAGCATGGTTATATGACCTGCGTGTAAAAGATCGAAGGCACTAAATGTTATTCCAATTTTCATAATTTTAGTTTTAAATATTTCTAATTTTTTTCTCCCATAACCAAGCATTCTTTAAAGATGCTGATAAAGGAGTAGTTGCTTTCCAGTTTAATAAGTTATTCGCTTTATTTGTTTTTGCATAGATCGCCTCAACATCACCTAATCTTCTTTTTCCTATAGTATAGTTTAATTTTTCTTTAGAAACTTTTTCAAATGTTTTAACTACATCTAATACAGATATTCCTTTTCCAGTACCAAGATTATACACATCATATTTAGTATTATTAGCTTCTTTTTCTAATTTTTTAAGAGCTGCAACATGAGCTTTTGCTAAATCTAAAACATCTATATAATCCCTTAAACAAGTTCCATCATAAGTATTATAATCATTACCAAACACAGTTAGTTTTTCTAAAATACCAGCAGCTGTTTGTGTAATAAAAGGTACTAGGTTTTGGGGCTTTCCTAATGGTAATTCTCCAATTTCTGTTGTTGGATGAGCACCTATAGGATTAAAATATCGTAATGAAATTACACTTAAATTATTAGCAGTTTTAGTGTAATCTTTTAAAATTTCTTCACAGATTTGTTTTGTGTTTCCATAAGGAGATTCAGCTGGAGTAGAAGGTGTGTTTTCATCTACTGGTTGTATTTCAGCCTCTCCATAAACAGTACAAGAAGAACTAAAAATAAAATTAATATCCATTTTAAATTTTTTAGTTGCTTTCATAATATTTATTAAAGAATATAAATTATTCTCATAATACTTTAAAGGTTCTGCAACACTTTCTCCAACTGCTTTATAAGCTGCAAAATGAATTATACCTGTAACATCTTTGTGTGTAGAAAAAAACTCAATTACTTTATTTTGATCTATTAAATCTAGTATATATAGTTTTGGTTCTTTACCAGTTATATTTTTAATACCTTTAATTACTTCTGTAGATGAATTAGATAAATTATCAATAATTACAACTTCGTAATTGTTGTTTAATAATTCTACAACTGTATGAGATCCAATAAATCCTAAACCACCAGTCACTACTATTTTTGCCATTGTTTTTGTTTTTTTGTGTAAAAGTATAGACATCAAAAGAGCATAGATTTGTATGTTCGATAAAACATTCGTTTTCTATAGACGAATCAATTATTTTTATCTTTTTATTTTATTTTAACTTCTGATAAAAACACCTTAATTTTTAAAATTCTTTTTATTCATAGGGTTTTCAAGAGAATTCTTATTCTTTTAAACAGAACAGTTTTTCTATTTTATCTTTTAAATAAGGCTCATTAAACTACACATAACTATTCATTTGTCGATAATAGACAAATCCAGCCTTGAATCGAATTTAGATTTACATCGTAATTAATTTTTAAAAATCAAAAAAAATGAAAATAGCAATCGTAGGCAGTGGTTATGTAGGTTTAGTAACTGGAGCTTGTTTTTCTGAAGTAGGTATTAACGTAACATGTGTAGATATTGATCAGAAAAAAATAGAAAATCTAAAGAATGGTATAATACCAATTTATGAACCAGGTTTAGAAGACATGATCATAAATAATATGAAAAAGAATCGTCTTAGCTTTTCTACAAGTTTAGCAGAAGAATTAGATTCTTCTGATGCAGTATTTATTAGTGTAGGTACACCTCCAGATGAAGATGGAAGTGCAGATTTAAAACACGTTTTAGCAGTAGCTAGAGAATGTGGTAAACACATGACTGATTACAAATTAGTTGTTACAAAAAGTACTGTACCTGTTGGTACTTCTTTAAAAGTAAAAAAAGCTATTCAAGAAGAATTAGACAAAAGAGGAGTAAGCATAAATTTTGATGTGGCTTCTAACCCAGAGTTTTTAAAAGAAGGAGCTGCAATAGGAGACTTTATGAAACCAGATAGAATTGTTGTTGGTTCAGAAAGTAAAAAAGCAGAAACAATATTAAAGAGATTATACAAGCCATTTACATTAAATGGAAACCCAATTTTATTTATGGATATAATTTCTGCAGAAATGACAAAATATGCTGCAAACTCAATGTTAGCTACAAAAATTAGCTTTATTAATGATATAGCAAACCTTTGTGAAATTGTTGGTGCTAATATTAATAATGTAAGAAAAGGTATTGGCTCTGATGCTAGAATAGGAACTAAATTTATTTATCCAGGTATTGGCTATGGAGGTTCTTGTTTTCCAAAAGATGTAAAAGCACTTATTAAAACCGCAAGTAAAAACAATTATGAATTAAAAGTTTTAAAAGCTGTAGAAGATGTAAATAGTTATCAAAAAACTGTAGTGTTTCATAAAATCGCAGCACATTTTAATGGTGATTTAGCTGGTAAAACAATTGCAATTTGGGGGCTTTCTTTTAAGCCAAAAACAGATGATATGCGTGAAGCTCCATCATTAGAGATTATTAAATTATTATTAGCTGCTGGTGCAAAAGTTAAAGCTTACGACCCTGTAGCAATGCAAGAAGCAAAACATCATTTTGGAGAATCTATTACCTATTGTCCAGATCAATATGAAGCTTTAATAGATGCAGATTGTTTAGCTGTTTTAACTGAATGGTCTGAATTTAGACTACCTAACTTTAATATTATGAGACGATTAATGAACAACTCTACAATATTTGATGGTAGAAACATTTTTGATAAAGAAGAAATGACAGATTTAGATTTCAATTACTATGGAATCGGAATTCAACCAAATAGCATAAAAGAAAGAGCTAACTCTCTACAATTGGCTTTGTAATTAATTAACTAAAAAAATAAAAACAATGGATAAAAAAAGAATATTAGTTACAGGTGGTGCAGGTTTTGTAGGTTCTCATTTGTGTGAACGATTATTAAATGACGGACATGAAGTTTATTGCTTAGATAATTTATTTACAGGACGTAAACAAAATATAGTTCACTTATTAGAAAATCCTTATTTCGAGTTTATTAGGCATGATGTTATTAACCCTTTTTTAATTGAGGTAGACGAAATTTATAATCTGGCATGTCCTGCTTCTCCTGTTCATTATCAATATAACCCAATAAAAACAATAAAAACTTCTGTTATGGGTGCTATAAATATGCTTGGACTAGCAAAACGTGTTAAAGCTAAAATTTTACAAGCTTCTACAAGCGAGGTTTATGGAAATCCTTTAGTGCATCCACAACCAGAAAATTATTGGGGTAATGTAAATCCAATAGGAGAACGTTCTTGTTATGATGAAGGAAAAAGAGCAGCAGAAACGTTGTTTAGAGATTACAATTATCAGCAAAATGTAAATACTAAAATTGTAAGAATTTTCAACACTTTTGGCCCAAACATGCATCCTAATGATGGTAGAGTAGTTTCTAACTTTATTATACAAGCCTTAAAAAATGAAGATATAACTGTTTATGGCAAAGGAGATCAAACCAGAAGCTTTCAGTATGTAGATGATTTAGTTGAAGGAATGATAAGACTAATGGATACTCCAGACTCTTTTAGAGGTCCTGTAAACATTGGTAATCCTGTAGAGTTTACAATTTTAGAATTAGCAGAAAAAGTAATAGAAATGACTAATTCAAAATCAAAAATTATTTATAAGCCATTACCTTCTGATGATCCAATGATGAGAAAACCAGATATTTCTCTAGCTAAAAAAGAATTAAACTGGGAACCAAAAATAATGTTAGAAGAAGGTTTAGTTAAAACCATAGCTTATTTTAAAGAATTAACACAAATTAATACCAACAATAATGAAGAAAAAAATATTAGTAATAGACGACGAAAAGTCAATGAGAACGCTTTTAGAATTCTTTCTGAAGTCTAAATATGATGTAATAACATTACCATCTGCTAAAGAAGGTTTGGCTTGGTTAGAAACTACAATAGCAGACTTAATAATTAGCGATATTGAGATGTTAGATGAAGATGGCTTCGAATTTTTAAAAGAAGTAAGATTAAGAGGTTTTACAAAACATACACCTGTTATTATGTTGTCTGCAAAAGCAGAAAGTAAAGAAAGAGTAAAAAGTTATCAATTAGGCGCACAAGACTATTTAACAAAGCCATTTAACCCAGAAGAATTAGAAGAACTGGTAAAGAAAAATCTTTACCCAATACATTTTGCTACTGCTTGGTAGTACAAGAATATAAAATTTTAGTTATGAATATACTTTACATTGGTAATACTAAAGAAATCTTAAACTCTTTAACAGATATTAAAGAAGCAAAAGTTATCCAAAAATTAAATAGCTTAGAAGCAATTCTAGTATTAAAAAATAACAATAAAATTGATATTATTGTTTCAGAATATGAATTGCCAAGTATAGATGGTTTATCGCTTTATAAAGAGTTATTAAATAATACAAACCATTTTAATATTCCTTTTATTTTATTACAAAAACAGTTTAATAATACTATTTATAATTCTGCTTTTAAACTTGGCATCAAAGATTACATTGTTATTGACTTTGCATTGTTAGACAAGTTAAATGAAAGAGTAAAAAGTATTGTACAAAAGAACAATGAAAAGGTAGATCTACAAAAAACCCAAAAAAATAACGACAGTATTAAAATGCCATGGTCTAAAAGATTGTTCGATATTTCTGTGGCATCAATCATTCTTTTGTTGCTTTCACCAATTTTTTTATTAGTAATTATAGCAATTCGTTTAGAATCTAAAGGTAAAGTATATTACACTTCTAAAAGAGTTGGCAGAAAAACATTCGACTTTTATAAATTAAGATCTATGAAAGTTGGTGCAGATAAGTTGTTAAAACAATTAGCCAAAAGTAATAACCAGTATAAAACAGAAGTAACAGAAAAAAAACAAGAAATTTCTTCTTGTAAAGAATGTGATGCTTTACCAGAAGGTGAATATTGTTCACCAATTAAATTTGATGGAAAAGAAATTATTTGCGATAAAATGCAAATTCAGCAAAAAATTAATAACGCAAAAGAAAACTCTAGTTTCATAAAAATAGTTGATGATCCAAGAATTACTAAAATTGGTAAAATCATAAGAAATACAAGCATAGATGAACTCCCACAACTATTAAATGTTATTAAAGGAGATATGTCTTTAGTTGGTAATAGACCTTTGCCAGTTTATGAAGCAGAATGTTTAACAGAAGATAATTTATCTAAACGTTTTTTAGCACCAGCAGGAATTACAGGTTTATGGCAAGTTGAATTAAGAGGTAAAGGAGGTAAAATGTCTGAAGAAGAAAGAATAGAATTAGACAATAAGTATGCAGATTACTTTACCAATGGCAACTACTCTTTTTGGTTCGATATTAAAATTCTCTTAAGAACTATACCAGCATTATTTCAGCAAAGTACTGTGTAAAGTAAAGAAATTAAACTCTAATTATATTCTAATTTATCATAATAAGTTTACTGATTTAAAAACATAGATCAAATCTTAATTATTCGTCTACACAAATCCTTTTAATCATCGAAACTTAATAAAGAACTCCCTTGTTAGAAACTAACTTTGGCCTAACAAAAGTAAAATTTAATATAATGAAGATTTATAATAATAAAACAAAAGTTGTCTTAGTAATTTGGTTATTGTTACTGTATATACCTGGTGCTATTGCACAAGAATTAGATGCTAATATAGAAAACTTAAAACCTTATAGACTTTTAATTCCAAATCTTGATGTTTTAATTGATTCTGCTTGGGCAAACCATGGTATGTTAGCTTATAGAAAAAATGAAATCAATGTAAAAGAGTCTAACCTAAAAATGAAAAAAAGATATTGGACTCGAAATTTTGGTATTCAAGGAGATACAAGATATGGTACTTTTAATAATTTTTCAGAAAACATAAATAGTTCTGGCACCATTAATTTAGCGTCAAATACAACTCAATTCAACTTTGGTGTTGGTTTTTATTTAAAAATTCCTGTATTCGACGTTTATAATCGTAAATCTGAGATTAAGCAAGCTAAAGCAGAATTAACACAAGCAGAAAATCTTGTCAAGTTTCAAAAAGATGAGATTAAAGAAACAGTTATTCGTTATTACGAAGATTTAATTCTAAAACAGAACTTAATATTAATAAGAGCAAAAAATTTAAGTGATGCTAGAGTTAATCTAGAAATGGCTAAAAAAGATTACACAAATGGTAATTTAGTTTTATATGAGTTTATAAGAATATCAGATATAACATCTGGTATAGCTACAGAATATGAAAAAGCCAAATCTGCACTAATAGTTGCTAAAAAACTATTAGAAAATATAACAGGTGTTAAAATAAACTAGTAAAATCAGCTACAAATGAATCTTATTTATTTTATACGATTAGTACTAAAACATAAAGTAATTTTAATAATAGTTCCAATTATTTTTGGAGCCTTAGCTATTGCTTTAACCTCTAATCAAAAGCAAAATTATTATTCACATTCTATGTTGTATACAGGTATAGGCTCTGGATCTTCAATAGAAATGGATAAGCAATTTAATTACTTAGCTAACAATAATGCTTTTGATAATTTAATAAACTTAATAAAATCTAGAGAAACTAAAGAAGAAGTTGCAGTTCGTTTATTAGCTCAGCATTTGTTGTTAGATGCACCAAATAAAGCCTATATTTCTGAATCTGCTTATAAAAAACTACAAGAATTAATACCCGAAGAAATTTCTAGCTATTTAGTAAAAAGTAAACAGCCAACCATTTTAAAAGATAAAAGCGGAAGAATTATTCCAATGAAACCTTGGAATGATAAAGATTACGAAGCAACAATAGAAAATTTATTAAAATTAATGAATAACGATAATCAAAATTTTGTGTATTCTTTATTAAATTTTGATAATGCATATTATTCTGTCGCTGCAATAAATGAGGTTAAAGTACAGAGAATGTCTTCTAGTGATCTGTTAAAATTAAGTTATGAAGCAGATGATCCTGGAATTTGCCAACAAACCTTAAAAATTTATAATGAAGTACTTATAAAAAAGTATAAAAATTTAAAAGAAAATGGTTCAGATAAAGTAGTAAAATACTTTGAAGCTAAATTAAAAGAGGCAGAAACAAATCTTAAAAAAATTGAGCAAGATTTATTAAAATTTAATCAAGATAACAGCATTATTAACTACTATGAACAGAGTAAAGCTTTTGCTATTGTAAAAGAAGAAATGGAAGTTAAATTAAGAAGTGGTATAGCTCAATTAGCAGGTTCTAATGCAAGTGTTAAACGCTTAGAGAATAAATTAAATAAACAAGAATTAATACAAGAAAAGAATAATGCAATAGTAAATTCTAAAAAGAAGTTAGGCGAAATAAGTTATAAAATTGCAATGTTAGAATCTAAAACAGATTTTAATGACACAGCTTTCGAAAACATCAAAAAATTAAAACAAGAGGCTAAATTATTAGAAAAAGAAATCAAAGTAAATGTAGATAAGTTGTATTCTTTTAGAAATTCTACAGAAGGTGTGCCAATTGAAAAAGTAATGCCAGATTGGATTGATAAAGTTGTTGAGCGTGAAGATTTAAAAGCCAAATTAAATATAATGAACGCTCAGAAAAAAGAGATGAACAAACAGTTTGATACTTATGCACCAGCTGGAGCTAATCTAAAACGTATTGAGCGTGAAATTAAAGTTGCAGAACAAGAATATTTAGAAATTTTACATGGTTTAAATTTAGCTAAACTTAAATTTCAAGATGTTCAATTAACTAGTAATATTAGAGCAGTAGACCAACCTTATTATCCTTTAAAACCAAAAGCCTCAAAAAGAAAAATTGTTATTATAGTTATTGCTTTTATAAGTGCTTTTATAGTATTAGCAATAATTTTATTGATGGAATTTTTTGATAACACCTTAAAAAACGATCAAGTAGCAAAGAAGAAATTAAAAATTCCATCTATGGGTATGTTACCAAAAATATCTATATCTAACAATAACCTAGATTTAATTAAAATTCAAGATAGATTATTAGATTTTTTAATGCATAATTTTAATCATACTCTAAACACAATAGCACCAAAAAAGAAACCTAAAATAATTACAGTATTTAGTACAGGTTCTGATGAAGGTAAATCTTTAATTATTGGCAGTATTGCTAAAAAATTAAAAAATAATGGTAAAAAAGTATTATTTCTAAATCATAGTAAAATTGAAACTAAACAAGAGTTAACATATACTACACCTTGGTTGTATAAACTTTTAGGGTACCAAGATCCAAGAGTAGATTACTCACATCCATTTTTAGCAAATCCAACAACATATTTATGTAGCTCAGAATACAGAAATTATAAGTTAAATAAATCTTACAATAATGCTAAATCATTTAAAAAATTAGACTTTGATAAAACTGATATTGAAATAGAAAATTTAGACTATGTGTTTATTGAGTTTCCTAATATTTTAGAAAGAAATTATCCTGCAGAATTAATGAAAAACGCAGATTTGGCTTTGTTAGTTTGTCGTTCAAATAGGCTTTGGTCTAAAGCAGATAACAATATTTTAAAAAATATAAAAGAATTGGTAGGCTCTAAATTACAATTTATTGTAAATGGTGTAGTGTTAGAAGAAGTTGAAACGCTTTTAGGAGAACTGCCAAAAAACAGAACAGCTGCAAGAAGAAAACTTAAAGACATTTTAAGATTTCAATTTAATGCTAATAATCAAATTTAAAATGATTTTAATCTTAAAAAAAGTAGTAAAAGAAGATAACTTTTTATCGCTTGCAGGAAATTTGGTTTTAGCTGTATTTGGCTTTGCTGGTTTTGCTTTATTAGCTAGAAGTTTATCTCCAGAATCTTTTGCAAAGTGGGTACTTTTTATATCTGGTGGTTCTTTAGTAGAAATGCTTAGATATGGCATAACCAATAATGGTTTGGTACGATTTTTATCAGGTGCTTCAACTAATAAGCAAACCCAATTAATTGGAGCAAATGTGTTTATTAGTCTTATAGTAACACTATGTATTGGAACATTACTTTTTGGTGTTTATTTATTATTTAAAACAAATTTACAAGATTCTTCTTATGAGTTGTTTTTTAAATTTTATCCACTTTTAGCAATCCTAAATTTACCCTTAAATAATGCATTGGTTGTTCAGCAAGCAAAAATGAAATATGATAAAATTTTACTCATAAGAGCAATTTATAGTTCATCATTTTTTCTTTTTTTATTAATTAATTTTTTCTTTTTAAAATTAGCAATATCTCATATTGTAATTATTTATCTACTTTTTACATTTATAACATCAATATTTTGTGTTTTTAAAAATTTAGATGGTTTATCTTACATTTTAAAAACAAATAAAGAAGCTATAACCACTCTTTTGAATTTTGGTAAATACAGTACTTTTACGCTAATAGGTACCAATTTATTAAGAAATGCAGATGTTTTAATTATAAGCATAAGTCCTTTTGGAAGTGCTGCAGTTGCTTTATTTAGTATTCCTTTAAAATTAACAGAATTACAGCAAATACCTTTACGTAGTTTTGCAGCTACTGCTTTTCCAAAAATGTCTAAAGCTAGTATTCAAGGTAATTTAGAAAGTGTTCAACGTTTATTTAACACATATTCAGGGGCATTAACCTATTTGTTTTTCTTTTTATCACTGGGTACTTTTTTATTTGCAAAACAATTTATCATCTTAATTTCTGGTTACCAATATTTAGATATTAGCTTACATGGAATAGATATTGTCTTAATAGTACAAATTTTATCTATTTATGGATTATTATTACCTATAGATAGAATGACAGGTATTGGGTTAGACAGTATAAACCAACCCAAAATAAATGCAATAAAAGTGCTAATAATGCTTACGCTTAATGTAGTTGGAGATTTTGTTGCAATCTATTACTTTAAATCTATAGAAATGGTAGCAGCATCTACTTTAGTATTTACAGCTGCAGGAATATTGATAGGTTGTTACTTTTTAGCCAAATCTTTTCCAATATCAATTACTGGTATATTTAGTAGTGCTAATACTTTCTACAAAAAATTATTTGCGGGTTTTACCAAATAATTCTATTTCAAAAATTTAGTTAAGACATTATAAAACAAATAGTTAATTTTTTTTAGTTTTTAATAATTTGCTTGTAAGTATTTATTTTTAAAGAAGTCAGTTTTATTTATCGATTTACAAGTTGATTCATCTACACATAGTGTATCATTAATCGAAATAGACCAATAAACTCTTCTACTCAGAATTATTTTTGATGCGTAATTGAAAATAAAACAATTAACAACTTAATGAGTCAAGTTAAAAAAAATAATAATCCTTTTGAAACCAATACAGGTTCTATGAAGCTAACAAAGAATACCACACTTTTATTTGTGATGGCATCTTTAACTCTGGTTACTTTGTTAATTATAAAAGCAGAGATTGTTGGTTTTGTATTAATTCTTGCTCTATTTTCAGTTATTGGAATTTTATATTCAATTTTTCAAAAACCTAAATTAGGTATTTACCTTCTTATAATTATGGGGTTTTTTGTTACTGGAGCAGCACGTTATGTACCTGCACCTTGGGGTTTATCTATAGATGGATTATTAGTAATTATTTACGTTGCTTTATTTTTTAAAGGTTTCAAAAATAAAATACCTTTTCACAAAGCAAAATCTTGGTTAACCTGGGTTGTTTTAATTTGGATGGGTTACATATTCTTAGAATTAGGAAATCCAGAAGTTGTAAGTTATCAAGCTTGGTTTTATGCTATGAGAGGTGTTGGTTTGTATCAAGCAATGACCATTCCTTTAATTTTTATGCTTTTTGATAAACAAAAAGATTTAGACAATTTCTTTATCCTTTGGGGTATATTATCTCTATTAGGTACAGCTAAAGGATTTATGCAATTTACAATAGGTGTAGATCCATTTGAACAACGCTGGTTAGATATGGGAGGAGCAGAAACTCATATATTATTTGGCAAATTAAGAATTTTCTCATTCTATTCTGATGCAGGTCAATTTGGAGCTTCTCAAGGTCATGCAGGTGTCGTATTTGGAATTATCGCACTCTTTAAAAAAGTAAGCTTTAAAACAAAAGCGTTTTTCTTAACAGTGTCTTTAGCAGGTTTTTTTGGAATGCTTATATCTGGTACAAGAGGTGCTATTGCTGTTCCTGCATTAGGTGGTATTATGTTTTTAATACTAAGAAAAAATACAACTGTTTTAATTTTAGGAGGCATTTTTATAGTAATGGTTTATATCTTCTTTGCCTATACTAAGATAGGAAATGGTAATGCAGAAATAAGAAGAATGAGAACTGCATTTGATCCTAATAATGCTTCTTTGCAAGTTAGATTAGAAAATCAAAATAAACTAAAAGGATATTTAGCAAGTCGTCCAATGGGTGGTGGTTTAGGAGCTACAGGAAACTGGGGGCAACGTTTTACACCACATACTTTTTTAGCAAATACAGCAACAGATAGTTGGTATGTGATGATTTGGGCAGATACAGGACAAATAGGGCTTACTTATTATTTAGCAATGTTATTCTTTGTGCTTTTTAGAGGTGCTTATAATGTAATGGTTAAGATAAAAGACCATAATCTAAAAATTCAAATAACGGCACTTACTTGTGGTATGGCTGGTATAATGATGGCTTCTTATGGAAATGGTATCTATGGGCAAATGCCAACAGGAATCTTAATGTATGGTACAATGACTTACTTGTTTTTAGCACCAAAACTAGACCAAAAAAAAATAATTAAAAAAACTAAGAATTATGAATTATAGAAGTATTAATGATTTAAACGAAGTTATTCTTAAAAGAATACACATAATACCAAGAGATTTTGATCTTGTTGTAGGTGTACCTAGAAGTGGTATGTTACCAGCTAATTTATTGGCTTTGTATTTAAATTTACCTTACACAGATATTCACTCTTTTAAGAATGGATTTATTTACAAGTCAGGTGCAAGAAAACAATATTTTAATCAATCAGATTACAAGAAAGTTTTGGTCGTAGATGATAGTATAGCATCTGGTTCTGCTTTAAAAGAATGTAAAAAAGAATTAGCAGCTTTATCATCTAAATTTGAGCTAAAATACTGTGTAGTTTATGCAACAAAAGAAAAAGCTCATTTAGTAGATTTTGCTTTTGAAAATGTTTCAACCCCAAGATATTTTCAATGGAATATTTTTAATCATTCTACATTAGATAAAGCTTGTTTTGATATTGATGGCGTTTTATGTGTAGACCCTACACCAGAACAAAATGATGATGGACCAAAATACAGAGAGTTTATCTTAAATGCAGCTCCATTGTATTTGCCAAAAAGCAAAATTGGTGTTTTAGTTACTTCACGTTTAGAAAAATTTAGAAACGAAACTGAAATTTGGTTGAAAAAGCATGGTGTAAATTACGATTCACTTATTATGCTTGATTTGCCAAACCAAAAAGCAAGACAAAAAGCAAATTGTCATGGTATTCATAAAGCTAATAAATACAAAGAAAATAAATATAATTTATTTGTAGAAAGCGAGTTAGGTCAATCTATTGAAATAAATAGATTAACTAAAAAACCAGTTTTTTGTACTCAAAACTTCGAGATGATTTTTGATTCACAATCTTATGCTTACAATTTAAAATCTGGAAAATACTTTCCATTTTTAAGAAAAATAGCTTTACGATTAAGAGATTATTTACGTAAGCTAAAACATAGTTTAGTAAATAATAAAAAAGTTTTAGTTAAAGCTAATTAACATCAATTAAAGATTTAAAAATGGAATTCATAAATCAAACATTAGTAATAATTTTAGCAGTATTAGAAACAGTTTTATGTGCTTATTTCTTTATCTCTGCAATGTATATTTTGGTCTTTTCTATTGCAGGACATTTTTATAAAAAGAGAGAATATTTAAACTCAAAAATTATAAATTCTATAGCTGTTTTTATACCAGCTTACAAAGAAGATTCTGTTATTGTTGATGTTGCAAAAGAAGCTTTAAAACAACATTACCAAACATCTAAATTCGATGTTATTATTATTGCAGACTCACTAAAAAAAGAAACACTTTCTAAGCTTTACAAATTACCAATAACAGTTGTAGAGGTTTCGTTTGATAAAAGTACCAAAGCAAAAGCACTAAATACAGCTTTAAATTCTTTAGATAAAAAGTATGATTATGCAATGATTCTAGATGCTGATAATATTATGGAAGTTGATTTTTTATCTAAAATGAATTCAGCTTTTAATAAAGGTTTCAAAGTAGTTCAAGGACACAGAAAAGCAAAAAATTTAAATACTACTTATGCCATTTTAGATGCTGCAAGCGAAGAAATAAATAATCATATTTACAGAAGAGGACATAGTGCTTTAAAGCTTTCTTCAGGTTTAATAGGCTCTGGAATGGCGTTTGAATATCAATTATTTAAATCCATAATGAAACCAATACAAGCTATAGGTGGTTTTGATAAAGAACTTGAGTTTGAGTTAGCAAAACAACAAATTCATATAGAGTATTTACAAGATGCAAATGTATTAGATGAAAAAATACAAAAAGCATCAGATTTTTCTAACCAAAGAAGACGTTGGTTAGCTACACAATTTATTTATTTGAAGAAATATTATAAAAGTAGTTTTAAAGAGTTGCTTAGCAATGCCAACATAACTTTTTTTGATAAAGTTTGGCAAATGATTGTTCTTCCTAGAATTCTACTTTTAGGTGTAACTACCCTAATAACAGCAGTATATTTAGTAATACACTTGGTTTTTAATATATCAACAACTATATCTAACCATTTCTGGTTATATAATTTAGCTATGGTAATTGCTGCTTTTTTGTTAGCACTCCCTAAATCATTTTATAACTTAAATACATTTAGAGCATTGGCTTCAATACCTTCTGCTTTTCTTAGAATGTTTGCATTATTGTTCAAATTAAAAGGAGCTAATAAAAAATTTATTCATACAGTTCATGGAGTTGCAAAATAATATAAAAATGAGAATAGGTATAGAAGCACAAAGACTATTTAGAGCTCATAAACATGGTATGGATAGAGTGGCTTTAGAGTTAATTCGTAATCTACAAAAGATAGATAAACAAAACGAATACTTCATTTTTGTTAAGCCAGATATAGATAGAAATATTTTACCAGAGGTAAAGAATTTTAATATAGTAGAAATTTCTGGAGGAATTTATCCAATTTGGGAGCAGTTTAAATTACCTAAAATTGCTGAAGCTTATAAATGTGATATTTTACATTGTACAAGTAATACAGCTCCAATTAGAACAAATGTATCACTAGTAACTACACTACATGATGTGATTTTTAAGGAAATGAGTATTCTAAATTTACTAACTAGTGATGCCTCTTGGTATCAAAAAATTGGAAACTTATATAGAAGGTTTATTGTTGGTAAAGTTGTAAAAAGAAGTAAAAAATTAATAACAGTTTCTAATTTCGAAAAAAGTAATATTCAAAAAGTATTAAACAAAAAAAAGCTACAAATTGAAACTGTTTATAATGGAGTACATGAAAGTTTTACAAACAAAATATCAAAAGAAAGAAAAAAAATAATTAGTAAAAAATATCAATTGCCTTCTGACTTTATATTACACATAGGAAACACAGATCCAAGAAAAAACACAAAAAGAGTTTTGCTTTCTTTTTATGATTATTTAAATTCTTATAAAAGTGATTTAAAATTAGTAATTGTAGGTATTAAACTTAATACACTAAATGCCTTTTTAAAAGAACTTGATTTAGTAAAAGAATTACAAGAACATGTTATTTTAACAGGTTATGTAGCTGATGAAGATCTGCCAGTAATTTTTAATTTATCATCGCTTTTTTTATTTCCATCTTTAAGAGAAGGTTTTGGTATACCAGTTATAGAAGCAATGGCTAGTGGAGTACCAGTAATAACCTCAAACACTTCTTCTATGCCAGAAGTTGCAGGAGATGCTGCAAGTATTGTAAATCCTACTGATCAAAAAGAAATTACTGAAGCAATACATAAAATACTTTCTAATACAGCATACAAAGAGCGTCTTATAAAAAAAGGACTTGAAAGATATAAAGAGTTTTCATGGAAAAACGCTGCAGAAAAAGTTCTTGATTTATACAATCAGCTTTATTTAACACAAAAAACAATATAAAATGATAAAAGGAAGAGATATAATTGTGGTTGGAATTCAACCTTGGGATATAGAAATTGGAAGTAATTGTAAAAATATAGCTTTAGAGTTTTCAAAAAACAATAGAGTATTATATGTAAACCCACCAACTGACAGAATAACAGTTTTAAAAGAAAAAAATAATCCAAAAGTTCAAAAAAGAATTCAAATATCTAAATCTAAATTACCAGAATTAGAAATAATTGAAAATAACTTATGGAATCTTTATCCAAAGACCATCATAGAATCTATAAATTGGATAGGTTCAGAATGGTTATATGATACACTTAACAGAAGAAATGCTAAGTTATTTGTTAACGATATTAAACGTGCAATTAATAAATTAGGTTTTAAAGATTATTTGCTTTTTAATGATAGTTCTATGTTTTTAGGAGTGTATTTAAAAGAATTATTAGAACCTAAAATATATACTTACTATGTTAGAGATAATTTAGTAAAAGTACCTTACTGGAAAAGACATGGAGAAAGAACAGAACCATTAGTAATAGAGCAAGCAGATTTAGTAGTAAATAACTCAGAATACTATGTAGATTATAGCTCAAAATTCAACAAAAATAGTACTATGGTTGGTCAAGGATGTGATACCTCTATTTTTGTAGATGTTGATGATAGCATAGAAGTTGCAGAAGAATTTAATAACATTAAATCACCAATAATAGGTTATGTGGGTTCTTTAACTACATATAGATTAGATATTAGTCTTATCGAATTTATTGCTGTACAAAAACCAGATTGGAGTATAGTTTTGGTTGGTCCAGAAGATGAAAACTTTAAAAAATCAAATCTACACAACCTTAGTAATGTTCATTTTTTTGGAAATAAACCAATGGAAAGACTGCCAAATTATATAAAAGGATTTGATGTAACCATAAATCCACAAGTAGTAAACGAAATTACTATAGGCAATTATCCAAGAAAAATTGATGAATATTTAGCAATGGGAAAACCAGTTGTAGCTACTTATACAAAAGCTATGGAAATGTTTAAAGACTATGTTTATCTAGGAGAAACAAAAGAAGATTACATTCAATTAATTGAAAAAGCCCTAGAAAATATCACTTCAAAAAAAATAGAAAAAATTGCATTTGCAAAGTCTCATTCTTGGGAGAATAGCGTAAAAGCGATTTATAAAGAAATGCAATTAAGCCTTAAAAATTTAGAGTTATGCAATTAGTAAATACTATAAAATCAAATACTTTTTTAAAAAATCTTGCTCATTGGTCAATTTTAATTCCTGGTCAAGCAAGACCAAGATTATGGATCAAATGGTTTGTAAATCCATTTTTTCATAAAAGAGGAAAACATTCTTGTATTCGCAGAAGAACAAGATTAGATGTTACTCCTTGGAATAAGTTTGAACTAGGAACTGAATCTACAATAGAAGATTTTTCAGCTGTAAATAATGGAGTAGGAGATGTTGTTATTGGAGATAGAACAAGAATAGGTTTAAGCAATACTATTATAGGACCAGCAAAAATTGGTAATGATGTAAGATTAGCACAAAATGTAGTGCTTTCTGGGTTAAATCATAATTATCAAGATATAAATAGCCCAATACATAAACAAGGCGTATCTACTTTACCAATAGTTATAGAAGATGAATCTTGGATTGGAGCTAATGTTGTAGTTGTACCAGGTGTAACTATAGGCAAGCATTGTATAGTTGCTGCAGGAAGTGTAGTTACTAAAAGCATGCCTTCATATTCAGTAATTGCTGGTAATCCAGCAAAAGTTTTAAAACAATATAATGCAACCACACAAAAGTGGGAGCGTGTTTAAATAATAAATTATGGAAATTTTAAAAATAATATTTTGGGTATTACTAGGTATAATATTTTATACCTATATAGGATATGGTATTCTACTTTACTTAATGGTTACTATAAAAAGATGCTTTACTAAAAAGCAAACTAAAAGACTTTTAGAAGATGAGTTGCCAGAAGTTACACTATTAATACCAGCTTATAATGAAAAAGATTATGTAGCTCAAAAAATGAAAAATACAATGAACTTAAATTATCCAAAAGAAAAACTTAACATATTTTGGGTAACAGATGGTTCTGATGATGGTACAAATAAATTAGTTGCTAAGTATAAAAATGTTCAACTTTTTCATAAAGATGAAAGAAAAGGGAAAATTAACGCTATGAATCGTGTTATGCCTTTTGTAAAAACACCAATTTCAATTTTTAGTGATGCAAATACAGATTTAGGTAAAGATTCAATTTTACATATAGTAAATTGCTTTACAGATAAAAAAGTAGGTTGTGTTTCTGGTGAAAAGAGAATTGTAAATAAAAAAGAAGACGCAGCAGCTGGTGCAGGAGAAGGTTTGTATTGGAAATATGAATCTACTTTAAAAAAATGGGATGCAGAACTATATTCTGTAGTTGGTGCAGCAGGTGAGTTATTTGCAATTAGAACAGCACTTTATAATGAGGTAGAACAAGATACTATTTTAGATGATTTTATAATATCTCTAAGAGTAGCCAAGCAAGGTTATACTATACAATATAATCCAGAAGCTTTTGCTATAGAAACTGCTTCACAAAATGTAGAACAAGAATTAAAACGTAAAGTAAGAATTTCTGCTGGGGGTATTCAATCTGTTGTAAGATTAAGAGCTTTATTAAATATTTTTAAATATGGACTGTTATCATTTCAATTTATTTCACATCGAGTTTTAAGATGGACATTAACGCCTTTAAGCCTTATTGTTTTAATTCCTTTATCTGGATATTTAGCAATACAAGAAGGTCTATTTGATTTTGGTTTCTACGCATTATTCTTTTGGTTCCAAGTTACTGGATACTTATCTGCCTTAATAGGGTGGTTACTCGAAAATAAATCTATAAGAGCTAAAGTCTTGTTTGTGCCTTATTATTTTCTAATTATGAATTTATCTGTGGTTTTAGGCTTCATAAGATATGTAAAGAACAATCAATCAGTTAATTGGGAACGTTCAAAAAGAGCCGTTTAAAATTTTTAATGTATTTATAGAAATGAAAACAGGAGTAATAATAATTATAGATAAAAGTGAAGAACTTCCATCAGAAGATCAACTCATTTTCATTTTAAAAAGAGATAAAAGTATACGTTATTGTTTATTAGATAAAAAGGATAACTATTTCTTATCAGAATATTTTTCGAGTATTTCTCAACAATGTGATAATGTTAATATTGTAAATATTAGAAAAAAGAATAGCAAAAGTCTAGCTTTAAAAGCAGGCACAAGGTTTATGCATAATATTTCTAATTTTACAATGCTGTGTCATATTACTCAGCAAAAAAAAATAGATATTATTGATCTGTTGGATTTTTTTGTAACAAATAAAAATGAAATAGTTTTTAAACATTTAGCAGATTTAAGAGCTTATAAAAACAAACCTTCTTTTGTGCAGAAATTACTTTCAGTAAATCTTAATTTAAAACTTAAAGAATTCAATTATTCTGTTAATACAAGTACAGTATTCTAAAAATACGATGTACATAAATATTATAGTTTAATGATAAACATTAAAAATTACATTTTCTTACTTAAAAAACTTCTTTTATTTTGTGCATTTTGTATACTGCTTTTAGTACTATTTATTGCTTTTATTTTGTACACAAGAAGTGAAAACTACAACATTAAAACTACTGGTAAATTATTTGTAATCAATAAGCTTGGAAAAAGTGTTACTGTTTTCGATTTAGAAAAAGGAAAAGAATTGGCAGAAATTCCTCTAGGAACAGAGCCAAGAGAAATAGTCTCTTTTAATGATGGTAAAAATGTAGCATTTACAAATTATGGAGATAATTATTTACCAGGAAAATCAATAACAATTTTGAATGTTAAAGATTTAGCTAACCAAAAAAAAATACAATTAACAAAAGGTACAAGACCATATGGAATAGCAGCTTTACACAAAGATTATAAGTTGGCAACAGTTACAAATGGTGGTAATAGTTTTGTAATATTAAATACAAAAACAGATTCAGTAGAAACAGTTATTCCCACAAAAGAAAAAATTAGTCACATGTTGGTTTTACATCCAACAAAAACTATTGCATATGTAACCAATAGAATCTCTGGAACTGTTTCTGTGATAGACTATAAGTTACAAAAAATAATAAAAACAATTAAAAGTGGCTTAGGTGCAGAAGGTATAGATATTACTCCAAATGGAGATGAAATTTGGGTCACAAATACTTTAGAGAACACAATATCAGTAATAAATACTACAACTTATAAAGTTGATGAAACCTTAATTGCTGGTAAAGAAGCATATAGATTAAAATTTACTTTAGATGGTAAACACTGTATAGTTACCAATGCAAAAGATGGTACTATTTACATTTTTGATAGGTTTACAAAACACAGAATTAAAACTATTATGCTCAATGGAAAATCTAGCTTTTTGCAAAGAGTTATGTATCATACTCCAAGACCAGTAGGAATTACTTTACATCCTAATAAAAAATATGCATTTATAGCCAATTCTAATGCAGATAAGGTAGAAGTTTTAAACCTAAATTCTTTAAAAGTCGTAAGTAATATTAATACTGGTAGAGTACCAGATGCTATGACAATAGTAGATTAAGAAAGTACTCTTTTCTTTCAATATTAAAATAGCTAAAAAAGTATTCGTCTACAGATATTGAATGCTTTATCGTTAAACAAGATAAAGTTATAGAATATTCTTAAAAATTCATTGGTTACAGAGTTAGTTTTGTTAGGAAATTAAATTTAACATAATGAAAAACTTTATATACATCATTTGCCTTTTTGCACTATTTGCCTCATGTGTACCAGAAGTAGAGCAAGAAAACCCTAATTTAAATAATGAGAACTCAATAGTTAAATTAGACATACCAGATGGATTTGATTTTAAGACTCACAAAAAAGTACGAGTTAATATAGAAGACAATACAGCTGCAGCAAAATATGATGTATTTATTATCTCAGACACAAAATATTCATTAGGTAATCAAACATATACAGATGCAGAAGGTAATGTAATTACAGAAGAGGTATTTAAAGATGATATTATCAATAAACCATTATTTTCTGGTGTACCAAAAAATGGAAATATAGATATCACTTTAACACTACCTATTTATACTAATAAAGTATATCTAAGAAGAAAAGAGAACTTTGTTTACAGTGCATCTGTAGTAGAGGTAAAAAATGAAATAATTTCTTATAAGCACACTAAAAAATCAAGTAAATCAGCTAATTTTTCAAAAACAGAAAAAGACATTCTATATTGCGTAAATGGTTCTGGAGAACTTTTTCAGGTAGATCCTTTAGATGGATCATTAACCTTAATTTCTGAAATGCCAATGGGAAGTTGGACAGCAGCAATAGACCAAGAAAATTTAGCTTTATATTCTATTGGGCGTTCAAATCCATATCCGTTAATGAAATACTCTATCGTAAATGATACCTGGGAAACTGTATCAAATTTAGGAATGGGAGGTCCACGTTTAGATTACAACACTAATGATAAACTACTATATTTTTCAAATAATGATGATTTATATACTATAAGTCCAATTACTGGTCAGGTTATAAATTCTTGGAAAATTACAGGGTTACATAATAAAATTGGAGGAGACCTTGCTTTTGCAGAAGATGGAACTTTGTTTTTGTGTTCATTCTCTGGCTTATATAAATTAGAATTAAATGGAGACAATGTTTATGAAAGTACAAGAATAAGTGCAGATAATCTTCCATTTATGCCAACTTCTATGACTTTTGATTCTAATAAAGAATTATGGTTAGCAGATAATTCATCGAGTTCAGACCTAATAATTATGGATACTCAAACTGGTGGTTGGCAATACAATTGGGGAAAAAACTCTACAAGCAATACAGATTTTAATAGAACAATTAATGATTTAACTACTTTTAAAATTTATAACAATACAGTTGTCGATAAAGATTCTGATGGAGATGGAATTTTAGATTCAGAAGATTCTTATCCAGATGACGCAGATAAAGCTTTCGAAATTTTTACACCAAGTAAATATGGTAAAGGTACTATTGCTTTTGAAGATTTATGGCCTTCTTATGGAGATTATGATTTTAATGATGTTGCCTTAAATTATAAAGCTATTGCTGTATTAAATTCAGATAATATGGTAGTTCAGGTAGATTTTATATGTAATGTAAAATCTAATATAGCAGGTTTTAAAAATGGTTTTGGATTAGAAATAGAAGGTTTACCAAGTAATTTAGTAGAAAGTGTTTCAGGTACAAAATTATCTCATAATTACATCACATTAAATGCAAACGGAACAGAAGCAAACCAACAAAATGCAGTTATAATTTTTACTGATGATCAAGAAAACTTTTTAAACGAAACTACAGTCTCTATAAAGTTTGTAAGACCATTATCTACAGAACAAATAGGAGCTGTACCTTTTAATCCGTTTTTAATAAAAAATAGTGTAAGGGCTCACGAAATACACTTACCATATTACAATACTACAGATCTAGGGGAAAAAATTGTAGAAATCAATGGAACTAGCAAAGATTTAAATGGAAATTATATATCAGATAATGGATTTCCTTGGGCATTAAGTGTTATTCACGATTTTAAAGTACCAAAAGAGCATGTTTCTATTGATGATGCTTACAATTATTTTAGAGTATGGGCAACTTCTGGTGGATTAGAATATAAAGATTGGTACAAAGACAACACAGGCTTTAGAAATAAAGCTATGTTAGAAAATTAGTTTGTAATTCAATCGATTTTCGGTTTTAAAATTATATTTCGATTTAGTTAAATTGCTTGTAGACATGGAAAATAAAAATTAAAAAAAATTGAAATAAAGAGTTTTTTAGAGTAAAAGAATTAATTAAGAAAAAAAATATGTATTTGGGGGTAATTATAGTTTTTTCAGAAATTACAACAGATTTAGATTTGTTAAAAATTAAAGATTTCATAAAAAAAACGAATTGTAAAGTTTGTCTTGTTAATAACGGAGCTAACAAAGAAGTTAAAATAGAAATTAATGAATTAGAACATTTATACAATAATGTACTTACATTAAATATTAAAAGAATTAAGAATTTAAATGCAGTAGTTAAAATGGGTACAAGGCTACTAAATAGTATTTTCGACTTTAGTCTTATTGTTTTTCTAGATTCTATTGATGCAAACAATTTAGATGAGTTAATTCAAAAACTAAAAAACATAAAAACCCATAAAGAAAAATACACCCCTATTTCTACTAGAAGTAAAAGAGAAATATTTAGTCAAGTATATTCTATTAAAGAATTATATAGTAAAATAATTTAGTTATTTTCCAATACAAAAGTTGCTAAAGATATGCCCTAGAATATCTTTATCTACGTCATAATCTCCTGTAATAGTGCCTAAATGACGCAAACACTCTCTTATATCAATAGAGAACAAGTCTGTAGAAATCTCTAAATCTATACCTTCTTTAACAGATTGTATGGCTAAAAAGGCATTATTTAAAGCTTCAAAATGACGAGAATTGGTAACAATTGTTTCATTATTACTTAATGCACCAATATTTACTAGAGAAATTAATTCGTTTTTTAAATCTTCTATTCCTGCTTTATTTTTTGCAGAAAGTAGAATTAAATTGTCTATTTCAGATTCTAGAGCATTTTTATCATCCTTAGAAATTAAATCTATTTTATTAGCAATCACTAATAACCTTTTATTTGGAAATCGTTTTTTTATTAGATCTATTTCTTGCTTTCTTTGAGCTTTATTCTCAGTTCTAGCATCTATTAAGAAAATTATTAATTGAGCATTTTCTGCTTTTTCATAAGCTTTTTTAATACCAATATTTTCTACAACATCTTCAGTTTCTCTTATACCAGCTGTATCTATAAATCTAAATATAACTCCGTTTATACTTATTTCATCTTCTATGGCATCTCTTGTGGTACCAGCTATATCAGATACAATTGCTTTTTCTTCATTTAGCAAGGCGTTTAATAAAGTTGATTTACCAACATTTGGTTCACCAATAATAGCAACAGGTATTCCATTTTTCATGGCATTACCAAAAGCAAAAGAATCTATTAACCTTTTTAGTACATATGTTATTTTAGCAATTAGTTCTTTAAATTGAGTTCTATCTGCAAACACAACATCTTCTCCAGAAAAATCTAGTTCTAACTCAATTAATGCAGCAAAATCTAATAACTTACTTCTTAGTTCTTTTAATTCGTTTGTAATTCCACCTCGCATTTGCTGAATAGCCATTTGATGACTAGCAGCAGAATTAGAAGCAATAACATCTGCAACAGCTTCTGCTTGAGATAAATCCATTTTACCATTTAAAAATGCACGCATAGTAAATTCACCATTATCAGCCATTCTACATCCATTTTTAAGAAATAATTGAATAATTTCTTGTTGAATGTAGGCAGAACCATGACATGAAATTTCTACTACATTTTCTCCTGTATAAGAATTAGGATTTTTAAAAACAGAAACCAAAACTTCATCTAAAACATCATTATCATTAATAATATGGCCTAAATGAATTGTATGAGATTTTTGATTTTGTAATGTTTTTCCTTTTTTAATTGATTTAAAGAAAGTATCTACAATTGTAATTGCATTTTCACCTGAAAGACGAATAACAGCAATTGCACCTATACCAGAAGGTGTTGCTAATGCTATTATAGTATCGTTTTTTATCATATTGCAAAAATACATAAAGATTTATCAGAAAATAAAAAAGCTTAATACTTTACGTATTAAGCTTTTTTAAAAGTGTTATGTATTTATAAATTACATTCTATTGTAATTAGAAATCTTTACTTCTATCTTTTCACCATCAGTCAATTCAATTGTATAATTACCTTCTGCTTTTACTCTATTTTTTCTAACATTAGTATATCTATACATTGTACTATTATCCCAAATGTTTTTTACATATAAATTATCTTTATCTGTTAAAATGATAATTCCGTCTTTTGTTAAAGTAAAGTCTAAATCATAGTCTTCCGACTTTTCGTAATCAAATTTTACTTCTTGATCAAACATATCATCAGCATCCATATCTAATTTAATAGTTTTAGTTACTTGTGTTGGCATAAAGATAATATCTTGATTTAACTCATATCTATCTTTTGGGTCTAACATTACTGGAGTGAAGACTTCTGTTAATACGATTTGTTTAATCTCATCTGTTTCATATTCATCTGTTTCTGCATCAGCAATAATTACTTCTTTTACTGTCCAGTTGTCAGATATTTTTGGATTTCCATCATCAGATTGTGCAAATATTGTTGATATTGACATAAATAATGCGAATGCTGTAAATTTTAAATTTTTCATAATTTTTTTGTTTTTAGATTAATAGTTTTCTTGTTTAACTCATTGTTTCTCCTAGTTAGCGGATATCTTTTGCTTAGCAATTTCTTTAATATTTAATTTATTATTTTCTACAAATTCTAAAGTTCTCATTGGGAATGGTATGTTAATACCTTCTTTATCAAACGCCTTTTTAATTTGTATAATAGCTTTACTTTTTGCTTTTAATCTTTCTAAAGCATTTTTAGAATCTACCCAAAATCTGCAGATAAAATTTATAGAACTATCTCCAAACTCGGTAAAATAGAATTCTACCTGTTTATTTATTTTTTCTTGATTAAAATTATCTGTAATCGTTGTTTTTGTTAACGCTTCAACTTTTTCTAAATCAGCACCATATTCTATACCACATTCAATTGTAATTCTCATTTTAGTAGTTAAAGAATAGTTTTTAAATGGGTTTTCTAATATGGTTTTATTAGGTATTACAACCATATTATTATCTGCTTCTTTTATTACAAAATAATTTAAGTTTATATCGATAACTTCACCTGCATAACCATTTGTTTCTACCCAATTACCAATATTTAAATTTTTTCTAAAAGATAAAACTATACCAGATATTGTATTAGAAAGTGTACCCTGTAAAGCTAAACCTACAACAATACCAGAAACTCCTGCTGCAGAAACTATAGTTTTAAGAGTGTCATCAAATTTTAAAATAGTCATCGCAAAATACAATCCTATCAAGAAAATAAATGCTGAAGCTATTCTTGAAACCAAATTTCTTACAGATTCTTGTTTTATTTTACCTCCTATTATTTTATACACAAACCTATTAATAGCTCTCGAAGCAAAATAAGAGATTATTAATACTACTAATGCTATAGCAATATTGGGTATGTTTTTTATAAATAAATCTTTCCAGGTATTTAATTTTTCTAATACTTTTTCCATTTTTCTTTTACTTTACAAAACTTGTGTTAAATTCTTCTTTTGTATGCTTAGACCAAGCATTTAACATCCAAGTAGATTTTTCTAATTCTCTTATATAAGCACCAATCATATCTACAGTTCCTTCGTCATTAGCTTTGGTTGCTCTTTCTATAATTTTACCTAATTGTTCTAATATTATTTTATTATCATTAATAATATCTGCTACCATTTCTTCATCAGTTAATAAAGGGCTAGATTCTTTAATTCTAGAAACTTCAATATAATCTGATAATTTACTGATTGGATGATATTTTAAAGTAACTATTCTTTCTGCAACTTCATCAATCTTTACTCTTGTATCATTATACATTTCTTCAAATCTATTATGAAGATCGAAAAAGTTTTTACCCAAAATGTTCCAATGAAAATTTCTTAATTTTTGATAGTGAACATGATAATCTGCTAGTAGCACATTTAGTTCAGATACTACTGGCAGTACTTTTTGATTGTCTATGTTTAAATAATTCATTTTGTATTGTTTTAATTTCTTCTCTACAAAAGTATAATAGATATAAACCTTCTATTTGCTCTTATAATTTTTATCTTAACTCATTTCATAAAATCTGTTCTCATTTGCTATTTTTGTAACAACAGAATAATTTTTGCGTCAAATAAATAAAACTTACAAAATGATGAGAGAAGATAAACAACTACTTGTATTAACACATTTAAGCCAATTACTAGATTTTGTTTCTGGTGTTGGAGGTTTTATTGTGCCTTTAGTTATTTGGTTAATAAAAAAAGATGAAATTGTAGATATGGATAGACAAGGAAAAGAAATTTTAAACTTTAGAATATCTATGTTTATTTACATCTTAATATGTATTCCTTTAATTTTACTATTAGGATTAGGTATTTTAGGATTAATAGTTATAGGTTTCTTTTATTTAATTTTTCCTATTGTAAATGCTGTAAGAGTAAGTAATGGTCAAGAACCTAATTATCCTTTAACTTTAAAAATTATTAAATAGATTTTATAAAATCTTCATATTCTAAGAAGAATAGCTCAAATTTAGACATGGTTTCGTAGAAAAATTCGTAGCAATCTCTCCACGAATTTTTATTATAAATGCTAAATTTTTGTTGATGAGGAATATAGATTCTATGAATTACTTTTCCATTTTCTAATTCATAGTTATTATCGAAAATAACTTCAGGAATTTCATTTTCTAATAATGATTTAAGAGAAAGCATTTGATCATAATACATCAAATTGGTTAATTCATCTGGATTTTCTATATCAAAACAAACCATTGCTTTTTTTCTATCTGCAAGAAACTTAAAAGCAACTCCTTTTATTTTGGTATTGTAGAGTAACCATTTTCTAGGAAATGATTTTCCAAAACTTGTCCAAAACTCTTTTCTTAACCTAGCTGATTCTTCTTTAGAAAACACTATCCATGAATTTTTGCAAGTTTTCCTCTTTCACGCATTAATTCAGACTCAAAATTCAAAAGTGCATTCCATTTTTTATCTACGATTTCTCTATCTTGATATTGTCTTGCAAACTTTAAAAAAGTAGTGTAATGGCTAGCTTCAGAAATCATTAAGTTTTTATAAAACTTTTTTAGTTCTACGTCTTCCATATTTTGAGAAAAAACTTTAAATCGCTCACAGCTTCTGGCCTCTATGAGAGCAGCAACTAATAATCTTTGAATTAAGGCATCTGTTCTGTCTTTTGTTTTAGGAAAGAATTTTTGTAATCGAACAGCATAATCGTTTTTTTGTTCACGTCCTAAAACCATTCCTCTTTTTACCATTAATAAATGTACCATTTTAAAATGCTGCATTTCTTCAATAGCAATGTTGCTCATTTCTTTAACTAGCTCAGTTTCTTCTGAATAATTTATTATTAAGGATACTGCATTAGAAGCTGCTTTTTGCTCTAAAAAAGCATGATCTGTAAGTATTTGCTGCAAATTGTCTTTTGCTATTTCTGCCCAAGAAGTTTCTGTATCAAATTGTAAACCTAACATAAATTATTTTTTTGCAAAATTAGAGATAATTTCAATTTAGAAACTTGCAAATCGTATATTTTTTATAACTTAGTTTTTTTTACAATATGATTGAATTAGCAGGAATTATTATCTTAGGTATATTAGCTCAATGGGTTGCATGGAAGTTTAAAATACCTGCAATATTACCTTTAATATTAATAGGATTATTAGTAGGCCCAATAGCAGCAACGTATTTAACTGAAGATGGATCTAAATGGATAGAACCAATATGGAATGGAGAAAAAGGTTTATTTCCTGGTGATTATCTTTATTATTTTGTGTCTTTAGCTATTAGTATTATTCTTTTTGAAGGAGGATTAACTTTAAAAAGAAGTGAAATAAAAAATTTAGGACCTGTAATTACAAAACTCATTACTTTAGGTTCTGCTATTACTTTTTTTGGAGCAGGTATAGTTGCTCATTTAATTTTCGATTTAAGTTGGGAATTATCTTTCCTTTTTTCAGGTTTAATTATTGTTACAGGACCAACAGTGATTACTCCAATTTTAAGAAACATCCCTTTAAAAAAAGATATTTCTACTGTTTTAAAATGGGAAGGTATTTTAATTGACCCAATAGGAGCACTTGTTGCTGTATTAGTGTTCGAATTTATAAGTGTTGGTGGAGGTGGAGGTTTTACCAAAACTGCTTTAATTGAGTTTGGTAAAATTTTACTTTTTGGAACAACATTTGGTTTCACATTTGCTCATGCTTTAGCTTATGCTATAAATAAGAAAATGATACCCCATTATTTATTAAATGTAGTATCCTTATCAGCAGTATTATTAGTTTTTGTAGAATCTGAAATTTTTGCACATGAATCTGGATTATTAGCTGTAGTAGTAATGGGTATGGTTTTAGGAAATGGAAAACTAAATAATATTAAAGAGTTACTTTACTTTAAAGAATCTTTAAGTGTATTGCTTATTTCAATTCTATTTATTTTACTTGCAGCTAATATTAATATGGAAGCTTTAATGCTTTTATATACATGGAAAACAGCTGTGTTATTTGCTATTGTAGTTTTTCTTATAAGACCTTTAGCCGTCTTTTCTAGTACGTTAAACTCTAAACTAAAATTACAAGAAAAATTATTTATTAGTTGGGTTGGTCCTAGAGGTATAGTTGCAGCTGGTATTGCTTCTCTTTTTGGAAGTAAATTGATTAAACAAGGCGTTGAAGGTGCAGAATATATTACTCCTCTAGTATTCATGATTGTACTAGGTACTGTTTTATTAAATGCAACTACTGCTAGATTATTTGCAAAATTAGTAGGTGTTTTCTTAACGAAATCTAATGCTATATTGTTGGTTGGAGCTTCAAATCCTTCTAGATTAATAGCAAGTTATTTACGAGATAAAGGCAAACGTGTAGTTTTAATAGATTCTAATAAAAACTTTATTAAACAAGCACAAGAAGATGATTTAGAAGCGCTTAATGTAAATATTTATGACGATGAATTATCAGATAATATTGAGTTGAGTGATGTTGGTTATTTAATTGCTATAACTGGTAATGATGCAGTAAATAAATATGCACTTGCTAATTTTTCTAAAATATTTGGAGAACATGGTTCTTTTAGATTAGCCTCATCCATAGAAATTTTAAATGCAACAGACGAAGAAAGACAAAAGTTCTTTACTCCTAAAGATGACTATATTAATTTAAGTGAAGCTTTTAGAGAAAACCCAAATATTATTGAGGTTAAAATAAAGAATGAAACTGAGTACTCTAATATTTTAAATCTGTTAGCTAAAGAAGAAAAATCTATTCCACTTTTTATAGAGAATATAAAAGGTATTTATTTAATATCTGAATTTGAAAAAGAAGGTTTTGAAAAGA
>Ga0209555_10000329_pt1 | contig 40877 bp, 37 predicted proteins | sample SaaInl85LU_5_DNA_FD_184643 | JGI IMG/M metagenome (GOLD analysis project Ga0209555, IMG submission 184643) | Marine microbial communities from expanding oxygen minimum zones in the Saanich Inlet - ESP_85LU_5_DNA (SPAdes) (version 2) | ecosystem: Environmental > Aquatic > Marine > Intertidal...
TAGATCAAAGTAGATCTAGAGAACAAGGTGGTTCTGGTTTAGGATTATCTATTGTAAAACATATTGTAGAAGCTCACAATGAAAATATACTATTAAAAAGTACTTATGGTGAAGGTTCTGAATTTTCTTTTACTATTGAAAAAGCTACCTAATTAAAGTAAATCAAAACCAATATCTTTTCTAAAATTCATTTTATCAAAATGAATTTTTTCTATTGATGAATAACTTTTATCTAATGCCTCTTGAATATTTTCTCCAAATGAAGTAATAGCCATAACTCTACCTCCATTTGTTAGTACTTTATCTTCTTTTAAAGAAGTTCCTGCATGAAAAACGATAGATTCATTAATGTTCTCTAAACCATTAATTTCTTTATTTTTTTCATAAGCCTCAGGATAACCTCCAGAAACTAGCATAACAGTAGTAGCCGTTTTTGATGTAATAGAAAATGATTTTTCTCCTAAATTTTGGTTTGCAACACCTTCAAACAAATCTAATAAATCTGATTCAATTCTTGGTAAAACAACTTCTGTTTCAGGATCTCCCATCCTTACATTATACTCAACAACAGATGGATTTCCATTATCATTCATTAATCCAATAAAAATGAATCCTCTATAATCTATTCCATCTTTTCGCAAACCATCAACAGTTGGTTTTACGATTAAATCTTCAACTTTTTTAAGAAAAGCATCATCTGCAAATGGTACAGGAGATATTGCTCCCATTCCTCCAGTATTTAATCCCTTGTCACCTTCTCCAATTCTTTTGTAATCTTTAGCTGAAGGCAAAATTTTATAATCAATACCATCAGTTAATACAAAAACAGATAATTCTATTCCTTTTAAAAATTCTTCGATAACAACAGTAGATGAAGCTTCTCCAAATTTTTGATTAGAAACCATTTCTTTTAATTCCTTTTTAGCTTCTTCTAAAGAATTTAAAATAAGAACTCCTTTACCTGCAGCTAACCCGTCTGCTTTTAAAACAAATGGAGGTTTTAATGTTTCTAAGAATGCATAACCTTCTTGTAAATTATCTTTGGTGAAAGATTGATATTTTGCAGTTGGTATATTATGTTTTTGCATAAACTGCTTTGAGAAATCTTTACTTCCTTCTAAAAGAGCACCATCTTTTTTAGGTCCAATAACAGGAATATTTTTAAGTTGTTCATCTGATAAGAAAAAATCGTGTACACCTTCTACTAGTGGAGCTTCTGGACCAACAACAACCATTTTAATGTCTTCACTAAGTACTAAATTTTTAATACCATCAAAGTCTGTTGGATTTACATCAACATTTATCGCTATTTTGTTTGTTCCTGCATTTCCAGGAGCAACAAATAGTTTGTTAATTTTTTTACTTTCAGATAGTTTTAATGTAAATGCGTGTTCTCTTCCTCCAGAACCTAAAATAAGTACGTTCATTTTATAATATTAATGATTTTGCAAATATATTTTAAAAAATATCAGAATGCTAAAAACCCCACTTTAAAAAATATTTAATTGCTGAGTTAATATGCATTAAAAACAGGTTAAAATCTTTAGATGAGCCCTGCTTTAAAACATGTATTATTTCTTCTTTAGGGTAATATAGCTTTTGTTTATCTATTTTTTCTATTTTCTTACAAATATCAACATCTTCCATATAAAGAAAATAACGTTCATCAAAACCACCAACTTTGATTAAGTCTTCTGTTTTATATAAATGAAAGCAACCAGTTATATAATCTGCGAAAAATGAAGATTCCAATTGTTTATCATGATATTTCCCTTTTTCTATATATGAATTAAAAAGAGGTTTTAGAAATGGAAATCTTCTTGCTAACAGTTCAGGAATTTTTGGATACCTTCTACAAGAAAATTGATGCATTCCATCAGGAAATAAAACTTTTGGAGCAATCATAGAAACTATTTCATGTCTGTCTAGTTTTGATATTAAGTTTGGTATTACATTTGAAGTGAAATAAACATCAGGGTTTAAAATTAAATGATGTTTAGACATTGTCTTTATTTGTTCTAAAATTACATTGTGCCCTGCTCCAAATCCAATATTTTTTCCAACAGCTATATACTCAACTTCTTCATGACTATATAAATTTTCGAATCGTCTATCTTTATTATTATCAATTAGGTAAAGTTTCTTTTTTAAAGGAGTATTTAAAAAACAGTTTATAGTTTTTGTAAGCTCTTCTAGATTTTCTTTATATAAAACAATTGAGGCAGTTATAGCAAATTTTCCATCCATCTAATAAGCTTTTTCTTCTTCTTTAAAAACACTTAAAAGAGTTTGTAAAATAATTTTAATATCTAAAAAGAAAGACCAGTTTTCTATATAAAAAATATCTAAACGAACTCTATTTTCAATATCTGATTTTTCTTTAACTTCTCCTCTATATCCTGAGACTTGAGCTAACCCAGTTATACCAGGTTTTACTGAGTTCCTAATTATGTAATTATCTATTTCGTTTAAATATTTTTTTGTTTGAATATTCATATGTGGTCTTGGACCAACTACACTCATATCTCCTTTTAAAACATTGAAAAATTGGGGTAACTCATCTAAGCTTGTTCTTCTTAAAAAAGAACCAACTGATGTAATTCTAGAATCATCTTTTGTTGTCGAAATTTTATCTGCCAGAACATTATTTTTCATTGATCTAATTTTATAACAATAAAATTGTTTTCCATTAGCTCCATCTCTTTTTTGTTTAAATAAAAAATTTCCTTTTGAATTTAATTTTACAATAATCCATAAAATAGGTAACATCCAAGAAAGAATCAATAGACAAACAAAAAAAGAAAAAATTACATCAAAAAATCTTTTTAATATATGTGTTTCTATACGCTCAAAAGGTAATTGTTTTGGTTTTAAAACAGGTATAGTACCATAATATTCAAGAATAAAATCTTTACTGTAAATTGCTTTATTTTCTGGTACTAAACTAAAATCTATTTTATGTTTATTACAGAATATTCTAATCTGCTTAAACTTTTCTCTACTCATAGAACTTTCTTCACAATAAACCTCGTCTATATCTTCTTTTAAGATATAATCTAAACCCTGTTCAATAGTTCCTGAATGACCTGTTACATTTGTTTTATCAGTAAAAAAGCCTCTAAACCTATATCCTAAATCTTGCCTTTTCTCGAAAATAGATGCAATGTTTTGTGCTGATTTACTTTTTCCAAATACAACAACATTTCTATAATTATTTCCACTTAATCTGTAGGATTTTAATAGGAAGAAAAAAATAAACTTAAAAAGTGTAATTATGCTTACAAAATAAAATACAATGTTAGATTGTTTGTTTACAATTTGACCTTCTTCAAAAATGGTGAAGTATGCAAAAAAGGCCAATAAAAAAACAAAGAATTGAGATAAAATTAGTGTTATTAATCTTAAAACGTGAGTATATCTATATACGTTATAAAACTTTGTATAATAAGAAATTAGCAGCCAAAAAATACTTAGGTAAATTGAGAACTTTAGATTAAAAAACTGTTTATCTGAAAAAAAATAGACAACAACATTTATAACTATTAAATCAAATAAAATGATTAATGGTCTTATTAAACTTGAATATTTTTTTATCCTCTTTATCACTATTCTGCTAACTTAAAAAAAACTTCTTTAAATTGATTTAGAATTTTTGTTTTTGAAAAGTTGTTTTTCACAAATTCCCTTGCATTTCCTCCATATTTTACTTGTGAATTTTTGTTATCCTTTAAATCAATAACAAAATCTACAACTTCATTTATATTATGTGTTTCAAAATACTTACCAGCTTTAGAATCTTTTATTATTGATGATACTTCTGATTTTAAATTTCCAGTAATTAATGAAGGCTTTTCACTAGACATCATTGCTAAAATCTTTGATGGCATAACTGTATCAATAACATTATTTTTTTGAAACAATACATGTAAATCTGCACTACACAATAAATTTGATAATTCTGAATAATCTACTGGACTATAAAAATAAATATTATCAAAATCTAATAAGTTTTCCTCAAGCCAAATTCTTTTACTACCATTACCAACAACAATAATTTCAATATCTTTTATAGGTTCTAGTTTCTTAACAAAATCTATGAAAAAATTCCAATCTTGTTTTTCACCAATATTACCAGAATATAAAATTTTAAATTTTGTTGATGATAAAAATTGATGAGTTTTATAATTATCTGGCTTAATAAAATTAGCATCTACCCAATTAGGCAAAAGTTTTTTATTATTAGTTTCTGTATTAACCTTGTTTTTAAGTTTTAAAATCATTGAAGTACTAATAGTACTCAAAAAATCTGCTGATTTTAAAAGCTTTTTCTCAACCCTAAATAATGCCTTAAATATAAAGTTACTGTTAGTTTTATTTTCTATCAAATTAGAATCAGATACTGCATCAAACTCAAAGTCCTGAATATGAACCCACAACTTAGCTCCTTTTAATTTAGATAATATTTTTCCTAAAAAAACACTTCCTATAAAAGGTACTACACATAGTATAACATCTGTTTTTTTTACTTTAAAAATATTAAAGAGCGTACCTAGTGAAAAATCTAATAAATGAAGAATTCTTTTTATAAAGGTTGGTTTTTTGGGCACATATTGCTTATATCTTAAAACTCTTATACCATTTATATTTTCCTCTAAAAATCTTTTTTTTGATCTATACTTTTCATGAATTCTCCATGCAGGATAATAAGGAAATCCAGTAATTACAGTAACATCAATATTACTCAGATTTAAATATTCTGCAAGCTGTGATGTATACAATCCAATAGCTGTATCTTCTGGAAAATAATTGATTCCAATAATAGTAATTTTCTTTTTCAAAGTAGAAACTATTGATTATACGTTAAATATTTAAAACTGCTCAAAAATACTATTATTTATCAAAATTTAAAGGGTTTCTAGAAGAGATGATAGAAAAAAAAACTGATAAAAAACTAGACTCTATCTTTTATTTCTTTTGCAGGATTTCCAATGTAAATTTTATTACTTTTTAAATCTGAATAAACACTACTTCTTGCGCCTACTAAAGTCCCTTTTTTAATATGTACTCCTGGTGCAATAAAAACATCTGTTGCTATCCAGCATTCATCTTCTATTTTTATTTTTTTTGCATAAATAGGAAATTCTGAATTTTTATAATCATGAGAACCCGTGCATAAATAAGATTTTTGAGATATAACAACATTTTTACCAATCTCTATTTCTCCTAAAGAATATAAATCTACATCATCACCAATCCAAGAATTATCACCAATTGAAATTTTCCAAGGATATGTAATTTTTACAGTGGGTCTTATAATAACTTTTTCACCAATTTTAGCTCCAAAGAACCTAAGCAAAAATCTCCTGTATCCATACAGAAATTGAGGTGAAGTTCTAAACAAAAGACTTTGTACTAACCACCAAAGTTGAACAATAAAGGCATTTCTTCCTCTAAAATTTTTTGGTAATTTAAACTTATCTAATTCTTGGACTTTCATTTATTACTTTTATGATTTTTGTTTGAAACTCATTTAAGGTAAAGTTATTTAAAAAATACTTTCTATTACTTTCTGCAATAGATTTAATTTTAGTTTTATCATTATCAAGAATCATTAGTTTTTCTATGATATCTGATACATTTTTAGGCCTTACTATAAAACCATTTACTTCTGAGGTTATTATATCTGGAATCCCAGAATGATTTGTTGTAATAATTACATTTTTAGTTGCTAAAGCCTCTAGAATAGAAATTGGCTGACCTTCCATTTTATAAAACGTAGGTAGTATAAATATATTACTCCAATCTAATAGTTCTTTTTTCTGGTTATCATAAACAATACCTATATATTTAGTATGCTCAAGTTTATCAATCTTACTATTAATTTTTTCTTTTAAAGATTCGTCAATATTACCAGCAATCCTAGCAGAATAATTGATATTTTTCTTTTCTAACTCAAATAATGCATCTAATAAATATAGTATCCCTTTTTCTTCCATTAAGTTACTTAAAAAAGTAATTTTTAGTTTAGAAAAGTCTTTAGTATGATCTTTATCATAGAGAAAATTTTCTGCAAAATTATAAACCACATAAATATTTTCTTTACTTATAAATGGTGTTAAATTTTTTAATAAAGATTCAGATAATACAATTCCTTTATTAAATTTTGATAGTAAAAAATAAAAATATTTCTTTTTAAAACCTTTTAACAATTTATATTCTGTACCTAGATAATTTCCATGAACGTGAATAATTAATTCTTTCTTTAAAACAAATGCCAAAAGAATAAAAAGTGAATACTTTGCAACTCCAAAAAAAGATTGACCTGGTGTTATATAAATTTTATTTGCATTAAAAACTTTTAATACTTTAAAATTTAAAGAAATAAAAAAAAAGAATTTTTTAAAAGAAAATTTACCAATAGATTCTTCAAAAAAAGGCAAAGAAGTATTTATGATTTGGGTTTTAAATAAATTTGATTTATCTAAAGTTTTTTTTAAAACACTATTTGCTAATGCTACACCAGAAATAGGTTTTGGAAATGGCCCAATAATTAATACTTTTTTCATTCTATTTAAAAATTGAAATAAAGGGACTTGTCATTCTTTCTATTGAATATTGCTCTTTACATTTTTCTGAAATTTGATTTCTTTTTTGAATCCATTTTTCTTTATTTAAAAAAAATGATAATAATTTTTCTCCTAAATCTGTTTGATTATCTGTTTCAAAAAAAATTGAATTAAAACCTTCTATTGAAGCTTCTATTTCTGGAGAGTGTTTTTCTGTTCTAGAAATAAGCATTGGAACACCAAAACCTAAACTTTGTGTTATTGACAAACCAACATAACCTGGAGAAATACTTGCAATACTTTTTGAATAATAATCTCTTAAATCATTATAATTAGAAATTTCTCCTAACAACTCTACTCTATTTTTGAGATTGTTTAATTCAACATAATGTTTGATTGATTCAAATTCAGGCCCAGCACCAATTATTATTAATTTTACATTAATTGGTAAATTATCAATTATATTATGAAAAGACTTTACAAGCAATGAAATTTTCTTCTCGTCAACTAGTCTACCAACATAAATAAAATTTAGTATATCATTTTGATCTACATGTTTTGGTGACATTTCTTCTTTAAAATAAATAGCATTAGGTGCTGCAAATGTATTTAAACTACTTATTTGTGACTCTAATTCTTTTTGTTGCTTTAGTGTGTAGGTAATATAACCTGTAGATTTTTTTTTAAAATATTTACGTAAATATTCTGACTTAGATTTGGGTCCTTTTCTAGACCATGCATGCCCCCATAGATAAACTGGTTTATTGAGTAATACCCTTAAGAAGAAAACAATGTAAAATGTTATGTTATTTAAATTAAATTCTATGATAACATTATCAGCTTTTAACACTTTAAAAAAAGGGATATTTTGAAACAAAATTTTTCTTTTAAAGAAAAAATAATTCTTTACCCAAATTACTGATTTTGTTGATGGATCTGAAACAATAGATTTTGAATAAAAATATTTACCTGCGATTATTTTAACTGACTTAGAATTTGAAGTTATAAAATTAAAAAAATTCAATCTATAAGATGGAACACAGGTTTGAATTATAATATTCATTCTTTTTATTCGCTTTTAATTAATGGTATTGTGTTAAATAAAAAACAAAATAAAACTAATCCAGATTGTCTTTCTAAAACATTTTCAGTTAAAAAAAATACACAAAAGTAAACTACTGTCAAAAATAAAAACTTATTATTCTTATAACTTAATCTTAAACCATTATATATGACATATATAAATATCAATAAGGCTAAAATTCCAGAATGTAAAGCAAATCCTAAATATTGATTATGTGGGTTATAAATAACTCCTTCATTATATGTAAAAGTTTTTCTTACACAATTGTTTACACTAGTATTTGTATTTTCTAATCCAACTCCAAACAAAAAGTTTGATTTAAAAATATTGTAAGAGCATTTAATTGTTTCTTTATGAACAAATGTAGAGTTATATTCTACATTTCTTTTTAATATATTATTATTAAACAAATCTGTGAACCTATTTAATTTCGATGGTAATAAAAATATTGTTGTAAAAAAAAGTAGACATAAACTTATTATTATTGGTAGTCTTTCTTTTTTAAAGCTAATAATTATATAAATTATTGAACATGTAACTATACCAAGAATAGCAATTTTAGATGAAAAAAGAAATATCGGAATTAAAAGGAAAATAATAATTAAAAATAAATAGACCTTGTTTATTTTTTTTGAAGCTTTACTTAAAAAATCTAAACATATTAAAATTGCAACATTAATAAACATAGATATATATGCTGGATCTCTTGAAAAAAAAGAAGAATCTGATAAAGCAGCTTTAAAAAGATTTGAATCAAAATTTGGATACCTTGGGTTTGAATAATTATAAACAAGATAATAAACAACAAATACTAATAATATAGTTGAACCTAGAAAGGTATACTGCCAAATCTTAAATAACTTATTTACTTCATTCCTTTTTTGATTACTTAATAAATAAAATATTATAGGAAAAATTAATAAAGAAACCAATTGCTCTAATTTCTTGTATGCTAAATAATCAAAACCATCAAAAAATGTAAATAATAAAACAAAAAACAGTAAAGTATTTATTGTATAAAATTTAACTTCTTTTTTTTCTTCATTTACATTAAAAAAATTCTGGACAATTAATAAAAGAATAAAAATGGCAACAAAAACAGCTTCTAATTTTTGAGAAGTTAAAGGGATGAGCCCAAAAAGCAAAAAAGCAATTACTGCAAAAAAACTATTTTTAGAAATATCTATTTTAAATGGAATTCTTATGTTCATATTTAGAATTTATAAATTTAAATTTAAATACGCTGTAAAATGCCATAGCAATATAAAATCCTTTATGGGTATTTAAAGTAAAGCTAAACTGAGTTTCAAAGAAAAAGAAAATAAAAAGTACTAAAGCTGTAAATAAATAGATATTTGAAAAAATCTTTTCTTGATTTCTTATAATAAAATTATATTCAAATAATAGAATATAAATAAAGAAAAAAGACAATAAGGCACCCACAATTCCAAAACTAGAAATTAATTCCATAAATAAATTATGAGCATATGTACCTGTTTCTTCTGCAGATGAGTTTTTATCTGAATAAAAATCACCAAATGTACCAACACTAATTCCCCAGGGTCTATAGATTAAAAGTTTTATTGAATCTAGATATGCAATTAATCTTGGAGAAATAGATTCTGCATCTTTAGGAGCCAAATTGATAAATCTTACTGCAATTTTTTGAACATCAAATGCGCTAATAAATATTATAAAACCAATAAACAAACTTGCTAAAAAACTCATTATAATTTTAATATGTAATTTTATTTTAAAGAACATAAAAAATAACACTATTACAGTTAATAACATTGCAAAAACAGGACCTCTGGTATTTGTTTTTATTATTGAAAATAAAACGATTCCTAATACAGGTAAAGAGAATAGAATTCGACTCTTTTTTGCAAGTTGAAGTTTAAGTGATGGTTTTATATAATATAATAATAAGATAATTAAAGCTGTACAAAGAAAAAGACAAAAAGGAATTGGATATACCCCAGGAAATGTCATTCTTTCATATGGATATTTAGCAATGTTATGCAGATAGAGACTTACTATAGAAAAAGCAACTGCAAAAATTACTATTGACTTTAAAAATTGCAAAAACCTTGTTTTATATTTTTTAGTATTTAAAAAATATACTTTTGTTACCAAGTATAAAGGCAAAGCAAGTAATAAAAAAATACAGGTGTAATAAAATGATTTAAAAGTATTTGGAGAAAATATTATAGATATAATCATCACAATACTTAAAACTAGCATAAACAAATCAAAAACATCAGTATGATATTTTATTTTAGATTTATTTAAAAAAATTTTAGAGAGTATAATTATGTAACAAGTAATTGGTAATATAGCTCCTAAAATTAAATCATTCTCATTATAATACCCATAATAAGGAGCCTTATAATCTACATATGGGATAGCTCTAAAAACAACAACATTTAGTAATATCGCTAAAGAAATAGCAGAATTTTTTACTGTTATAACAACAATTAATAGAAATAAAGAATAAGTTAAAACTTGCTCCATATATTTAATTTCTTATTTCAGAACTTGCTCCCATTCCATTTTCCATTTTCTAAAAGAAAAACTTTTTACAGATGTTTCTCTAGCATTTTTACTTAATGATAATAATTCATCAGGATTATTTATTAAGTATTCTATTTTTTTAACAAAATCAGTAGCAGTTGGATTTACTAAAAAACCATTAAAACCATCTATTAAAATATTTGTCATACCTCCTATATTACTAGCAATTGGAACACAACCACAAGCCATAGATTCTAACAAACTTAAAGAAGTGCCTTCACTTGCTAATGATGGCACTATAGAAATATCATAATTTAACGATACATCAATAGCTTCATCAAAATTAAAACTAGAAATTGTTACATTATTAAAATCACCAAGTTCTTTTTTAATATAATCATTAAGAATACCTTCACCATAAATACCAAAATTAACATTGTCGTATTTGCTTAGTATAGCTTTAACAACTTCACACAACACAAAGACTCCTCTATATGCTACAAATCTTCTAGCAAATAAAATATTAATAGCAGTAGTATCTTTTTGTACATTTAAATTTGGAATTTTTGTGAAATTAGGAATAACAACAGCTCTATTAGTATAACTTCTTGGCAAAATTGTTCTTATCCAATTTAAAAAATTATAATCTACACAAACTACTGTTTTAGATCTTAAAAAAAATTTGATTGCACTCAAATATTGGAAAAAACGATAGGTAACAGATAGTAGTAAACTCTTTTTTAAAATATTTCCTATTTTGATATTTTCATAATCTAAAAAATCAAATGTAATACCATGTTGGATTGAAACTGTTTTATTATGGTTTGTTTTACAAGCTATCCTATCTGAAGCCCAAATAATATAATCTTCATCATTTAAATTAGACTTTATATTATTATATAACTGCTTGCCCAAATTATGGTTCTTTTTAATTTTAAAGCCTTGTACAGTATAATCTTTAAACTCTTTTTTAAAGTATTGATTTGACTTTTGTATTATCTTAATATTGTATTTAATATGAAAAACTTCTATTAAACCAAGTATATAATTTTGAATTCCTCCAATACTGATTTTATTCTGTTCGTAAATGAAAAATTCAGAATAAATAATATATAGAGTCTTTTTTTTTGTCATAATTTAATGGTAAGTTTTAAAACCTCTTAACCAAATTAATTTTTAAATTAAATATCTTGTTAATAATAACAATTGAATGAATTAATTCTTAGATTTTAAAAACCAGTTAACAGAAATAAAACATAAAAATATTAATGATAAAATTAGTAATAATAATCTTAAATAAAGGTCTAAATTAAATGTAGTAATCCAAAAACTAACTAATACTAAAGACCAAATTGATATACTTTGTATAGAATAGATAAAGTTCTTTTGTATAATTTCTTTTTTAATATAAAAAGGTAAAATAAAAATTGAATTTATTAAATAAGCCAAAACAAAAGCTAGAGCTCTTCCTTGTGCACCTTTATCTACAAAATAAAATGTAAATACAATTGCTAAAAATGCCCATATTAAATTATCAAAAAATCCATACCACATTTTATTGACAGCTGCTAAATTTCTTGAAATACCTTGTCTATGACTTATAAAAATGATAAAAATAGCTATATAAATTACTGTTTTATACATTTCAATGTTATGATATTTTTCATCAAATATATAAGTAAAGAAATCTGGTAGAAATATTAAAAAAAGACTTAAAAATACACCTATCAACCAAGGCATATTCAAATTTAAAAAATCGAACTTTTTATTTTTTTTATTAAATAATCTAACAGCAAATGGATATAAAACTTGCCCAACCATAGAATTAAAAGTCATAGCTATAATTGAAAAATTAAATGCAGCTTCATAAATACCCATAGCTACAAAACCATTATTAGATTTTACCAAAATATTATTACAAACTAAAATAGTTGGACTTATGATAAAACCTCCTAGGAATGAAGGAATACTAAACTTTTTAATAATTTTAAACTCGCTTTTAATATTAAAAAAATTTAATTTAATATCAACTTCTTTTACTGCTCTTTGTAGGTATATTTGAGAACAGATAAAAAGAATAAAAAATAAGAGAGCCATACCAAAACAATAACCTAAAACACCATAATACTTAGTTAAAACAAACAAAATTGGAATAGATAGTACCCCATTAATTATATTAATTATCGATATATTTTTAAATTTTTCAAATCCTGCTAAAGCTCCATTTTGGTAACCATTTATTGCAGAAAAAAGTATTGCTATAGAAATTAAAAAAGTGCCTAATGTAAAACCCTCTTTATTAATAACATGTCTACTGAAATATGTAGAAAAAGCATTAATACCTATAAAAATAATTAGACTTACTAAGACTGTAGATAAAAGCGTTAAGGATAGTATTTTACCAACTCTAGTTAAATCTTTTTCTTTATAAATAGCAATATATCTAGTTGCAGTTACCCCAAAACTAGCTAAACTAAACATAGTAAATGTTACTATAATAGACTTAATAATACCTATTTCTCCATACTCTTCTACGCTTACTACATCAGTTATAAAAATTGTAGTTAGAAAAAAAAGACCTCTTGAAATAAATGTACCTAAGAAAGACCAAAAGACTCCATTTGCAATTTTTAATTTTATATCTGAATCAATTAGTTTATTTAACTTTTTAATTTTCAATATTTTTATTTTTATGATATTCTATCAATTAATGAAAATCAAAATTATATTATAAACTTATGGAATTCTTTTAATTGCATATCTTTTTTGGATAATATTATTTTATCCTTTGGAATTTTCCAATCAATATTCAATTTTTTATCATTGTAAATTACCCCATCTTCAGATAAAGGATAATAATAATTATCACATCTGTAAGCAACTATAGTATCATTTTCTAACACTGAAAAACCATGTAAAAATCCTCTTGGTATTAAAATTTGCTTTTGGTTTTCTTTACTTAATTCAGTAGAAAAAACTTTACCAAAAGTTTTAGAATTTATTCTAACATCAACAACTACATCTAAAATTTTGCCTTGTATAACTCTTACTAATTTTGCCTGAGCAAATTCACCTTTTTGTATATGCAATCCTCTTATTACCCCATATTTAGATATGGACTGATTACCCATAACAAATTCACCTTCAAAGCCTGTTAATTGTTTTAGTTGATTCTTATTATATTCTAACAAGAAACTCCCTCTATCATCTTCAAAAAAAGCAGGCTTTATTATAAAACAATCTTTAAAAGGGGTTTCTATTATCATACTAAATATCTAAAAGATTATTACCATAACCACTTTTCAATAATGGTTCAGCTAATTTTTTTAATTGACTTTTATTTATAAATCCACTTCTAAAAGCGGCTTCTTCTATAGAACCTATTTTTAAACCCTGTCTTTCTTCTATTACCTCAACAAAATTACTTGCTTTCATTAAACTCTTTATGGTACCAGTATCTAACCACGCAATTCCTCTATCTAAAATAGAAACTGATAATTTATTTTCCTCTAAATAAGCTTTATTTATATCTGTTATTTCTAACTCTCCCCTTTTACTTGGTCTTATATTTTTTGCTTTATCAATAACTGAATTATCATAAAAATAAATACCTGGGACAGCAAAATTAGATTTTGGATGTTTTGGTTTTTCTTCTATGGACAATACTTTCTGTGAATCATCAAAATCTACTACTCCATAACGTTCTGGATCATTTACATGATAAGCATAGATAATACCTCCATTAGGATTTGTATTAGATTGTAATAAGTTAGATAACCCTGTTCCATAAAAAATATTATCACCTAAAATTAATGCAACAGAATCTTTACCAATAAATTTTTCTCCAATTAAAAAAGCCTCTGCTAATCCATTTGGATTTTCTTGAACTTCGTATTGAAAATTACAACCTATTTGAGAACCATCTCCTAATAACTTTTTAAAAAGATGCTGATCTTGAGGAGTTGATATAATTAGAATTTCATTAATCCCAGCAGAAATTAAAGTTGAAATTGGATAATAAATCATTGGTTTATCGTAAACAGGCATTAATTGCTTACTTACAGATATTGTAAGAGGATGTAATCTTGTGCCTGAACCACCTGCTAAAACTATCCCTTTCATAAATTATACTTTTTTAAATACCAATTTACGGTTTTATAAATACCAGATTCAAAGTTTTCTTTTGCTTTCCAACCTAATTCACTTTCAATTTTTGAAGCATCAATTGCATATCTAAAATCATGACCAGGTCTATCTTTTACAAATGTAATTTGATCTTTGTATGAATTTTGTTTTGGATATACTTCGTCTAAAACTTCACAAATTCTGTTTGCAACATATAAATTATCTCTTTCATTATTACCACCTATATTATAGGTTTCACCTACTTTTCCTTTTTTATATACCATTTCAATTCCTTCACAGTGATCTAAAACATATAACCAATCTCTAATATTTTTTCCATCTCCATAAATAGGTATATTTTTTCCAAAAATAGCTTTTCTGATAATAGTAGGTATTAATTTCTCATCATGTTGATTAGGTCCATAATTATTGGAGCAATTTGTTGTTACTACATTTAAACCATACGTATGATAATAACTTCTTACCAAAAAGTCTGAAGAAGCTTTTGAAGCACTATATGGACTATTTGGTGCATATGGGGTCTGTTCTTTAAACAAACCTGTTTCTCCTAATGTACCATAAACCTCATCTGTAGAGATATGATGAAACCGATTTTTATTTGTTTTTCCGTCTTCTAGCCAACAATTTTTAGCGCATTCTAAAAGTGTAAATGTTCCTAAAATATTTGTTTTTATAAATTCATCAGGACTTTTAATAGAATTATCTACATGAGACTCTGCTGCAAAATGTATAACACCATCAAATTGATACTTTTCAAAAAGATTTTCTATTAATATTTTATCACAAATATTACCATGTACAAAATGATACCTAGAATTATTTTCTACTTCCTTTAAGTTTTTTAGGTCACCTGCATAAGTTAAAGCATCAATATTAACAATTGAATAATCCTTATTCTTTTTTAAAAAAAAAGAAATATAATTTGATCCAATAAAACCTGCACCTCCAGTAACAAGAAGAGTTTTCATTTTTAATTCTTCTTATAATTATCTAAAAATTTGTTTAGTTTTAAGAGTAATAAAAAGACAATCATTAAAGCAGCAGATAAAGCTCCTAAAATAAAAGTGTAGTTCTTTGTTACTCCTTTAATTTCATAACCAACAGGCTGAAAATTAGAAATTACGTTGATAACTTCAAATTCTGCTGCTTTTTGATCTGCTAAATCTTTTAAGTCTGAGTTTATTCTTCTGTTAGTTTCAAATAATTCAAGCTCTTTCGTTGTTCTTTTCTCTCCTCCTAAATCTATACTTGTCCCTGTAGACTGTTTTTTAGCTTCTTCAATCATTACAGTCATATAAACTTTTCTTAATGAATCTATTTGGGCTAAATTCTCTCTATAAACAGAATCTGTTCTGTTTAAGTTTTCATTGGTAAGTTCTTTTAATCTCTTAAAATATTTATTTTCTACGATAGAAGAAATTATTTTATTTTCTAACTTTTTAAAAACGTTATTCTTTTCAGATATTACTTGTACTTTATGAATTTTATAGTCATAATTTGAAAAAGATGCTTTAAATTCTTCAAATGAATAGCTACTAACGGTTGCAGTATCTACTTCTGTTATAAATTCATCATACCCATTAATAATATCATTATCATTTACAATAGGTTCTACAGTAAACTTTTTTAATGATGCTGCTTCTTCTTTACTTAAGTTAAAAGTATTAACAAGACCAATAGTATCTTTTTGTTTTACAAGATCATTATAAAACTGAATATTATTGTACAATTGCATTACACTTTTAAAGTTAGGTTCTAATAATAAATCTGAACCATATTTTTCAGGTGAATTAGATTGTAGTAAAAATCCACAAACTGCACCAAAAATCGTAGCAAGACCAATTTTAATAATATTCTTTTTTAAGAATAGTAATATTTCTATTAAAAAATCAAAAATGCCTTTAAATATACTTCCAATGAAGTTGAAAAACTTTGAAAATCCTTTTCCAATAATAATAAACAAAGAGCCTAAATCTACCTCTTCTTCATTATTTTGTTGTTTCTGGTTAGTTGACATATAATTTTAACTGTTAAAAATTTGTTCTAATATTTTTTGAGTAATCGCATAAGTTGGCACAACTCCTGTCATTCCTAAACCTCCTGATGCTAATGTTGCTCCTGTTTCTAAAGGATTATCAGAGGCATAATAAGCATATCTTACTTTTACATCTTTAGAAATATTATCTCTAATTCTAGATGCAGATTGAATTGCTTTTTGATAATGAGCTCCCTCCATTTCTAAGCCAATTACATTCCAAGTAGAATCATGAAAAAACTTTAGTAAATCTTTGTTTTGTAAAGATGTTCCTAAAACTGATACCATTGATCCATCAAAAACTTTTACTCCAAATCCTTCTAAATCTTCTTTTTTTAATTCATTTTCAAAAGGATAATTGTCTGCTGTTCCTTCGAAAATATGGGCATTAGGTATCATTATATCTCCTTTGCCTCCTTCTAAAATCCCTGCTTTACCCATAATTGAGACAGACTTTACATCTAAATGAACATTTTTACTTTCGCCAATATAAGGCTTAAGTAATTCATCCATAGTTTCATAAGCTTGTTCTCCAAAAGCATAATCCATAACAATAATTACAGGATTTTCTTCTGTGTTTTCTCTTTTTTCAAACGATAGAATATCGAAGTTTATTTTATTAGTATCTATTATTTGTACATCTATGTTTGTACCTGAATTATCATCAACAAAGATTAATCCATTTCTTAAGGCAAAATCCTTAACTTTTTCTTGTAAATCTTTACTTTTTTTATCGCTTAGCAATTGAAATAAATCAAATTCTTTTTTTGAAATACTATCTTTTTGAAGCGCATTCTTTGCATAGATAGAGTTTAAAACACTATGCATATTAGCACTAATTATATGAATTGGTCTTTCTAATAGATTATAATGATTTAATACATTTTTTATTTCATTAGCCCAAATTTCACCATAAATGTGATGTCCAATTTCTTCTACTAAAACCGAACTAAAAGTAATGGTTCTTTTTTTACTTTCTAATACTTCATATATAGCTAATTTACCTAACCAATAAATGAGTTTAAAAAATTTATGAGGATTTTTTTCAGTAGAAAACACTTTGTAAGCTGCAAGAACTTCGTTAAATGTTCTTCCTAATATATTACCTAAATGAACTATAAGTACTTCTTTTTCTTTCTCAGAAATTACTTTATCATGTAAAATAACATCTTCTAAATGTTTCCATTCTCTAGTAAAATTTTCACCTTCATTTATAGTAACTCTATTTTGAATTTTATGAGATTCTATAAATAAAAAAGTCAAATGTGTAAGTATATCATAGATTTCAGATCTCCCTCTTGTAATCTCAATATTCATTTGATCTTTATCTATTCTATAACAATTTCTTCTTCTTTTGGGAGGAATTATAGGTTTAAAGTGAGAATTTTTATAGCCTTCATCAGCAGTTAAATTAATAAACTGACATTCTTCTATGCCTTCAGGTAATCTTTCTATGACATAAATTAATCCATTTAATTCTACTCTTTCTTCTGCAATAGAGCCATAAATTTCTGGGCGTAAAAGCAAAAGCGACTTCCTTAAAGTTTCACCAGAAACACCCATAGGTTTGTAAAAGCCTCTACTAAATAAGTGTCTCATAGAAATATATAATTTTTCTATGGCATTTGTAGATTCTTGGGCTCTAGTTCTATCTATGTTTTTTACTTGTTGCATTTATTTTTTTGATAAGCAAATATAGAATTATTTAGAGGATAAAATTCTATTGTACTCTTTTGTGTTCTTCAATAATTTTACTGCTTCTATGATGGTTTTGTCATTTTTTAAATCATCTATAAAAACACCCTCTTTATAAAAATATTTTAATATTATTTCATCAATAATTTCTTCTTCTATTTCTTCTTTATTTTTTGAAATTTCATCAACTTTTTGTTTGTATAACTCTTCTTGTATTTTATTAAGTTCTTTACTTATATTTTGATTTTGTGCATAATTAAATGCTTCTTTAAAAAGCTTTTCTTGTTGAGTTACAAAAGTGGTATCTTTTTCTAGATATTGTATAAAGTCTTTAAAAATAGTTGATGTAATATTTAAATCTTCAAGTTTTTCAACTTTCTGATTATTATGATAATAATCTGTTGCAAAATTAAAAATAGCCTTAGATTGAAATAATTCTTTGGTTAAATCTGTTTTATCTAAAGAGTTTGTCTTTACATCTGGTAAAATACCTCCACCATCATAAACTATTCTTCCATTTTGAGTCTTAAATTTATTAATTATTTTATCTGAAAACTTAGGCACTTTACCTGTTTTAAGATCTCTATTTGTATAATCTAATTCTTGAATACACCTTCCACTTGGTGTATAATATTTAGAAATTGTCAATTTTAATTGAGTCCCATAGGTTAATTCTTTTTGACGCTGAACTAAGCCCTTACCAAAAGAACGTTCACCTAAAATTACAGCTCTATCATAATCTTGTAAAGACCCAGCAACAATTTCAGACGCAGATGCAGAACTACCATTAATTAAAACTGTTATTGGAATTTCTAAATCTAAAGGTTCATTACTACCTCTGTAAGTATTACTCCATTTTTTTATTTTAGCTTTAGTAGTAACTATAGTTTTACCTTTTGGAATAAAAAAGTTAGAAATATTAATAGCTTCTAAAAGAGAACCACCTGGGTTTGAACGCAAATCAAAAACTAATTTTTGCATCCCTTCAGACTTTAATTTCCTAAATGCTTTTTTAACTTCTGATGATGCTTTATTATTAAATCTTGTTAGAACAATATAACCAGTTTCTTCATCTATCATTTTGGTAAAAGGAACAGGATTTACCTCTATTTTTTCTCTAGTTATTTCTTTTTTTAAGACTTTTCCTTGCCTTTCAATTTCAACTGAAATCTTACTATTTGGTGTTCCTTTTAAATACATAGAAAGTTGTTCTCTTTCCATGTTTAATAATGATTGCCCATCAACAGATGTAATAATATCACCAGCTTTTAAATCTGCTTTATCTGCTGCGTAACCTTGATATATCTCTTTAATTTGTATGCCTTTATCTAAATAATAAACTGAAACTCCTATACCTCCATATTGTCCTTCTCTTCTAATTTTAGCATCCTCTACATCCTGTTCATTGTAAAAATTTGTGTATGGATCTAAATCTTTTAAGGTATTTTTTATAGCTCTGTCTGTTAAATCTGCAGGGTTAATTTCATCAACATAATACATATTTAACTCTTTAAAAAGAGAGTTATATATTTCAATTTGTTTAGCAACCTCAAAGAAATTAGACTTAAAAGAATAACTTAAAAACATTGTTGCTGCAACTACAACTAAAATTGTTTTGTTTGAAAATTTAAACTTCATCTTTTTGCCTATTTTTTAGTTTTTTCAATAAATAACTCAAGCAGCTTTTTCGTTTTAAAATATAGCTCTTGGTAACTCATTTCTTCTCTACCAATATACGAAATCATAAAAACATAAGGTTTATCTACTTTATCGTAAACGATATTTTTTTGTAAACGATACGTTTCTCTCATTAATCTTTTAATTCGATTTCTGCTTACAGCTAATTTAAAATTTCTTTTAGGAACAGAGAATCCAACCTGACAAGGAAAATCAGAAGTGTGCTGAACTTGTAAAAAAACCATTCTAAAAGGAAAAACCTTTATAGATTTTCCTTCAGCATAAAGCTGTTCAATAAGCTTTTTGCTTTTTAATCGTTCTTTTTTTCCTAAAGTAAACTTCATTGATACAAACTTAAATGAAATCAATAACTTTTATAGAATAACTTTATACGAAATTTTAATTATTTGTATTTTTAAAATTGAAAATACACTTGTTTTATATTAAACAAATAATTGTATTTTTGTTTAAAATTACACATTTAAAATAATTAAGTAGATTTATATGAAGCCAGACTTATTTCAAGCACCAGACTATTACAATATAGATGATTTATTAAGTGATGAACATAAATTAGTACGAGAAGCTGCTCGTGATTGGGTAAAACGTGATGTATCTCCAATTATTGAAGAATATGCTCAAAAAGCTGAATTTCCTCATCAAATTATTAATGGTTTAGCAGAAATTGGTGCTTTTGGTCCTTACATTTCTGAAGAATATGGTGGTGCTGGCTTAGATCAAATTTCTTATGGGTTAATTATGCAAGAAATAGAACGTGGAGATTCTGGTGTTCGTTCTACTGCATCTGTACAATCTTCTCTAGTTATGTATCCTATTTATAAATATGGAACAGAAGAACAACGTAAAAAATACTTACCAAAATTAGCTTCTGGAGAATGGATGGGTTGCTTTGGATTAACTGAACCCAATCATGGTTCAAATCCTGGAGGAATGGAAACTAACTTTAAAGATAAAGGTGATCACTATTTATTAAATGGAGCAAAAATGTGGATTTCAAATGCTCCTTTTGCACAAGTTGCTGTAGTTTGGGCTAAGAATGAAGAAGGAAGAATTCACGGTTTAATCGTAGAACGTGGTATGGAAGGATTTTCTACACCAGAAACTCACAATAAATGGTCTTTACGTGCTTCTGCAACTGGTGAATTAATTTTTGATAATGTTAAGGTACCAAAAGAAAATTTATTACCTAATAAATCTGGTCTTGGAGCCCCTTTAGGTTGTTTAGATTCTGCACGTTATGGAATTTCTTGGGGTGCTATTGGTGCTGCAATGGATTGTTATGATACTGCTTTACGTTATGTAAAAGAACGTGAACAATTTGGTAAACCTATTGGTCAATTTCAATTGCAACAAAAAAAGTTAGCAGAAATGATTACAGAAATTACTAAAGCTCAATTATTAGCATGGAGATTAGGAACATTAAAGAATGAAGGAAAAGCTACTTCTGCTCAAATTTCTATGGCTAAACGAAACAATGTAGATATGGCTATAAAAATTGCACGTGAAGCAAGACAAATGTTAGGTGGTATGGGTATTACTGGAGAATATTCTATAATGCGTCATATGATGAATCTTGAAAGTGTAATTACCTATGAAGGTACACATGATATACATTTACTAATAACAGGGTTAGATGTAACTGGATTGAATGCTTTTAAATAAATCTTAAGAAGCAGATTCTAATAAAATTTTTGGGCATCTTTTACAATTGATGCCCTTTTTTTTATACTTATTACAACACTTACTTTTAGGCTTTAAGCAATTGGTTAAACATGAAGAATCACAAACTGCTGTTGTTTGTAATTGTGTAACTTTTGTAGTCTCTTTCTGATAAAAAACAATCATTTGCTATACTATTGCTGCAAAGATAATTGTTTATTTAGAATAAATAAAAATAATGAATGTTAAAATTTAATCAGTTTTATAAAAAGTTCTTTCCCTTTTCTACTGGGTTCAGAATTATAACATTTTTCGAAAATGTTTATTTTAAAAAGTTTCTTAAAATAAAGTAAATATTCTTGTTTAGAGCCACCAAAAGGAGGTCTGTTTTTGTATAGAGGTGCATCAAATAATACACCTACTAATTTTCCATTTATTTCTAATAAGTTATACATTTTAGAAACATAATCTTTTCTCAAAGAAGGGTGTATAGCACAAAAGAAAGTCTGTTCTACAATTAAATCAAATGTATCATTTACATTAAAAAAATCACCTAAAATTAATTGTGAATCTGGAAAATTTGGAACTCTCTTTTTGATATTGTTTAAAGCAGTTTTTGATAAATCAACAACAAATACATTCTTAAACCCTAAATTAAACAAATACTCAGCTTCATAAGAATTACCTCCACCAGGAATCAAAATTTTAAGATCTTTATTATTGAGTTGATGAAAATAGACCTTTAAAGGAGAAGAAACTTTACCTAAATCCCAACCTATATCTTGGTTTTGATAACGATTATCCCAAGATTTTTCAGATAAATCTATACTAGACATTTAGTATTTTTTGCTTTAAATCTGTTTTAGATATTAAACCTGCTTGTTTCCAAACTTGTTTCCCATTTTTAAATAAGACAAAAGTTGGCACGCCTCTAACTTGAAACTTACTAGCTATTGCAGCATTTTTATCTACATCAACTTTTAAAATAATAACTTTATCTCCTAACTCATCTTTAACTTGCTTTAATATTGGAGACATGGTTTGGCAAGGACCACACCAAGTTGCAAAAAAGTCTATTAAAACAGGTTTGTCTTGATTTATAAATTCTAAAAACTTACTCATAATTTTATTTTAAAAATACCAAAAAACTATGAAATCAATTAATAGTTAAGCTTTCTTAATAGAGTCAGAAATAACACTAACTGTTAAAAGAAACACTAAAAATACAACTACAGCAACTGCACTTAATATAGGGCTAAACACTAAAAGTAAATTAACTAGGCTCATAATATAAATTTTAAATAAAGTTACTATTTAAAAAATCTATATTATATGATAAAAATCAAGTTTTAAAAATTTACATTTAATATATCTCCACTTAACTGAAGTAATTGAAGTTCTATTAGTTTAGCATCAAACTTTGCATTGTTTAAAGCAGTTTTAGCATTAATAAGGTTTATTTGTGCTTGTCTAAACTCTACAGAAGTTATTTGTCCAAGGTTAAAACGTTCTTGTGTTCTATCGAAATTATTTTGATTACTTAGTACATTTTGCTCTTGCGCTTTTAATATAAACAATTGATTATTATAATTTTCCCAAGTGTTTTTTAGATTGTTTTTAATGGTAACTTTTTGTTGCTCTAAAGCAATTTGTTGGTTATCTAAAGCAATTTTTGCATTGGCTACCCTAGTTTTTCTTGTACCACCATCAAAAATATTCCAAGTTAAATTTAAGCCTGCATTTAAACCATCTGAAGTAATTAATTTAGCACCAAATGGGTTAATTAAATTCTCATTTTCTGTTCTATTAAAACCATATGAAGCATTAAAGTTTAATGTTGGGAAATAGTTAGACGTATTTACTTTTATATTAAATTCACTAATTGCTATATTTTTTTCATTTTGCTTTAATAATGAATTATTTGCAATGGTTTTTTGCTCAAGTTCTTCTAGGTTTAGTAGCTTATTATATTCAACTACGGTTTCTACATTGTAATTTGTTTCTTTATCTACACCTAAAACTACATTTAAACCTCTTTTCGAATTACTAAGTTGCTGTTTAGCTGATATATAAGTAATACTATCATTATTTACATCTACTTGTGCATTTAATAATTCTAGTTTAGTAGATTGTCCATAATCATATTGATATTTAGCACGTTTTAATCTTCTTTTAGAAATACTTAAAGCTTCTTTTAAGTTATTTGCATTTTCTGATAATCTAGCAATTTGAAAGTAAATTGTAAAGAGTTGTAAGTAGGTGTTTTCTATAGTTTCTCTAGCTTGTAGCTCTGTTAAATTATAAGTTTCTTTTAATTGTTTATAATTATATTTTCTTCCTAAACCATCAAAAATGGTATAATTAACACCTAAAGAAGCATTATAGTTTTTAGATACAACACCATTTCCAGAAATTTCAGAATCGTTACCAGTATTTCTATCTGTAAACGTTAAACTCTGGTTGTTTCTTTGATATGTGGCACCTGAATTTAAAGTTGCTGTTGGTAAAAAACCTGTGTTTAAAATATCGCTATTATTTTTAGCAATTTCTAAATTATTATTGGCAATTTTAATTCCAAAATTATTTTTTAACGTTATTGCTAAAGCTTCTTTTTTTGTAAGTATTTCTTGAGAAAAACTATAAAATGTCGATAAAAAAACGACAACAAATGTGAGTTTATTATATTTCATTTTCATCGTATTTAGAATCTATAACTGCTCTTTCTACTTCTTCTTTTGTAACATTGTTACCTGTAATTAACCACTTAATTTTTACCTTAAAAAAGTTTGAACTTGATAGTAATAATGGTAATACTAATAATGTTAATAAAGTTGCAATTGCAATACCATAAGCAATAGAAATAGCCATAGGAATTAAAAATTGAGCTTGTCTACTTTTTTCAAAAATTAAGGGTGCTAAACCTGCGATTGTAGTTAATGATGTTAAGAATATAGCTCTAAATCTAGATCTTCCTGCAGCTATAAGTGCATCATCATATTTCATGCCTTCTTTTAGATAATTATTAAACTTACCTATCAATACTAAACCATCATTTACCATAATTCCTATAAGTGCAATAATACCTAAGAAGGATAAAATTCCGATGGCAAAATCATGAATAAAATGACCCCAAACTACACCAATCATACTAAAAGGAATTAATATTATAAGTAAAAATGGTTGTGAGTAAGACCTAAATGTAAATGCAATCACTATATAAATTAGTCCTAAAATGATTAAGGATACTCCGTTTGCTGAGTCTGTTGTCTTTTTACGCTCTCTATTTTGACCTTCGTAAATTGGAGTTACAGAAGTATATTTAGACAATATTTCTGGCATAATATTAGACTTAATATCATCTAATATTTCTGTTGCACTACCTTTTACTTCTTTTAAATCTGCTGTAATTTGTATTTCTCGTTTTCCTTCTAAATGATTTATAGCAATATCACCTCTTTCAATAGTATAATCTGCAATTTCAGAGAGTGGAATTCGTGTTCCATTTGGAGCAATAATTCGCATATCATCTAAATCTTTTATAGAAGATCTATCTTTTCTGTTATAACGAACCCAAACTTTAATTTCATCTTGACCTCTTTGAAAACGTTGTGCTTGAAAACCAAAAAATCCATAACGTACTTGTTGCATTACAGACTGTAAATTTAAGCCCAACAAATAAGCATTATCCTTTAATTTTATTCTAACTTCTTTAATACCTGCAGGATCATTATCTGTTACATCTTTTAATAATGGATTATTCTCTAAAGCAGTTTTTAACTCTTCTTTTACTGCTTTTAATTCAGTAATATTATTCCCTAATAATGAGATAGCTACTGGGCTTCCTCCAAAATTTCCTCCAGAACCAAAAACCAAACTTTCTGCTTCATAGACCTTACCTACTTTTTCTCTAATTGAATTTGTAATTTCTGGGGATGAAAAATCACGAGCTTCTCCAGGCAAAAGGTTTACAGTTAAAGTAGCATTTGCACTTCCAGGGCCAACCCTTCTAATCACATTTTCTACTACTTGTAAATTATCTGTCTGTTTAGCTGTATACTCGTCATTTACTAACCAAACTTTATCCTCTATTGAAGATATAATTGAGTCTGTAATTTTTTCGTTAGTTCCTTGTGGCATGGTTAAGGTAATCTGAACCCTATCACTGGCAATTCTAGGGAAAAATGAAGTTCTAACAATACCACCACCAATTGCCATAAAGCTAAAAATTAAAATAGCTACAGGAATACAAAAAGAAAAGAACCTATGTTTTAATGTAAAACTTAAAAGAGGTACATAATATTTATCTCTAAATTTAGATAAACCTTGATCTGCTGCTTTATTTATTTTTTTAAAAAAAGCATCTATTACATTGGTCTTTTTCTCTTCTCCATTTTCTAATCTTTTTCTATCTAAAGCTTTAGAATGAGCAATATGAGCAGGTAAAATAATAAGTGCTTCTATTAATGAAACACTTAAGGTTAACAATACAATTGTAGAAACTTCTCCAAAAAAACTACCTATTCTACCATCAAGAAAAAAGAATGTAGAAAATGCAATAATAGTGGTTAAAATTGCAGAAATAATGGGTGGAATAACCTCCATAGTTCCATCTATAGCTGCTTTTATTTTAGATTTTCCTAAATCGTAATAATGATGATAAATATTTTCTCCAATTACAATTCCATCATCTACCAAAATACCTATTACTATGATCATTCCAAATAATGATAAAACATTAATGGTAACATCAAATTGAGAAGCAAAAACAAACATACCTAAGAAAGCTACAGGTAATCCAAAAGCAACCCAAATAGCTAATCTTAAGTTTAAAAATAATGCTAAAAAGAACAATACTAATAAAATACCTACTGCCCCATTTTCTATTAATAATTGTGTTCTTCCTTTTAGTGTAGTAGAAGAATCACTAGAAACATTTAATTGTATGTTTTGCTGCTTTTGATTGTATTCGTAAATGTATTCTTTTACTTTATCTGCTGTTGAAATTAAGTCTTCGCTATTGGTATTATTAATAGTTATGTTAATTGCTAAATTTCCATTAAAGTACAACCTGTCTGGATTTTCTGACCATACATCATTAACATTAGCAATATCTTTTAAACGAATAATCGTTCCATTTTGTTGAGTTCTAACTATTAAATTTTGAAGCTCAACTCCATAATAAGATTTGTTTCTAGCTCTAATTAAATAATCTTCTTGATCTGTTTTAATATTACCCCCAGTTACTAAAATATTAGCGTTTCTAACAGCATTTGCAACTTCTGTAAATGATAAATTGTAAGCTCTTAAATCATTTTCTCTAACCGCAATTTCTATTTCTTCTTCTGGAAAACCAGAAATAACTATTTGAGAAATACCTTCTATACCACGAATATCGTTTTCTATATTTCTGGCATATTGTTTTAATGCTTTTAAAGAAACATTTTCTCCACTAACAGAAAAACTTATAGTAGGTCTTATACTTTCTACTTTTGCGATTACTGGTGGTTCCATTCCAGAAGGAAATGAAGGAACTCTATCTACAGCATTTTTAACATCAGATAAAACAACATCAATATTTTTACCTTTTTCTACTTCTACATTCACAACTGCAGAGTTTTCTCTTGAGATAGATGTTACTCTATCTACACCAACAATTCCTTTTAAATTATCTTCTATTTTTAAAACTACACCTTCTTCCATTTCTGCAGGTGAAGCTCCAGGATAAGTTAGACTAATATTAATTAGTTGTGAGTCTACTAATGGAAAAAAGGAAGACTTCATTTTTAAAGCTCCAATTATTCCAAATACAAAAAATGCAATAATTACTACATTAACTGCAACAGGATATTTTATAAAGTAACTTATGATTTTTCTCATCTTACAATTACTTTTTATTGATTTTTACAATCATACCATCAAATGCGCCTGGTAAAGGTTGAGATAAAATTTTTGCTCCATTTTCTAAACCTTTAATCACTGCACTTTCTGAACCAAAATAAACTGCATTCACAGCTTGTAATTTTAAAATACTATCATTTTTAACAGTATATACTGCTTTATTATCGACTAATAATTTTCTAGAAATTTCTATTGCATCATCAATTGATTTTGCTTTTAAGTTAGCTTCTAAAAACATTCCTTCTTTTAAGTCTGGATGTTTTACTTCTATAAATGCAGAAATAGTTTGAGATACTTGGTCTATTTTAGCATTTACTCTTGCAACTTTACCAGTATAAATAGTAGTATTATTTGAACTAGATAATTGTACAGTATTTCCTACTTTAAGTAAGTCTGCAAATTCTGCATTAATTGAAACTTCTAATTCATAAACACTTGTATCTATAAACTCACCTAATCTTTGACCAGATCTTACTAAAGAACCAGAAGTAACTAAAGCTTCTGTTAAAACACCAGTAAAAGGCGCCTTAATTTGATGTTTGGCAAGTCTTACTTCTAAATTTTTTACATTGTAATAAGCTGTTAAAATACCTCTACCAGAAATAAAATACTTTTCTTTATCTGATGAAAATTCTGGTAATTTTGGTACTGATTTTTTAAAATCGAAACTTTTTAAATAGCTTTCCCATTTTGTAAACTCAGAAGCATAATCTAAACGAATATCAGGTAAAATAGAAGTAATTAAATTATATAGATTACTTTTTTGAGATTGTATACTGGCTCTAAATTCTTCACTATTAATACTTAATAAAGTTTCACCTTTATAATATTTTGTACCAGGTTTAAATAGTTTATTAGATGTATGTAAAACTCCTTGAACCTCAGAAAAAATATCTATTTTATGTTTAGCTACTAAATTACCATTAGCAGACAACATAATTGGTACAGATTGGTTTTCTACATTACTTACAAAAACCGTATTTATAATTTTTTTAAACTTTGGTTTTGGTTTTTGATTATTATCTATAAAATACTTTCCTAAAAAAATTGCTCCTGCAATTAGTAAAACACCTAGAATTCCTAGAATTATTTTTCTCATAATTGGTTAGTTATAATACCTTTAAGTTTAATTTGGTAAAGGATTTTTATGAGGTGCAAAGATACTTTTAACATTTTCAAATGACTTTTTTATGTAACATTACTTTGTTAAAGAAAAGTTATAATTAACATTTTAAATATCCTTTTTTAATAAATGCGTAATTTTACGTTTGATTAAAACAAAATCATTAAAAATCTATTGAATTTCTCTTCTAATTCAAATACAGCATTATTTTTTTCTTCTATTGATGAAATTTCTAACGAAATTTGGACTCAACTAGAATGTGAAAATAATTTATATTTTCATAGAGATTTTTTAAAATCAATAGAAATAAATCATTCTGAAATTAATTTTTACTATATAATTTTAGTAGATAATTCTAATAAACCAATAGCTTTAGCTTCGATTCAAATAGTAGATTTTTACTTAGATACAGTAAAAACTAATTTTGAAGATTTTATAAGAAAAATAAAAAATCTATTAAGAAAACTACACATATTACCAAATAAAAAAGCTTTAAAACTACTTATATCTGGTAATACATTTGTAAGTGGTGAGCATGGTATTTTTATAACACATAGTCAAGATAAAAAACAAGTTATTAAAAACCTTGCTAAAGCTATTTTACATTTCGTAAACTCAAATAATAGTATAAATATTGACGCCTTTTTACTAAAAGATTTTGTAAATGAATCTTTATTTATAACAGATGAATTAAAGAACTACAACTACCATCCATTTTCTGTAGAACCAAATATGATTTTAGAAATAAATGAAGATTGGATCTCTTTTGAAGATTACTTAAATGCAATAAAAACTAAATTTAGAGTAAAGGCAAAAAAAGCATTACAATTAAGTAAAGACATTATTATTAAAGAAGTTAACGATCATAACATTGAGAATAAATTACCTCAAATGACTGCTCTTTATAAGAAAGTTGTAAATAATGCAGATTTTAATTTGAGCCATTTTAATCTAGAAAGTTATAAAACATTAAAAAGTGCTTTTGGAGAAAAATACATTCTTAAAACCTATGAATTAGATGGTAAAATTGTTGGTTTTATGTCTGGTATGATTAATCAAAACTCTCTAGATGCACATTTTGTAGGTTTAGATTATAGTTTAAATAGACAATATGCTATTTATCAAAGAATGTTGTATGACTATATTCAAATTGCTATTGCAAAAAAATTAAAAACTTTAAATTTTGGAAGAACTGCAAGTGAAATTAAAAGTTCTGTTGGGGCAAAACCTCAAGATTTAACAATGTATTTAAGACATAAAAAAGGTATAACAAATAAAATAGTAAAACTGTTTTTACAATACATACAACCATCTCCTTTTAGACAACATTTCCCCTTTAAAAATATCAAAAATGAATAATACTAAAGAACTTATAGCTCTTTTAAATTTAGATAAATTAGATAACCATACATTTTCTGGAACTAGTGTTACTATTGGTAGTGCTATTGTTTTCGGAGGTCAAGTACTTGCACAAGCTATTAATGCAGCTTACAGAACTGTTCCAGAAAATAGATTTCTGCACTCTTTACATTCTTATTTTTTAGAAGCAGGTGATTTAACTTTACCCATTCAATATAAGGTAGATGAAATGAGAAATGGTGGTAGTTTTTCTACTAGAAGAGTTACTGCTTCTCAAAACCAAAAAACCATATTTATTTTAGCAGCTTCGTTTCATAAAAAAGAAAAAGGTTTTGAACATCAAACACAAATGGAATCGAATTTAAAACAGCCAGAAGAACTTTTAAGTTGGGTAGATATGGTTGATAAATTTGGAGCTGTTTTACCTAAATCTATAAAGTCTTTTTTAAGTATTAAAAGACCTGTAGATTTTAAACCTGTAGAAGTTAAAAACCCTTTAAAACCAGAAAATAAAAAACCTGTAGAACATATTTGGTTTAAATTAAAAGGAGATATTCCTGAAATGGATACTGCTTTAAAGCATCAGATTCTTACCTATATTTCTGATTATAATGTTTTAAATGCAGCTTTTAATCCTAATGGAAAAGAATATAGTTTTGCGAATACAATGACTGCTAGTTTAGACCACTCTATGTGGTTTTTTAGAGACTTTGATTTTAATGACTGGATGTTATTTTCTGCAGAATCTCCAAATACATTTGGAGCAAGAGGTTTAGTAAAAGGTAATATATTTACTAGAGAAGGTAAACTTGTAGCCTCATTTTCTCAAGAAGGATTAATGAGACCAATTAACAAATAAAATATTATAACATGAATCCATTTATTTACGTAATAACCACAAATGGTGTCTTATTTTTATTGAGTATTATGTTTTGGAAATTTCCACCAAAAAAAATAAATAATTTATATGGTTATAGAACTCATAAAACCATGCTAAATCAACAAATTTGGGATTTTGCTAATAAAACGTTTAATGAAGCTTTTGTAAAATACAGTGGTCTATCTTTTTTAGCAAGTTTAGTCTTAGCTAATTTTGCTAAAAGCGAATTAACCTGGCAGCCTATGGTTTTAGTTGCATTATCTATTTTAGTTGCTATTGTAAAAACTGAAAGAGCTATTTCTGAAAATTTTACTGAAGAAGGAAAGAAGAAATAAAAAAGTCTGTAATTTTAAAACGATGCCATAAAAGAAACTGACAAATTTCTTCCTGGAGAAGAAACTCCTGAAGCAAATTCGATGTAATGTTCATCAAATATATTATCTAATCTTGCTTGTACAGAAAAATTATCGCTCACAACATATCTTCCATTTACACCTAAAGTAATCCAATTTGGAGATCCATAGAATTTATCAATATCATTTGTTGCATTTTGGTCTACAACTGGAGTTAATTCATGATTATCTATACCTTCTGTAAAATTAAAATCTTCTATATTTTTTTTAGCATTAAATCTAACTACAGAACCTAATTCTATTTTCTCTTTTTTATAATTGATAGAAAACTGGCCAAATAAAGGAGGTATAGAAGACATAGGTTCGTCTGTATCGTAAGTTCTACCTTTTGTATACGTTAAAAATCCTTCTGTATTTATGGTTTTAGATATTTTTCCTAAATAGTTTATTGTGTAACCTAAAACATAAGCAGTTCCTTTATTTTGATTATTAACAGCATTACCAAAATCACCATCAAACTGCACTTGTTTTATATAACCATCTGGGTTATAAACAAAGTCTCTTTGAATATAATTATCTAATAATGTGTAATAAAAATTACCTCCAATTCTAAACTTTCTATTATTAAAATATTTTTGAATTCCTATTTCTGCATTGTATGCAAATTCTGGTGAAACATGAATATTTGGTATGGTTACATTGCCTGCTTTTTCTCTTACTCTACCAATATCATCTATATTTGGAGATCTAAACCCTGAAGATAATACTCCATTTAACTGCCAATTTGTATTTGGTTTATATACATAACCTAAAGTTGCTGTTATTGCAGAATTATTTCTAGAAATTGATTTGTCTTGAAAGGTTAAAAATGTCTCATCTATCCAAGTTGCGTTTTTATTTATGTTTGTAAATCTTATGCCTGTATTTAAAGTAGACTTGCTATTTAAATCTTGTCTGTAGCCTACGTAAATAGCTGATGTTAAAAAATCACTTCCTCCATCAGGATAACGTGATTGTACTTTAAAGTCTCCTGAAAAACCATCGATTTCTCCATTAGAAATATTTAGAGTTCGACCATAAGAATTAGACATTACATCATTGTATGCAACTTCAAAACCGTAACTTAAAGTTCTTGTTTTATCTTCTGTTAATGAGACAGAAAAATCTCCATTAACACTAAAAATATTTACAGTTTCTTCTCTGTAAGAACGATCTAAACTTCCAAATTTTCTTTGAATTCTACTTTCTTGAACATTTTGATATGCTGTTGTAATTGCACCACTTTCTAACCAATTTTTATTTGGGTTTAATAACAACTGAGAAGAAATTAACAATCTTTTTTGCGGTCCATAATACCATTCTGCAAACTTTAAAGAAGATGGGTCTAAACTATTTGTTAACTCTGTTAAACGATCAAATCTTGGAATGTCTGATGAACTAGAGTACTGTAGGTTTATTTTTAGATCAGTATTTTTAGATAAAGGCACAAAAAACTTTTGAAGCACATCTGTTTGATTATAACCTGTATTTCTTAATAAATTAGGGTCTGCATTTAAGGTAGGATTTGGATTGTAATTACCATTTACATTTTCTGAAAAATAAAATACTTTACCCCAATCTTTAAAACCATGTCTTCTGTTTTTACCTGCCATTAAATCTCCAAAATCTGAATAAGATATACTTGTAAATGAAGCCCAATTTGCAAAGCTTATTTCTGCAGAAACATTGGTTGTTATTTCTTGATTTACTGTTGAAAATCTAGAAAAAAATTGACTTGTAACTTTTTTTTCTTCAGATAATTTAGGCGTTTTTGTGTAGTAATGAACTACGCCACCTAAAGCATCAGAACCATATATTACAGAAGAAGGTCCAAAAATAACTTCTGTTTTATCTAGTAAATTAGGAGATAATGTGATTGAGTTTTGTAGATGCCCTTTTCTGTAAATTGCATTATTCATTCTAACACCATCTACCACTAAAAGCACTCTGTTAGATTCCATTCCTCTAATTACAGGGCTACCTCCACCAAATTGTGATTTTTGAACTTTAATACCAGGTATTGTAGCTAATAAATCTGCTGAAGTTTGTGGAGATACTTTTTGAATATCTTTTAAAGAAACAACAGCAATTTGTTCTGCTATTCTTTTTCTTTTTTCTGCTTTTTTAAATGATGAGATTATAATTTCATCTAACTGTTCTGACTGTTTAGATAGGTAAACTATAAAATCTTGCTTTCTTAATTTCGCCTTTGTAATACTAAAAATAGCATAAGATAAATGAGAAAAATATATTGTTTCATTTTCTTTTATAGAACTTATGTCTACAAAGCCATCATTATTAGAGGTTAAAGAAATGGTGTTGCTATCATTAAAAACAGTTACATTTCTAATACTTTTACCAGTTTCTTTATCTAAAATTTTAACGTTTTGACTTAAAGAAATACTATAAACAAAACATAAAAAAACAAAAACACTATACCTCATCATCAACTAAAAATGGTTTCTAAAACTTGTAAAGAATTCGGATTTTTAAAATTGCCCAAATGTAATTTAAAATATTCAATAATAATTTTTAAAACTAGTTGTCTTTCATTTTTACTGAAAGTAACTTTTTCTATACTATCAAAATTTATGCCTAACAGCTTTTTGAATTGATAAAGTTCATTATCTGAAATACTATTTTTATAATAATCTTGAGAAGTAAAATTGCCTTCTAAGAGGTTAAAATATTTACTATCAGTATTTGACACATCAGGATAGAACCCAAGAAAATTAGTTAAATTTAAAAGAAATAATAAATGAAAGTTTGCAATTTTATCATGTACATCTAACCAATTAAGACCGCTTTCTAAATAATTATATAATGGAATGTTTTGTTCTTCTTCTTTAATTGCACTAGTTAGCATTTCTGATAAAAACAAGACTACAGATTGCTTAACAATATCTGCGTAGATGGTTTTGTAAGGATTTATAACATGCACTTCTTTTAAGTGATGTAAATTAGATTTTTGATGATGATTTGCTGTTAAAGAAAGTTGATTTAAAGGTTGAAAATAAGCGGCTTTTATATTTCTTTTTTTTGAAGATAAAACACCTTTAATTAAATAAGATTTTAATCCCTCTTGTTCTGTAAAACATTTAACAATTAAACTTGTTTCACCATATTTTAGTGAGCTTAATACAATAGCTTTTGTAGTAATAATTGACATTAATTTACAATCGCAATTTTTGTGGTTGATGTTTCAGAAGAATCTTCATTGGTTAATAAAACAATATAAACTCCAGAAGCTACAGATCTACCAGCAAGATTTTTTTTATTCCAAACCACTTTACCTCCTTGTAGTTCTTGTCCTTCAATTACATTTGTTTCATAAACCAAATTACCAGCAACATCAAGAATTTTTACGTTTGTTCCTTTAGGTAAAGTTGTTCCATTTCTTCCTGTAATTGTAACTGTTGCATGGTTTTTTAAAGCAGGATTTGGATAAGCATAAACTTCTCCTAAAGTGTCTCCAAAAGGTGCAACATTACTATTATAAGCAACAATACCTTTATCTGTAGCAAAATATACTTTGCCAGAACTATCATCAACTTTAATTTTTAATACTCTATTGGAAGGTAAAGGAGAATTTTCTTTACTAAAATTAGCTATTGTTCTTAACCCAGAAGGATTTGTATAAATAACTCCTCCAGAATCTGTACCAAACCATTTATTATCTGCGCCATCAATTTCTATAGAATTCACATTTTGGTCACCTAAAAGTCTTTCTCCAATTCCGTTTTCTTCTATAATTATAGGCTGGGCATTTACAACATCAGAAGTAAAAATACTTGATGCATTTCTAAAAACCACCATTCCACTTCTTGTACCTAACCAGACTCTATTACTTCTATCTATTGCAACTGTTTTTACATTTGCATCTGGCAAATTACCTAAATTAGGTGTAGCTATTAAAGATTTTGCTGTATTAGTTCTTTCATTAAAAGCTAAAACTCCATTTCCTCTAGTACCAAACCAAACATTCCCAGATCTATCTAATTCTATTTCGCTTAAACCAAATGCATTTCTAGTTTTTGCAGCAGAAACATCATAACTTGTCCACTGACCAGAAGCACTTAACTTTTTTAATTCGTTTGGCACACCAATATTTGTAACCCATAAATTACCTTCGTTATCAAAGACAGTTCCACTAATTCTTAATGTAACTCTACTTGGATCGTTTACCTCTATATCTTGTAAGGGACTATTTAATTGGTTGTAAAATGTTTTTATAACATCATTCTCTACTTCTAATAAACCACCTGTCAAGGTACTGTTTACATCTCTTGTGTCTCCAAAAGAGCTTATAAAAACTCTATTCTCTGCATTTGGGTCTATAGAAATGTAATTTAAATCTGTTAAAGGAAATGTTGGGTCATATCTTGTGTTAATCCAGTTTTCTCCATTAAAATGACTAAATCCCTTTCTAATAAAATTAGGCCCATAAACTGCACTATAACCACCATAAACCACCCATAAATTACTATTTAAAACATCTATATTAAAAGCTTCATTAAATAGAGGCCCTTCTGGATGTATTTCTTGATAAGGGTTTGCTACATTATTTGATATTAAAACACCATATTCTGATGTTGCTAGATATATTGTATTATTCTCATATATAGCTTTTGATAGTGTAAAATCAAAATCTGTTGTAGTATTAAATTCTACTGTTTGATTTAAACCAGAATCTAAAACAATCGCTTTTTTATTAAGAGATACAGTTAAACTATTTGTTGTGGCGTCTATATTTGTAATACTTTCAAAAAAATTTCTTTGCTGATTTAACAATCCATTTTCATATTGATATAGAATAGTATTTTCGGTTAGGTAAATCTGATTATTAAAACTTTCTATATTGCTAAAGTTTCTTCCAGAAAATTCTTGAGTCCAATTATTAAAATCAATTAAAAGATTGCTTGTTACATCTGCAGAAAACAGTCCATCTTCTGTTGCAGCATAAATTTTACTATCTTGAATAACAGTTTTGTTTATGGCTAATGATAATGAGCCATTGCCAATAAAGAAAGTGTCTCCAAATTCTAGTTTCTCAATATCATATTCTACAATGGCAAATGGAGTTGATAAATAAAGTGTATTTCCAAATTCAGAAATATGATTTATACTTTTATTACTAGATTGGTTAAAGTTAATAATATCAGAAGAAATTGTAATTGAACTATCATCATCTATAACCTCTACTAAACCATTTTCATAACCTATAACTAATCTTTTGAATGTGTTATTATAATGAATACTTGATGTTGTTTCTCCAGATAAACCTTGAATAGATGAAAATTTACTAATTTCTGAAGTTGACTCATTGTAGGTAAAAACAGCATTGTCTGCTAAAGCATAAATAATATTATCTACTTTTACAAAGTCTTTAACGTTGTTGTAAGAGAAAAAATCTTCCCAAGAATCACTATAATCAACTTGAGAATAAAGGTTTATTAAATTAAAAAAAAAGAAAAGAAAAAGTATTTTTTTCATGTTAATTTATATACATCAAATATATTATTTATTTATGATAAAACGACTAATAACGTATCTTAGTGCACCTGTAGATAACTGTTTTAAAATAAAATTTAATGCCATTCATAACTTTAGATGATTTTATAGATACTTATTTTAAAGTTGTACAAAGAGGAAATGGATTTTTCTTATCAAAACTAACTTTTAATAAAGAGAAAAGAACAAAAAGTGCATTTAATAATAGTTCTTTTCAATCATCAAACTTCTGGTCTATTCCTCAAGTAAAAGAAAGGTGGAGCACCTTAATTACTGGAGATAAAAAACAAGATTATATAAGTTACTTAATCAATACTACTTTAAAAGATAAAAAAGATTTAAAACTACTTTCTATTGGTTCTGGTATTTCTAATACTGAAATAGAGCTAGCAAAAAACACTCATATTTTTAAAAAAATTACCTGTTTAGATATCGCTGAAAATCTTCTTGAAAAAGCTTCTACATCTGCAAAAAAACAAAACCTAACAAATATTGAATTTATTGCAAAAAGCATTTATGATATTCATTTAAATGAGCAAGAGTTTGATGTTGTTTTTTTTAAAGCATCATTGCATCATTTTGATAAAATTGATTCATTTTTAGCTAACAGAATAAAACCACTTATAAAACCTAATGGTTTGTTAATCATTAACGAGTTTGTTGGCGCAACTAGACATCAATTTTCTAAAAATCAAATTGCAGCAATTAATAAAGCTATAGCATTAATACCTAAAAAATATAGAGTAAGATTTAAAAGTAGGTTTCTAAAAAATAAATATAGAGGTGTAGGAACATTAAGAATGATAATTGCAGATCCATCAGAATGTGTAGATTCTTCAAGCATAATGCCATCAATTCATAAACATTTTAATACAGTTATAGAAAAACCTTATGGTGGTAATTTATTAATGAGTGCATTTAGAGATATATCTCATCATTTTTATGAAGTTAATAAAGAAAAGCAGCAAATTTTAGAAGAAATTTTTCTTCTCGAAGATGAATTTTTAAATAATAACCCATCAGATTTTGTGTTTGGTATTTATCAAAAAAACAATTAAATGAATATAGAAATAGAAAGAAAGTTTTTAGTAAAAAACAAAGATTTTAAAAACCTAAGCTATAAAGAAGAAGTATTTAAACAAGGTTATTTAAATTCTGATAAAACAAGAAATGTAAGAATTAGAGTTACTAATGATAAAGCTTTTTTAACAATAAAAGGGGCATCTAATGCTTCTGGAACCACTCGTTTTGAATGGGAAAAAGAAATAAATAGACAAGAAGCAGAACAATTACTTTTATTGTGTGAACCTACTATTATTGAGAAAAAAAGGTATTATATAAAAAATGATGATTTAATTTTTGAGGTTGATGAGTTTTATGCTGATAACCAAGGATTAATTCTTGCTGAAATTGAATTAAATAACGAACATCAAAAATTTAAAAAACCAGATTGGTTAGGCAAAGAAGTTACTGGAAATAAAGAATATTATAATTCTTATCTAAGTAAAAATCCTTTTAAAAATTGGTAATTTATAAATTGTAAATTGCTAAAAAATGGCTCAAACTACCTAAAAGAACAAATATGTGAAATATAGCATGGTTGTAAGGTAATTTTTTTATTGAATATAATATTGCACCTACAGAATAAAAAATTCCGCCAGCAAACAAAAACTGTAATCCTTCTGAAGTTAAACTTGCCATTAATGGTTTTATAAAGATAACCACTTGCCAACCCATAAGTAAATAAAGAGCTGTTGAAAGTTTATCAAATTTACCTGTGTAAAATAATTTTAAGATTACCCCAGCTAAAGCAAATAACCAGACAAAAACAAACATATACCAACCTAAACTTGAGTCTAATGCTACCAAACAAAAAGGCGAATAACTACCTGCTATTAAAACATAAATTGCTGCATGATCAAAAATATTTAATCTTCTTCTTTTTTTTGGGTTTTTTGCTGCATGATAAAATGTAGATGCAGCAAATAAAATAATCATACTTAAACCATAAATAATAAAGCTTAATGGTTTCCAAAAACCAGTAAAATTTAAACTTTTTAAAATTAAAAATGGTAATGCTACAATACTTAATAAAAATCCTAATCCATGAGAAAGAATATTTAATGTTTCTTCTTTTTTAGGATAAAGGTGATTTAAATTCTCTTTCATTATTAGGTCTATTTGTATCTTTCATATACTTTTTGTCATTTACCAAATCATTGTAAATAATATCAAAAGTTTTTTCTTTTAGTTTTTGCATATCAGACTGGTCTAAGTCTTTTGTTTGAATAAATTTATGTTGACGAATTCTAAAAACTCCAGGTCCGCCTTTAAAAAAATCCCAAGAAAATAAACGTTTACCATCTAAGTAAACTTGTGGTACAATTGGTATTTCATATTCAATAGCTAAAGAAAATGCACCATTTTTAAAAGGGGCCAAAATTACATTTTCTGTTGGCACTAATCCTTCTGGAAAAATAGCCATACTTACTCCATTTTTTAATCTTTTTTTAGCCATTTCATAAACTCTTTTTCTACTTTTTGGACTACTTCTATCTACCATAATTACCACTCTTTTGTAGAAAAACCCAAAAATCGGAATTTTAACAAACTCTTGTTTACCAACAAAAACTATTGGGTTTTTACTTAAAGCAATCAGCACAAACGGATCCATTAACGAAGCATGATTTGGACAAAACATGTAGCTTTTATTTCTATCTAAAACTTCATCAGCTTGTATCTTAAGACGAAATCCCATCCCATAAATTAGCACTTTTGCCCAAAGTCTAACCATTTTCCAAAATGTAGGGTAATATTCTTCTTTTGACGTTAATACTAATAAAAAAGGTACCATAATAATTATGGTAATAAAAATAAGTATGTAAAACCATACTCTCCAAATTAGTAAAAAAGGTATTTTCAAAAATTTCATAAACACCAAAAATACTAATATTCTTTTGTTTGATGGATTTTCATATACAAAACCTTATTTTTGTGCTTTTAGAGATTTTTCATCAATCTCACTCTTGTAAAAATTGATAAAATAAAAAATTAATGTCAAGAATTTTAACAGGTGTACAAAGTACTGGAACACCCCATTTAGGAAATTTATTAGGAGCCATTTTACCAGCAATAGAAATGGCAAATGATCCTAAAAATGAATCTTTTTTATTTATTGCAGACATGCATTCTTTAACACAAATTAAAGATGGAGATGTCTTAAGAGAAAACACTTACAGTACTGCTGCAACTTGGCTTGCTTGTGGTTTAGACATCAATAAAACTGTTTTTTATAAGCAAAGTGATATACCTCAAGTTACAGAATTGTCTTGGTATTTAAGCTGTTTTTTTCCTTATCAACGATTAACTTTAGCACATAGTTTTAAAGATAAAGCAGATAGATTAGCAGATGTAAATTCTGGTTTATTTACTTACCCAATGTTAATGGCAGCAGATATTTTATTGTATGATGCTGAGATTGTACCAGTAGGTAAAGATCAATTACAGCATTTAGAAATGACAAGAGATGTTGCAAATAGATTTAATAATATTGTAGGTGATACACTTATTGCTCCACAAGCAAAAATTCAAGAACATACTAAATTAGTTCCTGGTATTGATGGAGAAAAGATGAGTAAGTCTAGAGACAATATCATTAATATTTTTTTAGCAGATAAAAAATTAAGAAAGCAAATAATGAGTATTAAAACAGATAGTACTCCTTTAGAAGAACCTAAAAATCCTGATACAGATAATGTTTTTGCTTTATATAAATTATTAGCTTCTGATGAACAGATTGTTGAGATGCGTGCAAATTATGAAGGTGGAAATTATGGATATGGACATGCAAAGCAAGCTTTATACGAATTGATTATTGATAAGTTTTCTGAAGTAAGAGCTAAGTATCATCATTACATGGAAAATAAACATGAAATTGATGAAGCACTTGCAGTTGGAGCAGAAAAAGCAAGTAAAGTTGCTAATGATGTACTGCAAAGAGTAAGACAAAAAATAGGATATTAATAAATAAAAAAGCTTCACAAATGTGAAGCTTTTTTATTATTGTTATAGTTGGTTTTTATAACCATTGACAAATAATGCCTCCCATGATTGCTAGAGTTACTATCCAATAACCAGCATTAATTGCTATATATTTAAAAGATTTTCTTTCAAACATTGCTATAATTGACAAGATTGGTAAAACAAAAAATAACCCAGACATAACACCATGAATAACTCCATGTTGAAATGTTCTAAATCGATCTCCATAAGTAGCAATAAAATCTTGAAAATAAGCAAAAGCTGTCCCTGTTTCTT
>Ga0209555_10000335_pt1 | contig 40392 bp, 14 predicted proteins | sample SaaInl85LU_5_DNA_FD_184643 | JGI IMG/M metagenome (GOLD analysis project Ga0209555, IMG submission 184643) | Marine microbial communities from expanding oxygen minimum zones in the Saanich Inlet - ESP_85LU_5_DNA (SPAdes) (version 2) | ecosystem: Environmental > Aquatic > Marine > Intertidal...
ATATGTACTTTTTTTTCTAAAATTAAAAAAATAGTTTCCACTCACCTACTATCTTTTTATCTTTTTATCTCTATTTCTTCTTTCCTTTCTTCTTCTCCACCACCTCCTCCACTACCTCTTCCTTCCCTCCCTTCTTCTCTTTCCACATCCTTCCTACCTCCCTCATCAAATCCTGACGAGACATCTCCGGATTCTCCTCCCTAACCACTGACATCGTCTCCTTTACAAACAAGTTGTATGCCGTCGGTTCCCTCTTCTTCTTCTCTGAACCTTCCTCCCTCTTCACCTTCTTCCTCCTCTTCTTCTCTCCCTTCTCTCCCTCACGAATCTCCTTGAATACTTCAGTTAGCATCTTTCCCAATTCACTCCTTGTATACTCCTTCTCCAACTCTACCTTGGTGGTGAAAGTTGTCAGAATCTGCTGGGTAGTAGTCATCACTCGTTGTGTGTTGAGTTATTTTATCATCTTTTTCTATCACTTTTTTTTACTTTCTTCATTTTTCTGTACATATTTCTTTTATATAAATATACAAAAATAAATTTTCTAAAATACTAAATTCTTTTTATTTATTAAGTAATAATTCTATTTGTTTTTGTTGCTTTTCTATTATTTCTTTCAATTTAATTACTTCGTTATCTAGATATTTTATTGCCCCTATTGATATTCTATTTAATAGATTATAATCTAAATGACGCAAATCATCTACAACATATCCAGTAACATTATATTTTTTATTATAATCTATTTTTTCGTTCTCGCATAATTCTATAGAATATTTATTATTATCTATTATACTTTTGATTTTCAATTTAACATTTTGTAAACATTCGTCGGTTAATTCTAGAACATCATTTTCTTTAATATCACAATTTATTTTACCATTTATATCCAACTCTAATATATCATTTACAATTGTACATTTTGTATCTATATCTTTTATTGTTCCTACTGCTTTATCAACTGATTTTGGTATAATTTTTTCTAATTCTTGTGCAATTAACCCATCATCAGGAATATCTTCAGGGCACTTTTCTAATTTTTCCTTAAAATTATATTTATACATATTACATTTTCTTAAATAATTCATATATTGCATATTATCATTTACTTTAACTATGTTTGTTTTTACTCTTTCATCAGAAACCCAGGTTGATGCAACAATACGATTCTTATAATACATTTTAATGTAAGAAGAACCATTTTTAATATTCATCCACATAGTATTTATATCATTACCATTGTCATAACCGGTTGTGAATGATGCATAATCACCGGCATGATGCCATTTAGATGCACCAAGACCAAAATGTGTATTATGATAACTACCTTGACTCATTTGTATAGTATTACCTTTTATGCGGAAATTTGAATCAGTAAATATATCTCCTACTGTATGTAAATTTGAACCACAGTAAACTCTTCCCCCGCCATAATCATTTAATATCACTTGTCCACCATTATTACCACCCCTAATATATGTATGACCACTACTATGACATATGTGTGACATTCTATGCGCTCCTCTAATTTGCAACTCTCCATTCACAAGGCAAGCAACGCCACTGCCGGTTTTTCCTATCTCTGTTACCCCTCCTGTATCATTGATTAATACCTTATGATTAGTTTTACCACATCTAATATATGTATGACCACTACTGTGACATATATGTGTTGTTAAATTAGGTCCACTAACTTGAAATTCACCAACTACACGACTTAATCCTCTTACATCTAATTTATAACTGGTATGAGGATCATTAGTACCAATTCCTAATGTTCCTTGCTCCCAATAAATATTAACTTTTCCATCTTTTTCTTTTTTAGTAAATTGTGGAGGACATGCAACATAGCCATATTGTGATTGAGAAAAATTTTCAACATAATTGAAATAATTTCCAACATAACAAAATAATAATACTATAATTAGTATTAAAATCATAATTGTATTTAGTAATTCTAACTTATTACCAAATAATAACATTATTTATATCTAATTAATATTAATATTTAAATTATAATTAGATATCACACATATAATCTTGATATATTTATTTGTATTTGTTTTTTATTCCATACATTTATAAACTATTATAATTGAACCTGAACCACCATCGCCACCGTCCTCTTCAAATGCACCACCGCCTCCTCCACCAGTTAATTCTCCACCATTACCACCTGAAACAGAATTCCCATACTTTCCACCTAATTTTGTAGCACCATTATTAATACCAGTACCTCCCCAAGAAGGATCATAAAAGCCATTATCAAAAAATCCACCACCGCCACCACCACCTTTACCACCATTACCATGCTGATTATACCAACCACCCCCAGCCCCTCCCCCGCCCCAATAATAAGAACCTACAATATCAATTAAATGACCATCTACACCAGATAATGAATGTGTTGTAGGGTTGGTAGACCATGTACCTGTACCACCATTACCACCATTATATGCTGTAAGTGAAACTGTTGCACTTGAAGTATTTGTTGTACCACCAGCCCCGCCATACCACTGAGTAAGAGTTGCTGCATTTTTACCTTTACTACCACCATAAGCAATAGCACCAAATGCTTCACTTGCACGACCATTTTCTACATTGGTGTGTTGTGACATACGAAGACCTCTTCCTCCTCTACCAACTTTGAATGTATAAATTCCACTTGAAACTTGTAAGTCACTTCCATATAAAATGCCACCACCACCTCCGCCACCACCAACTCCTCCCGCTGTCCCTCCCATTCCCCCTCCTCCACCTCCAACTATTAATATATCAATTTTCATATTATTAAGAAAATTAACTTGATAAGTTTCTTGCCGATTAGAACCGTAATTTCTTAATATAATTCTTCTATAAGCATTTATATAAGGAAGACTAACATCTTTACTATCAACTAATATAGAATTAACTGGTTCCGCACATGGGTTATATAAAACATTGTTAGAACATTTATAAACTATTATAATTGAACCGGAACCACCATTACCACCATCCTCTTCAAATGCACCACCACCTCCGCCACCAGTTAATTCTCCCCCATTACCACCTTGAGATCTAGTCCATTGATTTTGAATAGTAGAAGAAGTATTTTCGCCATTATTAATACCATCACCTCCTATGGCAGGACCATTATCCCCATTATCTAAAAATCCACCAGCAGCGCCACCGCCATTACCACCATCACCATGATTTTCTGCACTACCACCACCACCTCCACCTCCACTCCAATAATAAGAACCTACAATATCAATTAAATGACCATCTGCACCAGATATTGAATATGGCGTTTCAATACTCCAATATCTAGGATTACCACCAATTCCACCTTTATATCTATTAAATGCAGTAGGTGAAACTATTGTAAATGCAGTATTTGTTGTACCACCTCTCCCACCATACAAGATTGTAGACATTCCAGCTACCTTTCGTCCCGCATCACCGCCATTAGCAATAGCACCCAATGCTTCACTTGCAAAACCATCTTCCGGAGGGGTTAGTACTCCAGATACAGTTTTTTCTCCTTTTCCTCCTCTACCAACTTTGAATGTATAAATTCCACTCGGAACTTGTAAATCATTTGCATATAAAATACCACCACCACCTCCGCCACCACCCGCCCACTTCCGTCTTCCCCCATGACCACCACCACCACCACCAACTATTAATATATCTATTTTCATATCATTAATAAAATTAACCTCATAAGTTTTTTGATCAGAACCATCATTATTACCTAGTATAATTTTTTTAAAATCATCATTATATTCGGCACTTACATCAATATTATCAACTAATATTTTAGTTATATTACAGGGATTATACATACTCTTTTTTCTTATAATAACTATTCCAGAACCACCTTTTCCACCTTTATGATCATTAGTCCATGAATAATGTGCTCCTCCTCCACCGCCTGTATGTGATTCCCCTGGTTGACCATTAGTACCCCAACCATATACTCTCCCTCCTCCTCCCAATCCACCTAATCCTCCTGGACTTCCAGCACCGCCACCACCATAATATAAACTTACGCCTGTAATATTTACTTCACGACCATTACCACCATTTCTTTGTCCAACAGCACCAGCACCACCTCCTCCACCACCATTAAAACTTCCACCTTGTGCTCCATTGAATCCACCAGCAACATACTGTGTACCATTCCAAAATGTCAATCCTTGTGATGAATTTCCGGGAGTTCTATTACCATTTCTATTTGCTCCACCGCCACCAATCCCACCGTTAGCATTTCGTGTACCACCACCCTTTCCAATTAATGGTATATCATCGTAATAAATATTGGTATCATCTGATAATGTAATAGAACTATCATATCCAGATACATTAGTCGCGCCACCATCCCCAACTGTTATTTTATATGTAGTATCTTGCAATAGTTTATCAACCATATATAAAACTCCACCACCTCCTCCTCCGCCATTTTCGTATCCACCATAACCACCACCTCCTCCACCACCAACAATTAATATATCTGCAACAATACTTTTATTTAATGTAAAATTATATACCGTATTTTCACCAGAACCATCGTGTATAAACTTAAATATTTCGTAATCTCCATTAATTTCACTTGATATACTTGGTGTAACTGTTGTAATAACATCTAAACATTTAAAACCATAAGAAAATTCTTCAACTGTTTTAAAATAACATTGTACTTTAATAATAATAAGTAAAATAATAATTATTATTAATGATATTATATAAAAATTATTAATCATATTTAATAATAATATATATATAAATTTCAAATAATTAATATTACATAATAAATATATATAATAATTAATATGAGAATAATAAAATTAATTGTATTTTTATTTATAAGTATAAATAATAGTAATTGTTTTATAAATTTTTTTATTAATAAGTATAATGGTTTTAAGGGTTTAAGAGAAATCAATATATATAATGATATAGATAATATTAAATATTGTTCAAAATTGTCATCTAATGTTTATATTGATAAAGCAAATATGACTGATAAAAAATATAGTACAAAAATAAAAATTGTAGAAAAAAATAAAAACATATATATATGTTTTAAGGGTTCTTCAAATTTGAAAGATTGGAAAACAAATTTAGATAAGTCATTAATTACAAATTTGCATAATTATGATATATATAGTATTCATAAAGGTTATTATACACGATATATATCTATTAGTAAAAAGATACATTGTTATTTAAAAAAAAAAGATTATGATGAATTATTTGTATGTGGTCATAGTCTTGGTGGAGCATTAGCAACAATATGTTGCTTTGATTTAGTTATAAATAATATTGTTAATAATAAAAAAATATCGTGTATTACTTTTGGAACACCAAGAATTGGCGATAAAAATTTTAGCAAAATTTATAATTATTATAATATTGAAACTTATAGAATCGTTTTATCAGGAGATCCAGTTCCAAAATTACCATTAGACGGAAATTATATACACTCTACAAGTTCTTATTATCTAAAAAATAATAAAATTTATAATAAACCAAATAAAATATATGTCGCATATAAAAGATTACTAACAAATATATGTGATGTAGATTATAGTTTAAAAAATCATACAATGGAAAAATATATAGAAACGCTTAATCTAATTAAAATTTAATTATACCTTTTTTTCAATAATACTTAAGGTTCTATCATCTAAATATTTTTCTTTAATATAAACATCATAATATTTATCATTACCTTTCCTTACCTTTTCCCATTTTTTTGTATCAAAATTGTAATCTTTTCGTAATTCATATATTCTAAATGTATATATAGGTTCGTTATAGTTTTCTTTTTTATCAGTAATAAATTCTATATGTTCATCCGGTTGACTTCTTGGAAGTTCTTTAATAAAAAAGTTATTTTTTGATATATTTTTATAATGTTTAGCAATTTCATCTAATTGTTGATCAGTATTTTTACTTAAATCCATAAGTTCATCATATTTATTTTTAGTTTCGGGCAAATTAGCATATCTATTTAATGAATTGTCAATTTCATCCCGTATATCTATTTTACCAAATTTAACTCCTAATTCATCAAATTTATTATCTAATAAATTACCTGCTTCTTGATTGCTAATTTCAATAATTGATTTAATATCACTAATATTATTTTTAATAAATTTAACAAATATTGATTCAATAAGATATCTAAATTTGGTAAAAATTTTCATTCCTAATTCAGAATCACTTGTAACATGTTTTATCATGTCATTGATAATTTGCATATATATAATGTTCGCTTTGATAGCATTTGACATTATAATATTATAAGTAATATTTCCTTTTAATTCTTGATTCTGCATATATAAAATCTGTTCTAAATCAAAATTATAATCAATCATATTATGAATTTCTGCATCAGTGTATTTATGATAAAATGGAGTTTCTATTTTTTTTATTGTTGTTATTATAATATCCCAAACTTCATTAATTTTTTTATTATATTTTTTCAAAAAATCGTCACTATACTCTCTATCATTTTCAGGACTTGGAGTACCATCTTCTATTTTACATCTAGTATAAAACATATCACTATTAGTATCTTTGCATATTTGTTTAAAAATATTGTTAATTAAATGGTGATTAAATTTAAAGAAAATATTTTTCATGTTAGTCATAAATATAGAGTCGCTAAATCTTTTATTTTTCTCATATTCCATTGTATTAATAATTGTTTTTTGCTCATTTTTTAAATCAGATACTTTATATATTGTATAAGAAATAAGCGATATAAATATAATTATCATAATGAGAAAAATAATGCCAAGTATTATAATGGCAATATCCATTTTATTCTAATAATTAAAAATAAAAAAAAAGTACTATATAATTAATATGGAAAGTTTAATATTATTAATACTAGGTTTATTAATATCATTTATATTAATAATATTTGGTATAGTTTTAGTTTATTATAATTATATTTCTTATGAAAAAACAGTTGGAATAATAGATGAAGCAAAGTGTGCTTTGAATAGAGACATAAAAAATTTCGTTTATAATTGTGAAATAAAAGTTTATCATATAATAGAAAATAAAAAGTATATTAATTTTAAAAATGTTAAAACATCTTTAGTGCCACATAGAAAATATGATAAAATAGATATATGGTATAATAAAAATGATCCAACAGAAATAATTATGAATGAAGTTTCGGAAAACTATTTTATATATATACCATTAATTTTAGGATTTATAGTGTTTATACTAACAATAACATTATATTTAATACTTAGTTTCTAATTTTTTTATTCTTTCTTCAAGTGTTTGTATATGTTTTACAAGATATGGTATTAACGATACATAATTAACAGATTTATAGTTATCTAATCCATCCTTAACCAAACATGGTAAAATCTTTTCTACTTCTTGAGCAATAAAACCCACATTAGATGTGTTAGATTTATTTTTGTCTCTCCAGTTAAATGTTACAGGATTTAGTTGCAATAACTCATTATTATATTCTAAATTATTGATATTTTTCTTTAAATTAATATCAGATTTAGTAGTTGATGAAAATGCAGTTATATCAAATTCTGCATGTATGCCATTACAATGTATAAACCCCTCTCCAGTAATTTGATTATCGGTATAATTATATCCGGATTCTGAATTATTCATAATTAATTGATTTTCAGAATTTAACATAGTAATTGCAGATGTATTCATTGTTGTACCATCTGCAAAAATTAATTCAGGTATATATAAAGGTTTATATGAAAAATTTGAAGTACTAGATACTTCAAATGTATTATTTGTATTATTTAAAACAAATGAAAGTCTTTCAGAATTAACTTTGAAATATGAACCACCAACATTTTCCCACAATAATTTATTACCAATTTTATCTAGTTCAGTATTATTAAATGAAACAATAGAAATATTGGCATTATTATTATTTGATTTAATTTCAATAATAGACTTATCGTTATATAAAGAATTAAATGAATTATATGTAGATATTGTTAAGTTATTAAGACTATTTTTATAAATTGGTAATGTATAATTTTCTAATATAGAACCATTATATAATAATAATTTAATCAAATTATTATCAAATATTGGTGCAAGAGTAGTATTATAATAAATTTTAGAAACAAATCCACTATCTACTTCAAATTTACTATATAAATCATCTGATATAGCACTTGTAAATGAAGTACCATTACTAAATTTAATTTCATCAACATATAAGTTCAAATTACTAGATAATTTAGTATAAGGAATACTTTCATTTGCTAAATTTGAACCATTAAATTGCCCATCCTCTATATCAATCCTTACTCCATTTGTAGGATTGATATGACCGGAATTGACAATACCAGTAATAGTAACATCGCCTGTTATATAAGTACCATCCATTAAACTTGTATCAGCATCATTTAAATCAATTATTGCATTTTGTATATATTTTGAATCTAAATTACCAAATATTGTTGTAGTGCCGCTAAAATTAGATTCCCCAATTATAGCGGCATCATTATTAATTCTAATTTCAGCATTTCCAATAAATTCAGAATCTAATTCACCAAAAATTTCTGTTCTTTGTATTTTAGTACCTGTATATACAATATTATTACCATCATGAATTACAGCATTTTTTATAATACTTGTATTAATAGGTGCTTCTATATTAACTCTACCAGTAATATATCCATCATTTATAATATTTGCAGTAGATGTTATTACAACATTGTTACCAATTATAGAGGATTTGATATCACCTTCAATTTTTACCGAATCAAGTTTATTACCAGACAAAACATCTATATTAGAACCATAAATAACAATATTAGAAGGAATCAATGTAGGATCTATACTATTATCGGGAAAATTATATATCATATTTTCAGGTAATTTAAACACATTGCCAGTATCCGGATTAATACCGGTTTTAATATGATTTGCATTTATTGTAACTGAATTATGATTTATTAAATCAGGATCAATTGAATTATCAACCAATCCCTCTAATTTAACTGATTGAAAAGATCCAAAACTATTAAATTGATTTGGTGTCATTGTTATGGATGCAATTAAATTTGGATTGAGTTTTTCTTCGGCAGTTTCTCCGGTATTGATAATAACATTTGATAATTTAACAGAGTAATCATTAATATTAGAAATATCAGATGGTGATATAGTTAATTTGGAAATAATATTGGGATTTAATTTTTCAAGAGATGTATCAATAGATACATTTGATAATTTTACTGAGTAATCATTAATATTTGAAAGATCAGATGGAGTTATATGTAAATTAGATAATAATCTTGGATTTAGTTTATCTTCAATTATATTGCCATTTTTATCTTCATATGATGTAAGTAATTCAACTCTTAATGAATTTTCAATAAAAGATATATCCTGTGGTGTAATTTGAATTTGACTTAATAATGCAGGATCTATAGTTTGTCCATCAAGTTTTAATGTAACATCTAATGATGATGTAAAATCAGCACCAGTAGCAATTTGATTTGCGGATAATGTTAAATTATTAATATAATTTGGACTTATTTTTTCCTCACCAAATAAATAAACATTAGTGTTTGTTAATGTATCAGTATTTAAATTACTACTATGTATATATATATTTTCCAAATAGTTTTTATCTATCAAACCATTTAGAATTGTATTATTAATTTTAAAATCTGCATTTCCAAAATTTAATATATTAGAAGAATTAACATGTATATAATCAAATATATTAATATTAATATCATCAGTATGTGATATTAAATATGTGATTCCAGTATAATTTTCGCTTAAATCAATATTTGATAAATAAATATTAGTTTGATTTAATTTATTAATTGGTATTTTAATTAAATTATCAGTTGATATAATATTTGCAAGACCTGCAAAATTATATGAACCAGTTAAATCAAGCAATTCAATATCAACTGTTATATTATTAAATGCTGAAACATTAATTAAATCAGAACTAGAAGAATCATTTATTATTTTAACATGACTGTTTATATCACCAGTGATATCACTATAATTTATTGATAAGTTTTTTAATTTATCGCCTGATATTGTTCCTTGTAATTTATCAGATGATATAGAATTATCTGCTATATTACTATTTGTTATACTATTTAATGCAAATTTGTTACCATGTATTAATTTTTTGTAATAAATATTATTAGGATCAGTATAACCTTCTTGTGGTATTATAATTAATCCTTGGGAATCAGGAACTAGTGTAGCGTCGGATGGTGTCAAATTAGATGATTTGCCATTATAACCAAATATATTATATGAATAAATAGCATTATTTACTATTGAATCGTTTGTAACAATATTAGAAGGTACAATTATATATTCATATTCTTCTCTTTGTACTAAAGAATTAACATAATCAATTACTTCATTTGAAGAATTTTTAATTGTTTGATTTATATCATCAATATTAATATCCAAATTTAATAAATCTAGAGAATTCATTTCCCATCTGTCTAAATTGAAATTATATGATACATAAGCTTTCTTTCTTTTATTTTCATCTGGTTTTATATTTGAATTAATTTTTATAATAACAATTCCAGAACCACCTCTACCACCTGTACCATTATTTGCACCACCACCACCACCTCCACTATTAATTGAACCACTTAATCCACTAGAATCACCACTATCTAATGTTAATTCTTCATTATCATAACTTTCGCCATTAGTAGTTTTAAAAGAAACATTATCAGAATTAAAAGCACCTGCTCCACCACCACCTTCTCCACCGTCTGGTAAATCATCTTGTGAATTAATTTTTGAATTAGTACCAAATCCACCACCACCTCCCCAATAATATTGACGATTATCATTATCATTTATAAAGGTTTCGGATGCATATCCTGAATTAGGTAAAGTATAAGAAATATTATTTGAATCTGTAGCATCTATAGAACCACCATTGCCACCCGATGACATTATAATTTCTGATGTTACTTCTGTAAATTTATTAGCAACATTTGGTATACCACCATTACCACCAATACCTTTTAAATATGCACCATTAACATCTTGTGATGTTCCAGAATTTCCTCCATTTGCAATTAATCCAAATGCAGACGAAGCATGTCCATTATTATTTTCTAACCCACCATTACCAACAATAATTTCATACTCTTTGTTTAATTCAATATCAATATTTTTAGCAAGTATATAAGCGCCTCCACCTCCTCCACCTGAATATGAAACATTTCCTGCTCCTCCTCCACCCCCACCAATAATCAAAATATCAATATTAGTATTTAATTGAAATTGTAAATTATATATAGTTTGAGTTACATTGTCACTAGTATTGTTATGTTTAAATATAATATATTCGGCATATTGATAATTATCATTATCAGTATCTAAAGATGTATAATTAATATTAGATAAATAGTAATTTGTATCAATAATTATACTATCATTAACTTTTGGACTGTATATAATATCTATATCCAAATTACTAAATTTTGCTATTGGTATTTTAGGAATTCTGTCAATATTAATTAAATTACTAATAATTCTTTCCGCGCCAATTAAATTTGTATTATTATAAACGAGATTAATGTAATTAGAATAATTATAATCATTATCATTAATAGTATTTGTTATAGATGTAATATTGTCATAAATTTGTTCATTACTTGATATAATTGTATCAATAATATTATTTGATGTATTATTAATTATATTTGAAAAATTATCAATATTATTATATAAAATATTAGAATTACTATAAATTGTGTCAATTAATATATTAGAAACATCTATTGCTTCATAATTTAATTCCCAAATATTATTTTGCCAATTATATTGCAATAATCCATTTGTAGGATTTTCAATAGTTTCAGTATCAACTACAACATCTTTTAAATTAAATTTATATCTTATTATTACTAAACCATCTGCACCATTTCCCCAATTACCATTAAAATAACCACCTCCACCTCCTGTACTTTCTTTTGCATCTGCTTGATTATCTCCTCCACCACCTCCTAAAGTATTATCTAAAGTTAAATTATTGCCATCGCCTGCAAAATATTTTTTAGTAGGATCTGTTTCGCTATTGTTAAAACCTAAATTATCATATATATTAAAAAAATTATATATTTCAGATGCATCTTCGGGGTGTATATCATTATTTGTCTCAAATATTGAAGAATTTATACCACCGTACATTGTAAAACCTAATATTGATGAATTTGTTCCTGATGTTGATTCTGTTTTTGTTGTAGTATTTCCTGCTAAACCACCTGAACCAACAATGATTTCTACTGTATTATCAGCATCAATTATAATATTTTTAATAATTGATAAGTCTCCCCCCTCCCCACCACCATGATCAAATGTTCTAAAATATTTAAAATTATTAGTTACATCATCAATAATTACTTTAATATAATCGTTATTTGAAATAAATTGTTCTGCAAATAAATCAATATCTGAAATAGTTGTATCATCACTATTTTTAAAACTATTTTTAATGGTATCATATTCATCACTTTGAAAAATATAGGAACCATTTTTTAAACTTGTTTCAATATGTGTATTTTTATATTCTGTTCCGACAGTTGGATTTTGTATTTCATACCAATTTAAAAATGGTTTTACATAACCTGCACCACCGCCACCACCTATAATTAATATATCAGCGCTAATTTGGTCATTTGTTTTTAGTTTAAATAGTTTTGATTCTTGTTCAGAATAATCATTTGTTAAAACAAAATAAAAATATTTATTATACTCAATATTTATTTTTTCAAGATCTTCAGTATCGGTATATACAACTTCAGTACTTGTTTTATAATTTTGTGATTGTAAATCAATATTTGTAATAATATTATTACCATTAACTATTCTTGATGATGTAATTTCTGGGTGACTATAATCTTTCAAATAAATTTCTTTCGTTGGTAGTTCGGGTGTAGAAAAATTACCCAATGGTATTTTAGGTATTAATGATAAATTAAATATACCAACATCATCAACAAAATTACTATTAATATTTGATGTATGAATATAAGATTTGCTTAATTCTTCATTAAATAAATTTTCTTTAAATTCATTAATAACATTACTATAAATGTCAATTACATTTATATAAGTGTCATCTTCCTTATAAAATAAATTTTCAGCATATATAGTACCATCTATTGATAATGTATTACTATTATTGTTAATAAATGGATTTGTTGCAATACCTAAATTGACTTTATATGTATTATCTTCTGATTTTACATCATTTATATTAATAGATAAAGCATTTGTATCACCATCAACTCCATATATTTTAGTATTACCATATATATTTAACATATAATCATTATTTTTGATAATTTCATTAAAATATTTTGGATAATTATATAAATATAATCCCGAATCAGCATCAGTAACAGCAGTATTTATATTTGGATTATTGTGTGGAACTCCTAAAGATATTTTGTGATTTTTATTTGTTGAATTTCTAGCAAGATTGTATGAATATGTCGTAATATATGGTTTAAATCTTTTACTATTATATAATACATAGTTATCCTCATGTAGATCAGTTGCACCAACAGTTTCAAAAAATGCTTTTTCAATTACAATTCTATCTTTTTCATAATTATTGGGATCTAAATTAAAAATTTCAATAATTGCATTTTCATATTCAACACTTATTCTTGTTGTAGCATATTCATCAACAACCCATATTGTACCAAAATTTTGATCAGTAAATGTTGGTTCAGCAACACCTTTTGTATCAATACATATATTATAATTTTCACCAAAGGAAAGAATATTATAATCACCAAGGATATGTTCAATTATATGTTTAGAATTATTGGTATACATATTATTGTCAAATAATACATTATTATCGTCATAATAATTAATTTGAAATACATCACATGACACAACCGAATCTTCAACTCCAGCAGTTGATAATTTTTTAAATCCCTTTTGTAAAACACTTTGTTGATATAAAATAGTACTATTTTTATCAGATTTTAAATTGAATGATGGATTATTTCCATATATTGTTAATGCTGGTTTTATATTATTATCATTATTAGTATTAATAGATATAATATTATTGTAAAATAAATGTTCATAATTTACAATATTATCAGAATCATATAATAAAAAGTTACTACTATAGTTGTATTCATTTGAATTTTGAATATAATATTTTTGCTCATTATTGCTATCCAATACAATATAGGATTTAAACGGAATATTATTTTTAACATAATCTTTTAATAATATAGATAAATTATCGTAGTCTATTTCATATTCGTTATCATTTGGATTTGCATTAATTAAATCTCTAAACATTCCCAGAAATTCTGGAGAATTAATAAGCGTATAAGAATCAATATCAATAATACTTGAATAATTTACCAGTTTCCATCTTAAACCATATATAATAGTATTTAAATTAAATTGTGTATTATCAAATAATAAATTATTATTATTATTTGAAATTTTATCAACTCTTAATTGTGAAACATCAAACTCTTGTTTTGTATTAAATACAATACCTGCAATATTATTTAAATATAAATTATTAAAATTAACACTGTTACTAGATGAATATATTTCATTTAGTTGTATTTTATTAGTTGACATATTTTTATTTGGTGCATAAATAGAATAATTTGAATTATTATCAAATTCATTATAATCATATATTAATGTTCCTTCATTATTTATATTTAATATAGTTGTATCATTTGAAGATAAATTTATGAAATTTGGTTTTTCAATTATATTTGATGTATAATCATTAATTGCTTGGACGCTTGCAGTAAATTCATTATAAAATTCTAAAGGAAAATGAATTGCAAATACTACTTTTATTTTTTCATCAGGTATATAATAACTATTATTAGTATCGTCATAAATATATTCATTGCAATATAAATTTTCAATATTAAAAGTATTCCAAATATTTTGTGTAATATTAAAACTTTCAATATCTGTGTCTGGGTCTTGTAAGTTTAATTCATTATATGTAGTTCTTAATAAATCTAATAAAGAATCTTTAGACGAATGTTGAAAATGTTGCATTTCAATATTATATGGATGTAAATTAGCATAATTCATTTTATTACTTATTGTATTAGTATCCCATACAGAGTCAATTTTATCATTAATATTTTCATCGGCAGAAAGAATAATTTTTTTCCATTTTAAACCGGTAGCTTTTACTTCAATGTGTCTAATTGAAGTGTAATTTTGAAAATATTGATAATAAGTGGTATTTTCTATATCAGAATTTTCTAAATTAAATAAATTTGATGTATACATATCAGTATTTGTTGCTAAATTATCAATTAAATTATCTCTAATTGTATTTGTTTTACTAATAAATGTGATTCTTTCTCTTTTTTCATCATCGGTATAAAAAGGAGAATTGGGAATAGTTGGGTAAATAAATAAATGTTGATATTTATATTCTATTGCATCATCTCCAAGTAATAATTCTGATTGTTTTGCTTGTATTCTTGTTGGAATAGCAGCAGTTATATTATCTATTTCAATAATATATTCCTTTCCATCTTTAGTATTATCAATAATACTGTAAGGATAAAATATATGATATGAAAAATCAGTTTTCCAGTAATAGGTTTTAAAATTATATTCTATTTGTTCAGTTTCATATTGTAAATTATAATAGTTGTAAAGCACATTATAAGTTTGACTTTTATCATAACTAAAAACACCAGTTGATTTTTCATTAAAATTATTAACAATTTGCAAATTTAATTTTTTATAATCATAATTTAATTTCGCGTTTACATAATTTCCATGTAAAAAATAATATTTATGACCATCAACATGATAAAACATTTCATTGTTGTCTAATTTTTTTTCTTTAGGTTGATATATATTTCCGTCAATTAACACATAATCTTTCATATTAAGATTATTAATGTTAAATTGTTCCCACTCATTTGATGTGAATATTAACTCTTCGCCATTATCATATTTTTCTTTTAATTTACTTTGAAGACTATCATTATTAATTAGTACTCCATTTATAGGTATTTTTGTTCCAGATATTTTCCATTTTTCATAGTGAGCATCATTTAAACCAAATATCAATTTATAATTATCAATATAATTATAATTATTTGTTTGAATATCATATTCAATATTTTCTTCTTTACTAGGAAAAATAGTGAAATAAGGTATTGATATATTTCTCACATACCATTTATAATTATTATTAACTTTATATTCCAAATTTAAATTAAGCAATGGTTTATCTTCATTAATATTATTAGAATTATTTATATCCAAATTGATACGATTATCGTTTCTATTTATATCTAATAACCCAGCATTTTCGTGAATATTACTTCCAATGCTAACATTTGCATATTTATTTATTTTAAAATCATCAGAATAATAATCTCCAGAATATGATACATAATTTTTTAAATCGTTATTAATATTAAGAAAATTATCATAATTAGAATTATTTATAGTAATATATGAATCTTTATCGTTATATTTGCAATTTCCCATATAAATGTAACCATAATTATCAATTTTTAAAATTTTTTCATCCGTATTATCATAAATTTTGCTAATTTCAAATAAATTTGATGTATTTGTATTTGAACTATTATTAACAATTCTAAAAGGGGCATCAGGGACATTTGTTTCTTCTCTTAAATCAATAGGAATTTCTTCTAATTCATCAGAACTATATAAATTAGATGTAAAATAATTATCAAATCCCACAGATACTTTTTTAAAATTATTTTGTTCAATTTGATAACTAGATATATTAATTCCTTTACCATCAATACTATCAATATTTTTAGTAATAATTTTACCAACAATTAAATCACAATTTATACTAATTTTATTTGATTCTACTCCAAAAATAACGGTATTTGAGGTATTCGTGTTACTATTATTTATATCATATACATTAAAAGAATTACTCGTAATATAATAATTTAAATCATAATTCATTATATCCAAATTACAAGAATGAGAATCAATTAAGAATATATTTTTATCATTATTTTTAATGACATAAGTATCATCAAAGTTAGTAATAATATTTGAATTATTAATAATAATATTACTATCGCTAATATTAATTAATGTATCGTTATCATTAATAATTTCATTATATTTTAAAATTTGTAGATTACTATTAACAATACCTAATCTATATTTATTGTCAAAATTTATTGTAACATTACTATGTTCATTTATATTTGAATTATTTAAAGTAATTAAATCAGTAATTTCGCTAAAATTGTTTAAAACAACTTTATTTGTAATACCACTATCAGTTTTAATTGATTGAAAACCACTAACACCTCCTATTGTAATGGATGCACTAGCATTATTGGCTGATGACATATTTAAAATAATTTATCTTATTCTCTAAATATATTTATTTTTTATATATTCGTATTTAAAAATTAAATATATTATATTATAATAGATTTATGGAAAATTTATCAAATTTAGAATTAGAAATTAATAATATTAATAGTTTAGATAATGTATTATTTATTGATTACTTAAATAAATCTGATAATTCTATTTTACAAGAAAGAATTGAATTAGATGATGATTATTATACAAAATTATATGATACATTTATAAAAGATGTTCCAGTATTTATATCAGATAAACATAAACAAATTATGAAACATATAAATTTTGTTAAAATAAATAAAGATAAAGAAAATAGTTTGAAATCGTTAGAGACATTTTTTTCAAATAGTGAAAATGCAACAAAATTTTTAAAATATATTAGAATAAGAAAGGATTTAATTTTAGCAGAAAAGAGCAAATGGACTGTAAAAAATGATTAATTTTTTTACTAAAAAAAAATATGTGTGATAAAGACGATTACGAAATTACATATAATTATTATTTAAATTGTGCATGGCATTACGCAACTTGTTATACAAATTATTCAAATGAATTAGAAAAATATAATAAAATTAGATCAGATAAATTAATAGAATATAAAGAGTACTACACAAATAATTTAATGTACCCTCACTATACTGCTGATCAATATGCATATAAAATAATAGGTAAATCAGTTACTTTAAAAAATCAATATAAATATCTAGAATATGCACAAAATAAATTAAAAAATATAGATAATACTTATAATACTTTATATAACAAATTATTTAATAATTAATTTGCAATAAATCTCATCATAATATTCATTGTGTATAATTCCTGACTCAATAATTTAAATGCATAAGGAATTCTAATTTGTGTAATGTCTATATTTGAACAATTATTACATCTATATATATTTTTTTCTGGATTAACATTTGCATTAATACCACAATTTTTACATACAAATATTCTATAATTATCAGATACATCTAACATTCTTTCTTTTAAGAAACCACTCATACCATGTGATAGTAATGCATCTCTTTCCATTTCTCCTAATCTTAAACCACCATTTCTAGCTCTACCTTCGGATGGTTGTCTTGTAAGCATTACAATAGGACCATTAGAACCTCTGCTATGTAATTTATCAGTTACCATATGTTTCAATCTTTGATAATATGTTGGACCAATAAATATCTCTGTTTTTATTTGTTCTCCGGTTCTACCATTATATAATATTTCATTGCCATATCTTTCCATACCAGATTCTTCAAGAATTTTTGAAATACTTTCAACACTGCAACTTGTAAATGGAGTAGCATCTCCAAAACTTCCAATATGACATGCTGCTTTTCCCATAATACATTCCATTAATTGTGCCATTGTCATTCTAGATGGGATTGCATGAGGATTCATAATAATATCTGGAGTAATACCATCTTTTGTAAACGGCATATCTTCGTTATTATAAATCATACCAATAGTACCTTTTTGAGCACTTCTACTAGCTAATTTATCGCCAATTTCAGGTCTTCTATTATTTCTTACTCTTACTTTACAAAAGTTATAACCGTCACTATTGATATTATTATAATTTAAATCAATATAACCTTCGTCATTTGCCTTCATACATGTGCTACTATCTTGGTTAATTTTTGTACCGCCTTGTTTTTTTGGCATAACTTTTCCAATAATTATATCATTTCCATCAACATATGTATTTTTAGGAACAAATCCATTTTCCTCTAATTTATCATATGAAAATGTTTTTTTATTAATACAATTATCTGGTTTTGTAAATATTTCTTCTTCACCCGTACTATGATTTTTCGTACATTGATCTCTAAATGCTTTATAATATGTACTTGTAAATAACCCTCTATCTAATGATGAGCGATTAATCATAACACTATCTTCTTGATTAAATCCCGTATGTGTCATAATTGCAACAATTGCATTAGTACCAGAAGGTAGTTCATTGCTGTGAGTGTATTTTGATAATTTTGTAAATACTAATGGTTTTTGTGAATAATTTAGAATATTCCCCATTGTATCAATTCTGTTATTAAAATTACTCATATATATACCTAATGCTTGTTTCCCCATAGCACAATTACTAACTGCAAATCCATTACCTCCAATAAAACTATGATTATCACTCTCAACAGTAATATCCGAAATTCTTTTATTTTTTGTTAATACTTTATTGTTAAATGGTATAAAGCAAATATCCCCTTCTACATATATATCCTTTTCCCATTCGCTTAAATTATTATAGTTTCTATAAATTTTATAATTATTACAATTTTTTGAAAACTTTTGATAATTATAAAATTCATTGATTATAAATAGTTTATTAAGTAATTTATAATTATAATTAATATTATAATATTCTAAATAATAACTCAAAATTTCTTTATTATCAGTATTTAGAAAATACTTGAAATAATAATCAGTTATATTTTCTTTTTGTTTTTGATTTAAATATTCAATAATAATATTTGGTTCATAAATATTATGTTCAAATGTATTTGATAATACATTCTCTTTATTTTCTATATTTAGATATGATGATAGAAATTCTCTTTTAATTTCATCACTACATTTAGTTAACCAATTAATATCATTACATAATTTTTTCATTAATATTACAAAATTAACATCTAAAATATCATATTTTTCAAAACCAATATATTTAACATCCTTGATATATTGTAATTTATCAATATCATTTGTAAAATTTAATTCATTTACATAATAATAACCACATAATCTAGCAATTACTAATATTTTATCATTATCACTATATAATGGCATAATATTTTTTTTTATTAGATCATCATTAATTAGATCAGTATTATCTAAAATTTTAACAGATGAATTGCTATAATTTAAATTATTATTTTTTGATTTTGTATAAACACCTAATAGTGTATTTTTATTAAAATCTTTAACTTCGCACCAACCATTATTTGTTATAAATTTATGATCATCGGTAGCAGTAATAATTCTTCCTGAAACTAAATTAATTTTATAAACTAATTTTCCAGTTATTCTATTATAATGATTAATAACACGCGTATATTCAAAAATTTTATTTTCAGGATTAAAACATACTACCTCATCACCAATTTTAATATCTTTAATTTTCTTATACTTACCACTACTCATTAAAACTGTTTCGTTTTCATTTAGACATTGGTAGCAATTTCTAGGAGACTGATTATGATCGCTAAATGGAATATTAACTCCTAGAATACCATTAATTACACTTGGATGAATTTCACAATGAGTATATAAAGGAGGACATGAAGTTCCTTTCATACCTTTATATAATTCTTGATAATTAATAGCAATCATTGAATTATTTAGTTCATCAGAATCTAAATATTCAATAAAACCTTCATCATAATCCATATTACAAATATTTTTATCGTTATAATAACCTGCACAAGGGGCAATAAAGGTATCAAAATTTTTATTCTTACTAAATTCATTCCAAGATACATTTAATTTCTTTAGAATTTTAATAATTCTTAACTCTTTATCTCCAGTTTCTTTATTACTATCAACAATAAGAAGTGGTCTAAACATTCTACCTGCTTCAGTGCTAATTTGAATAACAGAATCTTTAACACACCATACAATTGATGTCATAGGATAAATAATACCAGATCTTTTGTAATTTTTTAGTTTATTATACAAATACACTGGATCTGTATGATAACCAATAATATCTCCATTAATTTGAACAATAACATTTTCCTTACTTCCAAGATTTTTTAAATAATCGCTATTATAGTTATCAGCTACTATTTTAACATTTAAATCACAAAGTAAATCTCTAATAAATTTACTATTCATTAGTAATGATACATTAGTTGTAAGTGCCATATTTTTAACAAGTCCAACAGATGCACCTTCTGGAGTTTCTGCAGGACAAATTAAACCAAATTGTGAATTATCTAGTTTACGAGGTTGAACTAATTTACCATTTTTTTCCATTGATGTATTAATTCTTCTTAAATGAGATAATGTACTGGCATATGACATTCTATTTAAAACTTGTGAAACACCTTGCTTAATATTTTGAAAGGTTCCAATACTTTTAATACCCCAATTTCCAGTAGAAAGAGAATATCTTAACCACGAATCTAATAGAGATTGTTTAAAATATCTATGAATATTTGTATTAGTAATAATATCACATGTAGAAATGTTACCGTTATTTGCTCTCCATAAACCAAGTTCTCTTTCAATTAGTACTTTAATTTCTTTTGTCATTTTACTGTAACATTGTCTAAATAAATTACTCATTAATATTCCTGGACTATCAATTCTTTTATTCATATAAGAATCCCTATTATCATAAGCATCTAGTTTTAAATGAATTCTAATAATTTTACGAATCATATAACCTAGATAAATCGCTTTTCTTTTGTAACATTTACCTACATGTGGTAAGAAATCATTAATCATATATGTATTAAGTAATTCCAAACTTTCATTGTAATTTTGTTTATTTGTTCCAGTCATTACACGAATTAATACATTTTCTGCCTGCTCTTTTGTATGAATTTCACATGCATCTTCACAACATGCCATTAACTCATTCATAATTTTTTTGTTATTAATATCGTTAATATCATAAACAATATGTTCAATAATTTCTTTATCACTATTAATTCCTAAAATCCTGAACATAATAAATACAGGAATTTCACTTTTAATAAATGATGTATTTAATCTAATAATTCTTCCCATATGATTAACTTTTCCTGTCATATTAAGACTTGTAGTTTTTGGAGGTAAATAACTATTATCATTCATAGAACGAATTTCAGCATAAATACCATCTGCATTATTATTAGGTGGAAATACTAAAGTTTTATTTTCATTAATTCTATCTTGAGAAACTAAAACTTTTTCATTTCCGTTTACGATAAAATAACCACCGTAATCATATTTACACTCATTGTTGTTTTCTTCACCAATTCCTTGAACTTGTTGTAACAAACAAGCCTTTGATCTAACCATAATAGGAATTTTTCCAATGTAAACATTTTCAACAGTTTTATCAAATTTTTCAATTACCATATCACTGTTTACATTTTCAATAACAAGATGAACATCAACATATAAATTACTAGAATATGTTAAATTATTCATTCTAGCAATATGAGGACTCATTACACTGATTGTTCCATCTGCTAAATGATATGATGGTTTTGTTAAAGATGGATTAATAACATTTAAACTTATTTTATAATTTTGTAAAGAACTATCCATTTTATTATTTGAACTAATTTTAATTGGATTAAAACCAGTAATAATATGAGATAGAGTAGTATCTAAAAACTTATTATAACTCTCAATTTGATGTTTTACAAGCGGATTACATGCTTCATTAGATCCACTTTTATTAAAATATTTGTCAAGAATGTCCCAAGAAATATTATCAATATTTTCAGTAGTCATCAAATTATTAATAATAAAGTAATATTAATAATATATATTCATTTTTTATTTTACTTTTATATAAAATTATTTATAAACCATCTTATATTCATATTCATTTTCTTCATCAATTGTAAAATTATTTTTACTATAAAAATTAAATAAATATAGTGTATTTTCTTTTAATTTATCAATATACAAATAAATTGGTAAATTTAAAATTTGTTTGCATGTATCAATTATTTTTGTTGCAATCCCTTTTTTTCTATATTCTAAACTTGTACATAATTGATTTAATAAATTATCATATATTCCAACAAATCCAATAATCATATCATTTTTAGTATAAATAACAGCATATTTATAATCTTGAAATCTATTTGTTTTAAAAGATTTATTTATTAAATCATTGCATTGAATTATTTGTTTTTTATCTAAATCACTTATTAATTTATATGAAATCATTATTTAAAATAATATTATAAATTTTAAATAAAAAAATTATATATCCTTATATTTTATAATTACAACACCTGATCCTCCTTTAGAACTAATATTTCCACCACCACCGGTATTATTTATTCCTTCGCCACTAGCATCAGTTGTTCCTCCACCGCCTTTTCCACCAATTCCTCCTCCTCCTCCGGCAAAATATACTTTATTTTCATCGGCAATATATTCTCCTAAGGAATTATCTTTTGGTAAATTAAAATGTGTTAGGAAATCTATTCCATCTTTTGATGATAATCCATTAGCACCATCTGATTGAGTCAATTCTTCTTCTGAAGCACCTTCACCACCTTGACCTTTAATATAATCACCATCCATTGAAAAATAATAATTGGGGGCATTCTGTATCCAACCACTTGTTTTTTGATGACACGAAAAAGTAACTAATAATTTGTGACCGTTTGTATTTTTTCCCATTTGTATTCGGATAGGGTACTCTCCTTTATTTAAGTATATCCAACCACTTCCTCTCCAGCGTGGACGATGGATTCCTCCATTCTTTACATTAGCATTTCCAGTTGTATATCCAACAGTTGCATAAGGTCCAATCCATAAATAAGAAGCATCACCTGAATTTATATAAAAAAAGTAGTACCCATTCCATTTTGCTTTAAAAAATCCGGTAAATAAAAAACTATATATACTACCACTTTCTCCACTTAATGCATTGTTTGTAAAACTATTTATATTTGAACCATTTGCAGAAAATCCTGTTTTATCAGGAACCTTACCTTCAAACCAATTTGCATCATCACCACAATATCCTGTTCTATAATAATGATATTTTAAACCTGTTTTCCGAGATGGAGATTTACCTTTTTCACCACCATTGGAAAGATGCTCCCGAAAACTAGAATTATATCCATTTTCCGCCGAATAACCACCTCTCCCAACATTAATATCATATGTACCAGAATCTAATTGAATATCTTTTAATAATTTTAATTTTCCTGCAGAACCGGATGTTTCAGATCCTCCTCCGCCGCCGCCACCAACAATTAATATATCTACAGTTACATTATTATCAAAAGTTATACTATAAATACCATTATTACTGTCATAATCATATATATATTTGTTAACAATATAGCTAGATGTATCGGAAGAAATAGCTGTATCGGAAGAAATAGCTGTATCGGAAGAAGTAGTTTTATTGGAAGAAGTAGTTGTATTAGAAGAAAATAATGAATTTATTTTGTTTTCTGATGGATAATTGCCATCCGAATCTTTACACATGCCATTTACTGGATCTTTTCCATCATCGCATGACTCGCAATTAAGTTTTGTTTCCAAAGCACATTTGTCGGGTTTGTGTGGAATACCATTTATACAATAACAAAAATTTATACAATTTCCATCATTATCTATTAATCGTTCATTACCATTATCCTTATCGTAACACTTTCCTACTAATGAAAAGTCTTCATATATATTATAAATATATATTATTATAAGTAGGAGTAATATTGATACCAAAAATTTAATTAAATTTTCCATTTTAATTTAAAGCAATAAAAAAAGTACATATCTTAATAAATTTTTAATAAGTTAAAACATTTTATTTTTTATAAAATTTATTAAGATATGTACTTTTTTTCGTAATTAATATTTAAATAAAAAAAAATGATATTCTTCATATAAGTTATATATAAATAAGATGAGATTCTTAATTAAATTTGTACTTCTAACCACACTTATCTGTAATATATATGGATTTAAATTAAATATGTGCGATAGTAATATACAATTGCGAAAAAATACAAAATCAATAGATAGAAAAATATATGCTAAATATTTAATTGATAAAAGAAAATCCGAAAAAATTTTAAAAACAAATACATTAATTAGATTTATAAATGATACAATTACAGATATTGATAATACACATGAAAAAATGGTAGATAATATTGATAACATATCAGAATATAATAATGAAGATGCAAAAATTAAAAGTATTTTAATTGGTAATAACATACATATTGATGTTAAAAATGTTAAAAATATTGTAATAAAAACCGATAACGATAATATTAAAATAGAACTTGATAAAAGTGAAAAAAAGGAAAAAAAAATAATAAATGAGATGGAACTATTGTCAAAAAATATTAAAGAACTTGATACATTGCTCAATTTACTTGATATATTCTTAACTATATTAAAATAAAAAGTATATAAGAATTATATTATATATATATATGATAAGAAACATGTAAATAGTTTAAAGATTTAATATTATTAATAGATATAATATTAAGTATATTTTTTATTTCAAATTGTTTTGAAAAAAAAAATTATTTTTATATTAAATATAACTCATAATTTTGAGTATCATGTCATCATGCCCGAGCGGTCTAAGGGGTCAGACTTAAGATCTGATGTGCATTCGCACTCGTGGGTTCGAACCCCACTGATGACATAAACAAATTTATTGTTATATTTATTTTTTATTTATTTTATTTTTGCATTAAATATAACTCAAATTTATGAGTTGTCATTGTGTCCGAGTGGTCTAAGGAGGCAGACTCAAGTTCTGCTGTGCTTTTGCACGCGTGGGTTCAAATCCCACCGATGACATTTAAATTTTAAAGTTATATTTATTTTTTTTGCTTCTTTTTTTTACTTGCATAAAAACATAATAATGGTGTATCTTTATCATTTTTGAGATAATTATAGTTGTGTACATTAGATTTTACTAATTGATTTTTTGATATAAGTGATGTAATATTACTTTTGTTATCTGATTTAATGATACTACACATCTTCTTTTTATGTTCAACTAATTTTGGTATATCTAAATTCATTTTTCTTGTAGATATAGTATTAGGTAATTTTTCTAATTTCCATCCATCTTCATTATTCTTAAAAACAAAATTATAATTTATTATTCTTTTATTAATTAATTTGTTTTCAAATTTTATATCTTTATATGCATTAAATAATTGTTTATAAGTAACATATACATTATATTTCCTATCATATTTAATTTTTGTATATCCGTAAGCATTATATACATAATGATCTGTAATATCCAATAATTTTTTATTTGGAGATTTTAATAAATTTAAATTACCCTCTTCCTTCTCTAAATCTGGACTTCCCCCTCCTGTTCCAGAAATTACGGTTCCCAAGTTTGTATTTAATTTTGCAATATTGAAATTATGTACATCAGCACATAAATATATTGTTTTATAATTATTGAGTGTTTGAATTAACATATCCATTATATAAGAATTGTCTTGGTCTTCATATATATCTGATAACTTGTGATACTTACTTTTTTTATAAGCAATTAATGGATTATGACCTACTACAAATAATAATTTTGGCGCATATATTAATAATAATTTTCTTATATTTTCAACATAAGATAACATAATTCTAGTAGTAATCGTGTTTGATTCGTCAATATTTTTAATCTTATATGTGTAATTGTCAAATAAATTTGTATTAATATATACTACATATACATTATTATTTAATTCTTTTATTTCTGGTTTATCTATACATGATAATAAATGAACATTGTTTATTTGCAAATTATTAGTTGATATGTTCTTTAATGATTCCAATGAAGGAATAGCTAAATTTTTTTTATCATTAGTCAATAAGTCTTGTTTAACTTTAAGTGTTTTAATTTCTGTGTTAACAATATTATTAATTACATATTTTTGTATTTTTAACATACAATCCTTTTTAACATTATTAAAACTACTATCTATAATTTTATCATTTGCTTCATCATGATTTCCCAATATTATATCATAAAATTTTTTTTTATTTTTTAATAATAATTCATAACCACTTATTAAAACCTGCATAGGATAATATTTATATGTATATTCACTTTCAGAATAAGAATATTGCTGAGAATACCAATTATCGCCTGCAACAATTACTAATTTATTATATTCTTTATTTATTTCATTTATTACAATGTCTCTAAATATAGGTGTATTCAATGCTTTTTTATCACAGTCTATATTATTCCAACATCCTACTAATATAAATGAATTTATTATATTATTTTTTTCATTCATCATATAACTATTCATAGATATAGGATTATTTGAATTCATTGAATAATTACCTTTTATACTTGATTTTTTGTTATTTGTTATTTGTAACGACGCATATCTTTTTAATTTAAAAGGTGATAAAATATCTGACATATCTACTAATTTTATATAAATATAAAAAAATTTAATGGTATCCTTCTAATGTTGTTAACCTTGCTAATATTGGTGCAAGTGCTTCAGTTATTTTCTGATCAATATACGATATTAAAGATGTATTAGTCGGAATGTCAGAATCAGTATCTATTACATCTATACTATTTGCTGTTATATTTCCAATTACAAATAAATTACTTGTCATTGTAACATCATGATCTATTAATGCTATATTACTTTGTAATGTACCTTGAATATTATTAACATAAGTAGTCATATTTAGATTGCTTGTTGAAATAATATGATCTAGTTCTGTTTCTAAATTATCAACATAAGTAGTCATGTTTATGTTGCTTGATGAAATAATATGATCAAGTTCTGTTTCTAAATTATCAACATAATTAGTCATGTTTAGGTTACTTGTTAAAATAATATGATCAAGTTCTGTTTCTAAATTATCAACATAAGTAGTCATGTTTATGTTGCTTGTTGAAATAATATGATCAAGTTCTGTTTCTAAATTATCAACATAAGTAGTCATGTTTAGATTGCTTGTTGAAATAATATGATCAAGTTCTGTCTCTAAATTATCAACATAATTAGTCATGTTTAGATTACTTGTTGAAATAATATGATCAAGTTCTGTTTCTAAATTATCAACATAATTAGTCATGTTTTGGTTGCTTGTTGAAATAATATTATCTAGTTCGGTTTCTAAATTATCAACATAATTAGTCATGTTTTGGTTGCTTGTTGAAATAATATGATCAAGTTCAGTCTCTAAATTATCAACATAAGTAGTCATGCTTTGGTTACTTGTTGAAATAATATGATCAAGTTCAGTTTCTAAATTATCAACATAATTAGTCATGTTTATGTTACATGTAGCAATAATATGATCTAATTCTAAGTCAAGTGTATCAATTTTTATACTCATATTTTGATTACTTGTTATGATAACATTATGAATTTCAGATTCTAAATTATCAACATAATTAGTCATGTTTTGGTTGCTTGTTGAAATAATATGATCAAGTTCTGTTTCTAAATTATCAACATAAGTAGTCATGTTTTGATTACTAGTTGAAATAATATTATCTAATTCGGTTTCTAAACTATCAACATAAGTAGTCATATTTTGGTTACTTGTTGAAATAATATGATCAAATTCAGTTTGTAAATTATTAATTTGTGTTTGAGCATCGCTAGATAATGTAGATATATAATTAAATGTAGTTGTATCAATATTGTTTATTGTACCATTAAACAATATGCTACCATTAACATCTAATTCTAATGTAGGTTGTTTATTAATTCCAACATAAGCATTATTATCAACAATGAATTTTTTGTTACTTAATAAATTAGATGTTGATATAATATCGTGTGTTAAATTATTTTGTAATATACTTAATGAATTTCCATCAGATTGTGTATTAATTATTTCTAAATTTTCAGTTTCATATGTAACAGTATTAATAACAGTACTAGTTCCAATTACTTGTAAATTACTTGTAACTAATGTTCCATCCAAAGTAATATCCGAATTAAATTGGCTATGTGTTGGACTTATTTTTTGAATAAAATTTGTTAGTAAATCTAAATTATCTACACGATTTGACATATTTTCATTACTTGTTGTTATAATATGATCAAGTTCAGTTTCTAAATTATCAACATAATTAGTCATATTTAAATTACTTGTTGAAATAATATGATCAAGTTCAGTTTCTAAGTTATCAACATAATTAGTCATATTAAGATTACTAGTTGAAATAATATGATCAAGTTCAGTTTCTAAATTATCAACATAATTAGTCATTAAAGTATTACTTGTAGCAATAATATGATCTAATTCTAAATCAAGTGTATCAACTTTATTTGTCATTAAAGTATTACTTGTAGCAATAATATGATCAAGTTCAGTTTCTAAATTATCAACATAATTAGTCATGTTTAGGTTGCTTGTAGCAATAATATGATCAAGTTCAGTTTCTAAATTATCAACATAATTAGTCATGTTTATGTTACATGTAGCAATAATATGATCTAATTCTAAGTCAAGTGTATCAACTTTATTTGTCATTAAAGTATTACTTGTTGTAATAATGTGATCAAGTTCAGTTTCTAAATTATCAACATAATTAGTCATATTTAAATTACTTGTTGAAATAATGTGATCAAGTTCAGTTTCTAAATTATCAACATAATTAGTCATGTTTTGGTTACTTGTAGCAATAATATGATCTAATTCCAAATCAAGTGTATCAACCTTTGTTGTCATTAAAGTATTACTGGTTGTAATAATGTGATCAAGTTCTGTTTCTAAATTATCTACATAATTAGTCATGTTTATGTTGCATGTAGCAATAATATGATCTAATTCCAAATCAAGTGTATCAACTTTATTTGTCATTAAAGTATTACTTGTTGTAATAATGTGATCCAGTTCAGTTTCTAAATTATCAACATAATTAGTAATGTTTTGGTTGCTTGTTGCAATAATATGATCTAGTTCCAAATCAAGTGTATCAACCTTTATTGTCATTAATGTATTACTTGTCAAAATTACATGTTGTAAATAATCGTAATTATCATCAATTTGGGTTTGAGCATTTTTTCTTAATGTAGAAATATGATTAAAAATATTTGATGATATATTATTTATAAATCCATTAAATTGTATGCTACCATTAATATCAAGTTCTGTTGTTGGATTTTTATTAATACCAACTCTTAATTCATTATCAATATAAAAAGACTTGTCATTAATATTTGTTGCCTTAATTACATCATTTGTTAAATCGTTATGAATGATATTAATTGAAGGTCCAGCGTTACCATTATTTAAAATTTCAATATTTTCAGATATATATGTTTCAATATTAAGTAATGCTCTTGCTCCAATTACTTCAAGATTACTTGTTTTAATGGTACCATCAATATATATATTTTTATCAACTATTAAATCTTTATTAATTTTAAGGTTACCTTTAATCACTTCATCGCCATGAACTATTAAGTCTTGTTTAACTTGTAAATTTTTAATTTCAGCTTTGTTACTAACTTTTAAATCTTTGCTAACTTCTAAATCCTTATTAACTTGTAAACCTTTATTTATAGATACATTATTATTAACTTGTAGGTCGTTCTTAATTTCTAAATTATTGTTTATTAAAGCATTATTGGTAATTATATTTTTAGTTTCTAATTTATTTGTTTCTAATTCTTTTTCAACAGTTAATTTTTTTATATTTGCTTTATTTACTTCAAGTTTATTTTCTATTTTAAGATTATTATTAACTAATAAGTCTTTTAGTTCTGCTTTGTTAGTTACTTGTAAATTATTACCAATTTCTAAATCACTAATAACTTTTAGATTTTTAATATCAGCTTTATTTTCAACAGTTAAGTTTTTATTTATATTTAAATTATTATCTATTTGTAATTCATTAATTTTAGCTAAATTATTAATAGTTAAATTATTATCAACTTGTAGATCATTATTAACTATTAAGTCTTTAGTAATTTCTCCCTTTTCAGATTTAAATCTATTTGTTAATAAATTATTATCAACTTCTAAGTTTTTAGTTTTAACCAAATTATTAATAGTTAAATCATTTGTAATATCTAAATTATTATTGACTATTAAGTCTTTAATTGTTGCATTTGAAACTTCAAGATTATTATTAATCAAAACACTATTTTCTACTTCTAAATAATTAACTGTTAAAATTTTATCTATATCAACATTACCTTTGACAAATTGATTACCTTTTATAGATATACCACCATTTATTAATAAATTACCTTCTATTATTTGATTTCTATTTACAAAAAAATCCTTATCTATTGTTAAATTATCAAGAATTCTTAAATCACCTTTAATTTCTTGTTCAACTGCTATTTCAGTACCATCATCATTAAATGTTAAAGTATTTATTTTTCCATTATCAAAATTCATTATAGCATATTTTCCATCTGGTGATTTTAACTTAATACTTCCTAATACTAATTCTGATTTAGTATCTTGATTATCATATCTTGAAAAGTCAATTGAAGTACCCAATGATGATACTTTTAAGTCGCCAATTATCATTGAATCTCCTGCAAGATATAAATCCTTCCATCTGTTTTCTAAAGTTCCTAAAGAATATATAGAATTATTATTAGGTATTATATCACCATTTACTTTTAGTTCATTGTTAATATATGCTTTTCCATTAACATCTAGTTCAACTTCTGGCGTTTTATTTATACCCAATTTACCATCTTTATCAACAATAAAGCTTTTGTCATTAATGTTTGTTGCTTTAATTATATCATTTGTTAAGTCATTATGTACAATTGTAATAGAAGGTCCATCACCTGAATCATTTATAACTTCAATGTTTTCTGTTTTATAAGTTTCAGTATCTATTATAGTTTTGTTACCTAAAACTTCAAGATTGCTTGTTTTTAGTGTGCCTTCAAGATATAAGTTTTTATTAACAATTAAGTCTTTACTAATAGTTAACTCACCTTTAATTACTTCATCACCATTAACTAATAAGTCTTGTTTAACTTCAAGAGTTTTAATTTCTGCTTTATTACTTACAGTTAAGTCTTTATTAATCAATAAATCTTTGTTAACTTCTAAATCTTTGTTAATTATAACATTATTATTAACTAGTAAATCGTTTGTAACTTCTAAGTTATTATTTATTAAAGCATTATTAGTAATAATAGTTTGTGATTCTAATTTATTAGTTTCTAATTCTTTTTCTACTTTAAGTTTTTTTATATTAGCTTTATTGACTTCAAGTTCATTTTCAATCAAAACATTATTATTAACTAAAATATCATTTGCTTCTAAAGTCTTACTAACTTGTAAATTATTTCCAATTTCAATACTATTTGTTACATAAATCTCTCTTACATTAGCTTTATTTTGGACTGTTAAGTCTTTGTCTATAGTTAAATTATTTTGAACTTGTAATTCATTAATTTTAGCTAAATTATTAATAGTTAAATTATTATCAACTTGTAAATCATTGTTAACTATTAAGTCTTTTGTAATTTCTACCTTTTCAGATTTTATTTCTTTTGTTAATAAGTTATTTTCTACATCTAAATATTTAGTTTTAATTAAATTATTAACAGTTAAATCGTTAGTAATATCTAAATTATTACTAATAGTTAAGTCTTTTGCATCTATTTTAGAAACTTCTAAACTATCATTAATTATAACACTATTATCTATTTGTAAGTTTTTAGCAGTTAAGTCTTTTTCTATTTCTAGTTTACCTTTAACTAATTGATTTCCACTTACAAAACTATTACCTTTAATAATTTGCTCACCTTCTACTATTTGATTTCTATTTACAAACAAGTCTTTATTAATTTCCAAAGTATTTTTTATATTTGCATTACCATTTACATCTAAATCTGCTATTGGTTTGGTGTTGATACCTAATTTACCGTCTTTGTCAATAATAAAAGTTTTATCGTTTTGATTAGTTGCTTTAATTATATCATTAGTTAAGTCATTGTGAACAATTGTAATAGAAGGTCCATCGCCGGAATTATTTATAACTTCAAGATTTTCTGTTTTATAAGTTTCAGTATCTATTATAGTTTTGTTTCCTAAAACTTCAAGATTACTTGTTTTTAGTGTGCCTTCAAGATATAAGTTTTTATTAACAATTAAGTCTTTACTAATAGTTAACTCACCTTTAATTACTTCATCCCCATTAACTAATAAATCTTGTTTAACTTCAAGAGTTTTAATTTCGGCATTGTTACCAACTTTTAAGTCTTTATTAATCAATAAATCTTTGTTAACTTGTAAATCTTTGTTAATTATAACATTATTATTAACTTGTAGGTCATTGTCAATTTCTAAATTATTATTTATTAAAGCATTATTTGTAACTAAATTGTTAGTTTGTAACTTATTAGTTTCTAATTCTTTTTCCACTTTAAGTTTTTTTATATTAGCTTTATTAACTTCAAGTTCATTTTCAATCAAAACATTATTATTAACTAAAATATCATTTGCTTCCAAACTATTGCTAACTTGTAAATTATTACCTATTTCTAAATCATTTATGACTTCAAGTTCTTTTATACTTGCTTTATTTTGAACTATGAAGTCTTTGTCTATAGTTAAATTGTTACTAACTTGTAATTCATTAATTTTAGCTAAATTGTTAATAGTTAAATTATTATCAACTTGTAGATCATTATTAACTATTAAGTCTTTACTTATTTCTGCTAATTCAGACTTAAGTTCTTTAGTTAATAAATTATTTTCAACATCTAAATATTTAGTTTTAACTAAATTGTTAACAGTTAAATCGTTTCTGATATCTAAGTTATTATTAACCGTTAAGTCTATAATTGTTGCTTTTGTAACTTCAAGACTATTGTTGATCAAAACAGTATTATCTACATGTAAATCAGTTACAGTTATGTCTTTTTCTATTTCTAGTTTACCTTTAATTAATTGATTTCCATTAACAAAACTGTTGCCTTTAATAATTTGCTCACCTTCTACTATTTGATTTCTATTTACAAACAAGTCTTTATTAATTTCCAAACTATCGCTTATATTTGCATTACCATTTACATCTAAATCTGCTATTGGTTTGGTGTTAATACCTAATTTACCGTCTTTGTCAATAATAAAAGTTTTATCGTTTTGATTAGTTGCTTTAATTATATCATTCGTTAAATCATTATGATATATAGTAATAGAAGGTCCATCACCGGAATCATTTATAACTTCAAGATTTTCTGTTTTATAAGTTTCGGTATCTATTATAGTTTTGTTTCCTAAAACTTCAAGATTACTTGTTTTTAGTGTGCCTTCAAGATATAAGTTTTTATTAACTATTAAGTCTTTACTAATAGTTAACTCGCCTTTGATTATTTCATCTCCATTAACTATTAAGTCTTGTTTAACTTCAAGAGTTTTAATTTCTGTCTTGTTATTAACTTTTAAGTCTTTATTGATCAATAAATTTTCGTTAACTTGTAAATCTTTGTTAATTACAACATTATTATTAACATGTAAGTCATTGTCAATTTCTAAATTATTATTTATTAAAGCATTATTTGTAACTAAATTGTTAGTTTGTAACTTATTAGTTTCTAATTCTTTTTCTACATTAAGTTTTTTAATATTAGCTTTATTAACTTCAAGTTCATTTTCAATCAAAACATTATTATTAACTAAAATATAATTTGCTTCTATGTTATTTTTTACTTCTAAGTTATTACCTATATCTAAATTATTAGTTACTTTAATGTCTTTTATTTCTGCTTTATTTTGGACTATTAAGTCTTTGTCTATAGTTAAATTGTTACTAACTTGTAATTCATTAATTTTAGCTAAATTGTTAATAGTTAAATTATTATCTACTTGTAGATCCTTATTAACTATTAAGTCTTTACTTATTTCTCCCATTTCAGATTTAAGTTTATTTGTTAATAAATTATTTTGAATTTGTAAATTTTTAGTTTTAACTAAATTGTTAACAGTTAAATCATTCGCAACATCTAAATTATTGTTAACCGTTAAGTCTTTTATATTAGCATTTAAAACTTCTAAATTATTATTTATAAAAACACTTTTATCTACTTGTAAATCTGTTACAGTTAAGTCTTTTTCAATTTCTAGTTTACCTTTAATTAATTGATTTCCGTTAACGAAACTATTACCATTAATAATTTGCTCACCTTCTACAATATGATTTCTATTTACAAATAAGTCTTTATTAATTTCCAAACTATCGCTTATATTTGCATTACCATTTACATCTAAATCTGCTATTGGTTTAGTGTTAATACCTAATTTTCCGTCTTTGTCAATAATAAAAGTTTTATCATTTTGATTAGTTGCTTTAATTATATCATTCGTTAAGTCATTGTGATATATAGTAATAGAAGGTCCATCGCCTGAATCATTTATAACTTCAAGATTTTCTGTTTTATAAGTTTCAGTATCTATTATTGTTTTGTTTCCTAAAACTTCAAGATTGCTTGTTTTTAGTGTGCCTTCAAGATATAAGTTTTTATTAACTATTAAGTCTTTATTAATAGTTAACTCACCTTTGATTACTTCATCTCCATTAACAAATAAGTCTTGTTTAACTTCAAGAGTTTTAATTTCAGCTTTGTTACTAACAGTTAAGTCTTTATTAATTTCTAAATCTTTGTTAACTTTTAAGTCTTTGTTAATTACAACATTATTATTAACTTGTAAGTCGTTCGTAACTTCTAAATTATTATTTATTAAAGCATTATTAGTTATAATAGTTTGTGATTCTAATTTATTAGTTTCTAATTCATTTTCTACATTAAGTTTTTTGATACTTGCTTTATTTACACTAAGTTCATTTTCTATTTTAAGATTATTATTAACTAAAATATCTTTCACTTCTATGTTATTTTTTACTTCTAAGTTATTACCTATATCTAAATTATTAGTTACTTTAATGTCTTTTATTTCTGCTTTATTTTGGACTATTAAGTCTTTATCTATAATTAGATTATTGTCTATTTGCAATTCTTTAATTTTAGCTAAGTTGTTGATAGTTAAATTATTATTAACTTGTAGATCATTATTGACAATTAAGTCTTTAGTAATTTCTGCTAATTCAGACTTAAGTTCTTTAGTTAATAAATTATTTTGGACTTGTAAACTATTTGTTTTAACCAAATTATTAACTATTAAATCATTTGCAATATTTAAATTATTAGTAACATTTAAGTCTATAATTGTTGCTTTTGAAACTTCAAGACTTTTATTAATTATGACAGTGTCTTCAACATGTAAATCTGTAACAGTTAAGTCTTTTTCTATTTCTAATTTACCTTTTACTAATTGATTACCATTAATTAAACTATCACTATTAATTATTTGCGTTCCTTCAACTATTAAGTTTTGATTTGTATAAATATCTTTATTTACTGATAAAACACCACCTATATTATAGTCTCCATTTGCTGTTTGCGCTCCTGTAACACTTAAACTTCCATGTATTATTGTATCTCCATTAACCTCTAATTCTACAGTAGGTTCTATATTAATACCTACATTACCGTCTTTATCAACAATAAAAGTTTTATCATTTTGATTTGTTGCTTTAATTATATCATTAGTTAAGTCATTATGATATATAGTAATAGATGGACCATCACCTAAATCATTTATAACCTCAAGATTTTCTGTTTTATAAGTTTCAGTATCTATTATTGTTTTGTTTCCTAAAACTTCAAGATTGCTTGTTTTTAATGTGCCTTCAAGATATAAGTTTTTATTAACTATTAAGTCTTTATTAATTGTTAATTCACCTTTAATTATTTCATCACCATTAACTAATAAGTCTTGTTTAACTTCAAGAGTCTTAATTTCAGCATTGTTACTAACCTTTAAGTCTTTATTAATAAATAAATCTTTGTTAACTTGTAAATCTTTGTTAATTAAAACATTATTATTAACATGTAAGTCATTGTCAATTTCTAAATTATTATTTATTAAAGCATTATTAGTTACCAAGTTCAAGGTTTCTAATTTATTTGTTTCAAGTTCTTTTTCAACTTTAAGTTTTTTAATATTAGCTTTATTTACACTAAGTTCATTTTCTATTTTAATATTATTATTAACAAAAATATTTTTCGCTTCTATGTTATTTTTTACTTCTAAGTTATTACCTATATCTAAATTATTAGTTACTTTAATATCTCTTATTTCTGCTTTATTTTGGACTATTAAGTCTTTGTCTATATTTAAATTATTATCAATTTGCAATTCTTTAATTTTAGCTAAGTTGTTGATTATTAAATTATTATTTACTTGTAGATCATTATTAACAGTTAAATCTTTAGTAATTTCACCAGTTTCAGATATTAATTTATTGGTTAATAAATTATTTTCTACTTGTAAATCACTAGTTTTAACTAAATTGTTAACAGTTAAATCATTAGCAACAGCTAAATTATTATTAACATTTAAGTAATTTGCATTTATTATAGAAACTTCTAAAGTATCATTAATTATGACACTATTATCTACTTGTAAATTTTTAGCAGTTAGGTCTTTTTCTATTTCTAGTTTACCTTTTACTAACTGATTTCCACTAACAAAACTGTTACCTTTAATAATTTGCTCACCTTCCACTATTTGATTTCTATTTACAAATAAGTCTTTATTAATTTCTAAACTATCACTTATATTAGCATTACCATTTACATCTAAGTCTGCTATTGGTTTAGTATTAATACCTAATCTGCCATCTTTATCAACAATGAAAGTTTTATCGTTTTGATTAGTTGCTTTAATTATATCGTTACTTAAGTCATTGTGATATATTGTTATAGAAGGTCCATCGCCTAAATCATTTACAACTTCAAGATTTTCTGTTTTGTAAGTTTCAGTATCTATAATTGTTTTGTTGCCTAAAACTTCAAGATTGCTTGTTTTTAATGTGCCTTCAAGATATAAGTTTTTATTAACAATTAAGTCTTTATTTATAGTTAATTCACCTTTAATTACTTCATCGCCATTAACCAATAAGTCTTGTTTAACTTCTAGTGTTTTAATTTCTGCCTTGTTACTAACTTTTAAGTCTTTCTTAATTTCTAAATCTTTGTTAACTTGTAAATCTTTATTAATTACTACATTATTATTAACTAGTAAATCGTTTGTAACTTCTAAATTATTATTTATCAAAGCATTATTAGTTATAATAGTTTGTGATTCTAATTTATTAGTTTCTAACTCTTTTTCTACTTTAAGTTTTTTGATATTAGCTTTATTAACTTCAAGTTCATTTTCAATCAAAACATTATTATTAACAAAAATATCTTTCGCTTCTAAATCGTTACTAACTTGTAAATTATTATCTATTTCAATATTATTTGTGACTTTGATGTCTTTTATTTCAGCTTTATTTTGGACTATTAAATCTTTATCTATAGTTAAATTTTTATCTATTTGTAATTCGCTAATTTTGGCTAAATTATTAATAGTTAAGTTATTATCAACTTGTAAATCATTATTAACTATTAAGTCTTTAGTAATTTCGCCCATTTCAGATTTAAGTTCTTTGGTTAATAAATTATTTTTAACTTCTAAATTGTTAGTTTTAACTAAATTATTAACAGTTAAATCGTTTCTGATATCTAAGTTATTATTAACCGTTAAGTCTATAATTGATGCTTTTGTAACCTCAAGACTATTATTGATCAAAACTGTATTATCTACATGTAAATCAGTTACTGTTAAGTCTTTTTCTATTTCTAATTTACCTTTTACTAATTGATTTCCATTAATAAAACTATTACCATTAATAATTTGCTCACCTTCTACAATTTGATTTCTATTTACAAATAAGTCATTATTAATTTCTAAACTATAATTTATATTAGCATTACCATTTACATCTAAGTCTGCTACTGGTTTAGTATTAATACCTAATCTACCATCTTTATCAACAATAAAAGTTTTATCGTTTTGATTACTTGCTTTAATTATATCGTTGGTTAAGTCATTGTGATATATAGTAATAGAAGGTCCATCACCTGAATCATTTACAACTTCTAGATTTTCTGTTTTATAAGTTTGAGTATCTATTATTGTTTTGTTTCCTAATACTTCAAGATTACTTGTTTTTAGTGTGCCTTCAAGATATAAGTTTTTATTAACAATTAAGTCTTTACTAATAGTTAATTCACCTTTAATTACTTCATCGCCATTAACTAATAAGTCTTGTTTAATTTCAAGAGTTTTAATTTCTGCTTTGTTACCAACTTTTAAGTCTTTCTTAATTTCCAAATCTTTGTTAACTTGTAAATCTTTATTAACTAAAACATTATTATTAACTTGCAAGTCGTTCGTAACTTCTAAATTATTATTAATTAAAGCATCATTGATAATAATAGTTTGGGTTTCTAATTTATTAGTTTCTAATTCATTTTCTACTTTAAGTTTTTTGATATTAGCTTTATCAACTTCTAATTCATTTTCAATCAAAACATTATTATTAACAAATAAGTCTTTTACTTCAACTTTGTTTTTGACTTCTAAGTTATTTCCTATTTCTACATTATTTTCAACATTAATATCTTTAATTTCCGCTTTATTTTTAACTGTTAAGTCTTTGTCTATAGTTAAATTATTTTGAACTTGTAATTCGTTAATTTTAGCTAAATTGTTAATAGTTAAATTATTATCTACATACAAATCATTATTGACTATTAAGTCTTTACTTATTTCTCCCATTTCAGATTTAAGTTCTTTGGTTAATAAATTATTTTCTACATCTAAGTTTTTAGTTTTAACCAAATTATTAATTATTAAATCATTTGTAATATCTAAATTATTATTAACCGTTAAGTCATAAATTTTTGCTTTTGTAACTTCAAGACTATTATTAATTAAAACATTATTATCAACTTCTAAATCAGTTACAGTTAAGTCTTTTTCTATTTCTAATTTACCTTTTACTAATTGATTACCATTAATTAAACTATCACTATTAATAATTTGAGTTCCTTCAACTATTAAATTTTGATTTGTATAAATATCTTTATTGACCGATAAAACACCACCAATATTATAATCACCATTTGCTGTTTGAGCACCACTAACGGTTAAACTGCCATGTATTTTAGCATCACCATTTACTTCTAATTCAACAGTAGGTTCTATATTAATACCAACATAACCATCTTTATCAACTGTAAAACTTTTATCGTTTTGGTTAGTTGCTTTAATTATATCATTTGTTAAGTCATTGTGAACAATTTTAATAGAAGGTCCATCACCAGAATCATTTATGACTTCAAGATTTTCCGTTTTATAAGTTTCAGTATC
>Ga0209555_10000336_pt1 | contig 40382 bp, 38 predicted proteins | sample SaaInl85LU_5_DNA_FD_184643 | JGI IMG/M metagenome (GOLD analysis project Ga0209555, IMG submission 184643) | Marine microbial communities from expanding oxygen minimum zones in the Saanich Inlet - ESP_85LU_5_DNA (SPAdes) (version 2) | ecosystem: Environmental > Aquatic > Marine > Intertidal...
CCTCCACGGAGCGACGGCAGCAGCGCAAGACCTAGCCCCTTCAGGGCTTCAACCAACAACCACAACACTAAGAACTAACAACAGTATACTGCTTCCTGTTTCTTGCACTTGTTAGTTGAACCCGCCAGAAGTAACGAAGTGAATTTTTCGTAGAATAAGTATTTGGTTTGATGATTAGAATTCTCAATAAAATGTAAAAATACCTAGCATAGGAAAGCAAAAAGTTAGGTTCGTAGCATCCGTGGTATTTATCAAAAAAGCCCCCCGTTTCCGGGAGGCTTTTGAAAGAGTGATATACTCGCTGGTAAACTACATTTCCAGCTGCGGGCGGTCTGCCTTGGGCCAGTCGATGTGGTAGAACTTGCCGCGTGGCTCGTCGGTGCGCTCGTAGGTGTGTGCACCGAAGTAGTCGCGCTGTGCCTGCAGAAGGTTCTGCGGAAGGCGTGAGTTGCGGTAGCCATCGAAGTAGGAGAGTGCAGATGCGAAGGTCGGGATCGACACGCCATGTTCTGCTGCGAGTGCCACAACTTTACGCCAGCTCTTTTGTGCGGTGTGGATCGCTTCACTGAAGTATGGATCAAGAAGCAAGTTAGCCAAGTTTGGATCGCGCTCGTAAGCTTCGGTGATCTTCTGCAAGAAGGCTGCGCGGATGATGCAACCACCACGGAAGATCTGTGCAATCTCACCGAAGTTAAGCTTCCAGTCGTATTCTTCTTGAGCGTAGGCCATGAGTTGGAATCCTTGTGCGTAGGAGCAGATCTTGGAGGCGTAGAGTGCTTCGCGGATCGCTTCGACCATTTCGGCTTTGTCACCTGTGAATGGCTCAGCTTCTGGACCTTTAAGGATCTTTTCAGCTGCGACACGTTCGTCTTTCACTGCGGAGAGGCAACGTGCGAACACGGCTTCGGCAACGGTCGGTGCAGGTGTGCCCATGTCGAGTGCGTTGACAGAAGTCCATTTACCAGTGCCCTTTTGGCCAGCTGTATCGAGAACGATGTCGACGAATGGCTTGCCAGTAACGGGATCGGTTTGCTTGAGGATGTCGGCAGTGATTTCAACGAGGAAAGAGTCGAGGTCGCCCTTGTTCCACTCAGTGAAGATGTCACCCATCTCTGCTGGTGTGAGATCGAGCACGTTTTGCATGAGGTCGTAGGCTTCACAAATCATCTGCATATCGCCGTATTCGATACCGTTGTGCACCATCTTGACATAGTGACCCGCACCGTCCGGGCCGATGTATGCGGTGCAGCTGAATCCGCCTTCGACTGGCTTACCTGGCTCAGCACCTTCGATTGGTTTGCCTGTTTCAGGATCGACCTTGGCAGCGATTGCTTTCCAGATCGGCTCGAGGTGTGACCAAGCTTCTGGGTCGCCGCCTGGCATGAGGGATGGACCGAAGCGCGCGCCTTCTTCACCGCCGGAAACTCCGGAACCGATGAAACGAAGTCCTTTTGAAGTCAGATCTTTCTCACGGCGGATGGTGTCGTCCCAGCGAGCGTTACCACCATCAATGATGATGTCGCCTTCTTCGAGGAGAGGGATGAGGCCTTCGATCACCTTATCTGTTGGACCACCAGCCTGCACGAGGATGATGATCTTGCGTGGGCGCTTGAGTGAAGTAACGAAGCTTTCAAGTGTCTCACAACCTTCGAGACCACCTGGTGTGTCTGGGTTGTTTGCAACGAATTCTTCCATTTTGGAAGTCGTCCGATTGTAAACGGAGATTTTAAAGCCATGGTCGGCTACGTTAAGAGCCAAGTTCTGGCCCATGACTGCGAGGCCGATAAGGCCGATTTCGGATGTTGCTTCGGACATAATGTGTCTGGGTTATAAAGTTATTGAGGAAATTTGTTAGCAGAATTTACGCAAGGTAAGATTCGAATTCTGATTTGAATTAAAGTCACCGTTGACAAGAAATCAGTTGCGAGCGAACTAATATAGGAATCACAGTGGGTAGAGTAAAATTATATAAAATGAATACTTTTTACATAAATGCGCAATTTTATGGATCATTCCTTTGATGGTGCACATGAGGCGAATGGCCATCGAATACCCCTTTTTCAGTCTCCAACATGCTAGAGTGAATGATCTTAAAAGCTCCGATGGAGTGGGGATTTAGAGTTTTACAAGAAACTGTCTATTAAATAGCTATGAGTCGATGAAGGGGATTCCTGCTTTTTTTAGCGATTGTTATTATTGGTATACTGTTATTTCAAGCGAGCTTGATACAGAAACTTCAGACTGAAGTCGAAGCACTTCATGAGATGCAGAGCTTAGCTCACACCGATCCCACGATGACAAGCCTGAGAGAGGCGCGCCATAAATACGGGGCTACTGAGAATATCATCGATACCCAGAACGATTTGGAAGCTGTGAGCAATGCCTTCACAGAAAGCTTTTCCAAGATGCTTGTGGATCAACAGGAATTGTTGGCTGAACAACAACTCAATGCGCTAAATGAATATTTTCAATCAGAAGCGTTTGAGGCGCGTTTGTGGGACATTACGAGTCGTTTATCTTAGATTTTAGTCATCCAGCGAATGCTAAGGCGCTGGATGAGCAGATGAGAGAACAGCGGCAGGCATATCGGGAAGAAGAAATGCGCCGAAACCCCTCCAAAGCGGTAACTAATAATTTACGGCAAATTGCATCTGCGGCAGATCAGTATTTTCTCGAGGAGGGAAAGACCGAAGTAAGAATCGGTGACTTGATCGGTCCCAATAAATACATCCGCTCATTAAAACCGATTCTCGGCGAAAGTTATGCGGGCATGATCATCAAAGTTGGAGAACCCATTCGTGTGACGCTTCAGAATGGTGAAGTTGTCGAACTAGACTTCTAGTTTTTTAGGAGTATTTTGAATGAGTGGATTTGAGAACTCTTTTCACCACTTGTATTGCCTCCGAGATATTCCCTAAATTACTGAGCAAGTTTTTGCATCAATGCCATATGCTCAGCTGATTGGTGAATATCTCCGTGCCCATAGCCCTCGATTCGCAGGTATTTGGCATCAGAGGCTAAAGCGTGTAAGCGCTGAGAATGCCATTCGGGGACCGTTGTATCCTTCGTGCCATGGACGATCCAAAGTGGCCGATCGACATGCTGTATGGTTTTTATAGTTTTCAAAGAGATCCCCTGGAAATATAGGAATTCTGCTGACGATACGTAAGGGACTTAGAAAAGGACTGACCACAACAACGTCTCCGACCCCCGCATGGTGCATAGACAAGTGTAGTGTTGGTGCGCACCCTACGGAGCGACCGTATAGTATAATCCGATCCTCTGGAATGCCCATCTGACCAGTGAGTAAATTGTAAACAGCACTCGAAGCAGCATAAGTGCCCGCTTCTGATAGTGTGCCAGAACTCAGTCCGACTCCTGGATAATCATACATTAGGACATTATATCCCTGTTTAAGTAGTAATTTGCTTATGTAATCAATAGAGCCCATATCGACATTACTACCATGAGAGTAGAGCAGGGTGCGCCGCTCGCCTGGTAAATGATAATAACGATATGCAATCCGATTTCCATCAGTGCTCTCCACGAAGTCACAAGTAGTTTCAGTATAGCTTGTTGGCTGAACGTTAAACGCTAGGCGATCCCCCATGTATACTATATACAAAACCATTAAAAGGTAGGCAGCGAATAATGCCACAAAGACTACAGCGAATAATCTTAAGAACTTTTTTAGGAGTAAGGACATAGTTACATTAGCTGTTCAAATCGGCTTTATGTGCAGTGATATGAACCTCCTTAAGATATGCGAGTTAGATATGTTTAAGCAAGACGGCACTGATTCCCAAAATGTTACAGTGTTTATGGGAGTGACAGTATGTAGTGAATAAACGGATACAAATGCAAATAAGTGAACCAAGAAAACGTGGCAGACCTGATCTCCAATGGCATAATACCATTTCTAGTATTGTTTTATCCGGTAGCGCAGGCGTGTCTCACGCCGCACGAAAGTGTGTGCTGCCTCGCAGGCATCTATGCGCGCCGATAAAGGCGCCGCGCTACCCTGTAACTGTTTGCTGAACATGGTCTAAAGTTGTAGGGCCTTTGCTTGCAAAGTGCCGCAGTTCACAGGTCGAGTCCTATCCGCGTTGTCATGGCATCGAGCCAGTTCGAGCCCTACATATAAACCTATGTTTAATCCATGTGTAGTATTGTTTTCGGTGCTTAAGTTAGCGCCATTCACGTTTGTCCCCCTCTAAGCCCTGAGGCAACCCGCACGCTGGCGGTGACGAGACGGCATGTCCGCCGTAGCCTTGGCGAAGGAGGGTCGATTGGAAGTGGGAGAGGCGCGAGCCGAGTGGAGGCCAGTTGCCTGCTGTGGCATTGACCCGAGAAGCTGCTAAAATCAAGAAAACGTGGACAGACCCTTTCCAAAGCCCTTCGCAAAACAGGGGGCGACCAGAGGCGCAACGAAGGCGGGACGGGCGACTTGGAAGTTGGACTTGTGGAGGTCGGTTGCGTCGTTGTTTGGTTGATAGGAGAAGCGACCACAAAGGTAAGGAAATGACCCCTTCGCGAAGCCTTTTTCCGCGACACGTATTTACCGAAAAGTTCAGACTTCACCTGCCCCCAGACAGGCGTGCGGTTCGGGGTGGAAGTGGCCGATTCTTGCCGTTGATTGTGGAGGCGAGTTGCGGCGTTGTGTAGTTGATTAGTGGATACGTTTACGAATAAAAAGATTTACGAAATGACCCCTTCGCAGTTCCTTAATAAATCAATTACATCAATCGCATCATTCCCAACCATTGCATACAGATTCAATCCTCCAGTTTCCTCAATGGGATCTCTTGATGGCCAACGCCCCGTAACCGGATCATAGTATCTGAAGCCGTAATAAGCTACTAAGCTTAGTGTCGCTTGGGTGTCGTATGTGTGTGTTGACGTTTGAGAGCGGCATGAGCGGTTGTAGTGGCTCGTATCACTGCCCTTGTTTTTCGGGCGATATGCTGGCTCAAGGCGCATATGGCTGGTTGGTGTCGTAGTTGTATCTTTAGTAAACGTTGGTCGTTTCCTGGCTGATGATTGGATCGCTGAGGAAGTCGGCGCTGAATTCCATGACGGCGCGTCCGGGGCCGATCTTGGCACCTTCGGCGGTGATGGTGAGGTTGGTGTCCTTACCGGGCTCAAGGGTGGTGCGTGGGAAGGTGACGGTTTGGCCATTAATGGTGCCTTGGGCGTCGCCTGCGACTGAAGTTGGCTTGATGGAATCGTTGAACGTGACGGTTACGGTGCCGCTGACGGGTTCGAAGTCGCCTTGGTTTTTCACTTGGAGTGAGTAGAGGGTGGCTTCTTGGACGCGAATGGGGTCTTTGCTATCAGTGATGGAAACCGTCACGCCTGGAACGGCGAGCCAATCGGTGGTGACTTCGTCGGTTGCTTCGAGGCCGTTGGCGGTGACGACTTTCACTTTATTGGTGGACGTGCCCTTGCGTGTGGCTGCAACTTCGGTGCGGATCAACTGGCTAGCGCCCGCTGGGAGATTTGGAATCATCCAACCGATGGCATTGCCACTGACGCGGCCTTTACCGTTGTCGGCAACGGATGTGCCTTTGGGTAGGATATCGGTGATACGGACATTTTTCAGATCGGTGTCGCCGGTGTTTTCGATAGTGATGTCAAAGGTGACGGGCTTGAATACGTAGGCTTCAGCGGGACCTGTCTTACGGATACGAATACCGGACTGCACTACAGTAATTGGTGAGCTGCTTTCGCCGCCAACGGCTGGGCCGCCGTCGTAGTTGGCGATGGCGCGGTTAGTGAAGCTACCTTGTTTGACGGCTTTGGCGCTGTAGGTGGCGCTTTTGGTTTCACCAGGTGCGATGTTGCCGATATTTTGGCTTAATTTGGAAGTGGCTTGGAAGGCATCGGGTAGCTTGTCGGTGACTGTGACGTTGGTTGCTTCGGCGGAACCGTTGTTGCTCACGGTGACGGTCCATGTGGCTTCCTCGCCTAGTTCGATGGATGCTGGGCCCTTCTTGACGATGTCTAGCTTGGGTTGGCCTGAAAAGATATCGAGGCAGAAGGCGTTATCCACGGATACGGTGGAGCAGATGGTATGATCGCCTTCGGTGATCGGTTTTACTGTGACGTCGATGTTTTGAGTCTGCCCTTTGCTCATGGAGGGGAAGACCCAGTTGGCGTTGCCCCCTGCAAAGGAACTCGATGGCGTGGATGCGATGAACTGCACACCGGCTGGAATCGATTCGGTGACGCGGACGGTGCTGACATCGTCGAGTGCTTTGATGGCGATGCGATACTTGAGCTTACCCCCTACGGAAGCGGCTTCGAGGACGGTTTTAGTGACTTCGATTTGATTGCTTTTGAAAATGACATCGGAGGATTTCCTCGCCGGAGCCGCCATAAATTTTGGTGCGCTGCTGGTGACAACAGGTGCGGATGTTGTGGCTGCTTGCCACTGTGTTGACTGGACGGGTGCTGTCTTTGGTGTGGTGTATCCACGATCCGCAGTTCGGGTAGGAACTTGGGTTTGGCAACCGGTGAAGAGCAGAGCCAAGCTGCTCAAGCTTAATGCGAGTAGTGAGAATGCGCGTGTCATGTATCCTGTCTAACGGATCAACAGGGCATGTAAAGCGTGTCTTGCACAGCGTGTGAAGCGAAGCATGGAAAGTTAGGTCTATGCTCGGCGGTCTTCATAAATGAAGCCCCTACGGCTATTATGCGAGATAGTGGTGATGGAGAATTTGCAGGAAAGTGTTCTTTATAGCATGAAGGACACCATGGCACCTAGAAAGCCAACAACGGCGCCGAATATGATATGACCGATGAGGTGTAGCATACCTTCTTCAAGGGTCGCCTTTTTGTATGCTTCGATGGGGTGCCGTTCACTGGCATAGAACATGAGTCCGTAACTGGTGATGAGTCCGTGGAAGAAGCCGAAACCGATGCCGAGAAAGATGGCGTGTGGAAATTGAAAGGCACCCATGAGGTTCATTATATAGAAATAGATGATGCCAAAGAAGATACCGGCAAGGCTATGGATGGCCGTGCCAATAGAGGCTGAGTTTTCGAGTTTGCCAGTGAAGAAACTGCCGAGGGCGCGAATCATATCGACCCGTTTACTGTAAGCGGTGCTGACTTGCCGCATAAAGAGATTCATCGCGAACGCGCCAATCAGTCCACAGAGTGCGCCCAGAACAAGTATCGGTAGTATAGTCATAAGTTTGGCTTTTTATATAGTTTAGCATAGCTTATGGAACATGAAAGCGAGTTGTGCAGTTTTCCGTGCTTGCGGGTGTGAATAAAATCGCAGCAATGCGGTAGCCGAAGCGGTAATGCTTTGGACATTGCACCTAGTGCTGGGGTATGTGTCAGACAAGAGTGTCTGACTTACGCAGGAGAGACTTAGAATAGTTCTTTTTGTGGCTTTTGTGGTGCGGCTTCGGCTTCGGGCTCGTCCTCATCGTGTAGGTGGCGAGGGGCCTTACTGACATTGGCGTTTAAGGCGTCTTCACATTCAGTAACGATGTTGTCGCAAATTTGGCGCACATGCATGCGTAGCCATTTGGAAGTGGTGCTTTGTTCCGTATAGTCCGCTGGACCGTAGGCATGGATACGACCTGCGTGGAGGAGGGCGTCGTTTTGCGCAAACTCGGCTTCGCTGTCTGGATTAAATACCGCATAGGCTTTGCCGCCGTTGCTCTTGACCACGGAAAAAACGGGCACGTCGCTGGGGCCGTCTGCGGTATAGATCATACGATCGATGGGAATGCGGCGATCCACCCGTGACATGGATGCGTTAACGTCGATGTTTGGGTTCCTGTTGCTGCCCTTATTGATTTCGAAAATATAGCGAGTCTTGATCGTGTTGTCGACGATGGTGCCGATTTGGCTGATCTCGAACTCCATATGTAGCGGCAGCTCGTCTTGTCTGGAGTAGTTGGGCGGTAGCGGCGCTTCGATAAATTCGCAGCCGAAAATGCCGTCCACATACGGCGCAATCATGCTGCCTTTGATCATTTCAGCGAGTCCGGTGCTGATGATGTAGTGCTCTAGGGTGATGTTGTGCTTGGTATACTCAGGGCGAGATTGCGTGATTCCTTTCAAGCGCTCAAAGAGCTCTGGCAGCCCACGGTAAAAGACGAGGTCTTTGCCCAGTTCGCGTAGGCGCTCATTGGTGAGCCCTTTTAGGCAGCCGTTTTTAACGAAGCTGAGCAAATGATTGAGGTAGATGGTATCGTAGGATACGCGAGTGCCACGTTTAGCGTAAATATCGGGCAATGCGTTGACCTCCTTCCAGAAGGCATCTTCATCGATCCCGAAAGCGTTAAAGATCGGGGTCTGCATATAGCCAGGAATGAGTGTCTTGTCGAAATCCCAAATACAGGCGACTACGTTTTGGCGATGGAGGTTTTTTTTCGTCATTGCAGGCAGATCTCGACTGTTGTCAGTGAGCGGCTTCACTGCAATGCTTTTAAGTGGATCATAGAATTGAACCATGTAGCCGAATCGGTAACGATTTGACCGAACTTCGAGAACCAAACGCCGACACTTTCGCCTACAAATGTGTCCGCATATAAGTCTACAACTCAATGGATCTAACAATTTGGCTTTGTAATTTCTTCGTGTTCCCTGTGTCCTTTGTGGTTTAACGATTATTCCTATATGCATAATATTCCAGACATTGCTCCCTTTCGAGAGAAGCTCGCCGAATTCGACGAGATGATGAATGAGCCAAATTTTTACTCTGACCAACGTCGTGCGGCTGAAGTGGGACGCGAACACCAGCGCCTGAGTAGTTTGATCGAGAAGTTTGAGGCATATAATTCTGCGGAATCTCAAATCGTGGAAAACAAAGCGATGCTGGAAGACACCTCTATCGAAGAAGAGCTTCGTGAGATGGCGCAGGAAGAGATCACAGAGTTGGAAAGCCAAATCGAGGCCTTGGGCAAAGCCGTGCTCGTGGCGATGATTCCACCCGATCCAACCGATAGCCGCAACTCCGTGATGGAAATCCGCGGCGGTGCGGGTGGCGATGAAGCTAATATTTTTGCGGGCGACCTGTTCCGTATGTATAGCCGCTATGCTGAATCAAGAGGTTGGCGTGTCGAGGTGATGAGCACGAGTATCGCCGATACCGGCGGCTACCGGGAAATCATTTTCAATATGACCGGTGAAGACGCGTATAAGTATTTGAAATTCGAGAGTGGTGTGCACCGCGTGCAGCGTGTGCCGGTCACCGAAACTCAAGGCCGTATCCATACGTCTACCGCAACGGTGGCAGTGCTTCCCGAAGCGGAAGAAGTCGATATTGAGATCCGTCCACAAGACTTGGATATTTCGACTATGCGCGCATCGGGTGCAGGTGGTCAGCACGTCAATACGACGGATTCTGCTGTGATGATGGTGCATAAGCCAACAGGTGTGACGGTGTATTGCGCGGATGAGCGTTCGCAGATTAAGAACCGTGCCAAAGCGTTGACTGTGATGCGTTCACGTTTGCTCAAAGCAAAAGAGGATGAGGAAAATGCCAAGTATGCTGCCGAGCGTAAGGGGCAGATTGGCACGGGTGACCGCTCCGAGCGGATTCGCACCTATAATTATCCGCAAGGTCGTCTGACAGATCACCGCATCGGCATGAGCCTATCCTTGCCGACGGTGATCGATGGCGGTCTGGATGATTTGATTGATGCCTTGCAGAATTACGACTACGAGGCTCGTATTCAGAATTTGCTCGAATCGCAGAGCGGCTCGTAGGTCATGCATTGGAGGAGCCCTTGCTATGATACAGTCTCAACAATAATATTTCAACAATGTCTCAGTCCAAACGAACCAAAAGCTGATGCTTTCGGCTACATTTTACAGTTGGTAGTCGAACCGGGGAACGATTTGGTCAGTTTTGATAAAGCCTCCAAGCTAGGATCCTAGGTATTCATTCAGAGCTGATTGCTCATTCAATAAACAGATAAAAACATGTTATCCATTCGTGAAATCAAAGAGCGCACGGAAGCTTTCTTTCAGGAGAAGGGGGTGCCCGATCCGAAGCTGGATACCGATTTGTTGATTGCGCATTCGCTCGGGATGAAGCGCTTAGATTTGTATCTCGATTTGGAGCGACCGTTGACTGAAGCACAGTTGGCGGAACTACGACCAATGGTGAAGCGTCGTTCGCAGCGTGAGCCGTTACAGTATATCATAGGGAACGTAGAGTTTTGTGATTTGAAGTTGAAGGTGGATGCTCGTGCTTTGATTCCACGGCCGGAAACCGAGGAGTTGGTCGAGTTGATTGCCGATAGATTGAAAGAGCAGACCGCAACTAAACGAATTTTGGACCTCGGCACCGGCACGGGGGCATTGGCATTGGCGTTGGCGACACTATACCCTGAGGCGGAAGTCACGGGAGTCGATTTTAGTGAGGAGGCGCTCGCTCTTGCTACTGAAAACATCGAGAGCCTAGGCTTAGCAGATCGTGTCAGTTTGAAACAAGGTTCGTGGTTTGAACCGATTGCTAAGGATGAACGGTTTGATTTGATCGTTTCGAACCCGCCGTATTTGACTGAAGACGAAATGACCACTGCCGAGCCGGAGGTGTTTGGGCATGAGCCGAGCACGGCGCTAGTTTCAGGGGCGGATGGTTTGGACGACTTGCGTATTATTATGGAAAGCGCTCCTCGCTATTTGGCAGTAGGCGGACTTTTGGCAATGGAGACTGGTATCGCCCAAACTCAGCAGCTCACCGAGCTGGCGAAGTCGGCCGAGATGACTGGCGAATCGTTTGACGATATGAGCGGCCGCCCGCGATTTTTTTTCTGTAGGTCAGGCACTCCTGCCTGACCCGTTTGTAAATCGGGAGGCCGAGGGGCTGAACGAGTCAGACAAGAGTGTCTGACTTACTTTTTGCATGTATTGTGAGTGTCCGCCCGCGATTTTTTTTGTAGGTCAGGCACTTCTGCCTGACCCGTTTGTAAAGCGGGAGGCTGAGGGGCTGAACGAGTCAGACAAGAGTGTCTGACTTACTTTTTGCTGTGAGTGTCCGCTCGCGGTTTTTTGTAGGTCAGGCACTCCTGCCTGACCCCGTTTGTAAATCGGAAGGCTGTGGGACTGAACGAGTCAGAAAAGAGTGTCTGACTTACTTTTCATGTATTTCTGAGCGATCGGCTTCGATTCTACTTTTGTAGGTCAGGCACTCCTGCCTGACCGTGTTTGTTACTCGGTAGGCCGAGGGGCTGAACGAGTCAGACAAGAGTGTCTGACTTACAGCGAGCTGACTGCAGTGGTGTCGGCTTCAATGATCTCGATCCAGTCCGCCATGATGCGTGCACTTTCACGAAGATAAATATCATAGCTGGGTTCGTCTTCCTCCTCTTCGGGAGTGTCGGCGGCCTCGATTGATTCAACTTCTGTAGTCGCTTCTCCGGTAAGCTCTGCGACGATGCTTTCGGCTTTTTCGACTGCTTCGTCGATCGGATTACTTAAGTTTTTACGGGAAATCTCGTCCTGCTCTTCGGCAATCTTTAGTTTAAGCTCTTCGATGGCATAGTCATTTTCACAGAGTGCATCGTAAGTATCGTTGAGTTGCTCGACGTAAGCTTGCTCGCGAATTTTTTTGTTAATGCGTTTTTCGAGGTTTATGGAAATGTCCTTTTCTTCATAGCGCTGACGACGCCATTCAATCTGTTGCTTTAGGAACTGGAACTCTTCCAGTGTTTCGAGCCGCTGGTTTGTGCCAGCTCGCAAGGTTTCGATAAGCCCTGAATCTTGGGGACTGGGAATATTGAGCTTTTTCCAATCGTTTATCCAGTTGACTGGCTTGACTTCGTCCCAGACCAGCGCGTGTGGCAAATCGTCTTCGCCGATGGGTAGAAATTCGTTTACGGAGGGGAGTGCAATATCAGAAGGCACGCCTTTTACCTGAGTGGAACTACCGTCTGGTAGGTAGAATTGTTTGATGGTAATCTTGGAAGCAACTGGGCGGGTTGTCGGTGTGGCAGGGGTCGTTTTAAACCATGAAAATGCAGGACGATTTCTCATGTGATACACTTCTTGGACGGTGCCTTTACCGTGAGTCGAACTATTTCCGACGATAATGGCTCGGTCGTGATCTTGCAGCGCGCCAGCAACAATTTCGGATGCGGAGGCACTAAAGCGTGATGTGAGGACGATGAGCGGGCCATCCCATTGCACGCCCATGTCTCGGTCGGAGAGCACATCTGTGCGTCCATCTTTGTCACGCACTTGCACGACTGGCCCGATTGGGATGAAGAGACCAGCAAGGCGCACGGCTTCACTGAGTAAGCCTCCGCCGTTCATTCGAAGGTCAAGTATCAGGCCCTGAGCCCCCTTTTTACGGAGTTTATCGATGAGCTCTGTGACGTCATCTGAAGTGGTGGTGAGTGTATTACCAGCGCCGATATTGCCGTAAAAAGAGGGTAGCTCAATGACGCCAACAGGAACGCTTTCATCGCCAACTGGCACGCTAATGAGTTTCGCGGAGGCGAGGTTGGCGGTTAGTTTCACTTCTTGACGAGTGATTGAGATATCCTTGCGAACGGACGGGTCTGAAGCATCTCCAGGGCGAATGAGTAGTCGGACGATGGTATTTTTTTCACCTTTAATCTTACGGACGATATAGCGAAGTTGCATATCCACGACATCTTCAAACTCGCCGTCTTTACCTTGGGCGACCCCTAGAATTTGATCTTCAGGGTGGAGCAGGCGCGATTCTTCAGCGGGACCCCCTGGGATGAGCTCCTTAATTGTGCAGATCCCGTCGGCGTCTTCAAGCAGGGCACCGATACCGACGAAGGAGTTTTGCACGGATGAGTTGAAACTCTCGAGTGTGTCTGCGGAGAGGAAGGTGGAGTGCGGGTCGAAGAGCTGCGTCATCGCGTTGATGAAGGCTTCTTGAACTTCAGGGGCTTCGCGATCGAGTGTGTAGCCAAGGTTGCGCTCATAGCGTCGGCGAATTTTTTCGCGAGCTTCGTCGAGGATCTTGGCAGCGAAGGCCTCGTCGTTGAGCAGTCTAAGGATCTTGCTTGGGTCAAATTTTTCCTCTTCGGTGTCGCTAAAGAGATCAGGATTGTTTGGTTGGAGACTGCTTTTGCTTGATGACTTCGAGTCTTTGTTTGCGGCTGCTTCGGCGTCTGGTTGGTCTTCATCTTTCGCCTCACTTGCCAAAGACATCATTTCGTTGAGGAGCTCATATTTCAAACGACGCTCCCAGAGGTCGTTGGCTTCTGCCTCGTCCTTTGGCCATTCGGCCTCGCGGCGGTCTGGAGCGAAGCTATCATCTGTGGAGAAATCGAAGTCTTGTGCCAGGCGTTCATAGGCCCAATTCGTGCGTGCGATTGCGTGCTCTCTGTAATCTTCGTAAATTTCAAAGGCCGCGTAGAGGTTTCCTTTTTGTAGAAACTCCTCCATTGCGTTCCCAAAACGAAAGATGAATTCATCGATTTCACTACGCAGGAAATACATGCGGCTGTAGTCGAAGTTTTCGACGTAGGCCTCGACGATTTCGGTGCCATCAAGCGATTTCATGCTCTCGCGCAGGTAGTGGCGGGCGTTGATGGTATTCACTACCCAACGGGTTTGTGCGGCCATCTCTGCACTTTGCGTGAGCTCTGCCTCGGCAGATGCACTTGAAAAAGTCTGCGTCGCAAGCAGCGCAATTAAGCCAATGCGGCGCGCTAGCTTATAGGGGGAAGATGAAATACGAAACATAAGTTATTTGCTAAGGATGTCTTTGGCTTGATCGAGGGTGTTTTTTTCGTCGGCAGTGAGGGAGCCGAAGCCAGTGTTATTGATTTTGTCGAGAATACGGTCGACTTCGTTTTGCAGTTCATCGCGACTACTGCGATTTACTTTATAAGTCACTTTCGGTTCTATTTTTTGCTTACGTTTGAACCACTCAGGCAGCTCGACTGATGGGGATTGGCGCCGGCTTTGAGAAAATGAATTCGAGCCGTTGTATACAAAACGGAAAAAGAGAATACCTGCCAGGATACCGCCAAGGTGTGCACTATGTGCGACAATCATTTGATTGTTCTGTGGGTTACGCACGGCAGGTAGTTCGCTAAAGAGGACGCCAAAGAGGGAAATTCCCAATATCCCCCAAAAGAGCCACTTTGGTTTAACTGTAACCGGTAGCACGAAAAAGAGTAACAAAGTGATTGGTTGTTCTGGGCGTAATAAGCAGAAGAAGGCGACCAGGGCGAGCACTGCGCCAGATGCTCCAATCACTGAGCTCATGCTATTGTAATGAAACAGCAAATAGATGATGCCACCGATGAAAGAGCCGCCGATGTAGAGCAGCAGAAAGCGCTGTTTGCCCAAGATCGGTTCTAGAATGCGTCCGATAAAGAAGAGCCCCAATAGATTTCCAATAATATGCAGCAGACTACTTGTGCTGTGTAAAAAACTATAGCTCAAAACGGTCCAGACCTTCAACTCCTTGAAATGCTGACCACTTAAGGCAAACCAATCGCTCAGGAAGTAATTACGACCGCTGTATCCAGGAAAAAGGACATTCAGTAAGTTCTGTAATACAAACACCGCTATGGTTGCGATGATTAGGGTCATCACGACACTGGTATTTTTGGCGGCAGGTCCAACAGGCTGACGCATGTAAGGGCGATCATAGAGCATTACGAAATTTGGAAACGATTTATTGAATACTAGAAGACCCACACGATGTGCAGGTGTTCCCTACGGCGCAAGCGTGCAGGTAAAAGACTTTTTCAGCGACATGTGGTGAACGTCCATGCGCTTCTCAGCTTGACTCATTCAAGAAAATCGAAATGTTGCGAGACATGGCAGAAATAGACGAAAAATGGCCGGAAAATGTGAAAGGTAAGTTCTATGTCGATGAGCAATGCATCGACTGTGATCTTTGTCGTGAAACGGCTCCGGATTTCTTCACCCGTAACGAAGACGGAGGGTATTCCTTCGTGCATGCGCAGCCCAAGACTGCAGAAGATACAGAGCTTTGCATGGAAGCCCTCGAAGGCTGCCCAGTTGAAGCGATTGGCGACGACGGCGAAGGCTAAGCGCGGTAGATTTTTTAAAAAAGCCCGTGAGTGATCACGGGCTTTTTTTTGATTTCGTATCTATCGTTTAAACCAGTTCCAAGGCCAGTCGCAGGGTGCCTTGACCTGTAATGAGCCATATTGTTGATTCCCATTTTGGCTGTCGAATTCGTCGGATCGAATCGTCCTAGAAAAGCTGGCTTCTAACTCGTAAAGTTTTAAACTAAATCCTACGAGCAGTTCGCCAACGACAGGTTTACGATTCACACCCGTATCAAAATCGCGAAAAACAGGCCCATCTAGGGTGATATCGTGTGCAACTACCGAGCCGCGAACCCCCACAAATACAAATGCGGAAAGATTCTCGGTGATGGAGTAATACTTTGGATCTTGGGCAAAGAGTGAATGGCCGTAGCTGCCGATTTGGACGCGTGGAGTGGTGTAGGTTTCGGGAAGATTCAGGCCGGCTCTGATTAAGCCACCAACATAGGCATCGGTGCGAAAGTTACCAAGCGCAGCACCCCACTCGAGATAAGCGTCGCAGCTTAGCGTCTCTGTCGAGTCACTTTGAAGCCAGCCTAGCTTTCGTTTATGGTCGAAGTGCAGGTTCACAGTCATTTCTCCGGGAACTTGACTATCCCACCCCTCGAAAAAAGTGCTATGTGACCAGTTTTCGTGTATCCAGTCCTGTGCGTCTTCGGCATAGGCATTCGGGCCAGTGGTGCCAATCGAGAGTGTGACACTGCTTGCAGATTCGTGGTTTTTTACATGCAAGGAGCATTCGATACCGAGCCAACCAGCATAGGGGCGCTCACCTTCTGGAGCCGTCGGCGTGGTTTTGTTGTCAGGAGTATACATGAGTTGAGTGAGCCCAATGCCCCATGAAAAACGGTTCTCGGCGTTGGAGTCACCATAGCGCAATTGATTGAGAAAGCTGTCAGATTCAGTGCCAGCGAGTTCGTAGAGCTGTTTTTGTAGCCAATTGTGCGAGGACCGATCCTTGGCGAGATCTTTGACTAATGCGAAACGTATTCCATTGGTATAGTCCCGATCAGATCCGGTGAACAAGTCGTTGTCTTGTTGAAATACGATCCGTGGCCTCTCAGAGTTTGCATGCGCCAATGACAACGCGTTGACGAATAGAGTGATAAATGAGATAGTTAGAAAGCAATGAAATCGCATAACTTGAGCCTTTGGCTTTAATCACACTCGTCAATCGAGGATTCCTTGCTATCACATACTTATGCAAACGATTCGTGAACAGTTCCCTGAAGTTTCTGAAGCCGCTTGGCCCATACTAGAAAAGTGGGCTGTGCTCCTGCGTGAATGGAACGGGAAGATCAATTTGATCTCTCGCAAAGATATTGAGCACCTTGAGCAGCGGCATCTCTCGCACTGCTTGGAGATTACCAATCACCTCAAGCTCATGAATGGCGCGCGCATCATGGATGTGGGCACAGGTGGAGGTTTCCCGGGTATCATCATGGCGATTTGTTACCCACAGGCACAGTTCACGTTGATCGATTCGATTGGTAAAAAGATCAAAGTGGTGCAAGACCTAGTCGATAAGCTCGGTCTCAAAAATGTTGAGGCGAAGCAAACACGTGCGGAGGAGATCAAAAAGGAGTTCGACTTCATCACTGGACGCGCGGTGAAAAACCTACCCGAGTATTTCAGTTGGATTAAAGGTAATGTCCGCAAAGGGCAGCGTAATTCGATTCCCAATGGTGTGCTTTATTGGAAGGGCGGTGACATGGACGACGAACTCGATGCCCTGGGGATTCGTCCACGTAAAGTGATCAGCTTAGAAGGCTCGTTTAAGGATCCATACTTTGAGAAGAAATACATACTGCACTTCGATGCCCGAGATGTGCCGCGGGCACGAAAGCCTAAGGTGGAATAGTGCGCTTCTACTTCTTTCCTTTTAGAAAGTCGCGGCTGCTGCGCTTGATTTTCTTGATCTTAGACTCGTTTTTCTTCAGGTCTCGCTTATCCATACGGTCGGTGAATAGCTTGCCGTTGAGGTGATCGACTTCGTGAAGGATACAGCGGCCGAGTAGGCCATTGGCTTCGAGCACGTGTGGATTACCCTGAGTATCTTGAAATTCACAACGCACGCCGATGGGGCGGGTGACTTTGCCATTCACTCCGGGGAAGGAGAGGCAGCCTTCTTCGTAAACGTCTTCGGTTTCATCGATTATACTGACCTTAGGGTTGATGATTGCCATCGGCATGATCAAGTCGAGTGGTGGTTGCTTGCCGTCGTAACTATATTGAAACGGGACTTCGGCACCTTCGGGTGGGCGCACATCGAGCACGCAGATCTGTAGGGCGAGGTTGACTTGTTGCGCGGCGAGGCCGATGCCGTCTTCATCATACATTGTGTCGACCATGTCGTCGGCTAGCTGTGCGAGGTCGGCGTCGAATTCAGTGAGTGGCTCACCGACTTTGCGGAGGATGGGTTCGCCGTATTGGGTGACTCGAAGGATCATTACAGAGAGTTGGTAGTAACTAGTGGATAGTTGTAGTGGGTAGTTTAGCGGCGACTGGAGGCGCGGGCGGGTAGCGGGGCGGCGTTGCTCATGGCGGTGTTGACCACGACTTTATGTTTTGTGGCGACTGCGGTGTAGGCGGCTTGGAGGGCAGGCCAGACTTTGTCCGCTTCGCCCCAGACTACTGTGGACATGGTGCCAGTGTCGCGATCAACGCCTGTGGTGTCGAGCGCATCAAGGTAGCAGTGCACGGCTTCACGCACGTTGCCGTCCAGTGCATAGACGGAAACTTGGACAGAGATCAATGGGTCGGTTCTTTCCATGGCTAAAGATGCTTAAGTGGAAGTGGCGCTATGTCCACTCTGTCTTGATTTTAAAAGTTCCGATTTCTGCAGGGGTGCGCACTGTCGCAACCGCGTCGTTTAGATCCGACTGTTTGGGCGTATCAGCGGCGGTGACGGAGCACCGCCCTCCAGAAAAGAAGCTCTGCTTCACTATGGAACAATATCCGTGGAACATTTATATAGTTTGTTTATCAATGATTTATGAATTTTTTGAATCGTTATTTGTATTTGTGGAACATTGTCCATGGAACACTTTATATCTGGAGGGTTGCGCTCTGTCGCAACCGCTGCATGGAGGTCAGATGTTTGAGGCCTATCGGCGGCGACGGAGCGCCGCTCTCCAGATCGGAGATAGGAATGTTTGTTTCTACGTAGGCACGAAAAAGCCCGCGATGTAATTCGCGGGCTGTTATTTAAATTAGCGATGAATCATTAGCCGTTTAGACGAGCATGATCGATGGAGACTCGATGATCTCCTTGAGTGCTTGTAGGTATTGAGCTCCGACTGCGCCGTCGATAGTGCGGTGGTCGCCGGAAAGGCCGATCTTCATGACTTCGCCAACTACGATCTCACCTGCGTCGTTGACGACTGGCTTTTTGATCGTTGCACCGATACTGAGGATCGCTGCGTTGTTTGGATTGATGATACCGTAGAAGTCGGAGATGCCGAACATACCAAGGTTGGTAACAGTCAATGTGGAGCCGCTCATTTCGTTTGGCGTGAGCTTCTTACCACGAGCCTTTTTGATGAGCACCTTAGCTTCTGCGCCGATTTCGCGAAGACCTTTGGTCTCTGCAGCACGGATCACAGGAGTGACCAGGCCGTCATCGATCGCGACGCCGAATGCGAGGTGCACGTTCGGGTGTTGCTTGATGGTGTCACCTTCCCATGAGCGATTGATGGCAGGGACACGGCGCACGGCTTCCGCAGCTGCCTTGAGTGTGAGATCGTTGACGGAGAACTTTGTGCCACCGTGTTCGGGTGGAAGGTCTGCGAGCTTGCTGTTGAGCTCCTTGCGAAGCTTTGCCAGGGGCGCGCCGTTGACTTCGATCTGGAGATAGAAGTGAGGTGCTTGAGTCTTGGAGCCGACGAGTGCCTTGCCGATGCTCTTACGCATGTTGGAAACAGGGATGTCGAGCGCTTCAAGTGTCGCTACTGGAGCGGCAGCTGCAGGAGCGTTGCCGCCAGTTGCAGGAGCCGTGGCGCCTGGCTTTGCGTTGAGCACGTCGTCTTTAACGATACGACCACCAGGACCTGAGCCTTGGATGGTTGCGAGGTCGATGCCCTTTTCAGCTGCGATCTTTTTTGCTACTGGGGAGGCTTTAATGCGACCACCTGTAGAAGAGCTTGCGGGCGCTACAGGTGCTGGCTCAGGGGCCACTGGCTCTGGTGTCGCTGCCACTGGCTCTGGAGTGGGCTCTGCGGCAGGTGCTGCTGGAGCGCTGGTTTGTGCTTCCGGCGCTTCTTCGCCGGCTTCACCGATGGCTGCAATTGGGTCGCCTACGGCGACTTCGGCACCTTCTCCGCAGTATTGCTTAATCAGCACACCGTCGTCGAAACACTCGACTTCCATCGTTGCTTTGTCGGTTTCAACTTCCGCGATCATGTCGCCGCTGGAAATTGCATCGCCTTCGTTTTTTAACCATTTGACCAGCGTGCCCACTGTCATGGTGTCGCTGAGTTTGGGCATATCGATGAGAGTCGCCATAATTGAAAGGAGTTAGAATTTAGAAATAAGGAGTTAGAAATATTTACGCCATGCACTTGAGCGCGCCTTCGATGATGCGCTCTTCGTTTGGAATTTGCCAGTCTTCAAGTGGCTTTGCGTAAATTTGTGGCGCGTCGATTGAAGATACGCGATGAACTGGAGCATCTAAGTAGTCGAATGCTTTGAGTTGAATGATGTGCGAGATCTGCGCATCGACACCACAATATGGTTTGTTTTCTTCAACGAGGAGCGCGCGTCCTGTCTTTTTAACGGAGTTGAGGATCGTTTCTTCGTCGAGTGGGCGGATGGATCGTAGGTCGACGACTTCGACGCTGATGCCGTGCTTTTCTTCGAGTGTCTTCGCAGCTTGGAGAGAGAGCATTGCACAACGGCCATGTGAAACGATAGTCATGTCTTCGCCTTCCTTGAGGATGTTGGCGACGCCGAGCTCAACGATGTATTCTTCTTCAGGAACTTCCCACTTTTCACCATAGAGAAGAGTGTTTTCCATGACGAAGACAGGGTCGTCGTCACGGATCGCTGCTTTCATGAGGCCCTTGGCATCGTAAGCATTAGATGGGCAGACCACCTTTAGGCCAGGGTGGTTGGCCACCATGTTCTCAGGAGTATGCGAGTGTGTGGCGCCGACGTTGGTGCCGCCGTTGGCTGGGCCACGAACAACGATAGGAATGTTCATCAAGCCACCAGACATGTAGCGGCAGAAAGAGGCGTTGTTAAAAAGCTGATCGATCGCTACATAGCTGAACGACATGAACATCATCTCGATAACTGGACGGACACCCAGTGCGGATGCGCCGATTGCAAGCCCAGAGAAGGCTGCTTCAGAGATGGGGGTGTCGATCACACGCTTGTCGCCGTGTTTGGCCCAAAGGCCTTCGGTAACTTTATAAGCGCCGTTGTATTGAGCGACTTCTTCGCCCATGATGCAGACGCTTTCATCGCGTTGGATTTCTTCGTCGAGTGCTTGCTTGATAGCTTCGCGGTAAGTGATAAGTGCCATTTTATTAAAAGAAGTTAGAATTCAGAATACAGGGTCAGTGGTTTCTATGCTGACGGTTTAGTCGTTGAAGAAGTAGGTGCCCTTGAGCTTCCCTTCTGTATCGTTATCGACCTCTGAATAGACGTCGGTTTGTATTTCACTGCGTGGCGCGTATGGGCTTTCGTCTGCAAACTTTGCAGATGCTTCAGCTTCGTCTTTTTTCTCTTGGTCGATTTTCTTGGCTTCAGCTTCTGTCATGACGCCTTCGTCGATCAACTTCTGACGAATCACATTCACTGGATCTTTGGTCCGCTTGTATTCCTCGATTTCTTCTTTTGTGCGGTATTTTTCGTGATTTGCATCCGCGACAGAGTGGCCGCGATAGCGGTACGTGCGGATCTCGAGGAGGAAAGGCTTCATTTCTTCGCGAGCACGCTTCATCGCACGGTTGGCGACTTCACGAACTTCGTAAACGTCGTGACCATTGCAAACTTCCCACTCCATGTCGAAGCCATCGGCACGGTGTGCGAGGTTCTCTTCGGCTGAGGAGCGCTTCAAGCTGGTGCCCATGGAGTAGCCGTTGTTCTCAATCACAAAGATGACCGGCAAGTTCCAGAGGGACGCAAGATTGAGCGTTTCCATAAAGGACCCCTGATTCACCGCGCCGTCTCCGAGGAAGGCTAGGGCGCAACCCTTAAGGCCCTTATACTTGAGTGCAAACGCCAGACCCGCGCCGAGCGGTGTTTGACCTGCGACGATCCCATGGCCGCCCCAGTAGTTCTTGTCGGGAGCGAAGAAGTGCATCGAACCGCCTTTACCTTTGGAGCAACCAGTGTGCTTGCCATACATTTCAGCCATACATTCGTTCATCGACATGCCAACGGCGAGCGCATGCCCGTGGTCGCGGTATGCGGTGATGATGTGGTCATTCTCTTCCATTAGAGAAACGATACCCGCAGCTACTGCTTCCTGTCCGATGTAAAGGTGTAAAAAGCCTCCGATTTTACCTTGATTATAAGCACGTAGTGAGCGTTCTTCAAAACGGCGAATGCCGATGATCGTGCGGTAGAGGTCGATTTTCTCTTCCTTCGTGAGCGCTTTATTAATCGGAGCTGCTGCAAAATCAGTTGATTTTGTGGACTTGCTTGCGGATTTCTTTTTGGGTGTAGCCATAATCGCGTAATAGTAAACATGGCTGTATGACGAAGAGTTTAGGTGAAATCAAGTGTTAATCTGCTTATATAGGAATAATAAATCGCGAATTTTGTTTCGTATATTAATTTTCGCAAATAAGAGTTGTAACGCATGTGACGACTGCAGTGCTCTAGGCTTTTGTTCGGCGGTCTTCACAATTGAATTCCCTAGGATGTCCATCGGAATCGACTACTTATCTTGGTTAAAAAGGGCTACTTTCATCGCTTCAGAGATGGGCTTTTCACCGAGCCATATCTGAAAATAAAGCTGAGCGAAATCGTCGCCAGGAATGGTCGCAACCGTTTCGCCGTTGATGTTCAGTCGAGTGCCTGTTCTTGGCGTGAAGGTGAGTGAAGATGTATCGCCTTCATTTACAGTCGTGTATGCCGCATTGATCTGGTCGACACGATCGGCGATGGCTTGTCGCTCGCTGGGTGAGAGGTTTCGCAGTAACATTTTGTCTGCGGATTCTAGAATAATTGATTTTTCGATCGTGCGTAAGTAGTGAAACCCCAAATGGAAGGGCACTTGTGCATTTAAAACATCTTCGGGTTGCGCTTCTGATGTCGTAAACAGTGCGGCATCGTAGAGTTTGAAGAACATACGATAGACGTAGCGGTACTCGCCGCGTTTCTCTAAGAGATGTTCATCTAACTGGTAAGTCTGCAGAAAAGTCGTTGCGGCGCTCGTACTTCCAGTAAGCGCACCTAGTAAGCAGGCGCATACGCAGAGAAGTGGGTTAAAGCGTTTAGAGGAAAGCATTGCGGATTCTTTATGCTCTAGGCTTTGGCACGATGCTAGAAAGTCCGCCGTCGATGACATAGGTTTGACCAGTGACAAAGCGTGCCTCTTCAGAGAGGAACCACTCTGCCAGGCTCGCGATGTGGTCCGCCTTACCAATTTCGCCGAGTGGATGCATTTTCTGAGAGAACTCCAATGCTTGCTGGCTGCCGATGATCGGTTTGGCTAGCGGCGTGTCGGTCAGACTTGGGGCGATCGCATTGATTCGGAGGCCGCGAGGTGCGTAGGTCGCTGCTGCCGAGCGAACCATGGCTTCGATGCCACCCTTAGCTGCGGCAATTGCCTCGTGATTACTCAGTCCCGTCTGTGCAGCAGCGGTGCTGAAAAATAGGCAGCTGCCAGCGCCTTGTTTCATCATTAGCTTGGCGCTAGCACGTAGCGCGTAAAAAGCAGAGCTAAGATTTTGATGCAGGGTGCTTAGCCAGTCGGCGTCGGAAGTCATGTGAGCGGGCTTCAGATAGATCGACCCAATCGCGTGCACATAGCCATCAATGTAACCATGCTCGGAGTGAAATGCCTGCATCACCTTTTCGACAGCCGCGCAGTCGGTTGCTTCGCAAAGAGTGGTATTGATCGAGAGCTCATCAGCGAGTGTTTTTAGTTTCGTGGCATCTCTGCCGAAACCAGCTACAGTGTGCCCTCTCGCAGTCAATCGGCGTGCCAGTGCCGCTCCTATGCCGCCGCTGATACCGCCGATTATGATTGTTTTTGTTTTAGCCATGCAGAGTGATCGTAGATTCGCTCCGTGCATTACACGCTTTCTAGCTTGAAAGCGTGGCTCAGGGCACCAGTTTAGGCTCCTTTTCACAATTTTCCGCTATGTCTGAGATCGCAAAAGCCTACGAACCCAAAGAAGTCGAACAACGCTGGTATACAAACTGGCTTGAAGCTGGATGCTTTAAAGCAGTCGCTGATAGTTCGAAAGAGCCCTATGCGATTATGATTCCGCCGCCGAATGTAACCGGGATGCTGCATATGGGGCACGTGCTGGACAATACCTTGCAGGACATTTTCATTCGTCGTGCTCGCCTCGAGGGCAAAGCAGTGCTTTGGCAGCCAGGCACCGACCACGCTGGCATCGCCACGCAAACTAAGGTGGAGAAGCAACTCCGCGCAGAGACGGGGCAGAGCAAATACGATTTAGGGCGCGAAGCGTTTGTTGAAAAGATCCAAGACTTCCGAGAGGAGTCTGGGGGTGTGATTTTGAATCAGCTCCAAAAGCTCGGTGCTTCTTGCGACTGGGATCGCACCAGCTTTACGCTCGACGAAGCTTATTCTAAAGCGGTGCTGACTGCATTCGTTTCTTTCTACAAGCGCGGTTATATCTATCGAGGCAAACGAATGGTCAACTGGTGTCCTGCGACACATACCGCGCTTTCTGATGAGGAAGTGAATATGAAGCCGCAAAATGGCTTTTTCTTTAAGATGCGTTACGAGTTGGTCGAAGCCGACGGTGAGCGCACGCACCTAGAAATTTCGACAACGCGCCCTGAAACGCTGATGGGCGATAGCGCAGTTGCGGTGCACCCAGAAGATGAGCGTTATAAACACCTCATTGGTAAAACCGTCTGGCGCCCTTTCCCCAGGGCGGAAATCCCTATTATTGGTGATGAGTATGTGGATCGCGAGTTCGGCACTGGATGCCTTAAAGTCACTCCTGCGCACGATAAAAATGACTTTGAAATTGGTCAGCGTCATCACCTCGAGATGATCGAAGTGATTGATTCCGAAGGTAAACTAAACGCGCTAGCGGGCGAAGAGTTTGACGGCATGGATCGTTTTAAGGCGCGTAAAGTTGCCGCACAGAAACTCGAAGAAATGGGCTTACTGATCGAGCGCGAGCCATACGAAAACACTGTAGGCTTCTCCGAGCGCGGCGATGTGCCTATCGAGCCACGCCTGTCTGAGCAATGGTTCCTCAAATATCCGAAGGTCGAAGAGGCCAAGCGTGCAGTTGAGAACGGCACGATCAAATTTCATCCAGACCGTTGGAAGAAGACTTACCTCCACTGGCTCAATGGTATTCAAGATTGGTGTATCAGTCGCCAACTTTGGTGGGGGCATCGCATCCCAGTTTGGTATAAGAAAGGTGCCGATCGCACTGAGCTGGATTTTAACAATCCAGAGCACGTGCACGTTTCCGTCGAAGGTCCGAGTGATCCAGAAAACTGGGAGCAGGAAGAAGACGTGCTCGATACATGGGCGTCTTCTTACCTTTGGCCGATGGCCAACTTAGGCTGGCCGAATGCTGACGCAGGCCAGCAAAAAGAACTCGATTACTGGTATCCAACGTCGACCTTGGTGACCGGATTTGATATCATTTTCTTCTGGGTCGCTCGTATGATTATGGCGGGCCTCGAACTATATGGGGATGATTCCAAGGATTTATCCGACGAAGAGATCGCAAAACGTATCCCATTTAAAAATATTTTCATCCACGGGCTCATTCGTGATGAGAAGGGGCGTAAAATGTCGAAGTCGCTCGGAAACTCACCCGATCCGCTCGACTTGATTGAAAAGTATGGCGCCGACGGGCTTCGCTTCGGCATTTGCAACATCGCACCGTCTGGCTCTGATATTCTCTTCTCTGAAGAGCGCATTCAAATTGGTCGTAACTTTTGCAACAAGCTGTGGAACGCCGTTCGCTTCCGTCAAATGTCTGGACCGATGGCGGACAACTCTAGCCTTGAGGCGATCCTAGGCCGTATCGACGTCAGCTTGTTTGACGACTACGACCACTGGATTCTTGGTCGCATGACGGATCTGACTGCGGATCTAGAAAAGTGCTTTGCCAACTACGAAATCGCGCCGCTCACGCATCAGATCTATGCCTTTTTTTGGGGCGATTTCTGCGACTGGTATGTCGAAGCTTCTAAGGGCAAGTTGAAGGGTGATGAAGCCGTGCGCGATAATTGCCTCGCGATTCAGGACCTTGTGATTCGTCAAGTGCTACAACTGGCTAATCCAATCATGCCACATATCACCGAGGAGCTATGGAATGGACTCGGCTACGATGCGTCGGTTGCATTTATCCAAAATACAAAGCTAACTTCGGCGGCAACACTTGCAGAGCAAGTTCCGGTCGATAAGAGTGCTATCGAGCGCGTGATTAGTTTACAGGAACTCATTTCCCAAGCACGTGCGCTCAAGGCGCAATACAATTTAGCCAATAAGCGCGATGTCGAAGTCTTCTTTGGTGCGGAGGGTGAACAGGCTAAGGTCATCAATGACAATGCTGGATTGGTAAAGACCCTTGCTGGATTGGGTAGTCTTGAACCTTTGGGCGACAAGCATTCTGATGGACTACCTGCCGTCGTAACGCCACTGGGATCGCTCTATCTTGATCTGAGCAGTAGTATTGATGTTGAGGCGGAGAAGGCTCGATTAGCGAAAGAATTGGAAAAGCTCAACAAGCTTGTTGCTGTAGGTGAAGGCAAATTAAAGAATTCGAAATTTGTTGATAGTGCGCCCGCCAAGGTTGTTGAAGGTGCTCGTAAACAACTTGCTGAAACGACTGAGAAGCGTGACGAAACAAAGCGGATCCTAGAGTCTCTGTAGTTGGTATTTAACTACGAATGTTTGATGGCGATCAGCGTCAGGTCATCGATTTGGCCGGCGCCGTTTGCAAATTGAGAGACGCTATCGAGGGTCTTCTCTATGATCGTTTGAGCGCTTTGCTTTCCTGCACTGCGTAAGGTTTCTAATAGGCGTTCGCCGCTATATTCATCACCTTCTGGATTAATTGCTTCAGTGATGCCATCTGTGTAAAGTAAGAGCGCATCTTTATCTCCGAAGTGGACAGAGGTGTCCTGGATGACTGCATCGAAAATCTCTGGAGGTGCCATACCAATAGCCATTCCAGGCGATTTGATGGGCCCCACATTTAGGCTGCCATCGCAGTGTTGATCGTAAAAGAAGGGTAGTTCATGCCCGGCACGCGCGAGTGTGAGTTCCTCCGAGTCGAGCTCGATGATTGCATACACCATCGTGATAAACATGTCTCGCTGCATGCTTGATTGCATCGCTTGGTTGATAGCGCCAAGCACGGCAGATGGTGAGCGATGCTGCTGTGCGAAATGGCGTAAATGTGTTTGGCATATAGCCATTAAAATAGATGCGGAGACGCCTTTTCCTGAGACATCAGCAATAGCAAATGCGATGGTATTTTCATCTAGAGAAAATACATCGTAAAGATCTCCACCTACTTTCTGTGCTGCAGTGTAATGGGTCGCGAATGAGATTGAACTAGAGGGAGGAAATTCCTTTGGGAGAAGGAGTTTTTGTGTGTTACTGGCAAGCTCGATATCGAGGTCTATCTTGCTTTTCTCAATTTGCAGCTGCATCGCGTCACTGTTGTGAATGGCGAGCCCCACCTGCTCTGCGAGAGATTCCACGAGTGAAAAATCGGTGTCAGTAAAGGCGAGCCCATCGGCAGGATTCGCAACCGCGAGGACTGCAATGAGTTCGCCGTCGAAAAGAACCGGAGCGACGATAATGGAGCGAATAAAGAGTGAAGGATCATCATGTTGAATGACCCGTGGATCTTTGGTCGCATCCGGTATGAGTAAAGCGCGTTTTGATTTTGCCACTTGCCCGATCAAACCTTCTCCCATTTTAAAGCGTTCTGATTTTAAAATACGCTCTATATATTGAGTCCTTGTGCTCTGCTTGCCATCATGCTCCCGAGGTAGTTGGCGTTGAGGAGGAAAGAGACCCTCTACCGCGATACCTTTTAACGAGTCATCTTCGTGCTTTTCAAAGATGCAAGCACTAATGGCTCCGGTGCTTAAAATCGCGGCGTGAATAATCCGCTGAAACATTGTTTCACGGTCATTACTTTCGACTACCGCTTCGACCATGTTATGCATGAACTCGACGACAATTTGTTTTTCCTGTTGGAGGAGTTGTTTCTCTTCGTCTAGGATTTTAATCTGTCGCCGCTTGTTGGTATACAGCAGCCACATGCCAAGTAATCCAATCAGAACGCCTGTAATAAATGTCATCATCTTTTGATACTGGCTTAGCGAGTGTTTATTATGCGGAGCCGTAGTGGATGACGTCTATTGGCTTATTCTTTTTCGGACTGCTCCACCTGATTTCTCAAAAAAGAAATCACGTCTTGAAACTTCGTAGCATTTTGATCGTCAGCTTGGACCAAATTTTCGTGTGCTTTCAGAACGGTGCGTGCATCTGAAACTTCAATATTTTGAAGCTCAGAAAATGTCGCTTGATTTTGTTCGGGAAGGTCGTCGCCGACGGTCAGCAAGTTTTGTAATCCGAGGTTACAAATCAATTCGTGGTTACGCTCGCCGAGATTACAGACGACAAAAACTCCTGGGGGAGTGAGTTTCTTCAACTCAAGTGCTGTCCCGGCTAAAATTCCAAGAAAGGTGCTGTCCATGCCTTTGCAATGGGTGAAATCCATTACGTATTGCGTTTTTCCGTCGGCGAGCATTTTCTCAATAAACTCTCGGAAGGTATTACAATTGAGATAGTTTGCCTTACCGTTTATCTGAACGACGACCGGTTCGGAATAGGCGCTAACGAGGAAGGTAGGCTGTTGTGGGTCACTCATTGAGTGCGTGGTAGATGAAGGATGAAAATGGTTTAAAAATACTGCCTATGGCAAAGTATTTACGAATAGCAGCGTGAATGTAATAATCAACATTCAATCGAGAGGATGTAATAATTCGTAGAATCTTCTTGAAATCCATAGGCTTCGGCAGACCTTTGTGTTATGGCTGAAGATATGAATTTATACCTAGAATATATCAAAGAGATTGAAGAGCGCAAAGCGCAGGGCTTGAACCCGAAGCCGATTGACGACGGTGCGCTCCTATCTGTGATCATCGATCAGATCAAGGACCTTGAGAACGTTGACAGAAAAGAGTCCCTTAATTTTTTCATCTACAACACTCTTCCCGGGACAACCAGTGCGGCTGGCGTAAAAGCGCAATTTCTCAAGGAAATCATTCTGGGTTCCGCTACGGTTGCCGAAATCACACCGAGCTATGCGTTCGAGCTCTTGTCGCACATGAAGGGCGGGCCCTCGATTGAGGTGCTTCTCGATTTAGCGTTGTCTGACAATGAGTCGATTGCTGCTGAGGCCGCAGAAGTTTTAAAGACTCAGGTTTATCTTTACGATGCTGACACCGCTCGGCTTGGTGCAGCTCACAAGGCCGGCAGTGCGATCGCTAAAGACATTCTCGAAAGTTATGCGAAGGCGGAATTTTTCACCAAGCTGCCTGAAGTGGAAGAGGAAATTAAGGTCGTCACGTATATCGCAGCGGAAGGAGATATTTCCACAGACCTGCTTTCCCCTGGCAACCAAGCGCACTCTCGCTCGGATCGGGAGCTACATGGTAAGTGCATGATTTCTGAGACAGCTCAAGTAGAGATCCAAGCCTTACAGAAGCAGCATCCAGATGCTCGTGTCATGCTTATTGCAGAGAAGGGCACGATGGGGGTGGGCTCTTCTAGAATGTCTGGCGTTAATAATGTTGCGCTATGGACAGGTAAGCCCGCTAGCCCATACATCCCTTTTGTGAATATTGCCCCGATCGTGGCAGGCACAAATGGTATCTCTCCCATTTTCCTCACCACTGTTGATGTGACGGGCGGCATCGGCATCGATCTCAAGAACTGGATTAAAAAGAAAGATGCGGACGGTCAGACCGTTTTGAATGAGAATGGCGATCCTGTGCTAGAGCAAGTTTACTCTGTTGCAACGGGCACTGTTCTTACAATCAATACCAAGAATAAGAAGCTCTACCGCGGGGGCCAGGAATTGGTTGACATTTCAGCCTCTCTGACACCTCAAAAAATGGAGTTCATGAAGGCGGGCGGTTCCTACGCGATTGTTTTTGGTAAGAAGCTGCAGACTTTTGCCGCGAAGACTCTCGGTGTGACTGCAGACTCTGTGTTCGCACCCTCCAAGGAAATCTCGCACGAAGGCCAAGGCCTTACGGCTGTGGAGAAGATCTTTAACAAGAACGTCGTCGGTGCGACTGAAGGCTTAACCTTGCACGCGGGTTCCGATGTGCGCGTCGAGGTGAATATTGTAGGTTCGCAGGATACCACGGGACTCATGACGATGCAGGAACTGGAGTCGATGGCGGCTACTGTCATTTCCCCTATCGTCGATGCGGCTTATCAGTCAGGCTGCCACACCGCATCTGTTTGGGATAAGAAAGCACAGGCTAATATCCCTCGTTTAATGAAGTTCATGCACGGTTTCGGACTGATCACTGGACGCGATCCAAAGAATGTCTACCCTGCGATGACAGATGTGATCCATAAGGTCTTGAACGACCTCACTGTGGATGAGTGGGCGATCATTATTGGTGGCGACTCACACACTCGTATGTCCAAGGGTGTTGCCTTTGGCGCGGATTCTGGGACAGTTGCCTTGGCACTCGCTACAGGTGAAGCCAGCATGCCGATCCCAGAATCTGTCAAAGTGACTTTTGAGGGCGAGCTCAAGCATCACATGGATTTCCGTGATGTTGTGCACGCTACGCAGTCTCAAATGTTGAAGAAGTTTGGGGAGAACGTCTTTCAAGGTCGTGTGATCGAGGTGCATATTGGCACGCTCCCTGCCGACCAAGCATTCACCTTTACTGACTGGACCGCCGAAATGAAGGCAAAGGCCTCGATCTGCATTTCACAAGATGAGACACTCATTGAATCTTTAGAAATCGCTAAGGGCCGTATCCAGATCATGATCAAAAAGGGTATGGATAACGAATCGCAAGTGCTGCAAGGTCTCGTTGATCAAGCGGATAAGCGCATTGCAGAAATTCGCTCAGGCGAGAAGCCTGCATTGATGCCAGATGCGAATGCGAAGTATCACGCGGAATTCGTCGTCGATTTGAACCAAATCGTTGAGCCAATGATTGCGGATCCAGACGTTCACAATGACGATGCTTCAAAGCGCTATACGCACGATACCATACGTGAACTTTCTTACTATAAGGGTGAGAAGAAGGTCGACCTTGGTTTCGTAGGATCCTGCATGGTTCATAAGGGTGATCTGAAAATCGTTTCCCAAATGCTAAAGAACCTCGAAGCTCAACAGGGTCAGGTCGCGTTCAAAGCGCCGCTGGTAGTCACCGCCCCTACCTATAATATTATTGATGAGCTTAAGGAAGAGGGTGACTGGGAGATCTTGCAAAAGTATTCTGGTTTTGAGTTCGACGATAATGCGCCTAAGGGGGCGGCTCGCACTGAGTATGAGAACATTCTGTATTTGGAGCGCCCTGGTTGCAATCTTTGCATGGGTAATCAAGAAAAGGCGGCAAAAGGTGATACGGTTTTGGCGACTTCGACACGCCTGTTCCAAGGCCGAGTGGTTGAAGATTCTGAGCGCAAAAAGGGCGAGTCGCTACTCGGCTCCACTCCAGTTGTGGTTCTTTCGGCAATACTCGGACGCACTCCAACATTCGACGAGTATCAGACAGCTGTTGAAGGCATTAAGTTAACGAAGTTCGCGCCTGCTCAGAGGGATCTGATTAGTTTGTAGCTCATTGAAAGGCCAGGAGTCATCCGTCGATAGCTTCTATTCAAAAAAATAACCCCGATTCGTGAGAATCGGGGTTATTTCGGTTAAAAGCGGTTCGACGAGCAAGATCTAGCTTTAGGCCTGTAGGGCTGCTTTGATTGCATCGAAGTTTGGAAGATCATGTGGATCGTCAGAGGATTCGCTGTAAGTGATGACACCATTCTCATCGATAACGAAAGCGGAGCGTTTCGACACGCCCTTGAATCCAAGAAGGTCTGCGTAGAGCACATCATATGCTTCAGAAACGTCTTTGTTGAAATCGCTAAGAAGAGGGAATTTCAAGCCGTCGACTTTCGCCATTTCTTCTTGAGCGAATGGGCTGTCTACAGAGATGCCGTATACTGCAGCGTTGAGATCGTTGTAGGCAGTGATGCTGTCGTTCACGTCGCACATTTCCTTCATGCAGACGCTAGTGAAAGCGAGTGGGAAGAAGAGAAGAACCGTTTTCTTCTTTCCTAGATTGTCGCTCAAAGAGATGTCGTGGAGACCTTCAGCGTTTTTTGTTTTCAGTGTAAATTCAGGTGCTTTTGTGCCAGTTGCGAGTGCCATGGTAATTATTTATTTAGTGTTGTTCAGTGGTAAAATCGAGCAGCGATAAAGTAGCCGATCTACGCGATGAGTAAAGTGCTGGATTAGAAGTGGTAGGATAAGTGAGCAACTTATGTGTTAGATTCAAGTGGATTCAGCGCTTTTTGCCCTGTGCGAATCGACTTTTTCGGCGAGGTAAACAGCTGTGAAGATGAGGCCGCCGCCAAGAATCAATCGAATGAGTTGCGTTGACTCTATGTGATCGATTTCTCCAAAGACAAATAGTGATACTGCCATCGCAAGTGGAATCACTACATTATTAAAAGCCCCCAGGGCGCCTGGGCTGCTGAGCGTGGCACCTTTATTCCAAAGAAAGAAGCAGAGGCCAGAGGCAATAAAACCGAGATAGAGTAGCGTTAGCCATTGCTGGCTCGAAACTTCAATGGCCTTCCAGTCTGTTTGGTAGCTGCTCACCATGAGAGCAAAACTGACACCTCCGATGTAAAGTAAGGCGAAAACGTGATGGTCTTTCACCTGCTGATATTGAGTTTTCCAGTCTCGATAGTAAACTTGGCCAAAAGCAAAGGCGAGACCCGCTATTTGCATCAGCCCAAAGCCAATCCACAGTGTTTCGGAAGTGCCACTTTTTGCTTTTATGATTGCAGCACCAGCAACGGAGAGCGACGCAGCCATTAAGTGGCGCGCGGAGCAGCGCTTTTGTCGCAGGTCATGAATGAGCACCACGTATACAGGCGTCATCACTGAAAAGAGCGCAACCAGATGCGAGGGGAGGTAGCTAAATGCTTTGATATAGCATACATACATCAGCCCGAACTGGATAGCGCCACAGCCGACCAGTTTCAGGTATTGGCCCTGTGGGACTTTAGTTGGTCGAAAGAATGCTAGGAAAAGTAATGCCGCGAGCCCCAGTCGAATAGATGCAATAAAGTAGGAGTCTACACTGGGAAGATAGGTTCCGATGAGGCCAAATGAAAATGCCCAAATAAGAGATACCGCAGCGAGGTAATGCATCTGAAATAGTTGTAAGATATGCGTCCTTAGGGCAAAGAAAAACCCCGGATTTCGACGAGCTCGTTGGAGCTGCGAATCCGGGGTTTTGAAAAATTTGTGTGTGACCTTAGTTGCTGGAGCTTTACACAGGTGTATTTGGACTCACGATTTGAATGCCAGGATCTTCTGGTTCTGGTGAAGGAACACGTGGTAGATCAGGCTTCTCTACGGGTGGAAAATATTGCTTAAGTTGTTTCCAGATAGTGTCGAAATAAGGATCGCGATTATTCAGGCGAATGATGATTGTATGCGTTTTAGGAATGAATTCGTTTGTCTCTTTGCTGACGGTGGAGTCGTAGTTTTTATCACCAATGGTTTTGTCGTATTCGAAGTTACCAGCGCAACGAGAGTTGATGATGACCTTACCGTCCTTATTTTTGACGCCTAGCAAGAATTCGCCACGCTTAGCATTGTAGCTAAGTTTGACTGTGAATTGGGTGCCGCGGATTACAGCAGTGCCGAGTGCTGTGCGCACATCAAATTTGGAGTCTTGTTGTAATTTTTTAACATGACCATCAAGTTCTCCGAAATTTAACTCTAATACAACTTGTGACTTGCTAGGGTCTGCTTCAAGTTGCTCGTAGCTTTGATTGCCTCCGAAGCCATCTTGAGTGAATTCAGCGATATCGACGCTGGTGTTTTCCTGTAGGTCGATAATGGAACCGTTTGAAAAAGCGAGCTTTGCGCTACTAAGTGCGGTCACACTGACGCTGTCGCCAGCTTTCAAGATGTCACCAGCTTGTAGGGGTGAGTTGCCACCATCTTCAGTATATTTGGTAACTGTGCCTGTGACATTGAGTGCTTTGACTGTAGCTAATTGCGCTGCATTCAAGCTGAAGGTTCCGAGGGCGAAAAATGCGATGAGTAATAAGGGGAGGCGTATAGTTTTCATAGCGAAATGTATAATATAACAGATTTGAAAAAGCAAGGTTATTTTGAATTGTCGAATATTCAAGCTTTTTCCCGTTGTGCTTTGCATCTTCACACATTTTAGCTGTTTCTTACATATGACATTATTTCGCCCATGCATTGATCTTCACGAAGGTAAGGTAAAACAAATCGTTGGTGGAACGCTCAGAGATGATGGCTCAGCACCACAAACAAATTTCGAGAGCGAACGATCTGCCGGCTATTACGCCGAACTGTATGCAGCGGATTTATTGTCGGGTGGCCATGTCATTAAGCTTGGGCCTAATAACGATGTGGCCGCTCGTGAGTGTTTGGCCGCATATCCACTAGGTCTGCAGATTGGTGGCGGTATCAATGCAGAAAACGCCAGCGACTGGCTAGAGGCTGGGGCGAGTCATGTGATTGTGACTTCATGGCTATTTGATATTACAGGCCACTTTTTACCTGAACGTCTAGATTCATTAGTTGCTGAAGTGGGTAAGGAGCACTTAGTTATCGACTTAAGTTGTCGGCGAAAGGGCGGGGGCTGGATCGTTGCCATGAACCGTTGGCAAACGGCGACCGATTTGCATGTCGAAGAGCGGACACTCACGGCTCTCTCTAATTCGTGCGCAGAATTTTTGATACATGCCGCCGATGTAGAGGGTAAGTGCGAAGGTATTGATGCCGAACTGGTTCGGTATTTAGGTGAAAACTGCTCGATACCTGCAACCTACGCTGGTGGTGTGAGCTCGTTGGAGGATCTGAGTGTGGTTTCAGATTTGAGTGAGGGGAAGGTTGATTTAACGATTGGTAGCGCTTTGGACCTCTTTGGTGGCTCGAAGGTGAATTACCGGGATTGCATTGAGTGGAATAAAAAAGCCTCGTCGTAGTAGACGAGGCCTTTGTGAAATGGATGGGGCTCCTGGTATTACCAGCGTAAGGTAACTCCGGCGGAGTATTGGTCGCCACGACCTGGTGTGCCAGGAACGTCCTCGAAATCGTCATCCCAAGCGTTGTCCACAGCTATAAATAGTTCGAGCCCGTCAATTTGCGGAGGATAAATGCTTATCGATACATGAGTGAAGAAGGCTTCATCGTCACTTGTGCGAGCAGGGTTGCCTTCTTGACTTCGCCATTCGTTGTCGATGCGCACTTTAAGGATATCGATCGGAGTCCAGATGGCACCGAGGGTGATACGGTGGTTGGCGTAGTTTAGTGCGTAGAAACTGCCTTCGATACTATCGTCGCCGTAGTCTTCGTCTTTGTCGAGGAAGCTGTAGCTGGCGATGGCTTCGAGGGTCTCCCATCGCTTGGTAGCGATGAGCTCGACTCCAAAGGTATTGATATCGACGGCATTGGCAGCACGGTTGTCAATGTTAGTGCCGTATACCCAATCGACCAAATCGTCATCCCAGCGGTAGAAAATAGCACCTTCGAGACTCCAATCTTGTCGTTTGAGTTGTCCACCAACCTCTAGGTTTTTGCTGGTCTCGCGCCCAAGTGTGGAGTCTCCGCCGAATAGGTAACCGCTTGGATCGCTGTTTAGTGCGGTGTAGCCGATGACTTGGCTAGCTTCAGAATAGGCTAGATAAATACGATCAGTGTCGCCATTGGCGTGTGTTTGTTGCCAGCTAATGTCACCTATGGCAGAAGCTTCCGATTCATCACGGTTAGTGTCGTCGAAACTCGCACCCGCGCGGAAAGTCAGAGTTTCTTTTTCGTTTAGTTGAATGCGATATTCAGGGAGGAGGCTCAGCTTTGTATAGTTGCGGGAGTTGAAATCACCGTAAGTGAGCGAGTTCGATTCTATTTCATCGGCAGTGAATTGTGCGGCGTAATTGAGCGCCCATACATCGTTGATGGCGTGCAACCCGGACAGACCGAGTGAGGAAACATCAGTTTCATGCAGGAAAGGCTTTGTCGGGTTTGGATTGAATCGATCGTAAATGTAGTGGTCCGAATGGCGGCGGTAGTATGCAGTCGCTTCCAGATAGCTGCGATCAGCATAGCTATGCTTGTGGTTTACTAATAACAGGCGAGTTTTTAGATTTTCTGTTTCGTTGGAGCCGAAAGGAGCAGCGTAGAGTTCGGGCCAGCCGAAGAATTTGCTTTGGTAGCCAGCAAAGAAGTCGGTTTGTGAATTGGGACCGAGTAATTGGATGCGGCCGGTGTATCGATAAAAATCGTGATCACCATGTTTAACAGTGCCATCGCTTTCTGAACGAGAGTATTCGGCCTCTGCGCCCCAAGACCAATTCTGAGAATCACCAAGCTGACCAGTTAAGCCGCTGTGTATACGCTGAAAGTTTAGGTTATGGTCGCCGCCGCCAATGGTTATACTCCCGCCGTCCTGAATCTGGCTCCAGCCGTAGCTGAGTGTGCCGATGGTGCTGTTAAAGCCATAGAGTGCGTTGTCAGCGCCTGTAAGCACATCCGGGCCGTCGAGCATCTCTGGGGCAATCGGCAATTCCGCAAAGTAATGACCTGTTTGCGGGTCGATCAATGTCGCCGCGCCGATGCGAAAGCCGGTATTCTCAAAGATGCCTCCACGAATACTGACATCGCCTTGCGCCTCGGCCATATTGCGTGATTGGAGATCGACGCGCGGTTCAAACTCAAGGTTTGAGACCGGCGTTTCATACGTCGAAACGGGGAGCACGTTGGCAGTTTGTTGAGCATCCACGTAGAGCGTCGGTAAGCTTGGGTTGCTCTCTGCCTTTAGCGCCAAGGGCAAGAGTAATCCTAGTATAGGGAGGATGTGTGTAATGATGTTTTTTTGCATTCTGTGTTTTGGATTGCCCGTTCTGATGGCAGATTTCCCGCAAAAAATCAATTGTTAAGTTCATCTGAAAGTAGATTAACAATTGATCGCTCCGACAATTTTATAGTTGCAACTATCGCTAAAAACCTCATGCCCAAACGCTTCGGTTGCGATTTGACTCATCAACCAGAACTGATTTATGCCACTGCTTAACTTATCATTTATTATCTTGATCGTGCAAATGGTCATTTGTGTGCTCCCAGGGGTGCTTGGCATTTTCTTGATTGTATCTAGTGAAGATACCAAGCGTTCGATGAGGAATACCGTATGTAATCAGTTGTTTGGCGTCAGCAATGCGATTGAATGCCCGAAGTTTCAGCGCTTTCTAATCATTGTTGGAGTGCTCGGCATATTATTCAGCATTCCTGCGACTTGGTTTGTCTTATTGAGTAAGTTCTTTTAGTCGCATTGGCTACTGTTGCTCAAAGGATATAAATAGCATCCTGAATAAGATTTCAGTTGTTTGGGTGTAAATATAAGAAGGCCAGAGCCCTGCTATTAGTATTAATTACATAAAAATCCAAAGATTGTAAGATCTAAGCATCATTCTTGCTTATTCTGAAGGCTATATTAATTACTTTTGCTTTTGCTTTCAGAATCATGACTACCGCAGATCACGCACCTAAAATTCTCGTCATAGATGACGATGATGACCTCCGCTATTCGCTCAAACGGGTATTGTCTGGACGAAACTATCAAGTCCTTGAAGCCGCAAGCGGTGAAGAGGGTCTGGAGATGGCTCAAAAGCATAAGGTGCAAGTGATTCTTCTAGATAACCGCATGAAAGGCATGAGCGGAATGGAGGCGTTGCAGCATCTCCGCGGGATTAATCCGAATGCGATGATTATACTGATGACTGCCTATGGCACGACGCAGACGACAATTGAAGCGATGAAGTTTGGGGCTTTTGACTACATTATGAAGCCTTTTGATCTCAAGAAGATCTTGGCGCTTACGGAGTCCGCGCTTTCCGCATCTAACGATTTGGATCGTGCCAACACAAAAGGCGGTGAGCAGGCAGTGAGTCAGGAGGATATCGAGGGTGGTATTATCGGGAGTTCTGCTGCGATGCAGGCTGTCTTCAAAATGATTGGTCAAGTGGCCGCCAGTGATGTCACTGTGATGGTCACTGGTGAGAGTGGGACAGGGAAAGAGTTGATCGCGCGCGCGATTTATCAGAACAGCCTGCGTTCTCAAAAGCCATATATCGCGGTGAACTGCGCTGCCATTCCAGAGAACTTAATTGAAAGTGAACTCTTCGGACATGAGAAAGGGTCGTTCACTGGCGCGACCAGTCAGCGCATTGGTAAGTTTGAGCTTTGTGATACGGGCACAATCTTCTTAGACGAGATTGGAGATATGGCACTGTCTACCCAAACCAAAATCTTACGTGCACTTCAAGAGGGAGAGATTCAGCGGGTGGGTAGTAGCGATACGATCAAAGTGAACGTTCGTATGTTGGCGGCGACGAATAAGCCGCTTGAAGAAATGGTGAAGGAGAAGACCTTTCGTGAAGATTTATACTATCGACTCAATGTAGTCCGCATCGAATTACCCGCACTCCGTGAGCGTATGGATGATGTGCCACAATTGATCGACTTTATGCTCAAGCGACTCGCCCGTGACAGTAAGGCAGATACAAAATCGATTTCACCAGAGGCACTAGCATTGCTCTCTAAATACGCTTGGCCGGGTAATGTGCGCGAGTTAGAGAATCTGATCTATCGAAGCGCAGTCATGGCTCAGGGGGAAACCATTTTAATCAAAGATTTGCCGCAAGAAGTGATTCGTGCGGTTGGTGCGAACCCATTGCCTGCTGAAATGGCTTCACAGTCACAAGTCAGTGCAGAAGATGACACGAATGTTGTGAACGAGCAGACAGAACTGCAAGCGGATGCTGAGTTAAATACAGCTGTGGTTGGTGCTCCGACCTCAAATCATTTTGATGCGGCTTATGATCAGTTACGTGCGGATGTCGGAACGAATATCTTAGAGCATATGGAGCGTGAAATGATCGCTCGGGCATTAGAAGAAAGCGGTGGTAAGCAAGTGAAAGCTGCTGAAATTGTGGGCATGACCCGTGCGACCTTACGAAAACGTATCGATCAATACGATCTCGGTAAATAAGCAGTGAACTATGGCTGAACGAAGACGTGCAGCCGAGCCTCTGCCTCTTGGTCGTCCTTTCCTGTTGCCTTAAACACTATGGTTTCACGCATCACGCTTTCAAAAGACTTTGGCAAGATGCGAAGGACTTGCTTGTTGGGATCAGTTGGATCTTGTTCACTTAATATTTCTAATTGACCTTTGTTATAAAGAATCTGGGTGATCTCATCGACATAGCGCTTGTCGAGTTGGATGCGGACACTCCGCTCCGTTTTAGTTGATTCGGCATTCCAGTATATAATTTTTGGTTGCAGGTCGATGAGTGTCGGGACCTGCACAATCATGTGCAATGTGGCGATGGATTCGGCTTGGCTGTCGATAAAGACCTCTAGTTTGTTGTGATTGAGCCCTTGGCGTTTGCCCTTGTGGAATGTGCCAATGACTTCTGCAGACTTTCCGGGTTCGATGATTTTTCGGTCGAGTATGGAGCCGGTGCAGCCACAGCTGGTTTTAATTCGGGCGATACGCACCGTTTTCTCACCCCGGTTGGTCACCGTGAAAGTGGCACGAGCTTCTTCCTCGTTTGGCTTGAGCTCAATGCGCGCCTCAGTTCGATCCCATATCAAAGTGGTTGCGTTGAGCGCAGTGCTCAGAGCGAATAGAAGAGTAATAGAGCAAATTTTTTGAATCATTATGCGTATTCAGCTGTAGGTGAGGGATACTAAATGGCAACCATGGATGCGCTCGAGTGCACTTTGAAATCTCGACGCATCACCACGATAGTCGCTGCCACAAGTAGCAAGTTGCGTAGGATGAGTAAGCTGTAGTTGGTGGTTGGTTCCGCTGTAGTTCCAAAACAGCCACAGCTGATGTCTAAGCCGCGCTGCCAAGCGCTGGCATGCAAACTGATAAATATAATCAGCAGTAAGCTTATGCAAGCGCCGCTGGTTCTGCGTATCGCTGGCACAAGTAGTCCAATTCCAATGATGAGCTCAAACCAAGGCAGAATAATCGCTACGTAGCGTGCGAGTGCGCCGTCGATGACTTGAAAACTGATCACCGACTGGGCAAATGCCTGTGGATCGCTAATTTTTGGAAGCGCTGCGAGCACAAAGGCGCCTGCCACGATCAAGCGTGCCACCAAGCTTAATAGCGGATAGAGTGCAAGCGGCTTCATGGCTGCCAGCCTCCATTTAAGCTGTAGATTTCTGCATTCGGTAAGTCGTTTCGTAGCCTTGCAGCGATGCGTTTACTGGTATCACAGCTAGAGCTAGAGCAATAAACAACAATGGGCCTGGGTGCTTCGAGCCATTCGCCCATTAGCATGATGATCCCCTCATCCCAATTCACTTCGTTTAGTGAAAGTGCGTTGTCAATGTGTGCTTCAGTGCAATCTGCTTCAGAGCGTGCATCGACCCAAATAGGGTTGAGAACTGAGGCATCGACCATGCGGATTTCGCCAGCTTCTAACTCTGCCGCAATCCAGGGGGCAGGTGCGTGCTCACTAAACAGCGAATAGGCTACGCCCAACGCGGTAAGAGCTGAGATGATAAAAAGTTCTTTGAGTAACGAAAGCATTCGAAATTGTGGATTGTCTGTCGTTTAGTATACGGGTTGTTTTAAACTGACAACCGATTTTCACTTTTATGAGTAAGCAACAATCCGCCGTTTTCTGGATCCTATGGTTCGGATTCCTTCAATCCGCATTTGTGGTTCATTTTGTCATTGGTGGCGGTTTCCCCCAGTGGTGATAATGTGGCAGATCCGATGCCTGCATGGCTTTGGTTTCTCTGTTTTGTGCCGATGGTCCTCGCTGCGGCAGTGCGCTGGTTGGTGATTCCAAAGCTCAAAGAGCAACAGAAGCTG
>Ga0209555_10000337_pt1 | contig 40352 bp, 39 predicted proteins | sample SaaInl85LU_5_DNA_FD_184643 | JGI IMG/M metagenome (GOLD analysis project Ga0209555, IMG submission 184643) | Marine microbial communities from expanding oxygen minimum zones in the Saanich Inlet - ESP_85LU_5_DNA (SPAdes) (version 2) | ecosystem: Environmental > Aquatic > Marine > Intertidal...
ATAAGGTTATTCCCTTTAATTTGGGGTAATCTTAATACTTTATTTGACGAAAGTGATTACGACCTTAAAAAATTAGTTTTGCTTGAGTTATTTAAAAAAAGTGCTGATGATTTTATTAATTTCATGAATAAATTAGAGAATGAACCAGATATGGCCAAGAAATATATCGAAATGATTATTAAAGATAAGAGGCTTGAGATCATGGAGTTCGAATTTAACAATTCCATGGATGATATAGACCTTAGCGATTTAGGGTTATAATAAACTATTTATATATATGAGAAAAGAGATAACTGACAAGAGGGAATTACTACTTGAATACACTAAATGTTCAGGTGACCCCGTGTATGTTATAGAAAGTTATTTCGAAACCTTCGATAAAACTAGAGAGGGTTACGTACCATTTGAATTATTTGATGGTCAAAAAAAATTAGTATCAAATTACAAAGAACACAGGTTTAATCTAGTATTAAAATACAGACAAGCTGGTATATCGACTGTAACAGCCGCATACTCAGCGGTATTAACCGCTTTCGCTAGTCCAGATAGACCAGAAAAAGTATTGATATTAGCCAATAAACAAGAAACGGCTATAGAGTTCCAGAACAAAATAATTAATTTTATAAAACAACTACCTAATTGGGTAAATGTGGGGTTCGAAAAATCTTCTCAAAAACACGTCAGGTTATCTAATGGTTCTGAAATAAAAGCCGTAGCAACATCACAAGATGCACTGCGTGGATACACACCTACAGTACTATTAATTGATGAAGCCGCCTTCGTTGAAGGTGGACAAGAGTTATGGACAGCATGTTTAGCCTCAATAGGTACAGGTGGTAAAGCGGTACTAATATCAACACCTAACGGACTAGATCCTATATACTACGCATCATACGAAGGTGCCATTAAGGGTGATAACAGTTTCTGTGTAACCCATTTAAAATGGTGGAGAGACCCAAGATTTAATAAGGACTTAAAATTAGTAGAAACTAAAGATGTTGTCGATTGGTTCCAAAAACCAGATAAAGAAAAAACCGAAAAAGTTATAAGTGATGCAATAAACCTAAAAGTTAAAGAAATAGCAAAGCTTATAGAAGATGGTTATAAACCATACTCTTCTTGGTACGAAAACATGTGTAGAGACATGAACTTTAATAAGCGTATGATAAACCAAGAGTTAGAGTGTGCGTTTATTGGTTCAGGTGACAACGTTATTGAAGGTGATGTAATAAGGAAACAAGAACAAGAAAACGTAAAGAACCCAGTCATTAAAGATAAGGCTTGGGATAGTAATATGTGGATATGGGAGTTACCACAAAAAGGGCATAGGTATATACTAGCATTAGACGTATCCAGAGGAGACTCTGAGGATGCTACTGGTATGACTATTATTGACTATGACACATTCGAACAAGTAGCTGAGTACCATGGTAAAGTACCACCAGACATAGCAGCACAATTAGTTGACAAGTACGGTAGGATGTATGATGCGTTATCGACGTTTGATATAACTGGAGGTATGGGTGTAGCTACTACACAAAAACTAAAAGAGCTTAATTACCCTAAAAAATTACTACATTACGATAAAGATGGTGATAATAGCATGTATCATATGTTAGATGATAACGCTATACCTGGTATAAACTTTGCCTCTAGAAACAGAAGGAGTCAAATAGTTGCTGCTTTAGAAGAAGCGGTAGCTAGAGGTGGTTTTAAGATTAGAAGTGAAAGATTAACCGCCGAATTAAAGAAATTTGTCTACAAAAACGGTAAACCTAATCACATGAAGGGTGCTCACGATGATTTGATTATGGCGTTAGGTATGGCTTTATTCGTAGCCAACACAGCCTTTAAAAGATTACAAGAATCAGAAAACATGACCAAAGCCATGTTAAGTAGCTGGAAAGTAAGAACTAATGAAACAAAATCTGAATCAAACTATTTATCAGGTAGTATTAGCAGTAAACCAAATTATGAGAACTCAACTAAAAGTAAGGGTAGTAGCTTAAATCAAACCATTAACAATACCCAAGAGTACGGTTGGTTATTCGGTTCTAATAGGAAAAAATAAATAAAACAAAAAAAAACAAAAAACAAATGGGAAATATATTAATTAAACAAGGTAGGTCATCAGGACCTGGATCATCATCCATAGCAAGGACAAACATTAAAAAAAGTGATCCTATAAGCGGTGCTGCATTAGAAGGTAATTTAAACTCGATAAAGTGTTCACCAGAATCAGATGGTACAACAACTTTCGTACAAGAAAAAGTTTGGTCATCCGATATAGGTAATTACAAATTCCCTCCATTCGTTGACTGCGAATATGTAGATTAAAAAAAAAGAATATGGCAAAGAATTTAACGATATTTCAAAGATTAAACAAGGTACTGGGCAACGAGGTTGACGGTCCTAAGTACGTTATAGACCCTAACTCGTTCAACGGATTAGAAGGTGATGCGCTAGATCAAAAGAAATTAGAAGCTCAACAAACAGTATTTTTACAAAATCAGTGGAAAAAGATAGATAACGAACTTTATCAAAAAGCTGTTTATTATGAACCAACTAGAATAGCATCGTATTATGATTACGAAGCCATGGAATACACCCCAGAAATTTCGGTTGCGTTGGATATTTTTGCTGAAGAAGCTACCACACCAAATGAAAACGGTAGGGTATTAAGTATATACTCTGATAGTTCTAGAATAAAGAAAGAATTGGAGCGTTTATTTATGAACGTGTTGGATATAGATGCTAACCTAACACCATGGACTAGAAACTTATGTAAGTACGGCGATAACTTCATATACAATAAAGTGGTACCTGGACAAGGTATCGTTGGAGTTACTCAGTTACCTAACATTGAAATGACTAGGTCTGAGCCTGGATTCGCCAAAGTTAATAGTTTAGATAGTCAACAGAAAGAAGTTAACACCGCATTCCATTGGAAAGATAAAAACATTGAATTTAATTCATTTGAAGTATCACACTTTAGGTTATTAGGTGATGACAGGAGGTTACCTTACGGTACGTCTATGTTAGAAAAAGTTAGACGTATATGGAAACAGTTATTACTTTCAGAGGATGCTATGTTAGTCTACCGTGTTACTAGGGCACCAGAAAGACGTGTGTACAAAGTATTTGTGGGTAATATGGATGATAAAGATGTTGACGCTTATGTTGATAAAATAGCTAACAACTTTAAAAGGACTAATATGGTTGACAACGACAACGGTAACCAAGATACTAGGTACAATGCGTTAGCCGTAGATCAAGATTACTTCATACCAGTCAGAGACCCAGGTCTAGCTATGCCAATAGAAACACTACCTGGTGCGCAAAACCTATCAGAAATAGCTGATATAGAATATATACAGAAAAAGATGTTAGCGGCACTTAGAGTACCTAAGGCCTTCATAGGGTTTGAAGAAACATTGGGTGACGGTAAAAACTTAGCTATATTAGATGTACGTTTCGCTAGAGCAGTCCATAGGATACAAAAAGCTCTTATACAAGAACTAAATAAAATAGCTATAATACACCTACACTCAAAAGGGTACGAGGATGATCTAGAGAATTTTACTCTAAGCCTAACTAGTCCATCAACACAAGCAGAAATGCTTAAAATACAAAACTGGAAAGAGAAAGTTATGTTATATCGTGACTCTGTTTCTGATGCTGGTAATGGTTTTAGTGCTATGTCAATGACTTATGCTAAAAAAGAGATTTTAAACATGAGTGATGATGAGATTAAACTAGATATACAAAGACAAGCAATAGAAAAAGCAGGTGGGGAAGAAATTAAATCCTTAGGTGAGACCATAAAACAAACTGGTGTGTTTAGAGATATATACAAACTATACAAAATAGACCCAGATAGTATGATGGTAGGTGATGACTCAGATAACCCTGCGAGTACAGACTCAGGTTCAGGTACAGATTTTAATTCCGAACCCTCTGATGATGCTGGTTTTGACCTAGGTGGTGATGAGGCGAGTGATGACTTAGGGACAGATTTCACAGCACCTTTAGAAGTACCAGGTGAAGAACCCTTAGCCGAAATAAGTAACAAAAAAATAGAAAATAAGAACAGGATGATTAACGAATCTATCAGAAAGACGATAGATGATATTAATAACTTATTATAATAACGACTATTTATATAAAAATTAAATAAAATGTTTGGAAAATTAAAAGAAAGTGTACTATCAAGCCTAGAGAGTACTATGAATAATAAAGGCGAAAAAGATTTTAAATCAGAATTTGCTGAATATATTAAGGTTTTAAAAGAAGATAATGTATTAAGAGAGTTTAATGAAACTTATAACTTATTAAATGATCTAAAGTTTGATGATGAGTTAATGGCTTTAGCATTTGTTGACGAATCAATAAAGCGTTTAAAAGAGATCGATGGGACGTCTACAGATAAATTAAGTAAACTTACCGAAGAAACTATCGATATAAGTGGTACGATTAACCATAGTATAGACGAACTAGTCTTCAATAAAAATCTAAGTATTGTCGATAAAGTTGAGCACAAAACGAAGTTGGTTAGAAATGTGATAAAAAACAGCGTTAATGGTGAAGAGTTAAACGAATCTATAGACTCTATAACATCAAGGTTAAATAACAAGGTCTCTCAGTTAAATGAGGAACAAGTTAAAGCGTTAAATATTTTTGCCGATAATGATGAATCAAAAATAAACGAGTATTACGCGACGCTTATCAATGAAGTTTCTGCTCTAGTTAACAAAACTGTTAACGAGTCAAATGATATAATTATCGTAAAAAAATTGTTAAGTGTTAATACTAGATTAAACGAGATGTCTAATAATAAACCTACACTTGAGGCTATAGACGACATATTAGATTTAAAGAAAACCTTCATTTAATTAGGGTTTGCATTAAGTTGTATCAGATACTAATTAAACTTATTGAAAATAAAAAAGCCAGAGGTAGCGAACTTCTGGCTTTTTTTGTTACCGAAACGGTAACGGTCCTAAAACACCGCCTAAAGCGGAATATCATATACTAATCTTTAAAATTTAAAATCTACACCTATAAATAGGTGATTTATTTGGTTAATCACTTTTATTTCACTATTATTATATAGTAACAACAATAAACTTTTGATTAAAATGGTTAGAAAGAATGCAAAGCAAATTTGGGAAAGAAAAAAAATTATTCACAAACGAAAAATTTAGAGTTAAATACGGTACTATAGACGCCGTAAAATTAAACGCGATATACATAAATATCGATTCATGGGTAAAACCTGGTGAAATAGATAACTACGAATCTTACATAAGATTCATACGTAAAGGGGTTATCTTAAAAATAAAAGAAGATTTAAATACCGAAGTGTTATCTAAAAACATAATAGTTGATTTAGATCTTAGAGCCTCAGGTATGAGTAAGGGTAAAAAAAGTTTCATGTCAATCGAAATAACTATATACCCAATAATAAAAACAGAATTTAATTCTGACATCATAAAACAAAATGTTAGTGCTATAGTTAGCAACGCCATAGAGTCATTAGAACTTAATGAATTAACATTTTATTCCAAAAAGAAAGAAAGTAAGGTACTGGAAAACACTCTATAAATTAACAAAAAAGATAGGGTGTGAGTGAAGGTATGTACACATCATACAGTTTAGAAAAGTATTTGCACCATTTCTCTTATATTTATAAGATATAAATCCTATAGAAATGAGTTTAAAAATTTTAAAAGAAAACGAAGAAGGTTTCGGTATACTAGTAGAAGGAGATGCTGGTTACGTATCAGATGGAATACACGGAGATATAATCAATGAAGAAGCCAATAGAGGTGAATTAGATTTAACCCAACCAATATACTACTATGCAACCTTACAAAAATACGGTACGGAAAACAGAAACGGTAGGGTATACCCAGAAGCTATATTAAAGAGAGAGGTTGAGAAGTATAGAGAGGTTATAAAAAGGAATTCTAGTTTTCACGAACTAGATCACCCACAAGAATCTGTTATATCATTAAAAGGTGGTTCACCACACAGGATAGTCGATATGTTCTGGAGAGATAATGTTTTAATTGGTAAATTAGAGATATTAGTATCTGAAGGTTTTAGAAAAAGTGGTATCATTTCGTGCAACGGAGACTTAACAGCCATGTACCTTTCTTACGGTATGACTTTAGGTATATCATCTAGAGGTGTAGGTAGTCTGAAAAAGGTTAATGGTAAAAACGTTGTCCAAGACGATTTCGAATTAATTTGCTGGGATGTAGTATCCTCACCATCAACACCAGGTTCATATCTATACAAAGACCAAAACGAATTTAAAAAATACGACGAAGTGTTAGACGATGATTCTAGTATTAGTGAAAACAAAACCGAAGTAGATAAAGAAAACTCGTTCATAAATAATTTGAACAAATTTTTAGGAATGTAACTTTATTTTGTGATAATATATCTTATCATTACGATATAAAAAAACATTAAGATGAAAACATATTATTGGTACACAGTAACTATTCAGTTAATCGTTGAGGACGAACAAACTGGTAAAATTAAAAAAGTTAAAGAAAATTATCTAGCTAAAGCTATTTCAGTTACAGACGCTGAAGCCACAGTCATTAAAGATCTAGAAGGTTACTCGGGAGAGTATAGGATATTAAAAATTGACGAATCTAGGTTAGTGAAGGTTATCATACCAGAGGGTGTTGAAGTAAACGCCCAGTAACAAGGTATTAAAATAAGTAAACCCACCGTTGATAAAATGGTGGGTTTTTTTTGTAAAAATACACCACTTATATACGTTTTGTGTTTTTTACGATTTTTTATAGTATTTATAACTAAGATAATACATCATAAGAATATTCAATTATTTAAAGATATGAGCAAAACAAATATTTTAGAGGAAACTCTTGCAGAAATTCAGGAACTTAGAAAAGCTGTTTCTGAAAATGCTAATCACGCATTAAAGAGTACACTCAAAGAAGAGTTAGAAGAAATTGTTAAAAATAACTTAGAAGAAGTTATTGTTAGCGAAGAATTATCAGATGACATGCCAGGTTCTGATTTACCTGGTGATTTAGATAAAGCTGAAGAAGAAGAGGTCTTAGCGATCGAACCAGAAGATGAAGAATCTGAAGAGGAAAAACCAGAAGGTGAAGAACCAGAAGGTGAAGAATCTGAAGAAGAAGAGTCTGAAGAAGTGATCGACCTAACTGATGAATCTGACGAAGATGTTATTAAACACTTCGAACTGATGAATCCAGCTGATGAAATCGAGATCATCCAAACACCTGAAGGTGGTGTTCAAATAAACATTAACCCAGAAGAAGGTGCTGAAGAAGAGAGTGAAGAAGCTCTAGAAACTTCAGAAGAAGAACCTACTAATGATACGGTTATGTTTGAACCAGAAGAGTTAGAGGAATCTAACGAAGTTTCTGAAGAACCTGAAGTTAATATGGAAGAAGAAAAAATCGAAGAAGAAGAACCTGTACACGAAATCGAAATTTCTGAGGAGGACATTGCTAGTTTGGCTGAAATCAATTCTAACGAAGAGGAAGAAAAAACTCATGAAGAAGAAGTTGTGGCTGAAGAAGAAGTGGCTGAAGAAGAAATAGTAGAAAAAGAGGTCATGGTTGATACTAAAGAACAAGAGTTACGCGAAAGCTTGGTTATTATGAGAAAAAAATACCAAGAAGTTGTGTCTGAAAATAATAAAAAGACTGAGGAATTGGTTGGATTTAAAAATTTAACGGAAGAATTTAAAGGTTCTGAAGCTGAATACAAATCTGCCATCAAAAACCTTAAGTCGCAGTTACAAGAAGTTGCTTTGTTTTCATCAAACTTAACTTACGCAATCAAACTTATTACTGAGAACTCTACAACTAAGGACGAGAAGTTAGAAATCTTAAACAGATTTGATAACGCCGAAAACTTAAATGAATCTAGAGAGATCTTTAATAGTATGCAAAGTCAGTTCAGTTCTAACAAAATAGCAACTAAACAAATGGTAGAAGAAAAAATTATGGAGACTCCTAAGTCTAGCGGTTCATCAAAACTAAACGAATCAACAGCTTATCAGAACCCACAATTATCAAGAATTCTTGATATCATTGGTAAAATTAAATAAAATTAAAACTTAAAAAAAAAACTAAAATGGGAGCATTATTAGAATCAGGAAAAGTTGGTAACGTAAACCTTAATCACTTAAAAGAGGTACGTACTGACGTAATTAACAGATGGGACGGACTTGGACTATTAGAAGGTCTAGGAGGTCACAAAAAAGAGAATATAGCACAATTATTCGAAAACCAAGCATCTTACATGCTTAATGAATCAGTTGCATTAGGTAACGAAGGTTCTTTCGAAACAGTGGTATTTCCAATCGTGAGAAGAGTATTCTCAAAATTATTAGCTAACGAAATCGTTTCGGTACAAGCATTGAACTTACCAATTGGTAAATTGTTTTACTTTATTCCTAAATTGGAGAACTCTGCATTTTTGGGTGCTTCTGCTGGTATCAATCCAGAAGGAACTAACGTTAGTCCTAACCTATACGACTCTTTCTACGGAGAAGATGGTCTTTATGACGAATCTAAAGGTAAAGAAATAGCGTTATCAGGAACAGCTACAACTGCAAACTTGTTTGCGTTTGACTCAGCTGCTGATAGTGGGTATGTAACTAAAGCAGGAACTGATATTGCAGTTGAATCAACAGAAATTATCAAAGTGAACTTTAGTTCATCGATAACTAACTGGGAAAACGCTGACGAAGTATTGTCTACATTGGCAATAACATCAGCTACTTCAGGTGCTGATTTCGATTTCTATTTACCAGCACAAAAGTATGGTAGAGCAGTAATGGAAGCTAATGGTGATGTTTATGTTGCTGTTGTTAACAATAGTGCTACAGTTGCATTACCATTAACTGGTCTTACAGTTAGTGCTAAAGAATACGAAACTTTAGAATATCAAGATGAAATGGGTGAAGTTTCTTTCGAACTTAAATCAGTAACGGTTTCAGTTATAGAAAGAAAACTAAGAGCACAATGGTCTCCAGAGCTTGCTCAGGATGTTAGTGCATTCCATAACATTGATGCTGAAGCTGAATTAACAGCTTTACTATCAGAGCAAGTTGCTGCTGAAATCGATAGAGAAATCTTAAGAGATTTACGTAGAGGTGCTGCTTGGAGAATGACATGGGATTACTCTGGATCTAGAGTAAACACTGGTGGAATTTCTGCATCAAATGGTTTCTATACACAAAAAGAGTGGAACCAAACGTTAATCACTGCGGTTAACCAAGTTTCTGCACAAATTCATAAAGCTACATTAAGAGGTGGAGCTAACTGGATCGTTGTATCTGCTGAAGTATCAGCTATATTGGACGATTTAGAGTACTTCCACGTATCTAATGCAGCTCCAGAGCAAGACAAATTCAACATGGGTATTGAAAGAATCGGTTCATTGGGTGGAAGATACCAAGTATACCGTGATCCTTACTTCCCAGCTGACACAATCTTAATGGGACACAAAGGTACTTCATTATTGGATACTGGTTACATCTACGCACCATACGTGCCGATGCAATTAACGCCAACAATGTACAACCCGTTCACTTTCGCGCCAGTTAAAGGTATTATGACTCGTTACGCTAAGAAAATGGTTAATAACCGTTTCTATGGTGTTATCAAGTGTAAAAATATCGTTAGCTTCGGTATCGGAGGTTTCAGATAATATTTTATCTAACGGTTTATACCAATATATTAAAAGGGTGGGAATATTTTCCCACCCTTTTTTTGTTTATATTGGCCATAATTTATCTATATTTGTATTACTAATAAAGATAAATTATGAAAAGATTATTATATATAGCACCACATCTATCAACTGGGGGTTTACCACAATATTTAACTAAAAAAATAGAGTTACTAAAGGATTCATTTGAAATATATGTTGTTGAGTGGGCTAATCATACTGGTGGTGTTTTAGTTGTACAACGTGATAGAATAACATCTATGATAGATCCAGATAAATTCTTCACCCTAGGTGAAAATAAAATGGATTTGTTAAATCTTATAGAAGAAATAAAACCAGACATTGTACATTTAGAAGAAATCCCTGAATATTTTATGGATTTCAACGTAGCTAAAGCGTTATACAAAAAAGACAGGGAATACTCTATTATAGAAACGTCCCATGATTCATCTTACGACGCTACTCAAAAGAAATTCTTCCCAGATAAGTTCATGTTTGTTTCTGACTGGCAAATTAAATTATTTGATTCTATAAGTGACATACCTAAAGTCTTAGTTGAATACCCTATAGAATATAATGATAGACCAGACAGGGAAAAAGCCTTAAAAGAATTAAATCTAGACCCTAGTAAGAAACATATATTACATGTCGGTCTATTTACACCCAGAAAGAATCAAGCAGAGTTTTTTGAGTACGCCAGAAGTTTACCTGATTATGTTTTCCATAGTGTTGGTAATCAATCGGGTAATTTCGCTCATTACTGGGAGCCCTTAATGGTTAACAAACCCAAAAATGTTGTCTGGCACGGGGAAAGAAGTGACGTAGAGCGTTTCTACAGTTCTATGGACTTATTTTTATTCACATCAAGAGGGACAAACAACGACAAAGAAACTATGCCATTAGTTATTCGTGAGGCTATTTCTTTTAAAATACCCACGTTAATATATAATTTAGGTGTTTACTTAGACTATTTTGATAAATTTGAAGGTGTTGATTACCTAGATTTTAGTGATTTTGATCTAAATTGTGATAAAATACGTAATATACTCAATAATGAGATTAAAATTAAGCCAGAAATAAGGGTAGATAAAGAAGCGATAGTTATATCTACATACCCAACAACCAAAAGTGCCTTAGATACCACAATAGAGTGTATTTTAGCGGCTAAAGATACGGGTAGGAAAGTTATATTAACGTCACACTTACCCATATCAGAAGAATTACAGTCTTTAGTAGATTACACAGTATACGATAAGAATAATATTCTAACCAAACACACATTCTATTCTCAAAGTAGATATACTGAAGATAAGTTCTCTTCGTTCGTTAACTTAAGAGGTGAAGGTAACGATGTTTATCATGGACCAACATGCTACACGAATTACTATAACGGGGCTTCCCTGGCTAAAAGTTTAGGTATCGACAAAGTGTATTTCCTAAACTACGACTACATTATTAAGAATACTGAATATATCGACCACGTATCAAAAGTACTTAACACTAAAAAGGGTTACTTTGGTGATATGCCTAAAAATCAAGAAGGACACTCAGTAACAACTTTCTTTATGGGTGTTAACCCAGAATTTTACCTAGATACGATTAAACCTATTTTTACTCCTAAAGATTATGAAGACCTAAGACAAAAATGGGGTTCATACAGCAATGGTTATGAAAATATGATGTTCTTCGCATTTAAAGATAAGTTAGTTGATATAGAATTAGTTAATGAAGAAACCTTTAAAGAAGAGATAGCAGATAATTTTAACCATATGGATTATTCTATGGTAGAATATTTTACGGTATTACCAACCAATATACCTAACACATTTGCGACATATCTACAAGTATCTAATTTAGTGGATAGCAGGATAGTGAATATAAAAGTTAGTGATGGTAAAAACTTAATATCCGAAGAGGATATTACCGTAACAGGTAAAGGTGTTTGGTATAACTTAATTAATTATAACACTAATGGTACGTACCATGTTGAATACACATCTTATGATAAAGAGACTAAAAGATTTATTAGTAGCAAGAATATTACAATAAATAACGACTACATCTCTAAAACCCTAATAGATAATGGGTTGTTTACGTATAAGGGTGACATCAACGAATTAAACATATTAAATGGTAAAAATGAAGAACCTAGAATTAGGATAGTACATTTAGTAACAGAACCAGATATCAACCCTAAAGAGTTAACCTCCACTAAATCATTAAAAGATTTCGCTAATAATTTTGGTAATGTGGAGTATTATCAAAAAGTTAATGAGATATACAAAGAACTCCCCCCAAAAGATACGTGTCACAGACCCAAAGATATATCTATGGAACCAGGTTACTTTAAATTATCACCAGGACATTATGGATGTTTTTTAGCACACAAAAACGGTATAACTATGGAGAGTAATAATGACTTTGACTTCATTTTAGTATTCGAAGGTGATGTCATTATAGATCACGATTATGAAGACTTATACAATAATTTAATTAGATGGTCAAAATTAGCTAAAGAGGAGGATATCGATATGGTTGGTTTTGGTAATTACTGTGCAGAAAGGTTTCAAGGTAAGAGAGAAGACCTGCTTTTAAACCTAAGTATTTTCGCACCAGCACAATCTTACTTGATTAATAGAGAAAAATTACCTAATTTTGTTAGTAGGTTTAATACACGTAAATGGGACGCTTTTGATCTATGGATGACTAAAGTTGCTGGTTTGCATGGTGCTATGGCTGATAAAGTTTATACTAAACACTTACCAGGTTACTCTATAGTTGACAAGAAAGATAAAAATAAAGATAATGATTATGCACAAATTTTTGCTGATTAATGGTATATAAGGGATATAAATTAGGTACTAGTAAGTCAGATTTCGACCTAAATTGGTACAAGAATGTTTACAAAGAAATATGGGAGGATCATGAATATAACAGGTATGGGGTATCCATAAATGAGGGGGACATAGTTATTGATTGTGGCGCTAACGTGGGTATGTTCAGTAATTACGCTATTGATTATCTTAAGGCTAAGACTGTATATTCATTTGAGAGTGACCCAACATTCGTTGAATGTTTAAGGGAAAATACTAAAGATAGAAACGTAATAATAACACATGGTTATGTATCAGATAGAACTGAAAAAGGTCACTACAATATAGATAAAATACTAGATGAAAATAATTTATCGTATATAGATTTCGCTAAGATTGATATAGAATGGTGGGAATACCCTCTTTTAATAAACATGTCGAATCAAACGATGAAAAAAATAAATAAGTGGGTCATAGAAGTCCACTCAATCAACAACCATTCTGGTAAAGTCTTAAACATAATAGAAAAGTTCAGCAAAAACGGTTTTGATGTTAATTACGAACAAATACATAAACAAACGACTTTAGGGTTGTTGTACGCAAAAAAAGTTAGAATATAAAAAATGAGGATATGTCAAGTACACCCTGGTTGTGGTATACCAGTACCACCACCAAATTGGGGAGCAGTAGAGAGAATAGTCTGGGAATTCACGGAAAACCTTAGAAAATTAGGTCACACCGTAGATATAAAATACGCTAACGAAATAAATCCAGGTGATTACGATATAGTACACGTACATATGGCTAATTTAGCTATATACCTAAAAGATAGGGGTGTAAAATATATTTATCAATTACATGATCACCACGCCTATTACTACGGTAAAGAATCTAATAATTTTAAACAGAACCTTAAAGCCATAGAAAACTCAGAAATATCTTTAATGCCAGGTAAATTCCTAGTACCATATTTCAACACCCCAAAAGCAGTGTACTTCTCACACGGAGTTAACACAGACTTTTTCAAACCAGGAGAAACACCTAAAGAACATAAATTATTATGTCTAGCTAACAACGGTATGGCTGGAATGGACGGTTACGATAGAAAGGGTTTTGGTTTGGCTATAAAAGCTGCTATGGCTAAAAACTTACCAATAACAATAGCTGGTCCAAGAAATAATGAGAATTTTTTAAAAGAAAATCCATGGGTATATGGTTACCCTAAACTAAGCCTAGAGTGGGAACCAAACCAAGACGAACTAGTTGATCTATACCAAAGACACAGTATATTCATGCATCCATCGGAATTAGAGGCTGGTCACCCAAATTTAACTATCCTAGAAGCCGCAGCATGTGGCTTACCTATAAATGGGTGGATAGAGATGAATACGGACTTTAACGGTATGTGGAGGGCTAAAAGAGATGTGTTAAGTCTAGTTAGAGGTTTAGAGGATATAACCACCAATTACGAAACTTACCGTGAAAGAGCTATAAGCCACGCTGAGTCCTTATCATGGTACAACAGATCAATAGAATTAATAGAAGTTTACAAAAAAAATAAAGTTTAATGAAAGTATTAGGTATCTCTTTTGGTGAACACTGTTGTGGTATAACATTACTTGAAGATGGTGAGATTGTGTTCTCACTAGAAGAAGAAAGACACGTTAGGGTAAAAACTTACGATGATTTTTATGGTGGGTATTTTAGGTTCCCATCTGTATCTATGGATAATGCTATAACTAGGTTTGGTTTGGATATAAATACCATAGATTATATAACTAGTTACTACCCTAAAAACGAAGTTAAAGAGTGTTGGGAAGGAATGGGTTTAGGTGTATTCCCTGAAGATAAATTTGTATTTGTAGATCATCACGATGCTCACGCTGCAACAGCTTACTATTTAAGTAATTTCCAGGAAGACACTTTAGTGGTTACAATGGACGCTAGCGGTGGTGAGCACAGTGCTAAGTATTTTACTGGAACTGGGGGTGATTTAAAATATATTGATGGGTTAACCATAGAAAAGAAATCTTTCGGGCACCTATACTCTATGATAACAGAGTTTCTAGGGTTTAAGAGATTAAAAGACGAGGGCAAGGTTGTAGGTATGGCAGCTCACGGTAAATTCAACTCTGTGGTGTACAAAGCTTTAAACGAATCCTTCAAGGTTATGGGTACACAAACAGATGATGATAATAAAAAAGATGGTGGTGGTGTTATATTAGGTAAATTATATTCAGACTTCTACACTTCTTTTTACAAAGAATTAGGCTCTAAAGTATTATTCGGTGATAAATCCGATATAGCATACACGGGACAAATGTTTTTCGAAGAAAAAGTATTAGAGTTAATAAATAATTTACATCACACACAACCAAAAATAAATAAGTTAGCTGTTGCTGGTGGTATATTTGCCAACGTAAAACTTAACAAAAGGTTAAACGAATTGTATTGGGTGGAAGAAATGTTTGTAGCTCCACCTATGGGTGATGAAGGGTGCGCTTTAGGTTGTGCTTTAATGGTACATAAAAACAAAAACCCAGACTTCAAACCATTTAAATTAGAAAACATGTATTTAGGTACTAGTTATAATGATTTAGAAGTGGGTGAGGAGTATTGGGACTTAAATAAATTCAGTAGAGAGTTATTTACGGCCGATATCGCAGCCAAATACTTATCAGAAGGTAATATTATAGGTGTATTCAACGGTAGATATGAACACGGTCCTAGAGCTTTAGGTAATAGAAGTATTATAGGTGAGGTGACTAACCCAGAAACTTATGATAAAATTAATGACAAGTTACAGAGAAATGATTTCATGCCATTCGCCCCAGCGGTTATGAGTGAACACGCTAACGATGTATTTAAAATAGATAAATCAAGATACACCGCCGAATTTATGACTATGTTGTATGATACCAGACCAGAATGGGTTAACAAAATACCAACAGTAGTACACCCAGTAGACAAAACAGCGAGGATACAGATAGTTACTAAAGATAGTAACCCAACATTCCACAATATATTAAATGAGTATAACAAAATAACTGGTGTGCCGATACTATTAAATACATCGTTTAACGTACATCGTGAACCGATAGTATGTCACCCAAGCGAAGCGTTTAAACACCTAGAAGATGGCGTGGTAGACCTATTAATCATAAACAATTTTATTTACAAAAGATATGAAGGAAATATTAATTAAAGAATACAATAATACAGAGATTTTAAGGAAAGATTGTGTTGAACCCAACAATGGATTTATAGTTAATTTTATAAATGGTCCGTTTTGCGAGATAAAAGGTCCATTAGATAAAAACTATAGAGTCATATTCAGTGATAATAAAACTGGTAAAGTGTACCACACAACGGAAATAACCAATAATATGTGGACTAGGAGTACCATAGAATATTTTATTGATTGGAACATAAAGGTTTACGACCTAAGTGATGATCAACTAGTTTTTGAACACAACTACAATTCTGAAAACAAAAGGGTTTATGTACATTTAGGGAGTTCAGCCGTAGGTGACACCCTAGCATGGTTACCATACGTAGATGAATTCCAAAAGAAACATGGTTGCGAAATCATATGTTCGACATTCCATAACGATTGGTTTGAAAACGAATACACCAACATAAAGTTCGTTAAACCTGGTACCCCTAATGAAAATTTATATGCTATGTATAGTGTGGGGTGGTTTTATGATGATAAAAAAATTAATCATAGAAAAGTACCTATAGATTTTAAAAAATCACCATTACAAGAAACCGCAAGTTCTATATTAGGGTTAGAGCACAAAGAAATAAAACCAAAAGTTACCGTACTAAACGAACCGACTAGGTTTAAAGGTAAGTACGTTGTTATAGCTCCACATGCATCTGCACACGCTAAGTATTGGAACAACCCAGGTGGTTGGCAAAAAGTGATTGACTATTTAAATGAAAAGGGTTACGAAGTAGTTATGATTACTAGTGAAAAATTAAACGACAAATGGCACGACTCAAAACTAGGTGGTACACTGACAGGTGTTACTAACAAAACAGGTGACCACATCGACCTTAAAGACCGCATGGTAGATATTAAACACGCCGATGCTTTTATAGGACTGGGTAGTGGTTTAAGTTGGATGTCATGGGCTATAGGTACACCTACAGTACTAATATCAGGCTTTAGTAAACCTTATTCAGAATTTGAGGGTTGTGAAAGAATATTCACACCAAAAGAAAGTACATGTAACGGATGTTTCAATAGAGAGTGGTTAAATGCTGGTGATTGGGAGTGGTGTCCAGATCATAAAGATACTGATAGACATTTCGAATGTAGTAAAACCATAACTGTAGAACAAGTTATAAACGGGTTAAATAAAGCTCTGTTTAATGATGGGGTTAAGAATACGGTAGGTAAACCATTTTAAGGTACATTTAAGGCAATTTAAATTAAATGGTTACACCTTAGTCAGTTTTTAAGTTAAAGTCTATAAAAAGGGTTTAATTACCTTAATAGATATATTAAAAATAAAAAGTATAGGTACAAAAAAAAAGGGAGGTTAATTAACCCCCCTTTTTTTGTTTATGTAATGTACACTATTTTTTAAGTTCTTGAACTTGCGCATCTAAATCCTTAATCGCTTCGATTAGAACTCCGACTATGTTAGCGTAAGCAACAGCTAAATGACCATCTCTATCAGCCATACTAACCACTTCTGGTATTACTTTTTGTACCTCTTGAGCTATAACCCCCATCTTCAATGTCTTATACTCGTCATCTACTCTAGTGTAATTAACACCCCTTAGATCCCTAACTTTATCAAGAGCGTTTGGTATAGTTACGATGTTATCCTTAACCCTTTCATCTGAATAAGCTATAATATCATTACTAGCGAATATATCTCCCTTAACATGTAAAGTAAATTGTGGGTTTAATTCCCCAATACCTATAGCTTGTCTACTTACATCAGCAACCATGAAATCAACACTTTGTACTTGATTTCCACTAACAGCTCTTACTATATTACCACCCGATGAATTAAAAACACCACCGCTAATACCAGAAGTACCATTTATTGACGTACCACCACTACCAGCTATACCATTAGTACCATTAGTACCATTTCTTCCAGAAGTACCACCATTACCGTTTCTACCATGGTTTCCGTTTGCTCCGTTATTACCATTCGCACCAGCGTTACCAGAAGTACCATTATTTCCATTTCTTCCGTTATTCCCGTTGTTTCCGTTTACTCCATTAGATCCAGCGTTACCAGAAGTACCATTCTTTCCGTTTACTCCATTGTTCCCGTTGTTTCCATTGTTTCCATTTCTTCCAGAAGTACCGTTGTTTCCGTTTCTACCATGGTTTCCGTTTGCACCAGAAGTACCGTTGTTTCCATTTCTTCCAGAAGTACCGTTGTTTCCAGTTCTACCGTTGTTTCCGTTTGCACCAGAACTACCATTATTTCCATTTCTTCCAGAAGTACCGTTGTTTCCACTTATACCGTTGTTTCCATTGTTCCCATTAGAACCTGACGTACCTGATCTACCAGAGACCCTATTAGCCCCATTATTACCATTGTTACCACTAGTACCATTAGATCCAGATGTACCTGATCTACCAGAATTACCATTGTTTCCGTTACCTCCATTGTTACCATTAGACCCATTAGATCCAGATGTACCTGATCTACCAGAGACTCTATTAGCCCCAGTATTACCGTTGTTACCACTAGTTCCTGTGGATCCAGATGTACCCGATCTACCAGAATTACCATTGTTTCCGTTACCTCCATTGTTTCCATTAGAACCTGATGTACCCGATTTACCAGAATTACCATTATTTCCGTTGTTTCCATTTACTCCAGAAGTACCATTATTTCCGTTTCTTCCATGGTTTCCGTTTGCACCAGAACTACCATTATTTCCATTTACTCCAGAAGTACCGTTATTTCCGTTTCTTCCATTGTTACCATTATTTCCATTTACTCCATTAGATCCAGCGTTACCAGAAGTACCATTATTTCCGTTTACTCCGTTATTACCATTGTTTCCGTTTACCCCAGAAGTACCGTTATTTCCATTTTTTCCGTTATTCCCGTTATTTCCATTAGATCCAGATGTACCTGATCTACCAGAATTACCATTGTTTCCGTTACCTCCATTGTTACCATTAGACCCATTAGATCCAGATGTACCTGATCTACCAGAGACCCTATTAGCTCCATTATTACCATTGTTACCACTAGTCCCTGTGGATCCAGATGTACCTGATCTACCAGAATTACCGTTACCCCCATTGTTTCCACTAGAACCATTAGAACCTGACGTACCTGATCTACCAGACACCTTATTAGCACCAGTATTACCATTGTTACCGCTAGTACCATTAGATCCAGATGTACCTGATTTACCAGAATTACCATTAACTCCGTTGTTTCCATTTACTCCAGAAGTACCGTTGTTCCCATTTCTTCCATGGTTTCCGTTTGCACCAGAACTACCATTATTTCCATTTACTCCAGAAGTACCGTTGTTTCCGTTTACTCCGTTATTACCATTGTTTCCATTAGAACCTGACGTACCTGATCTACCAGAATTACCATTGTTTCCATTGTTTCCGTTTACCCCAGAAGTACCATTATTTCCGTTTACTCCGTTTCTACCAGGATTACCAGAAGTACCATTTGTACCAGACGGTCCAGAAGTACCACCAACACCAGCAGTACCAGAAGTACCGTCAGCTATAGATCTAATCGCAACTTTACCATTAGACGGGTTATACACCAAATATTTAGATAAATTATTATCTGTATTTAAACCAGTCATATTCACATCACCACTTACAGTGGCATTACCAATAACTCTTAAATTAGTACCATCAAATGTTAAATTAGACTCACCATTTATAGAACCAGAATTACCAGTAGCCGTTACAACCCTATTATCAGCGTTATTAGCTATTTTCAATGTTTTAGTAACACCAGTGTTACCCTTATATTGAATAGCATTATCCGTACTATTAAAGTATACAGCACCAGGTCTAGCGTTAGCAGGTATAGAAGATACAACAGGTACAGTAAATTCGGACTTAACGTCAATCTTACCGTTTTCTATCGACATTAATAAATTAGTACCTTCGTAAAAACCTAAAACTCCTTCTTTACTGTAGGTTAATTCGATATTGTTTTCTGTAGCACCTGAGGAGTACGAAAAATTAAGACTTCCGTTCTCAGGTACAATTTTTATAGTTTTTCCCATTTTATTTGTAATATATATATATTTATTTCTGTTATTTTCTAGTATATTCTACTCTAGGCGCCGAAACATCTTTTCGTTCAGCATTTATTGTGTAATAAGCATTAATGTCGCCACATTTACAATCAACCTTAACCTCACTAATAGAAGTATCGGTAACATAATGCATACAAGCACTACCTATTGGGGTTAATTGAACCGTAATCGAATCTTCGTGAACTAAACCAACCCAATAATCAGGTAATTTAATTACGTTGTCTTTAACAACACCTCTAACGTAGACACCATTTTCAGGTCCCTCTAACACACCGTATTGTAACCTATGTTCACCACCTTTAGTAGGGTGAGGTATATCAAAGAATTTCGAGTTAGCGGATAATGTATCTAAATTCTCTATAGAATTAAACCCGTTACCGTCTAAACCATTAGGTGTTGCAGTAAAAGGTATGTCCCAACCAAAGAATGCGTTACCATCCCAGTAAACTAGTTCAGGTGGGGTATTAGAGTCTACTTTCACTTCTATTTCATTAGAACCGTTAATATTAAGCCCATTACCAACAAGAACCTCTAAATCTACATCATTGGTAAGGAGACCACCGCCACCAAGACCATTACCAGCGTTAACACTAACATAAGATCCGCTAGTACCTTTATTACCTGATATACCAGACGTACCATCATTACCTGATGAACCTGATGTACCCGAACCACCAGCAACTCCACTAGCACCACCGACACCCGATGTACCATTACTACCGCTAGTTCCTGAAGAACCAGAATTATTTGACCTTCCGCTATTACCAACAGCACCTTGTGTACCATTACTACCACTAGTTCCAGAAGATCCTGATAGTCTAGATTGACCACTGTTACCACTGACACCCGATGTACCGTTACTACCACTAGTTCCAGAAGAACCTGATAGTGCTGAAGCACCACTGTTACCAGCAACCCCACTAGTCCCTGTTGAACCAGATGAACCTGACGCACCGCTATTACCCGAACCACCATTCATTCCGTCAGTACCATTAGATCCAGATGTACCCGAAACTCCAGATACCATATTAAAACCATTGTTACCATTAAAACCGTTAGTTCCATTTGTTCCCGATGAACCTGATATGGCACTTAAACCATTAGCACCAGTTACACCATTATTACCATTTGATCCACTAGTCCCAGAAGATCCTGATAGTCTAGATTGACCACTGTTACCAGCAATACCTGACGTACCATTGCTACCACTAGTTCCTGTAGAACCAGATAGTGCTGAAGCACCGCTGTTACCAGCGACTCCGTTATTTCCGTTTGTTCCTGATGAACCTGAAGTACCGCTTAAAGCAGAAGTACCTTTATTTCCGTTATTTCCGTTTGTTCCTGATGAACCTGATGTACCACTTAAAGCAGAAGCACCTTTATTTCCGTTGTTTCCAGAGGTACCGTTACTACCAGTAGAACCTGACGTACCACTTAAAGCGGATACACCATTAGCACCAGTTACACCATTATTACCATTTGATCCACTAGTCCCAGAAGATCCTGATAGTCTAGATTGGCCGCTGTTACCAGCAACACCTGCCGTACCATTACTACCACTAGTTCCTGTAGAACCAGATAGTGCTGAAGCACCGCTGTTACCAGAAACTCCATTATTTCCATTCGTTCCTGAAGAACCATTAGATCCAGATATTGCAGATAAACCACTGTTACCAGCAACACCTGCTGTACCATTACTACCACTAGTTCCTGTAGAACCAGATAGTGCTGAAGCACCGCTGTTACCAGCGACTCCGTTATTTCCGTTTGATCCACTAGTTCCTGTAGAACCAGATAGTGCAGAAGCTCCGCTGTTACCAGCAACTCCATTATTTCCATTCGTTCCTGAAGAACCTGATGTACCACTTAAAGCAGAAGCACCTTTATTACCATTATTTCCAGAAGTACCGTTACTACCAGTAGAACCTGATGTACCGCTTAAAGCAGAAGCACCTTTATTACCAGCAATACCTGCTGTACCATTACTACCACTAGTTCCTGTGGAACCAGATAGTGCTGAGGCACCGCTGTTACCAGCGACTCCGTTATTTCCGTTTGTACCTGACGAACCGTTAGAACCAGATAGTGCTGAAGCACCGCTGTTACCAGCAATACCATTATTTCCAGAAGTACCGTTACTACCAGTAGAACCCGATGTACCACTTAAAGCGGATACACCTTTATTACCAGCAACACCTGCTGTACCATTACTACCGCTAGTTCCTGTGGAACCAGATAGTGCTGAAGCACCGTTATTACCACCAATACCATTATTTCCATTTGTCCCTGATGAACCCGATGTACCACTTAAAGCAGAAATACCTTTATTTCCAGCAATACCTGCTGTACCATTACTACCGCTAGTTCCTGTAGAACCAGATAGTGCTGAGGCACCGCTGTTACCAGCGACTCCGTTATTTCCATTTGTACCTGAAGAACCGTTAGATCCAGATAGTGCTGAAGCACCGCTGTTACCAGCAATACCCGCTGTACCATTGCTACCACTAGTTCCCGTAGAACCAGATAGTGCCGAAGCACCGCTGTTACCAGCGACTCCGTTATTTCCATTTGTACCTGAAGAACCTGACGAACCAGATAGTGCAGAAGCTCCGCTGTTACCAGCAATACCCGCTGTACCATTACTACCACTAGTTCCTGTAGAACCTGACAGTGCTGAAGCACCACTATTCCCAGTAATACCTGCTGTACCATTACTACCACTAGTTCCTGTAGAACCAGATAGTGCGGACAAACCGTTGTTACCACCAATACCATTATTTCCGTTCGTTCCTGAAGAGCCTGAAGTACCGCTTAAAGCGGAAATACCTTTATTACCAGCAATACCTGCTGTACCATTACTACCACTAGTTCCTGTGGAACCAGATAGTGCTGAGGCACCACTGTTACCAGCAATACCCGTTGTACCATTTGTCCCTGAAGAACCAGAAGAACCAGAAATTCCGCTCTGTCCAGAAGACCCAGCAGTACCACTAGTACCCGAAACTATCTCTGAAAACTGAAATTCACCACTAACACTATTGTATGATACAAAATGTGACGGGTTTTGGTTTTCAGTTAAATCAGAAACACTAATCGTGTCAATAGATAAATCTCTTACATTTTCGAATTTATTACTCGAACTATTATAACCTAATAAATCCCCATTCTGAGGATTTAGTAGGACAATATCGTTTAGGTCGGTTATACCCAACCCCTCTATTGTTGCTTTTATATTTTCAAAATTAGTGTCTAACTCCGTATAGGATAGTGCTCGACCTAAATTATTTCTAAGGTATATTGTTACTGTCGCCATTTATTTATGTAGTTTTTAATACATATATAAATAGTAGCGAACTACATTAAGATCACTATTTAAATATTTTTTTTACACTTTCAATGATATCTTAGGCTTATCTGATTTAAGTGTCATAGTTACAGAAATAGTACCCGATTTAGGTAAACGCTTATTCAACATCTCATCTGATATAGGATCTTCAATAAACTTCCTTATAGTACGTTGTATTTCTCTAGCCCCGTACAATCTATCATAACCATTTTCTAAAATAAAAGATTTTGACTTTTTATCTACCCTAAATTTAAATCCATTATCTCTAAACCCGTTTGATAGCTCCTTTAGACGAATATCAATTATTTTAGTTATATCTTCCTCAGTTAAGTAGTTAAAGTGTACTATTTCATCTAAACGGTTAATAAATTCTGGTTTGAAAGTTCTCTTCATATTCTTCTCTATGATGTCTCTAGTATTTTCATTATCAATATCTATATTAGATGAATCATTAAAACCCATTTTATTACCGAAATCTTGGACCTCTTTTAAACCTATATTAGATGTCATTATTATAAGAGTGTTCTTAAAATTAACTTTACGACCTCTAGCATCAGTTAAAAACCCTTCATCTAATAATTGTAACATAACGTTAAATATGTCTGGATGAGCCTTCTCTATCTCGTCGAATAATATCAAAGAATAAGGGTTGGTTTTAACCAACTCAGTTAATTGCCCACCTTCGCTGTAACCAACATATCCTGGAGGGGAACCTATTATTTTACTAATGTTAAATTTTTCTGAGTACTCAGACATATCTAACCTTATTATAGAATCAGATGAACCGAAAACGCTATCAGCCAAAGATTTAGCCAACTCAGTCTTACCAACACCAGTAGGACCTATAAACAAAAAAGATCCGATTGGTTTAGTTTGCTTACCCATACGAGTTTTGTTTCTCTTTATAGAAGAAACAACCTTTTCAACCGCATCATTTTGCCCCACAACGCTATCAGATAACTTATCACTCATACTAAGTAGTTTATTTAAATCCGACTCAGTAACTCTACTTACTGGTATTCCAGTCATCATAGAAACTACATTAGATATCATTTCTGGGGTTATCAAAACCCTAGATTCGTTAATACTTAACTTCCAATCTATATTAGCCTTTTCTAAATCAACTAGAATTTTCTTTTCTTTATCCCTTAAACCAGCAGCCTCTTCAAAGTTCTGACTCTTAACCACACGAGACTTATCCTCCTTAATCACCTTAAGTTTGGATTCTAGGTCCTTGATTAATTTAGGAGGTGTTATGGAAACCTGACTCATGGAACCAACCTCATCCATAATGTCTATAGCTTTATCAGGAAACTCACGATTAGTTATATACCTATCAGCTAAAGTTACGATCTCGTCAATAGATTCATCAGAATACTCAACCTTGTGGTAATCCTCATATTTAGATTTTATATTATTCAATATATTTTTGGTATCCTCTAAAGAAGGGGGGTTAACCAAAACTTTTTGGAATCTTCTATCTAAAGCTCCATCTGTCTCAATATGCTCTCTGTACTCATCTAAAGTAGTAGCACCTATACATTGTATTTCACCTCTAGCCATAGCTGGTTTAAAGACATTAGCGGCATCTAAAGACCCAGAAGAGTTGCCAGCACCAACTATTGTATGTATTTCATCTATAAATAAAATCACATCTGAATTATCTTTAACCTCATCAATAACAGATTTAATTCTTTCTTCAAATTGACCCCTATATTTTGTACCAGCAACCAAAGACGTCATATCTAAAGTAACAACCCTTTTACCAACCAATGTTCTAGGACAATCGTTATTAGCTATTTTAATCGCCAAACCTTCAGCGATAGCTGTTTTACCTACACCTGGATCACCTATCAATATAGGGTTATTCTTTTTTCTACGAGCTAATATCTGGCAAACTCTACCCACCTCTTCGGATCTACCGATAACAGGGTCCAGTATACCCCCTAGGGCTAATTTAGTTAAATCTCTACCAAAACCATCCAACATAGGTGTTTTAGATTTATTGTTATCAGTTTTATTTGTTCTCCTAGCTCTTGGAGATTCGTCATCACTTGGTGTAATATTCATATTATTTTTACTTGTTAATTGTTTTATTTTTCTAGATAAAAAGGTTTTGGTTAAACCAAATTCCTTAAATAATTTAACGAAGGCCTCGTCACTACTCATTGAGATATCAAAAAATAGTTCAGCAGTTATGTATTCACTACCCTTCTTTTTTAAAACACAATCTCTTATAACATCGTGTAATTGTGGCTCAAAAGGTAATATGGCGCTACTACCATCATTTAAACCATCTGAAGTTCTTTTAGTTAAAGTGTATAAATCATTGACTAATATATCGAAATCAGGTACCTTATTTTTTATTATTTCACATATGATGTTATCAGTAATAAGTATACCGTAAACAACATGTTGTAACCTTAACATAGAATCATCATGCTTTAAAGCAGTAGATTGACCCTTGGTAAAGGCTTTCCTTAGTTCGTTAGTCATTCTTTCTTTCATATAAAATTTGATTTAAGACAAAGATAAAGATATACTTTACAATATCAAAATATATTCTATCTTTTATTCAAATATAAATATATGGAAAAGATGACAATATACTTTAAAGACGGCAATCTAATTGAGTTAAATGAAAATTCGTTAACGACATTAACTAATGATAATTTAACCGTAACCACTAAAGCTAGTTCAGAAGACGATGATGGTAACCCCGTAGTCGTAACGACCACACAGTTTTATAGTTTAGGTACTATAGATAGGTTAGTTAAAATAAATAAAACAGTTAAATTTGATTTTGAAGATGTCAGTACTAAGTAAAGAATATCTAGGAGAGAACATAGTAGCTAAATACGAAAGTTCAAACATTAAAGAAGGTAAGTATAACAGAACGACCAAAAAACTACAAATTTTGTTTAATAGTGGTAGTACTTATGAGTATGATGACGTACCTCACGAGGTATTCGCAGAGCTAAACATAGCCGATAGTCAAGGTAAATTCTTTAATGCTAATATATCAAAAAATTACACTTACAGGAAACTATAATTATGTTAATAAATATAACTAACGAATCTACAGCAAATATAACGTTTAACGAAATGGTTAAAGTTGCTATAAACGGTAACGATACTTATAAAGTACTTTGGTATTATAACGGAGAATTTATTAGTGAAATGTTATTACCAGGTGGTACTTGGGGTGCTATACCTATGGACGAGGTAGGTAATTGGGTTATAGAGTTTAGATCTGATGAAGATGACTCTATGGTACATAAACATGAGTTAGAATTAAATAATATGTTAATAATATATGAGAATACAAACCTTAACCTACCTAATTTAGCTAAGGAAGTTAAAGCTCACGCAACAGATCTAGTAAATAGGTTGGATATTGATTTGCATGTCTTTTTTAAGGGTTCTGAATTGGTTAACTTTGAAGGAACTAGAGTTAAACCATTAAGGTTGAATGATAAAATTAATAGTTTTGATATGATATATAAAAAAGTATTATAATGGATAATTTAGTTAAAATATACGAAAAAGCTATACCTGAAGATATTTGTCAATTTATAATTAATGAATTTGAAACATCGAACAGCCAGAGCGAAGGGATTAGCGGAGCTGGTGTGAATAAAGCAGTTAAATCCTCAACAGATTTGATGATACACCTAAATTTAAATGAACCTAACTGGTCTTACATATATGATTACCTGAGGGAGAACTTGCTAGGTAACCTTGTTGATTACATCGAACACAACCCTTTTATGACCATAAATGGTGATTTTAAATCAAAATCATCTGTAGTTAGAACAGCTCAATCATGTTTTATGGCCGCCAATAATGGTAACCCACACATGCAAATGCAAAGATATATAGATGACCAAGGGTATTATGCCTGGCATCACGAAAACGAAGGTGGTTCATCCATTAAAAGAGAGTTGTTTTTTATATATTACCTTAATGATGTGTCTGAAGGCGGTGAAACCGAATTTAAGTTTAATCACCAAAAAGTAAAACCTGAGACAGGTAAGTTAATTATGGCACCAGCCTTATGGACACATAAACATAGGGGTAACCCACCTTTAAATGGTCAACATAAGTATATCATAACTGGTTGGATAGAAAAAACAGATGATCATAAAATAGCGTTAGAATTTAATGAGGATTATCTGATATAGATAGGTTTTTTATTAAAACAAGGGTATTTATTACATATGGACAACATTATAAAAAGCTTTACCGTAAAACCTAGTTTATCCAAAGATATTTGGTTAAATAATGGATCTGATGACTTTAAGGGTATTAAATTACACAAAGAGGTTAGAGATAGATTAATAGCAATCACTAAAGATTTCGTTGATAGTATAGGTTTAGACTCTGTTATTGTTGAAGATATAATACTAGTAGGTAGTATATGTAATTACAATTGGTCGCAATTCTCAGATCTTGATTTACATGTACTTGTTGACAAAAATGAGTTAACCGATAACGATTTGCTGGCTGATGAATTTTTTACAGCTAAAAAGGAATTATATAACATAAAACACGATATAACTATAAAGGGTTTTGATGTTGAGTTATACGCACAGGATGTTACTGAGACAGTTGATTCTGGTGGTATATATAGCGTGTTATTTAATAAATGGGTTAAAACACCCACCAAAGAAAAGGGTCAAAAATCTATACGAAAAAGCGCTATAGTTAAAAAGGTTAAAGATTTTATAAAAAAATTAGATAATATAAAAAAGGAAGTTGATTCAGAAGTAAAGATACTAAAGATAGATAAATTAAAAGCTAAAATAAGATCATACAGAAAGAGTGGCTTGGCGTCAGGAGGTGAATATAGTACTGAAAATCTAGTATTCAAATATCTAAGGAGATCGGGGTATTTAGAAGAGTTAAGAGATTTAGGTATTGAGGTTAAAGATGATACTTTATCATTAGAAAATGAAGTACGTTGATTTTTTTAATAAAAGGCGTATATTTATAATAAGAATAACACTTAGTCAATAAAAAGAAAATTATGAAGCCAATAGGTTCAGAAAAAATAGTAAACCCAGACGAAAAATTATCTAGAATACTAGAAATCGCTGGTATTAAAAAAAATACATTAGATGAAGCTGTATCTAAAACTGGTACACAATCTAATATATTACACGAAGCATTAGCATCTGATGGTACCCAATACGGTATCGTACAAGAAGAGAAATATGTTTATATTAAAGTTAAAAAAGAGACTGGCTACGAATATACTGGTGGTGTTCAGAACATACACGAAAATTCATATAGATCATACGCGGAAGCGCTTAAACACTTAAACATGATGTTCAAACAAATCAACGAAAATGTTGGTCATACTGAAAACATCGACGTTTTAAAAAAAAAAGTCTAACTGAACGTTACGTTCTAAAAATTAAAGGAGCTGAATCTGATAATACGGATTCGGCTTCTTCTATTAATGTAGAACCTGAAATCGACACCGAAGTTGATACAGAGGTACCAAACGATATGATCGATGATACCACTGATATGATTGACGATACTGAAGAAACTACTGATGATATGGTCGATGATACTGAAGATATGATCGATGATACTGAAGAAACTACTGAAGAGAATCCAGACGAACCTATATTGAAAACGGTTCAAAAACTAACAGGTAAATTAACACAAAAAATGAGGAGTGGGTCTGAGGGCCTGGAATCCAAAGATTATAAATATGTTGTTAATTCAATACTATCAGCAATAGACATGACAAAAGTATCTGAAGAAGATATGAATGATATGTTAAAAAAGTTAGAGAATAAAGATTCTGAAGACACTGAGAAAGCTGAATCGGAGGCTGAAAGTATACAGGAGGAACCTACGGTACACCCAAATAGAATTAAAAAGTCTACTATAGACGAATTCATAAACAAATAAAACTACGTTTTAGATTTTTCTGTTAAATAATTTTGTTTTTACCGACAAGTTTACTTATTTTTGTATAAATAATTATATAGATGATAATAGGTATTTTAGGTAAAAAGCGTTCAGGTAAGGACACAACAGGGGATTATTTAGTTAAAAATAATGGTTTTACTAAATATAGTTTCGCTAACCCAATAAAAAGAGGTGCTATGGAGCTTTTCGGGTTTACTGAAGAACAAGTTTTCGGTGACTCAAAAGACGAGATAGATCCAGTTTGGGGTATAACCCCTAGGTTAGTCTTACAAATAATGGGTACAGAAGTATTCCAATACGATATCCCTAAACACATACCAGAACTACAAAAATTTGGGAGAAGTTTTTGGGTTAAAAGGTTTGAACAGTGGTATCAAAATAATCCAGATTTAGACGTTGTTATATGTGACGTTAGATTCCAACACGAGGTTGACGCCATATTGAGTATGGGTGGTGTTATATGGTCGGTTAATCGACCTAATTTAAATAAGGGTGACGAACACGCTTCTGAAAAAGAGATGGATTCAATAATAGGTGTAACCACTAAAATAAATAATGACGGGGGTTTAGGTGACCTATACGAAAAAGTTAATGGATTAATACGTGATTTACGAAACTAAAGTTTCTGAAATACTATCTCTTTACGAGTTCAGTGTCGGTAGAGGTTTATTAGAAATGCTCTGCAATTCCTTTAAAAAAGAAATAACGTGTAATGTGGATATAAATGAGGATTTATTAAATAAATTCCATAAATATAACCCTAACTATGTTTTTTATGAACCAGGACGATACTCAACAGAAGTTAAATTAAAAAGTATACACATTATATTACTCAGTACTAATGTTGAAAACTTCCTTTTCGATATATCGGATTTCATTTTATACGGGGAAGAGGGTCATTCCCCTAATCTAGAATGGGTTAATAATGACTCATCTAACGTTTATAATGAGTGTTATATAAACCTGTAGAGGACTAATGTTTAATTATTTTAAGTATTAACTTACCATCACCCTTAATAACCCTATGCCATTCGTGACGATCTATTTTAAGAGTCTCATTCTCTTTAAATAGTTTAGGTAATCTATTATCATACTGAAAATACCAGTTATTAGCATTTAAAGGCGTGATAGAGCGACTTTCATCATCTCTATGCCACATTAGCTCTATAGGGTCTATATTGTCGCTAAACTCTCTTATAACGTAATTGTCCCCAATTTCGATATCAGTGTAAGGTTTACCAGTATCCACTAAAATTAGATTTAAGTCCAAGTAAATTTGCGTACCTAGGTAACCTACAAGACCAATAAGACGCTTTAGTTCTGTCTTTCTTATTAGCACAGTCGTGTCTAGCCGCAAATGACTTTCTAGCCTTAGGGTTATTTAATTTAACCGACAAACCAGTAGTATCACCAAAAGATACTTTCTTAACACCACCACCTGGTTTTCTAACATATACGTAGAATTTTTTAGCACCCCCTCGCTTAGGTTTATTCAATTCAACATCTTTACCCTTATGAGTTAACTCATTTATGTTGTCATCATCCATTAACGGTAAATCAAGAGGTACCCTAACACCCATATAGTAATCAAAAGTACCTAAACTAGTTTCTTCGAATAAATGTTTATCCTCCCCACTTAATTTCAGAGCACCCCTTTCCCACATTTCTCTAGCCTCCTTAATTAAGGATATGTGTTTATCACTACCAGCTCTATATACATTTTCTAATAAAGATATATTATTATCGACATGATAATTAATCGCTTCATTTAAATCCAACATATTAGATAAAATGTCCAGACTATCGTTTACTCTTTTCTCTATAGCAAGTTCAAAACATTCTTCACAAATAAATTCACTTTCATTAACCAAAGTTTCAAACTCTTTATTATTAAACATATCCTCTATAAGTTCAAACATAAAAGATAAGTCTTTGTATTTAGGGTTAACTTTTACACCGTAACAGTCATTACTCTTTTCCATCATAGGTTTACCAAACGTTTCTTTAGATCTTGATATATAAAAAGTAGGATCTTCACACTCTTCTGATATCGAAAATAATTCAGGTATTATCTCCATTACTGGTTCTAGTTTAGTTCGGTTAGTAAAGTCTAAAACGGGTAACTTACTAATACCTATTTGCTTAGCTGCTATAGCTCTATGCCTACCGTCACTACTTCTTACATTAGTTTTATCCAAAGAATATAAGGCTAAAGGGTCCAATTTACCACCTCGATTTATGTGTGATATTAAGTCATCCACATTTTCTTGTGTTTCATCATCAATACTCAAATCTTTTGCTTTTGATATAAATTCGTCTGGTGTCATATAAACTAATTCACCACCCCTACTTTTGTAATCACCATCACCATACCACAAACCCTCTTCTTCCATAGGGTAATTAACCTCACCCTTAAGAGCTATCTCTAATATCCGTTTTTTAGTAACAATCATAACCTTTTAATAATAAATACACTTAAATATAATTAAAATTTTTTTTTAATAAAGTTATGTGGTATATTTGTATTATGAAGTATATAGGGTTAGAACAATATAAATTAAGCGATTCTAGAAACAACTCATTGGTTTTAGTTGACATAGACTTATTAATCTCTAAGTTAAAGGTGGATACACCAGAATACTTTGTTGGTGAGAGCACTAATAACCCTTACAGTATACGCAGAATAACCAACGCAATGGATTACGTTAAAAAAAATTTAGGTAACTCAGGTTGTTTAGAAGCTTCATTAATTAGTGTAGAAGATGGTAGGTTGGGTGTTATAGATGGTAGACACAGAATAATCGCCGCAAAAAAAATTGGGTATACCCACATTTATGTAGACATACCCAATAAATATAAAAAGGTCTTATATGGTATTACTTAAATTTAACCATTGATTCTAGTTTAGGGTTATCAATAAATTTTATTGACTCTGGTGTGATCTCTAACAACATCGCGTCACCACTTTCAAATACATCGGTATCGGTAGTAGAAGGTATGTTCTCACCCGCTTTTATGAAAAGGTTTAAATAACTAGATAAAGCGTGTAATATTTCGTCTTGATCGATATGGTGTTTCCAATCGTCAATAGCAACTAAATATCTACCATCCTCATCCTCATCTTCCATTTGAGGTATATCCAAATAATCAGCTAACGTATCGTAAATGTCCTCACCATCTTCTTCGACAGCATCGTTTATGGTATAATAATATTTATTTGTTGATTTATTTAACAGAATCATCTCTTCACCATCATAACCAACACCATGAAAACTACCTTTAACATATTCACCCGACTTAGTTGCTCCCCCATCACTATTCCAAGGGGCGCTAGAATTATCAGAACCCATAGGGTAGTTATAGTTATCCATTTCACTTAACATCGATTTCAACTCACTCTCTGATATCTGATCCTTAGAACCCTTTTTGTTCTCCAGAATAGTTTTCATCTGAGATTCAGTTATCTTATATATTTTCTTAGACATAGTATTTTTATTTATAAATATATTGTTATTTCATTAAATTCTGGAATTCGTATATATTATTAGGTATTGGACTTAATTGATCAAATCCGTAAAAAGCAGTCATATTAGTCTGTTCTCTTATATTCTGATTCAAGACCAATGATTTATGACTAAAGCTATTTACAACGCTTTGGTTACCGTAACCACATATATAGTAATTAAGGTCGTCAACCTTACATATAAATAAAGATTTTTTGTAAATAGGGTGGTAAAAAATAGGGAATTCACCATCGTTAAATGATATTATACTAACCCACTTACCGCTATACCTATTAAATTGGTCCATAATAGGTGTATCCATATCCTTATAATCGATTAACGGGAAGTTTATTAGTTTAGATATAGCGGTTATTTGACACACTAAAGAGAATAATTTCTTGTACTTATCATTACCAGACTTTAACTCATGTACACCCAAATCATAAAATATTAAATTTTTTATGTATGACACACAATTATGTACATCCTTATTATCAAGGGTTATACCATCAAACCTATGTTTATTCTTAGCGAATACCTCTTCGAAATTAAATATACTCATAACACAAAAGTATATATTTATTTGTTTTAAAACAAACTTTTATTTAGATTTGACCCATGGAAAAAAAATACACTAAAGAACAACTCAAGTTCATTGAGTTTGACGGACCAGAATCCGTAATATTGTCAGCAACAGCTGGAAGCGGTAAAACTCATTCTACAGTTGGTAGATTAAACCATTTATTAGACAACGGTGTCGATCCATCTAGAATAATATTCTTTTCGTTTACTAATGACGCCGTAAATGAGTTAAGGAACAGAATAGATACTGGCGTTAAAATAACCACCATACATAGCTTCACTAGTAGCGTATTGGGTAAACTTGGTAGATTTAAACCAATAGTCACCTTTTACGATTTCATTTCTTGGTATAGAGAAAATATGAAACCCTCATTTAGTGATAGTAGAAATGCGAGGGAAGAATATTATAGGAATATAGAAAGGTTCTATGAAGATGGTAGTAACATATCATCGTCATTCTCATCGTATAAGTTACAGTTTTATGATGGGGTTAAATCACCAAAACCACCGTTCTATGATAACTACGTAGATTTCCTTAGGAAAACCAATAGCAGGGATTTTTCTGATATGTTAATAGATACCGAAAAACTATCCCAGTCACCCGAACATAAAGAATTCTTCAACGGTATGTACGATTACATATTTATAGACGAATATCAAGATACATCAACATTACAGATGAAAATACTATCGGCTATAAACGCTAAGCAATACTATATAATTGGTGATAAGAACCAATCCATATATGGATTCTCTGGTGCTAACTGCCTTAAGATAGAGTCTATACTAAAGAAAAAGAAAACGGTTGTTGAATTAACCTTAACCAAAAACTTTAGGTCTCATAAAAAAATCGTAGAGAACGCTAATAAATATAGTTCACTAGAAGCCATACCAGAATCTAGTGACGAGGGATTTGTTGATTATAAATTTATTAATAAAACTAAGTTATTTCAGATGTTAAAGGATGGTAAACCTTTAACGGTTTTAGTTAGGACTAATAAGGTTATTAAGGATATAGAAATGAAGTGTCTTAAAAAAAGATTACCGCTAAAATACTTTAATTACCTAACTAAAACGGATATTGATAAAATAAAGAAATCTGATCTAACTGATTCATTAAAGAAGAAAATAAGAGAGGTATTACCCTATTATAGTAACGATGTCAACGAATTACTAGCCTTTATAGAATTAAATAAAGAATCCGAAGTATTTATAACTTCCATACACAAAAGTAAGGGTAGGGAATTTCCTAGGTGTGTGGTTGTAAACTCAGCCGACCCCGAAATGTTATTAGAGTATGGTAGTTTAACCCATGAATTGGACGATTACTCTTTTATAACTAACGATGGTCTGGTTATAGAAGAAAGTAGAAATATACACTACGTAGCAGTAACAAGACCCAAAGAAGAATTGTATTTTATGATATATGATGATATTTGAAACAAAAAAAACCACCATTTAAATGGTGGTTTTTTAATTTAATTATTATTTTTTAATGTGTGTTTCTAATTAACACCAATAATAGCCTTCATCCTATTAACCGACTCGTAAATAGCTCCAGACTCAACATCGTCATAGTTTTTCATAGCCATTTCACCGTCTTTCTCATCCTCCATTCGCTTAATCATATCTTCTATTTCCTCGACACCTTCACTAGCCTTGTTTGAGAAGTTAGTCAATTTATCATAAGCTTTACCAAACCAGTCTTTAACAGAAGTAAACCATCCTTTAATTGAAGCCTCGTATATCTTAGAACCGTCAATAACTAGTTTACCCTTAACTTTACTAGCAACTTTAGATTCTTCTAATATTTGCTCTAAAACTTTTTTGGTGTTATCATTAACTTTAGTCAAAGCCGTCTCAAAAGCGTTCTTATAAGAAGCGTTCAACCTAGTTGATTGTTCGGTAACCTCAACTAATAAATTATCTATCTCTAATTTAAGTTTTTTACCAGGATCGACTTGACCACTAAAAACTTCCATTATTTCGGGTACTAAATCACTTTTAACACCCTCCAATTCAGATATAGATTCTTTGTACTCAACCAAAGCCTCATCTAATTTTGTCTGAATCACTTTTAATTCATTTATTTTATTTTTTATTGACTCATCTAAGTCAGGACTAAAAATTTCGTTTACGCTCATAATAACTTTATTTTAATATAAATACTAGATTTTTAAGTAAAGTTTGGTATATGTATATACATAGATAAATAAGTTATGGAAAGATTCAATAGCATGCGAGACTTTGAGAACGAAGTTCTAAAAAGAGCTCTGGCCAAAAAAAGTACTAAAAGTATATGTGGTACTAAGTGTAAGTCAAATACACCGAAAGCAAAGGTAAGAACTCACAAAGAAAAAGATTCAGTTCTACATATACAGGCGACTAACCTATCTACAGTAGCAAACCAATATTTAAACGATAATTTAAAAAGCACTAAGCGAGTTGCCCAAACCATTGATTTATCACTTATTGGTGAAAACGGTTCAAAGGTTACGATTAAAAGATCTAATCAATCAGGTTCATCAAGTGAAGTTAAAACTACAATGTCAACTTCTATTAAAATAGAGGGAAATGTGAGTTATGGTACAGCAAGTCTAAGCTCTACGGCTACTGCATCTTGGGGTGAAGAATCAACCAATGCGGAATATGAAAAAGAACAAAATGAACAAGAATGTGTTTTTACATTTAAAAAACAAGACGCTATAATGGAAATATACCATAATACGTATTCATGTTCAGAATCACCAATTCTAGATGTAATGTATACCTTTGATAAAGTAACTGTTAGGGTTGCTTGTACATATAAGGGTGAAAACGGAGAACCATATGATAGCGGCAGTCCAACCAGAATAGTAACCAGAACATATGATATGCAAGACTTAGGATTTGTAAATGGTAGAGTTATGATTAAAACACCAGTTATATTTGATTACTCTCAAGTAGACGAATGGCCAAGTATTTCTGAAAAAGCAAAAATAAAAAGGGCAGACATAAAGCGTCCAGTGCCGCCAACGTTAAAAAAATAAATTATGAAACTCGTCGATATAGTTAAAAGAATGTTAGTAGGTAGAGTTATACTCAGTTTTACTATTGTATTCTCGTTTTTTGGTGTAATCATCGGGATCGGACATGCAATGCATACTGACACTGAAATATCTGGCGAGTGGAAAGAAATATTGCTCTTATTATTAGGAGCGTTAATAGGAGCCTTTGGTAAAGTGGTTGATCACTGGTTCAAAGACTCTGATAAAGACAAACAACTAATTGAGGAGATTAGTAAAAAAAACAACGATGAAATATGATATTAAGAAAAGGAACAAAAGGAAATGAAGTTAAAGATCTGCAAGAATACTTGGGTATACATGCAGATGGGATCTTTGGTAAAGGAACTGAAGCGTCTGTTAAAAAATGGCAGTCTGATAATGGTTTGGACTCTGACGGTATTGTGGGTCCTGCCACTTGGGATGCTATGGGTCTTGCTACTACTGATGATTCAGAAAAAGTTTACACAACAGAAAATGGATTAATAATTAATAGACACTTTTTACCAAAGGGTGAATACTTAGAAGGTCCAACAAAAAAAGAATACTTATTCTTACACCACACTGCTGGTTGGAATAACCCTTACAAAACAATAGACTCATGGGGAAGAGACACTAGAGGAAGAGTGGCAACTGAGTTTGTTTTAGGTGGGCAGAAGGTTAACGATAATGATACACAATATGATGGTGTAATGGTTCAAGCATTCCCAGAGGGTGGTTATGGTTGGCACTTAGGAAAGAACGGATCTCAACATATGCATAATTGCTCAGTTGGTATTGAAGTTAATAACTTTGGTTACATTAAAGACGGGAAAACATATGCTGGGACTAGAGCACATGAGGATCAAATAGTTACTTTAGCAGAACCATTTAAAGGTTACAAGACATGGCACAGATATTCTGATGCTCAAATAGAATCACTAAGACTTTGGATGCACTTTATTGCAGAAAGAGATGGAATTGATATTAGAGCTGGTTTACCCGCATTAGTTAAAGAAAAAGGAGCAGATGCTTTCTTATTTAATGCAGACGCATATTATGGTAAAGTAAAGGGTGTTTGGACACATACTAATACGAGGAAAGATAAATTTGATATGTTTCCACAACAAGAATTACTAGATATGTTAACGAGCCTTTAAATAAAGTTATATCAATAAATATTTGGGTTTAAATACAATTAATTATGAATTTTTATATACCTTTATGACATGAGTTTTAATAAAAGATATATAAATAAGAGCAAAATAATACGAAACTTAGATAACTTAGATACCCTTTTTAGTAAAAAGATAGATGTTTTTTTGTTTGAGGATGTGGTGTCTGAGAAGATATATATTTCGTACCAAAAAAATCCAGATAATCTGAATACAGAGATATCATCATTATTAAGTGTTTATAAGTAACTTAAGGGTAAACCCATATATTTATTCTTAAAACAATGAATATGAATTTAGGTGCATCCGAGTTTCTAGAAGATCTTAAGGCCCAACTATACGATATAGTGTGTGAATATAATAACATATTAGATTCAATACCACCAGACCAATTTAAATATGATGTAACAGAGTCTGTTATGGGTAAATTAAATGGGGCCCTATATGATATAGAAACTATGTTAGATGACGTTGAGAGCGGACACTACACAACTTTCTTAGATGGTACCAATGATGAGGATGAGGATAATGAAGACGATTCCGATTTTTATTAATTGTTAAATAAAATCAACCCAAACTTATAACAATAAGTAGATACTTATATATAAAGAAATATGAGAGTAGGAATAACGCTAACTATTAAAAAAGATAAATCTTTATTTTCAAACGGACTAAGACAAAATTGTTTCATGTTATACGATGTTTTTAGTCGTATGGAGTCGGTATCTGATATCTATATCGTTAATACAAACTTTAAACTTAAAGGTAAAGAGTTAAAAGAGGTGAGTTGGGTGAAAGACTACAATGTAATAACCTGGAATAAAAATATTAAAGACGAATTAGATGTACTAATAACTTTAGATACCGTACCAGCAGAGAAGGATCTGGCACACTTCAAAGATGGTGGTAAAAATAAAATAGTTGGTTATAAAGGTGGTAACAGTTTTGTTATGCATACTGAAGATATATTATTTAATGGTAGATTTGGTGAGAATCCAGAAACAAAAAAACACGGGGTTATCATATCAGATCTATTCGATGAGATATGGATGGTACCTCAACAAGAGTATCATAACAAACAATATTTCGAGTTAACACATAATTGTGAAGCTAAATCAGTACCATTCGTGTGGTCACCTAAATTCATAGAAGAGTTGGTACCCCTATACGCTAAAAAGGGGTTAACACCACATTTTGATGATAAGAATTTTGATAAATGGAAAATAGCCTCAATAGAGCCTAACTTAAGTGTACTAAAAAACCTCCTACCCATAATATACTCATGTGAATATGCTTACAAGAAGAACCCAGAGTCTATACATGAGATCAACATAATGAACACCACAAAACTATTAAAAAATGAAACTTTAGTTAGTATCGTAAACACATTCAAATCACATAAAGATAAGAAAATTATATTCGATTCTAGGTATAATATAGTATATACACTTAGTAAGTTTGCTGATATGATTGTATCGAACCAGTGGGGGAACGCACTTAATTATGCTTATTTAGATACGGTATATTTTGGTACACCATTAATACATAACGCACACCTATGTAAAGATATAGGGTATTACTACGAAGATTTCAATATGAAAGATGCTGGTGATTTAATATTAGAGGTTATAGATAAAAGGAAATCCGATAAAGATTATACAGCCAGAAATCGTGAGATAATAAAAAGATATACGATTGAAAATAAAGAAATGATAAATCAATATGAGTTACTACTAAAAAACTTATTCGAAAAAAATGAAATAAATGGTAAACAATATGATTGGAAAACTAATTTATTGAAATAATTAGTATATAATATATCAGAACCCCTCTTAGGATAGTCTCCTTGGACCGAGGACTTAGAGAAATCTAGGTCCTTTCTTTTTATCTATACTTCGCCAAAACACACGTATAAACAATACATTTGGCGAGTTATAAAATGTTTTAAATAAAAAAAAGGGTGAGATTTCTCCCACCCTTTCTGTACTTATATAGTTAATCTATTATTTCCCGTCACTTGGATATTCAGTTACATAAGAAACTGCTTTGTTAATCGCTAATACGATACCAACACCAGTACTTAACATGTAAACCTGAGCAGACTCACCTTCCTGTAGAATCAATTGATTACCACCGTAAGGGCTACCTGAAAGTGAACCAAAATCAAGCACTAACTGAGAACCAGAAGTATTATCACCAGCTAAATCAGCAACGATGAACGTACTTATTGAACCTCCTACAGCAGAACTCATATCAATTGTTACTGCTGGCTCAGCAGGTGCGTTAACAACGATTATAGCTGGAGCGTTTACGAAAGAATCGCTAGCCGATGTAACATCGTACTTACCACCATCCAAAATCATAGTTGGGTTATTAGTTAAAGTCTCTAAAGAAGTATCAGCAGCAGCTCTATCAACTAATTCAGTAGATAAGTCACCTTCTAATGCAGTTACATCACCTTCGATGTCACCAGCTCTAGTACTTAATGAAGTATCAGCAGCAGCTCTATCAACCAATTCAGTAGATAAGTTATCTTCGATAACTCCTTCAGCAGTCTCAGCTCTTAGTTTCTCAACAGATACAGCAGCAGATAACTCAGCGTCATCAACGTAAGTCGCATCTAATGTAGCTAATACAGTATCGATAGAAGAAACTTCGTTAACTACCTCAGTAGATAATGCAGTTACATCACCTTCGATATCACCAGCTCTAGTGCTTAAAGAAGTATCAGCAGAAGCTCTATCAACCAATTCAGTAGATAAGTCACTAATAACATCGTCGAGTTTTCCTTGTAATACAGTATCAGCAGCAGCTCTATCTACTATTTCAGTAGATAAGTCACCTTCGATATCACCAGCTCTAGTGCTTAAAGAAGTATCAGCAGAAGCTCTATCAACCAATTCAGTAGTTAGGTTATCTTCGAT
>Ga0209555_10000342_pt1 | contig 39967 bp, 20 predicted proteins | sample SaaInl85LU_5_DNA_FD_184643 | JGI IMG/M metagenome (GOLD analysis project Ga0209555, IMG submission 184643) | Marine microbial communities from expanding oxygen minimum zones in the Saanich Inlet - ESP_85LU_5_DNA (SPAdes) (version 2) | ecosystem: Environmental > Aquatic > Marine > Intertidal...
CAAATTGGGGCAAAAACTGGAGAACTGCCACGATTCCAATTACCATAAAGCCTGGTGCCAATACAATCCGCCTCACCGCCGTGGACAAGAAGGCACCCTTTATTGACGAGATAGAAATCAAGGAATAGCGCTAAGAACAAGCGGATGGTTAAACAACTTAAGGAATTTGTCTGATGAAATCAGGGAGATAGGGGCGTCTCGCCGAGACGACCGCTCTCAGAGAACCGATTTGTGTGCCCAAAATAGCGGTTCTGCCAACTCCACTTCGCGACGGATGCCTAGGGCACGTTCCCTATCGCACATCAATCCTACGAGTGATTAAGGTCGTGCACTGCTGCGCGATCAATCAAAACCCAATCAGACTAAAACTACGAAAATTCCGCTACTGTGCCTTCTTCCACTCTTCTAAAAACTTCACATCCTCTAGGCTCATGGAAGAGAGTGGCACGAAATGAGTGCGCCCATTCCGATAACATTCTAGGATTCCACCTTTGACATCAATCACATCTACCTCGACTTGCATGCTCGGATTGCTTCGTCGAGTGATGACGCGACTGGTTCGAGCGTTCGGCAATCTTCTCGAATCGGGTGCACGAAGCTCAATCTTTTTAAAGGTAAAGGGCGGCAATTCTACGTTGAACACCAGCCCAGAATACTTTGATCCACTCTGGGCTCCCGTTCGAAGTGTCTCCCACTCTGACCAACTTAAGCCATTCTCTCCTGAGTCCGCGGTACGAAATTCGATCTGGCTGCCGGGTGGCACCAATAGCGTCGTCTTAACCTCAACCGATTCCGTTTCGTCGGCTTGCGGATTCGCATTATAATTGTGTGCCATGATGTTGTATTGATGCTTGGATTCATCCAAAGCAAAAACAGCGTCGACCATGTTCCCCTCTCCGCTGGGATTACCTTTCTTGGAACTAGAATAGTAGATATTGCCTTCCATCGAATGATATACTTGTTCAGCAAATTTGTTTTCTCCAGTTCCCCAACGAAACACATCCACCATATCGTGCTCATACATCATTTTCCCCAACATCGCAGTGAAGGACTCTTGGTGCGCATGGGGTGCACTATCATAACTATTCCCTTTCTTACTCATTTTTGAGATCAAAGCGAACTCGTGAATCTCCAAAGTCGCCTCTGGCTTCCAATCTCGATGATCCTTAATCGGTGCAAAATCCACTTCGTAAACATGCTCCATATCCACCCGATCCGTCCGATCATAAAAAGGATAATAGGAAACACCGATAAAATCATAATCGACGCGGTTCTTTTTGCACCATTGCACGAAATCGGGACCGAAGGAATTCTTTGATGAGGCCCAGAGAAAGTGCGTGCCGACTTCGACATCGGGCAGAACGGATCGTATCGCGTTTTCGGTATTTTCGTAATGCTCGAAAAACTCGATTTTACTCCCGCGCCAATGCCCTCCAGTGCCTATTTCACGGCCGATACAAAAGCGCCATTCTTCAACCTGATCTTTGCCGTAGGTTTTGATCAGCTCCTTGAGCATCTCCTGTATATAACGTGACCATGCATCAGGATCATTCGGTGGCCATGCATTGCCGTAGGTCTCCACTTCGGGTTGCCCCTTTAGATTGATTCCCCGTTGGAAGGCCCACGGTGGGTTGTCGATCAAGAGTTGATGGAGCCTCCCTCGGGCAAGCACATTGTCTATGATTTTTTTGAGCGGCTCCCAATCATACACATACTTCCTGCCATCCCACTTGTATGTATCCTCTGCAAGGACCTTCTCACCATCCTTGGATTTTCCACCCAAAGGGCGAACGATGCAGAAGGCCGGCTCCTCATCTACTGGCATCCTCATTCCACGAATTGGAGAAATTCGATTGCTGATATCCCAGTGATAATCCATCGGTTCTCGACGATCTACCGATGATGAAAAATCACATTCGAGCGTAATCCGAGAAAAGCCCGTAAGTGAGATAAATAAACATGCCACGACTAATATCGCCTTCTTCATAATGATTCTGCTCTCAATACAATATTCATACGTTTTCTCTAAATGAAACCTAACTTTATATATGTTTACCGTGCTGATTCAATGCGACGAATCAAATCCTTTTGATCAGCCTCAGCGAGTTCTGAAAGTGCATAAGGCACCCACTTCCCGCCCACCTTTAGCATAAAGGCTCTAGTCTCTCGATTGTAGCGTGCCTCGGCTTCTACAGTCTTGCCCTGTTGATTCGTCCAAACACGACTAGGGATATGTATTACAAGTTCAGCGTCTGACTTTGGGGCATTTGTGTGACTATCATCGACTGCCACTGGATTCACTGCGGCACCCGTAACTAGAAGCATCGCATCATGCTTCACTTCGCTGGCACCGAGATACATTCCCCAACGAAAATTGGTTTTATGGGTGGGACGCGGCCATGAGCCCTCACCCATTTTCTTTCCGTTCAGATAAACTTCATATTCCAATCCATTGTCGCGAATGCGAATATGGAACGGTTTACCAACCATATCTCGGGCAATAATCAGATCCTCTCCTCTGCGGTGGTTGAGCATGACATCGCCTTTTGGAGTCATATTGATTTGCACAGACCAATCATTCTTTGGGTTTTTGGCTTGGAAGATCGCACAGCCATGTGGCTTGATAATCGTGTAAGTGCCTACCCATTCTTGCCAATCACCCCGCTCCCAACTGAACAAACTGAAGGCCTCAACCCGTGCCGCTAATTTCCGTGAATTCCGCACGTTTTCCTCGCCCTTAAAGAGTCGAAAAATTTGCGTGTTTCCGTCCTCTTGATACCACCTTGACCATTTCGGAAAATCCCTGCGACTGATCGTGCTATTCCCTAGGGTATGAATCTTAATTTCTTTTAGCAGTGGACGATGCGCATTCGGACCATCCTTTAGCAAATCATGATTGATCGTGATCTGAGCACCGGGGAAACCATTCCCAGAATTTTTTCCCTGCGGGAGCTTACCACTGGCCAGAACCTCCGCAAAGCTCGGGTCGGAACCCTCTTGTGTGTAGAAATCGTCGGCCCTCGCTTGAACTTGGATAGAGCAGAGCAAGAGCCCGGACAGGAGCAGTCCAGCTTGTTTAATGTAGGGAATCATTTAGGGCCTAGGGTTAAGGCATGGAAGCAATAAGCTTCCTAGGGAATAGGCACGTAGTGTGCAAGCAAGTGCTCGTCCAATCAATCGGAATTTTTAATTATCATTTCAGAAATCTCAGGGGCCTTTGCTGAAGACGTAATCAATATGCGGCATTTGGTCGCGGTAACTGGGTCAAATGTATAAATACGTGCATTCCCACAAGCCTCGCCTGAGGCAAGATCATGCCAAGCGCCGTCTTTCCAGACTTGGAATCGATGCGCTTTAATATGCTCTCCGACTTCTTCAATCTGCACCGAACTAAATGTCTGAGGCTTCACCCAAGCGGCTTCAAGCCATTGGTCTTCCGAGGAGCCTGCACGCCATAAAGTTTTAGGATTCCCATCATTTGCTTTAAACGCTTCAAACCCAGGTATTTTTTCCGTTTCAATATACATCGAAGAGGCACTCATCCGCGCGATCGTTGATAAATTATCGCTCGTGCTGAGCGGATTTGGAAAGCTCACTTCTGGCAGCGCATCGACTGAGAAGTCGTAAACGCCAGAGCCGACACCATAGATTACGTAATTACCGACAGCATCACTTTGCTCCATACCGAGATAGCGCACCCCCTCGGCCTGCTCAGCAATTTGCCCGCCTTCGCTTACCTGACCTTTGCTAATCGCTGGGATGTAAACTTTGGCCCAAGTGTTTACTGGCACCTCGATGTGAAAACTGGCGGAATCTCCGTCTCGTTTCCAATTCGAAACAACCTTTCCGTAGCTCGACTCAAACTCTGTGCTCGCATGGGTTAAGTCGCCAACTGGTGCGGGCTTAATCAAAAAATAACGCATTCCTGGACGTTCAACATCTGGGCGAATGCCACCAAAGCCCTTGATGAAATAAGCTCCTATACCGGTATAACAGGTATGAATCTGACTGTTACCAACAGCCGACCAGCGCTCTGGCCATACGGTCATTCCCTGCTCAATAAAATAACCATAACTGGGATGTCTCTTGTCTTGAAGCAGTTCATAAACCAAATCCATACGCTCCCCGTATTCCGCAAAATAACGTGTGTATAGCGCTTGGCCTGAACTGCCCGTGTCATAATACGGGAACGTATAGAGCACGTTTTCGACGAGCTGTGCGCTCACCTTACTGCGCTCTTCTTCCGGTGTCACGCCAGCCAACAGAGCAAAGGCCTGATCCACCTGTTTTCCATCTAAATACTTCCCTGTCACTGGGTCGTAAGACTGTTTATGTGTCGCCTGTTGCTGCACCTTGAGGCGATCTGCATACGACTCAGCATCTTTAGTTTCACCAAGCGCCTCAGCTGCTTTCTTGGCACAATCAAGCATGTAGGCATAGACACAATTATTGAAATGAGCCGCATTCGGTGAATTACTACTATCCCAGAAGTTTCCTCTGGGTGTGCACCAGTCTCCTAGCCCAGGCATCTCGCGCTTGCCCTGTTCACCGATGATTAATGCTCCGCCTGTAGAGTAGTTGGAGTTTTTCATTAACCAGTCCATCCACTTATTCATTGAGGCATAATTATCACGAAGGATTTTCGCATCCCCCGTCATTTTGTAGGTTTCCCATACTGTGATTGGGCTATTGGCTTTCCACATGAGGAATGGACGGTCCTCCTCATTGATCACTGCGCGGATTTGCCCATCTTTTAACTGCGCGTCGCGCTGATACTGCAAATATTGCTCCATATAAGCACCGCTCTCGAAATTGGGCAGCGCATCGCCATACATTGCCGCAACCGTCACTTCACCCCAGCCCCGACGTTCGCGGTGTGGGCAGTCGACTAAAATACCGTCGATGGTGTTCGCCAGATAAGTATCCAGATTGACCTTATAAATTTGATTCAGCAGCTCGTTGGACGACTCGAACGCACTGATCTGCTTTCGATCATTAGTGATCACATAGCCTTTAATGTCTTCCAGCTTAGGCTTGTAGCTCAATCCATAAACCGTAATCCAACGGCCCGCGCCATAGTTGAATCGATTGGTGAAACGCCCCTCACCGCTTTTTCCGTAGATATACTGGCTTTTCTGCTTCCAGTTCATGACCACTCCGGTCTGATCACTGATTTCGAAGAAAACTGAATTCCCTTCAACACCGTTATACAAATTCATCTCGAAAAATCCGGTGTAGTTTTCTCCCATATCGATACGATAGGTGCCGTCCTTGTTATCCTTTACTGCAATCGGTTTGACTTCCTTAAATCGGACTTGAGGCTCCACCATCTGCGCACTGAGTTCAGCGGTGATCGCCCGATACTCAGCTCTCAATGATCGATCTTTTTGGCTGTTCAGGGCAAAGTGAACATTGTTGCCCTCTGGAATTTTTGCATTTATTGCAGCCGCATTGTAGACACTTGCTGACGTCCAATCGCTGTCGTCATAACCCGCCGTATTCCAATCATCTTCTTTCAAGCGATCGTCAATCGTTTCACCGCCAAAGCGTAGAATATCCCAGTCTCCATAATATTCACTGTGACTTTTTTTGCATAGCCACGAAGTATCTGTGCCGAAAGAAAGTGACTGCCCGCCAACCTGCATTTCCACCTGCGCTTTGAATGCAAATGGAACCATCCGATACTCTCGAAGCCGTTCCCAACGTGCCCATCCCGCAGCGTGCCAGACAGCGATTACATTATCACCTTGGTCTAGGTATTCGGAGATATCATAGGTCAAATACGGAATGCGCTTTTTCATATACGACGATACTGGATTCAGCACGTTGTCCGTAACCTTTTTGCCATTCACGTAGAGTTCGTGATAACCGAAGGAGCCTAAATAGACATACGCTGACGAGGGCTTACGATTCAGCGTGACGTTTTTCCGATACCAATTGTGATCGGTCTTCCGTTGATCCTCTTTCAGAATCCATTCCCCGTCCCAATCATTTGGATCCAATAATCCAATGGTAAATTTAGCAGTAGGGCTCCAATCCGAGAGCTTTTCATCCACACCCCTAACGCGGACTTTCCAATAGCATTCCTGGCCTGATTTGAGCGCGACACCCTCATAGACATTATTGACCGACTCAGACTCATACTTGGCTTTCGAGTCCCAGAGGTCGCCGATATCTTGATTTAATTTAGCCTCACTACTGGCTACCAGAACCTGATAGCCAGTCTGCTGCTGACCACGTGACGACTCGTCACCGACAAGCTTCCAACTGAGACGCGGCTGCGCATTATCAATACCCAGCGGGTTTACACGATATTCGCAACGTAAGTCTGTCGGCGAAAGCACGCCGAAACAGCTTAACGAGACGAACGACAATGTAAGCAACAAGGTGCGAACGATAACACGGTAACATGATTTGATTTGGCTTTTCATTTGTAGCTTAAATTTTAATTCTAGAATTCTAACAATTTACGGGACCGCTTGGCCTTGCTTTCAACTCGTCATTTCTAGTCAACTCGCTTCAACTCAATAAGCTTTACAGTATGTGCAGGGAGTTCGAAGTTGAGCGTGAGCGTGCCATCAGTTGCACGTAATGGCTGCATGGTGGTCGTTTTAGGCAAACGAGCGAGGGTATAGTATTTGCCAAGGTTCTCTTTAAATACCTTTTTCCATCCAGCACCATAACGTTGATTAAAATGAATGCCCAAGTATGGCGCATCTGGTAGCACCTCCACACCAGCTTTCGCGCAATCCTGATAGAATTCATGAATCCAAGCACCATGTCGTTCGTTCACGGTCCACTCACTCCATACCCATTCTGTAGATGCTGAGATGGCTTCACCTTGTAAATTCACAGTCATCGCTTGCTGAACATTCGACTCACGCTGCGCTTGGTGATGGTATAGAAGTAAATAGATCGACGCATCCTTTTGCACTGCGATCGCACCGCTATTTCCAGAACCCTCTCCCTTTGTTTGAAGCACTAATCTTTGCCCACCTGCCATCGTGTCGAGCATTTCGATCACAAGCTGACGTGGCGTAGGAAGATCTGAGGCAGTGTATCCCCAATCATAGATTTCTCTGATATTTTCACGATATGCAATATCCGCAATCGCCGCATACCAGCTAGCACCCCACTCCGAGCCATCGTTTCCGGAAATGCGTCGCTTATTTTCATCTGCGAGAATTCCTGACTCATGGACTTCAAGTGGAAGGCCACCTAACTCAGGAAACATATTTAAACGTTCACGAAGTCGACGAATGCTCTCCTCGAACTGTATTGGCTCATTGACATGGCTATAGTGTGAGAATGCAAAAAATGTAGCACGCGGCTTTTCTTTGGCCAAATGGTCAATCATGGTCACGCCCCAGCCTTTACCATCTCCCGTCAACTGCATCGTCGTTCTTTTAGAACCTGGAGGTGGTTTAGCAGGGTTGAGTATATTACCCGGACCAATATCTGCATTTGGAATAATTCGTGTCAGTGCGTCGACAGTCACCGCATAATGTTCGTAATACTGTTCACGAGTTCCTACCCAGTGCCCAGGTAGTAGATCCGGCTCTGTGCCCACCCGAAAGCGCCATGATTGAACTTCATCCATACCAAATTCTGCAACCAGAGCATTCACAAAGGCAGTCACGTAGGCACTCCAGACTTGAAAGTCATCAGGTGGATTTGAGTTTCCATATTTCTCCATCTTCCTGCCCTCACTCATCGCGTGGGGGACATTATCAAGCACGATACCAGGCTTAAAGCCTACATCTAATAGCGCACGCAGCCTTGGCATGAGTTCAGTGAAGTCAGTCCGAATCGTGCCATCTGGATTCATACCCAAATACCATTGATTCTTCATATCCTTGCGCCCGCCCAAGACCCTTACGCAGTTGATCGTTTCAGTATACGGGTGCGTTTCCTTAAACTTATTAAGAAACGCTGGATTCGTGAAACGATCTTGATGTGTGAGTACTCGAACTGTCCAAAACCGATGATTCAAACCGACTGACTGGTCGGCATCTACAGTGACGTTCAATTGCTGTTGCTTATGGACGTCTACAGGCTCACTGGTTCCTTCAGGGGCGCAACCAGCGACGCAAGCCGCTAATATAATAAATAGAGTGTGTTTCATAGTTAGTTCTTCAATGGGACTTTAGATCGCCCTTAAATGTTTCGTCGTTTTTGCTTCGGCAGCGCGTCTTGCACTTGTTTGGTAGTGAGTAGTGTCACTGGTTCGCCAATCAAGAGTGGTCGTCCGAAGACAGTTTCATTGTCCCCCTGAGAAGCCATCCACTCGCGGAGTTCCGCACGCATATTTGCAAGGCGCTCTGCATGTTCGGGATCAGTTGCGAGGTTGTGTAGTTCGTGAGGATCCGCATTGAGGTCGTAGAGTTCTTCAGCAGGTCGAATGGTATGGCGTTGCACAATAGCCGCGGCGGTAGGATCCGTTTTCGCCGCTTCGAGCCATGTCTTCCAATACACCTGACCAGCGTCTTCCTTTACATAGCGTGTGATAAACGTATGATGCTGAAACTCCGGATGGAGATTGAGGATGTATTTCCAATCGCGCGTGCGCAGGCTGCGGCTGGGATAAACATTGCAATCACTGTCACCGCTCTGAGTCGCAAAGGAACACTCGCGATGCGTGGTTTTCTCGCCAGTCAAGACGCCCGCAAACGATTGACCATCCAACCCCTCTGGCACCTCCCCTCCCGACAACTCAATCAAGGTTGGCAATAGGTCCGGTAGACAAATCGTCGCCTCGCTGGTCGTCCCTGGCTGTAGGTGCCCAGGCCAGACGCCGATAAAGGGCACGCGTATGCCGGCATCATAAAGATCCCATTTAGCAAACGGGAACTGCGCGCCGTGGTCTGAGGTGTAGATAAACAACTGTTCGCCTGGCACATGCTTATTCACCAGCTCCCGAAAGTCGCCAAGCAAGGTATCGGTAGCGGTCACTGAACTGCAGTATTTGGCATGCTCTTCGCGCATCACTGGAGTATCCACCAGCGTTGGTGGCATCGTCAGTTTGTCAGAGTCGTATTCTGTGTTTTCGACCCACGGCGTATGCGGAAAATGCGCACCAAAAAAGAGGCATAAGGGCTTGGAGGCGTCGCGATTGGCGAGGTATTTCGAGGCATCCTCTAGGTCTTTCTTACCGCTGCGTGGACCGACAAAAAAGTCGAATTCATACATTGGCTCCCAACCACCGTGGGTGACCTTACCGATGGCGGCGGTTTCGTAACCAAGCGATTTCAGGACTCCTGGCAGACCTTGTAGCCCGGGCTTGGGCCGCATGTGATTTGGCTCCGCTCCATTCTTCGCAGGCCAAAGTCCAGTAAACATCGCACTGCGGCTCGGGCCACAACAAGGTGAGACACAGAATGCCTGATTAAAGGTCGTGCCTTCGTCCGCAAGTTGCTGCAGGTTCGGTGTATGGATTTCTTGGTTTCCGTAAGGCTCTGCAAAGAGCACACCGTGATCGTCTGAAATATAAACAATGATATTCGGCAGCTGTGCGTTCTGCTTGCTATCTGTAGCAACCGCCAAGCGCGACCACGCGCCTAAGCCAAGACCGAGGGCTCCGGTAGCTTTGATAAAATCACGTCGAGGTATAGGATTCGTATTCATTTTTAGGGGCGCTGGATAAATGGTTTCAAGTTGCTCGATTGTAGTGAAAAAAGTTTAATTGGATACTCCAAAAAAGACGGTTCCAGAGATGGGGCCAACGAGTGCGTTCGACTCACTGCTCGGACCGGCCTCGCGGGAATCGCGCCATTTAGCGCCGACAGGCGAGATCGCATTAAATACAAAAAGTCCGCCTTCAGATGGATAAGACCATAAGGCGCGGCGTGGATTGAAGCCGTTCTTGGGCTGTAAAACGCCTAAGTATGTCCCCTCATTTGCAAGCCCCGTAACGAGCTTGCCTGCTTTGGTCTGGAAGCTCGCCCATGCCACGTCTTTGAAATTCCCCTTGAACGCGGGCAAGTCCCACTTTTCTCCAGGGATACCATCGTTGTAGTCGTTTTGCCAAAAACCAAACTCAGGGCCGTGTAGTCGATTTTTCCATACACGAACAGGACCCGCACCAAGCCAGCTCTTAGATAACACCGATGATTCCTCGAGGTCGAAACCGATGCCAGCGAAACCGTAGAGCCCCTTGGGTAGTTCGTAGGCATACTCGAGCTTGAGGGTTGCGTTTCCGAGAATCGTCCAACGGAAGTAGCCTTTGCCATTCGGATCTCTGACTTCGATGACTGGATGCTCCCCTTTAGTGGATACGCTGGGCAGCCAGTCGCTCATGTTCAGCGCTTGCAGCACCCATGGTGCATCGAACTTGTCGATGGCAGGAGTCAACACCTTTTCGCCCAAAACTTTAAGCGCGTTAACGTCGATACTTTCCTCATTGTTATCAACTTCAGGGCCAGTGGATACGCTCCAGAGGAATTGCGGACCATCTTTAAAGCTCAAGGTCTTTCCATCAACAGCCGCTGATGTGAGCATGCCATTTTGAGGATTGAAGCTGAAGGTTGAGTTGCCGGAGGTGAACTGGAACCCACTGCCAGTTACCTTAGAATCGCTATTCGCTAGGAAGGCACGAGAGATGAATTCCTCGCGTGTTTTCAGAGGCCAGGTTTTGGAGATGACCTCGGATCCGTTGTGCCCAATCGCACGAACGCGTAGAGCATGCGCTTTGCTTTGCTCAGGAGGTAGAATTAGCTCGAGTGCACCCGTCTCTCCTGGTTGAATGCTCGGCCCTTTGAGCGATCCACTGGCGAGTATCCTTGCCCCCTTGTTTGCTTTCAGTGGCTGAGGATATGACACCAGTTCCCATTCGAATTTAATACTGTCGAGTGCAGTGAATACATATTCGTTCGTCAGGAGAACCTTACCGTCAAAATCGCGAGGAAGTTGTTCTTGTTGGAATTGTATCGGCGAGAAAATCTCACGGTAGGTGTATGCTGAGCCTTCGAGTTCGCGATAAGGACCGACGATTCCGTCAGGCGCGCGGTTTCCTTGTTTATCTAGTCTGTTCTGCGGCTCTTGCCAACCTGCAACATCAGTGCGAACGACGGCTTCGTCGATGAGTGCCCAAAGCGTGAGGCCTCCACCCGCATCGCTTTCACGAATCGCACGGTAGTAATCATACAAGGCTGCGCCACCGCCACCATCGTATAGAGCGTGCAGGGTCTCGTTCGGGAAGAAGGTATTCTTTATCCCTGGGGCAAGGCGCTCCGTCATCATCTCATGGTCTGGATAGTAGCGAGCGTCGATCGCCCCGTCGCCGAAACGTTCGATACCAGGAACGGTTGGATACTGCTTACCTTCATTGCGGATGACCATCCGGTTTTGCGGATCCCATTTAGCATACTCATCAATAAGGTCTGGATTGCTGCCCACGTGATTACCGTTGTTCCACTGCACGATGCTGGGATGGTTCGCGTCTTTAGCAACCAGCGCTTTAATCAATCGACGACCAGGCTCGGTTGGCATTGGCGAGACCCAACCGTTGAGCTCGGTGCTGACGAGGAGCCCGAGTTCATCGCAGAGGTCCAAGAAGCGTTCGCTCGGATCACAATGAGCACTTCGAGCGAAATTCATGTTTAGGAAGTTCTTCATGAGTTCGACATCTTTGCGCTCTATTTCATCAGTCAGCGTCCGACCAGTATCAGGCCAGAAATTTTGACGAGCGGCTCCTTTAATGAAGAAACGTTTACCATTAAGGAAAAAGCCCCTACCGGGAATGTTTTCAAATCGGCGAAAGCCAAAACGGTCGGTTTCGCGGTGGACGACCTTGTCGCCATCGAGAATTTCGACTTCGATCTGATAGAGGTTCGGAAACTCATCGGACCAGAGCGCGACGTTTTCAAATGTGCTGTTGAGGGTCACCTTCCTCTGCCCTTGCTCGATCTGTTTTGTAAATGATTCACCGATACGCTTTCCATCAATATTCTTCACTGTAGCGCGCACAGCGTCGATTGCGTTCCCGTGCTTGGGATAGACATCAAGAGAGAGACTGCCATCCATATCTCCGTCAACTGCGAACCAATCTATGTATTCTTGCGGAACGACCTTGAGATAAACGGGGCGATAGATGCCGGAGAAATTCCAGAAATCGCCACGATGGGTTTTATCGAGCTCGGGATCATCCGCCATTTTTTGCACGGTGACTTCGAGCAAGTTACCAGCAGGCTTTACCCACTTGGTAATATCGTAGGAAAAGCGGTAGAAGCCACCTTGGTGAGCCGTGCCGACGCACTGTCCGTTAATCGACACCTGCGCTTGAGTGAGCACACCATCGAAAAAGAGCAGGATACGTTGCCCTTCACTGCCTTCAGGCAGATCAAAAGACCGCTTGTAGAAACCACGGTGCTGAGTGACCTCAATGTATTCATATTTACCGAAGCCCTGCAACTCCCACGAGGACGGAACGGGTATGGTCGTCCATTCACCTGAACCGCGTCCCTGCTCTAGCTTGAAATCCCAAGGGATCGCATCGTCAGCACCAGTCCCAGAGAGATAGTGGCGAACAGTTTCCGAGGATGACCCAAAGGACATCACTGAGAATACGCTGCTTGCGCATGCCAATAAGGCTACAATGGAGGTAATTGATTTAATCATTTCCTGAGGGGGTAATTTCATAGGGAAAATCATTGAAACAACTGCTAGCAAACTTGTATCGCTTCGATATCGAGGAGTTGAGCGAGTTTTTTGAGTTTACTGGCGATATGTCCGACGCCGACCGCACAGTGATGAGCGGGGCCATGGCTGTTCCAGTCGTTTACAAAAGTGCGTGCGCCAATCGAGAAACGATAGCGACTATTGGTATTGCCAATTTCTAAAATGGGACCTGCTTCGGAAGTTCCTTCCGCGATGAGCAAACGAAGTTGACCATCTCCCGATTGCACTACGGATAGCAGTGTCACAGGGCCATGTTTGACAGACATTTCGACTGATAACCCGTCCCCTACTTTGCCGTGATAGACTTCGAGTGGCTTCACCTTCGTTTTGCCTTCTGCGATGGCTAGGTGCCCCGGACCGTCGTGCCCGAGCAGAATGATGTCGTCATCGAAATCGATGCCGTAGTATTCAGTGAACGAGCCCCCAACGCCGAAGAGGTCCATGATCTTCATTGCCTGAGCGTTTTTAATTTCAAACTCCCCTGCCACGGGAACGCCCCTGGCGGTCAATAAGGAAGTGCCCAAAATAACTGAACTCATGGTATCCAAATTTTCGGTATTTCCGGTTCCCATATAATAATAGGCCAATGAACCGAGGTCATGATCGGCCACCATTTGATCGAGAGCCAGCGAGGTGCGAGCGGCTCGTTCCAACTCCGCTTGCGAACAGTCAGGCATCACTTCGAACTCGTCTTGAAAGCGTTGCACACGTTCTGCGATCGCAGTGTCGCTCACCTCGCGCCGAAGCGCGGACAGCTCATCCACTTCGACGATTTCCATATGCCCACCAAAGACCCCGCACTGTTGGGTGATGTCGGTATAGATATCCAGCATCCCGTTGTAGTAATGCCCCATCAAGCCCAGTCGATTGTGATACATCCCATGCGCCACGCGAGCCGCCTCGACCCAGTCGGCAATTTCGTCCCAGCACTCTGGATCATCTTCTAGAGTGCCGGTAACTTGGTGAAAATCAATCCCCGTGCGATTGAACACGTTGGAGATTTCGGGAACGGGACAAGCGGAACAATACTCAAGCCATTTACCCGTCATTAATGTGCGGTTTCCGAGTTGATTAAAGTGTTCATAATCAATCTTAGCACTCGGAGCGAGGTTGAGCAGAATCACAGGCACCTTCGCACGTTGCACAACAGGGAGAACCGTCGACGAGAGCGCGTATGTCGTGACATACAAAAAAATGATATCGACGTCTGCTTTACGGAAATCATGCCCCGCATCCAGTGCTTTTTCTGGTGTATCAATCAAGCCGAGATTCACGACTTCCGAACCATAAGTAGAGAGTCGCTCAGCGACCGTCTCCATATTTCTGTCCAAGCTCTTCTTGAGCTCAGGGAATTGTGGCCAATACGCGTCGAGACCGATGCCAAAGAGCCCGACTTTAAAGGAATGCTTAGATGCGCTTTTCATATTTTAATCTGCAAGGCTTACGCAGCCAGATAGTTACCGTAACCAATGATAATCGTCGACAGGATGAGGACGCCAACGCCGGCGAGGACGAAACGTTTCGGTTTTGCGCCCACACCATTCCACTCCTTCAGCATCAATGACCAGAGCGTGCTAAAAATCACGATGAAAGCCATGTGCAGCGTCCAACTCGAAAATTCATATTGCTCACCGAGCTTGGTGGTGCCCATGCCGTAGAAGAAAAATTGACCATACCAAATCAAACCGCTTAAGGAAGAGAGCACATAGTTCCTCGCTTGGTGGCCGCTCTTCTTTGATAAATCACCCGCGGTTTTGTTCTTAAACATCAGCCAAAGGCACCAAACTGCATTCGTCGTAAAGCCGCCAGCAAGGACGACGCAAAGCACAGCGTTGTTACGGAAAAGTGACACACGATCCAGATCGGCGTCAGTCGGAACCAGCTCAAGCACGATGTCGGCGATCGGTTGCCCCGCTGAAATTGCAAAGGCCATACAGGCGCTCAACAAACCAGAGACCAAGGCAACCAGGTAACCCTTTTTCGAATCGAATTCGCTGACACTTTGCTCGGCTTCAGTTGCCACCGTTTCCTTCTCACGAAGCTTCCCCGCATAGCCGCTAAGTCCGATACCAACAACACATACGATCAGACCAACACCGATAATCAACCCAGACAGGCTCGAAAAGGCGTCCACTAAAGTCCCATGAAATATGGGCGGCACCAAGGTCCCGAACACCGCGCAAAGACCGAGCGTCACCGCATAGCCCAAGCCCATGCCGAGATAACGCATCGCGAGCCCGAAAGTGAGCCCTCCGATCCCCCAAAGCGCCCCAAGGAAATAGGTGCGCCATAAGACATTAGATTCGGCTTGAGCAATCGCGTCTACAAAATTTGGCACCGTCAGCCAAGCCACGACCAGCGGCCCGACGATCCATGCGGCAATGCCCATGACGAACCAGCTGCTTTCCCATGACCAATTGCGGACTTTTTTAAGGGGGACGTAAAAACTACCTGCGGATAGACCGCCGACAGCATGAAGAAATAAACCTAGTAGAGCATTCATAAAATAGGGGTAAGATAAAAACCCTAGTATACATCAACTACAGCGGAACTAAAATAGAGATTCCGAACAGAAAGATACAGATTATGTTCAGTCAAGAAGACTTATATACTCGTAGTAGATTCGCGAAGTAAATGCGCTCTATGCATGCGTCTTTGCGAAAGAACACTCACCGCTAATCGAGCTTAAACACTAGAACGAATGCCTTGCAGTCGAGTTTTCTGCTTCTGAATATATGCCCGTGGAGAGAGCCCTTCCCTTTGGGAAAATAGATTCGAAAAATGATACGGCGACGAATACCCCAAATAATCGCTCACTTCAGACACTCGTTTACCCGCAGCGAGAAGCTTCTTCGCGCGATTGAGTCGAATTTTTGTTTGATACTGAAAAGGAGGAAGCCCCGTGCTTTCTAAAAACTGCCTGCGAAAAGTCGATGTGCTCATCCCTAGCCTGGAGGCGAGCTCATCCCAGTCCAATTTTTCATTAAAACGCGCGAGAATAATCATACGTGCTTCAGCAATCTTCTTCTGACCGAGATTCCACTCCGCCTGCCTCTGGATTTGAATATCGTGCAGGCAACCAATCATACGGAGCGTGGACATGATTGTATCGATACTACGCTTCGGTTCTTGCGGCTCGGCGGTCTCTAAAAGCTTATCCGTTAATTCAATCAGCTCATGCGGCGATTCTTTAAGGCGAATCACAGGATTTTCCTTCTGCATGATCCCCTTGATGACACTTTCAGCATAGTCCCCTGAAAAGCCGATCCAATGCTCAGTCCAGCCCGTCTTTAAACTGGAACGATAGCGATGCCACTCATCAGGAAATAAAACAAAGATACAAGGTGCTGTGAGCACGACATGACCTGCGCTTTTGCTTTCAAATTCACCCTGACCTTCAGAAATAACTATAATTTGATACTCATCTAGGATTCGACCGCTCTCCCAAGAATAAACGTAACCTTCGGGATGCCCTGCTGGTGGATACTGCTTACTGGTTTCAATAATTCCGCTCCCAAAGCCACACAGTTTGACCCCCCATAGCCTTTCCTCTGGCGCTTCTGGCAAGTAATGGAATTGGTAGTTTTGTTGCATCGTGCGTATCGCCGCAGGGTTCACTCAAAGGTAAGTTTTCGCATAAAATAAGTATATTTCGACACAGCAACACATGAATAGATTTTGTATGTATGTGCTATGCATAAAACGATTTACATATTGCATTTAACTGCAAAAGAAACCGACTTAGGAATCGTCAATCCAGTCACATCGTTGAATGCACATTGTATGTTAGCCTGAACGGCATTCACTTGCAATTCGCAGCAAGCTTATCAATGTAAATATATGGCATACCCTAATATGAAAACACTGCTATGCACATTTGCCTGTGCCCTAACCCTAGGCATCGCCCCTGTATCAGCGACGACGGGCGAACGCCCCAATATCTTGTTTATCTCTGTCGATGATTTAAACGACATGCCAACCTTCATGGGCAGCTATCCTGATGCGATTACGCCAAACATGGATCGCCTCGCCGCCAAAGGAGTCCTGTTCAAACGGGCGCACGCGCAGGTGCCTCTTTGCGGTCCTTCACGTGCCAGCTTGATGACGAGCACGCTGGCAACGACGCACGGCTTCCACGGTCACATGTCCGACCAGAAGGTGCAGCAACGCGGCAAAGAAATGGGCACCAGCACGCTCCCCGAATTCTTCAAAGATAATGGCTATCATGTGATGGCTGTTGGGAAGTTATTTCACAAACACGTGCCAAACGGTTCTGTCGACGAATCAGGGGGGCGCGGAAGCTGGAATACTCATCCAAATGGTAAACAGAACTATAATGGCGGCAGGACCTATACTGATTGGGCTCGCTGGCCTGGAGCAGAGGATGAGATGTCTGACCATCAAGCAGCTGATTGGGCTATCGAAAGACTGAAGAAAGATTACGACGAACCATTTCTCATGATGGTAGGATTTCTTCGTCCTCATGTCCCTTGGATCGTCCCCGATCGCTGGTTCGACTACTATCCCAATCCGAAAGAGCTGCAGATGCCACCCTACAAGGCGAATGATCTCGATGACGTGCCTGTGATTTCAAAGTTCTTGAACATTTCGACAGAGATGCCTCACACCGATATATTAATCAAAAAGGATCAATGGCATGAAGTGATCCAAGCATATCTCGCCTCATGCACTTTTGTTGATCACTACGTCGGAAAGGTCGTTGAGACCGTCGAAGCCAGCCCAGCAGCAGACAACACCATCATCGTGCTTTGGTCCGACCATGGCTACCACTTGGGCGAGAAAAACACCTTCCAAAAAGAAAGCCTGTGGGAACGTAGCTCGCACGTGCCACTGATTTTTGCAGGCCCCAACATCGAGCCGCAACAGGTCTGCGGTCGTGTCGTCAGCTTGATCGACATCCTCCCGACGCTAGCTGACCTATGTGGCCTACCTGAGCAACCCGCCTGGGAGGGACGCAGCATTCGCCCATTGATTGAAGAGCCATCAACAGAATGGAACCACCCTGCCCTCACCACGTGGCAAGGCAACAACGTCGCCGTGCAAACCGAGCGCTACCGCTACATTCACTATGTCGATGGAACCGAAGAGCTTTACGACCATGAGAAAGATCTCAATGAGTGGACGAATCTCGCCAGCAACCCTGAATACGCCTCGCTCAAAACGAAGCTTCAGACTTACCTACCCGAAAAGTATGTCGAACTCTCGCTAGGCAAGCAGCAAAAACTGATGGCCAAAGAGGCGAAGCAATAGCTTCCAACGTCCGCTATACTATTTCTTCTTTTTACGCACCGGCGTCGACTCGACTCGCTGCTTCGAATTCAACTGCTTGGAGAGATCCTCCATCAATTCTTGATACTCCGGATTGCTCGCCAAATTTTTGGTAGCCACGGCAGAGTCCTGATGATCGTAAAGCTCACGAATCTTTATTTCCTTCGTGCTGGTATTGATCCATTCGGTATATCGCCAGCGATCGGTTCGCATGCTGTAGCCAATAACTGAGCCGCGTGGATACATCGTTATCGCATACGGTCGAAAGGACTGTGTCGGATCTGTCAAAACAGGATCGAGACTCTTCCCATCAAGAGATTCTGGGATCTCACCACCTGTCAAGGTAGCCAAGGTTGGAAAAATATCTACGATATCCACAAGTGCACTAGAACGCTTTCCTTTCGCAAACCCAGGCGCAGAAACAATAAAGGGCACCTGCGCATCAAGCTCGAAGTTAGTGTGCTTACACCAAGCACCATATTCGCCTAACTTGTATCCATGATCGCCCCAGAAAACCACGATTGTATCCTCGCGCAAACCAAGACGGTCCAATTCCGCGAGCACTTTACCGACCTGCGCATCAGCAAAGCTGACACTCGCCGCGTAGCCGTGCTTCAGTTCCTTTGTTTGTGCATCACTGAGAAATCCCTCGTCTGGCATGCCACGATAAGAACGCAATTCACCCCACACCGTAAACGCGACCGACGGCGCGCCTTCGGGCCGTTCACGATCCGGCACCGAAAATTGCTCACGATCGTAAAGATCCCAATAGCGCTTGGGTGCTGCAAAAGGAAGGTGTGGCTTGGTAAAACCCACACAGATAAAAAAGGGCTTATCTTTGTGCTTACGCAGCGATGCGATTGCTTGGTTGGCGATTTTCCCATCCGGGAACGCATCATCAGGAACGTCCGCGATCTCAATGGCAGGTCCTTTGCCGAGGGTGCGAATCTCGTCGATGCTCAGCCCTTGTCGCTCGCCTTCGGCTACGCGCTGCTTGATACCGTCAAGAATCTCCTTGCTGGCATACTTATCCGCAGGTTTCGGAATGAGTTCCGTCCAGCTCTTTGTGTCATCACGTGTGTGATGATAGACTTTCCCATACGATCCTGTTACGTAACCGCGCTCCTTAAAATAGCGCGGCATGGACATCGCATTTGGAATCGCTTTGGTCAATGGTGTCCATAAATCCATAATGCCCGTCGTGTCGGGATATAGACCAGACATCATGCTGACGCGCGACGGCCCACACAGTGCCTGCTGACAATAGGCTCGCTCAAAAAGAACCCCAACCGAAGCCAGCTTATCAATATTCGGGCTCTTGATATAATCGACATCATAACAACCAAGCTCCGCGCGTAAATCATCGATATAAAACAGCAGGACGTTCTTTTTCTTCGCGGCAGCGGAAGCAGACGAAGCAGCAACTAGAATACCCACTAAGGCACAAATCATTACGAATGAGGATTTTCGATGTATCATAATATGTTTTAACTGAATGAAGGTGGATGCTCTAGCGAGGCATAAGTATAAAACACAATTACCTGGATGTGGTCGACCCATCGAAAGCACTGTAGTTTACACCGTTAAATGACAGCACCTTCGCTAAGATAGTTCCCGGCGTTCTGCATTTCAAATGTGCTTAGAAATCGTGTTCGTGTATGTTCAAACACTATAGATAACTAGATGTTGCACGAACTGATTCGCAGTTCGTGCAACATCTAGTGTTTATTTCTGAGTCAGCGGAGGCGTTTCCTTGACCCATGTATCAATCATCCGAGAGAGCTCTTTTACTTTCTGAGGGTTCTCGGATGCTAAATTATTACGGTCATCTGGATCCTTCTTAAGATCGTAGAGTTCCTTACGTGATGGACGCATAATCAGCTTGTCCCAGCCATCGATCACAACCCAGGCCTTTAAACCGTCTTTCAAGTTATTCAGTTTATCCAGATCACTGTCGTGGGCATACACATCGACAAAGATGCGATCTCTTTCGTTCAGCGCTTCAGGATTCCGAAGGTCCAAGCCCTTCATCGCTGCGGGTGGTTCTATTCCGCAGGCTCGAAGAATCGTTGGAGCAATATCAAGATTACTCGCTAGCGTCGTGTTGTCGCGTAGTGGATCGATTGATCCTGAGTGCGTCACAAAAATCGGAGTTCGAATACCTGCTTCCGTAGGCTCACGTTTTGAACGGACCGAGCGCTCTTTTTTCTTCGGGTTCTGCACCCAACCGTTGTCACAGGTAAACACAAAGATCGTATTTTCGTAGAGACCTTTCTCTTTCAAATGTTGAACAATCTGCCCACAGCCCTCATCGAACCACTCAACGTTCGCCCAATAGCGAGCAGTCGGCTCATCCGGTGCGATGTCTTTATATTTGTTATACAAACGATCTGGCGCGTTATGTGGAAAGTGTGGCAGATAGACTCCATACCACATAAAGAACGGCTTACCTTGCGACTGTGCTTTGTCTACGATTTTATGAAATGGTCGCATCGTGGTGCGGCCAATGGCTAAGCCGTTATCGCCATGCCGACCACCTTTGAACACGTCGCCATGAGTCATCGCATCGGTAAACCCATGATCCAAAGGGTTCTCCTCCCACCATTTACCTGTTTGAAGGGTTAGATAACCATTGTCACGGAGCGCTTCTATAAATGTGACACACTCCGAGAAAGGAGCCGTCATCCGAGTACGCATACGGGCAAATTCTTCTTTATTCTTAAACTTATGCGTGCCCTTTGGCATCACTGGATCATTGCCTCGGATACCAGTTTCATGTGGATACAAACCAGTCGCGAGGCTTGCCAATGACGGACGGCAAAGCGGCGCCGTGACATAGCCGCGCTCATACAGCAAGCCTTCCCCAGCAAGCTTATCTAAGTGAGGCGTCTTGATATGCTCATGCCCCATAAATCCGTAGTCGTCCCACCCTTGGTCGTCGCTGATAATGAAGACGACATTGGGCCGATCCACGGCAGACATTATATTGGCAATAAATAGCCCAGCCAACAACAGGACATTTAAACGAAATTTCTTTCTCATATGTTTATTCATAGTTATTTTTCATTAAATTATTCTGACACTGTCTTCTGAACAGCAAAGCGCAGCTCCACTGGCCCCAAGAGACCGGAATCCACTAAAGGCGAATCCTTGGTATAAAACCGGCAGGTAGTGAAGGTTTTGCGAGGAGTCACAGGTCGCGGCGTTTCATCCTTTAACCAGCGAGGAATTGCGTCGATGAGCAGCTCGCCTGGTTTCTTGCCCGACGAATACTGATCCAAAGCCGGATACTGCTCATCTCCGATCATACGGTTGACCCACAGATTGGTGACTCGGATCTCGAGCTGGTTATCGTGCGCTTTGAGCAAGCCCGAAACATCGAGTTGGTATGGAGGCTTCCATAGGATACCGAGATCCTTACCGTTCAAAACGACTTCTGCGAACAACTGCACGTCTCCAAGATCCAAGTTGACCGCATGCTGGTCTCCAAGTCGATCGGTAGGCACATCAAACTGCTTCCGATACGTGGCAGTTCCAGAGAAATACTTCAACTCTGGGTCGCTATGTTCGGGCCATGAAATGAGTTGATCCAAATGGACCTTACGAGGGCCCCATCCTTCAGGACATTGCAGATCCCAATCCGTCGAAAGATCGACCGGTTGGGGTATGGTCGCCACTTGAACTGAGTGACGTTTTCCGTCGGAATAGATCAGTTCATACTCACCTGGCACCCATGCCTTGAGCACTGCACCATCGTGAGTGATCGATAGGTTCGCGGGTTCGGGATCTGCCGGAACAGGGTCGGATGGTCGGTTGAGTTGCAAGGTGTCATTTTGTTTCACCGTGACGGTGAAATCTTCATCACCGATCGAGTAATCGACGCGCAGTTGCTTCACCTTTCCACGTGCAGGGTCGGTCTTAACCAAGTCCCATTTCACGACCGCTTCGATCGAATTATTTTGAATCCTTGATTGAATTTTATCCGTTACGTCGACCTGCCGGCCGGTATCCCCTTCTAAGTCTCCATAGATTGCTTTACGAATCTTGAGCGGCAATAGCTTCGGAGCTTTTGAATCAAACGGCGTGGTTCCATTGTGCAGTAATTTTACAATACTCGGTGCTTCCGTAGCCTCTTGGAAAACTACAAAAACCGATTCGGCGGGCTCCATAAAGAGCTTCACCAGAGTGCGTCCATCGTCCGTCGACTTGTAAACGGGTGCTTGTTCAATCATTCCAGTTTGTGGGTTCCACAATTGCGGAACCCGTCCTTGAATCCGCAAGACAGCTTCGACTTGTCGGCTGACCTCCTGCTGGTTGGAGATCAGATAAACATCCGCGGATCCGATCTTGCGATGAATCCATTCATACCCGATTCCAGCGTATAGAGTCGGTGCAATACTTTGCACCGAGCTGAACTCAACATCCGGCAAAATGCCCATTGATGAGAGGATTGGTCCCAACGCATCGTTCCAATAGATGGTTCCTTTACCAAACGAATTTTCCTTAATAGTGTCCCCGTCGTATTTGCCCCAGATCTTATCGGCCACCGATTGAACGATACGATCCGCATTCGGAGTGCCCTGCAGTCCCGGCGTGCGATCAGGCTTGGCCCAAACCACATGGGCACCATCTTTAATTAGGTCATGTATTTTCTTCAGCACCTCGGTTCGAACGGGTCCTTCTGGCATGACCAGCAATCGATACTCCATCAAACCGGGTAGCACCAAACGACCGTCTTGAACAGTCAGCTTCATCAGATTGTTCCGTGAAATGGTATCGTAATCATAACCAGCCGGAACTGCGGGTTGCATATCTTCACGCAGTTCCGCCACCTGTGGAGCGTTTTCGCCGGGGTAGTAAAGCAGGTCCGCTTGAAACGTCCCCTCCTGCAGCAGGTATTGGCTACGCGCCAAATACTCATTCCATGCCCTGCCCTGCTCATACCATGTATTGTTACGGTTGTTCTGAAATCCCCATGGCCCCATGGTCATACCAGGCAGCACGTCATCCGCCCACGGTTGATGAACAAAGGTGTGAAAAATAAAGCGATTGATCCCCTGACAGAAGAAATAATCGCCCTGCGCTTTCAGAGAATACGGATGGTTATTAAAGGCAGCACCTTCCCGCCCTGCGGTAAACGCTTCAGCCCCGACAAAACGACGTCCATTTGTATGTGCGGCAGAAGCAACCATCTTGGAAGAGCTATTGTGCAAGCCTGTTGGTTTCCGAGCCCACCATTCACCCATCGGAACATCCACGACATCTGCTACCGCAAAGTTGTCTAGGTTGCCAGGTTTACCATAGGGTTCACACGCCAGCACCAGCCCGTTCTCGTGACACATTTCAGCAAAGTATCCGTAATAATTCTCGGTCCACATGTCCGCGATGGCACGACGATAGTCCCATAAAAACCGTTCAGTGTGCTCAAGATTGTTAACCACCCGCCCCGTGACAGCTGGCAGATATTTGATCAGATCGTAACCCATGCGTTTTTGAAATTCATCTTCAAATCCTTTGGTCCAGTTTTGCTGGCCCGTTTCATAGCTATCTACGAGCACGCTAGTGAGCGTCTTACCCACCAAAGGTCCGGCATCATCAATGACTTTCTGCACGGTATGCTTCCAGTGCCACGCGGCGGCAGCCTTGCTCATCTTGTCGCACTCACTGCCCCGCCCTTCTTTCGGTGCAGGACGATTTCGGAGACCTCCAACTGCATGTCCGAAGCGAATAATAGTCCAATGCCCCTTTGGTGCGTTCCACTTGAGCTGACCGCTCGCATCCATTTTTTCCGTGAGATCAATGACCGATGAGAGATCAATCAACTCACTGGATTTCACCTTACGGGTATCTGGCTTAATGTGATTATCTCGTTCAAACCCAGCTTTGCTCTTCCAGTTATCCACGCGGAATCCAGGCTCTCCTCCGAGTTCTGATTCAGGCGTTGGAAAAGCCAATACGGCGATATCCTGAAAATAATTATCCCTTAAGTTCTTAGGCCGCGGTAGGTTTACATCCATCGACTTTGCTCCAGCCACTTGCGTCTCTGTCCATACCACATTTTGCATGGCATATTCAGGGGTGATCCATGGGCCGCCACTACTCGACCAACCTGCACAGTTATGAAAGGTGACCTCCAAATCTAAACGATCCGCTTCTTTGAGGGTGTGCGTCATCAGTTCACGCCACTCCTGACTCAAATATTTGATAGGACCGGCATCCATTTGCCATTCAATCTGAAAGGCCTGAAAGCCACCGATTCCTGTCCGCTGCATCGCCTCTAGGTCTTTTGTAATCCCTTCCGCCGAGACATAGCCATTCATCCAATGCCACCACGTATGCGGCTTTGCCGAATTCGGCGGATTCTGAAATCTTTTTTCAAGCGTCTCTGCGGCGCACAGGGCAGACACTACTGCACCAAGCAGAATCATGGTCGTAAATAATTTTTTCATATATATTAGCTTATCCTATTATTTGTTGTTTGTTCTTAAAAAATTGAATCACTGAATCGAAAGTTCCGCAATCGACGGTGCTTCCCCAGCTTTCTCAATAAGCAATCTGCACTTTTCTGCGGTTACCGCATCAAAGGTATGCAGCCTCTCTTCTCCGCAGGTATCACCTTTGGCTAGATCCACCCAAGTGTCTCCGTTCCAATATTGAACTTTATGTTTGGTGATAACCTCGCCCACTTCGCGAATGACCACTTTACTAAACGTCTGCGGCGTAATCCATTCCACTTCCAGCCACTGACCTTTATTCCCGCCCGCTTTCCAGCTAGTTTCCGGATTATTGTCGTTGGCCTTGAAGGCTTCAAAGCCAGGATTCTTTTCGTGCGCAATGAACATGGAGGAAGCATTCATACGTCCAATCATGGTGAGGTTCGACCCAGTATATTTCGGGGAGGGATAGACCGTTTTCGGCGGATCGGCTACCGTGAAGTCGTATACCCCTGATGTCACTTTAAAGATTACATAATTCCCGACTGCGTCATTTTTTTCAGTGCCCAGATATTTGACCCCGATTGATTTTTCGGCTAGAGATCCGCGTTCCGACACGTGCTGTTTTCCAAGTGCTGGAAGATAGACTTTGGCCGTCGTATTTGGCGGCACTTCAATGTGGTAGCTAGCTGAGTCATTACTGCGCTTCCAGTTGACTATAATGTTCCCATACAAAGATTCAAACTCGGTATTGGCATACGTCAGATCGCCAACGGGTGCGGGTTTGATGATAAAACCTTGGAACCCATAATTTTCAGGGTCGGGGCGTATCCCGCCGAAGCCTTTAATGAAATAACCTCCGATTCCGGTGTAGCAGGTATGTATACGGCTACCACCAATACCCGACCAACGTTCCGGCCAGACGTTGGCACCAGTCCGGATGAAATAACCATAGCTCGGATGGCGGGTATCAGTAAGTAATTCATAGATTAGGTCCATCCGTTCGCCGTGTTCGGTGAAATAACGCGTATAGAGTGCCTGCCCCGAGCTGCCGGTGTCATAATACGGAAAGGCGTAGAGCATCTCATCCACCAGATTGTTGTAGACCTTCTTCACTTCAGCTTCAGGCGTCACACCGGAAATCAAGGCAAAGGCCTGATTCACCTGCTGCCCCGTGCCATAATCACCCGTAGCGGGATCGTAGATTTGCTGATGAGTAGCCTTGCGTTGCACCATAAGGCGATCGGCATAGATATTTGCATCTGCATCGTTACCCAACACCGATGCTATTTCATGCGCACATTCGAGCATGTAGGCATAGAGACAGTTATTAAAATGAGCGGCTTCTGGGGAGTTGCTACTGGTCCAAAAATTTCCTTTTGGAGTGCACCAGTCGCCCAGCCCTGGAAAATCCATTTTTCCCTGTTCTCCAATAATCAGCCCTCCTCCGGTTTTATAATTCGAGTTCTTAAACAACCAAGTCATCCATTTTTTCAGGGCCGGATAATGATCATGAAGCAACTTTTTATCGCCCAGCATACGATAGGTTTCCCATATGGTTATCGGGCTATTAGCTTTCCACATGAGAAACTTAAATTCTTCGCCATTCACGATGGCTCGCATTTCACCCTGTCTGGATTGCGAGTCGACAAGATATTGAGCGTATTGATTCATATACGCACCGCTTTCAAAATTAGGAAGCGCGTCGCCATACATAGCCGCTACAGTAACTTCCCCCCAGGCTCGGCGTTCGCGGTGCGGGCAATCGACTAATATACCGTCGATGGTATTCGCAAGGTAGGTATCTAGGTTAACTTGATAGATCTGATTGAGCAAATCATTGGAACATTCAAATTGGCTAATGCGTTTGCGATCGCTGGTAATGACATAGCCCTTGATGTCGTCCAGTTCCGGCTTCGATTTTAATCCGGTCACGGTAATCCATCGACCACCTGCGAGGTTAAAGCGGTTTTCAAAGACACCTTCTCCCGATTCATCAAAGATGTATTCACTTTTCTGTGCCCAGTTGCAAACGCGTCTGATTTGATCACTGATCTCAAAGCTCACAAGATCGCCTTCCGAACCGCCACGTAGGTTAATTTCAAACTGACCTGTGTAGTTTTCGCCCATATCGATCAGAAAGGTGCCGTTCTTATTTGGTATCACCGACTTCGGTGCAATTGTTCTATACCGAACCTGCGGTTCAACCATTTGAGCGCTCAACTGTGCAGGAACAGGGTCTTTCCAAACACTGGAACTTGCCCATCCACTATCGTCGTATTCGGCTCTGTTCCAATCGAGCTCCAACCTACGCGCATCAATCCGCTCACCGCCAAACTTGAGGATATCCCATTCCCCAGCATATTCACTATGGCTTGCTTTACATTTCCAGCTTTCGTCGGTTCCTACCGAAAGCATTTTTCCATCTACTTCAATTTCAAGCTGTGCTTTGAACACAAACGGCGGATTTTTATATTCCTTAACTCGCTTCCAGCGGGCCCAACCGGCCGCGTGCCAGATGGCTACCACGTTATCGCCTTTTTTCAGATAGTCTGAAATGTCATAGGTCAGATAAGGAATTCGCTTCTTCATAAAGGACGACACTGGATTCATCACATTATCCGTTACCTTTTCACCGTTCACATACAGTTCGTGATACCCGAACGATCCGACGTAAACGATTCCAGAGGTTGGAAGCACAGAAGCGGTGAAGTTTTTACGGAACCAGTTATGATCCGTCATCTCCTGATCGCCTTTATGGATCCATTCGCCTTTCCAATCCTTGGAGTTCAGCAATCCCACGGTAAAACGTGCGACTGGACTCCAGTCCGATACATTGCCTTCAACATCTTTCACACGCACTTTCCAGAAACAACGCTGTCCAGACTTCAACGCACTTCCGCCATACACATTATTGATAGATTGAATGGAGTGAGCCCCGCTCGTATCCCAAAGGTCCCCTATGTCTTGATTCAGCTTCTCCCGGCTACTTGCCACAAGGACCTGGAATCCGACCTGTCTCTGGCCACGCGTCTTTTCGGAATCAATAATTTTCCAACTAAGCCGAGGCTTCGTATTGTCAATCCCCAGCGGGTTTACTCGGTATTCGCAACGTAGGTCGGTTAGCGTTACAGCTCCAAAACAGCTTAACGATATCAAAAATAATAGGCCTAATAAACTGATTTTTTTCATATATTTCTCTAATAGGTTTTACCGTTTTCTCTAGCGTTTTAATTTATTTAGCAGAGACCATAAAGGTATAGTTTCCGGATTGAAGGTGGACTATCGAGCGGTTGCCTTCCTGCCGTAGGAAGGTGACGCCTTTGGACTTACTGATGGGGGCGTCGCCTTCCGTTATTTTTTTTACATCAGATGATGGAATGTAAACCGTTGCTTCTGAATTAGGAGGAACGGACACTTGTAGAATCACCCCATTGGGGTCCTTCTTCCACGCCGCCTTGATAACCCCATATGGAGACGGGGCCTCTGCCAAAGCAGAGCTTAAATCGCCGATAAGGTGTGGCTTAATGATGAACTGCTTCATTCCCGGCTTCTCAAAATCGGGCCGAATGCCAGCAATACCTTTGGTGAACCAAGAGGCGATACCGGTGTAGCAGGTGTGAATTTTACTCGGAACATCGACCGACCAATATTCCGGCCAGGTGCTTTCTCCCCGTTTAATAAAGTAGCCGTAGCTCGGCTGATCTTCAGATTTCAACGCAGGGAACAATAGGTCATTACATTCGGCATCGTCGATGCAATAGGAGAGTAATACAGGAAGCCCAGAACTTCCCATATCCAACATAACCGGCTTCTTTTTCATTGCGGCGACAAAGGTTTCATAGACGGTCGCACGCTGTTTGGAGGGAGGGATACCCAGCCAAAGAGCAAAAGCCAGCTGGGGCTGTGTGCCATTCATATAGCTAGCGGCGGCGGCATTAAAATAGCGTTTATGGATGGCGACTTTAAGAGCGTCCGCCTCCGCTTGATAGCGTGTGGCGTCTTCCGTTTTCTCCAATTTATCCGCGAAATGCTTCATCTTCTGTAGCACCATCAGATAAGTGCAGTTGTTAAAATAGAGCGCTTCAGGACTAGTCCCAAATTCCTTGCGACCACCGGGTGCGGCCCAGTCACCAAGAAAATGACCACCGTGTTTGTTTTTTGAATAATTGGTCAACAGTCCGTCCATCACATGCTCCTGCAGGAAATTTACCCAGCGGACACCCGTGGGATAGACCCGCTCAAGAATGCGCACATCGCCAAACTGTTTATAGTGCTCCCATGCAATGTTGACCGGTGCGCTACTCCACATGGGCCCGCCAAAATGTCGATTGATCTGCGGGGCGGTATGATGGATCCAACCATTTTCTTCCTGAGCATCGCACCAGCTCTGCACATTATGGGCATAAAACGCGGCGGAGTCATAATTCGGCAAACCAATGCCCCAAGCCGTTGCATAGGCAACCTCGCCATAGCCCAACCGCTCACGATGCGGGCAGTCCATAGTTAACCCTTCGAGCGTATTCGCACGGTAGGTCCACAAATCGGTTTCATAGATCTGATTAAACAATTCATTTGAACATTCAAACCGCCCCTTTTGTTTAAAGTCGGTCGCCACGACATACACCGTGACATCCTCTTTCCGGAGTGGCTGCTTCAACCCTTCCACTGTGATGTATCGACCGGAGACATAATTAAAACGATTGATGAAATGGCCTGAGCCGTCGGCGTTGCATTTCAGGATATTAATCTGACCAAAATCCTGCCCATCAGGCTTTCTTTTTGAGCCGCCGTCTGGATCATCCGCAATTTTAATCGCGACTCGATCGCTTCCCACGCCGCGCGGAATTTTGATATTCATCATGCCCGTGTAATTGATGCCCATGTCGATTGTGCAAGGATTCGTGCCCTTAATACTCACTGGCGTTAGTGTTTGAATCACTCGATTGGGCTGAACCATTTGGGCCGAAAGGATCACCTTTTTCTTCGTTTCTGTAACTCGCTCCCAATCGTCGCCTACCCTTCCAGCTACATTCCATTGGGGGTCCATTCGTTTCATATCGATCTGTTCGCCGCCATGATCTCTGTATTTCCGTTGCCCCGTATCTGAACTGTAACTGGCTTTACAATACCATTGCGCATCAGTATGGAGCGAAGTCGACTGCCCGTTTGCATGGTTAACCTGCAATTGTAATTTCAAGGCAGGAGATGTTTTGTAAAAACTCATTCGCGCCCAACCGGGTCCCTCCCAGACAGCGATCACATTACTCCCTTTCTTCAGCAGAGAGGTAATGTCATACGTGACATACGCCACTCGCTTATCCAATCGGGTCAGCGAAGGCTCCAGCATACTGTCGCCGACCCGCTGGCCATTGACATAGAGTTGATGATAGCCGATTGAGGCCACATAGCAGAAAGATGTCTCTGGTTTCTGCTCAAGCGTTAACGTTCGCCGAAACCAGACGTGCTCTTCCGGTTTTGCCGACGGGCTGTGGATCCACGAACCCGACCAATCGCTTTCATCTAAAAGGCCCACCGAAAAACGAGCGGTTGAACTCCACGCCGACGAGACCCCGTCCTTGTCCCAAATCATAACTTTCCAATAGCAGTCATCATGCGAAGAAAGTGCTTTTCCATTGTATGGGACTAAAAAGGATTGATCAGAATCAACTTTCCCAGAATCCCAAAACTCGGCACTATTTTTTTCCAATGCTTCACGAGAGCGCGCAACGATCACACGAAATGCGGTCTGTCTTTGTCCCCGCACGTCTGAAGCCAGTTGCCAACTCAGGCGGGGAACACGCACATCCATGCCTAATGGGTTTTCTAGGTATTCACAGGATAGCTCCCGTAACTCAACCGCAGTGGTTTGAGCATGGCCTATTGAAAACATCAATATGCATAAAAGTATCGCGTGGCGAATCTGTATTGCTATTCTCATGTTCAATTCCTTGCGCTCTGGCGATTTCTCTTTCGACCTATGATCAGGTGAAGTCTGCTGACATTAATGAGAGCCTGTTGCTGCACATCCGCATAATAAGTCAAGTCACGCATCGAAATGAAGGCATATTGGTTATACTTAAAATATTTCATACAGCTCATAAATTCTTTGGATCGGTCTCGGAGCATCACGGATGCGAGGGAATAAAATGAAATTACCTAGATATGATTCAGAAATCGAAAACACAGGAATTCACACCGTTGAATGACACCATATCTGCAAACAGAGTTCCCGACGTCCTCCACGACAAGGTGCTTGGAGACCTCAACCGCGCGCATGCAGCATCACGGCTCCACTATTCGCACGACGGATGGAATGATGCTCACAGGTCTGAGCAGCCCAGATGTCTGCAAGGTAGAGCCGTGATATTTTCTCGCAATGTAATTTCTCCCAATCGCTGAAAATTGAAACGATGGCGGAAGACATGATAAGTGAAGAGCGGCTCCCATGTTTCAACTCCGCCACCTTTATTTCAGTTTGATCACTACCCGTCACATTTACGCCGGTTGATGCTGTATCAATTTCTTTTCCATCCGGCATCAAAAGTTCGGCGAAGCGCATTTTAATCTCGGTGCCGCGATTTTCATTCACCCGGATGTGTAGCCAACCCGTCATATTGATGCCCATATCATATTCATTACCCGTAAACTCAAGGTAACCACTGCCGGAAAAACCTGCCGACTCCGTCTTTTTTTGACAAAGCCCCAATGGCGATACCGTATTTTCCGTATCCATAATTAGGATACCGAAAGATTCATCATGCACTTGCTCCGCACTTGAACCGCCTAGCAATGCTAAGCTCGCCATACCCGTTAATAGCAGTTTCTGATACATTAGTTAATTCCTCTCATGATTGTTGGTTGTAAAAAATGGCTCATATCTATCGACTTAGTAAGGCTCTGCGCTGCTATAGCGTCACTCCCGTTTTCCAGATTGCAAAATCGTGGTAGCCGTTCTTCTCATTCGCCGTTCGGACTCCCGATGCGATTTCAAGCATCTGCTCAAAAAAACGGTCGGCCAAATAATTCATATCCGTCCCATCAAGCAGCGCACTGGCATCAAAATCGGTCCAGTTTTTCTTTAGCTGTGCAAGCGAACGGTTGGATGCAATTTTAACAACGGGAACTGCGCCGCCCAGAGGGGTCCCTCGACCTGTGGTGAAGAGCACCAAGTGACAGCCGGCTGCAGCAAGAGCTGTAACGGCTACGATATCATTCCCTGGCCCCTCCAGCAGAGTCAAACCATCCATTCGTATGCGTGAGCCGTACCGCAACACATCCACCAGCGGTGCGCGTCCACCTTTTTGCACACATCCTAGCGATTTTTCCTCAAGTGTAGTGATCCCACCATCCTTATTTCCCGGCGACGGGTTTTCACCAACCGGCTCACCGTGCGACAGAAAATAGTTCTTAAAATCGTTTACCACTGCGACCGCTTCATTAAATGCTGACTCCGTCACACAGCGGTTGAACAGAATGGTTTCCGCGCCGAAAGCTTCTGGAATCTCCGTCAGTACTGCGGATCCGCCTCTGGCGATCAACCGATCTGAAACCGCACCCACCAGTGGGTTGGCCGTTAGGCCGGAAAACGCATCCGACCCCCCGCATTTCAACCCGATCCGCAGTTTGGAAACCGGCACCGTTTCACGCTGCGCCGTCACCGCGAAATCACGTAATTCACGCAAATATTCTAGGCAAGCAGTACGTTCATCTTCTACTTCCTGTGTCAGAAGAAACTTTACCCGAGCATCATCTACAGGGCCAATCAGTTCCTTAAATGCAGACATGGTATTATTTTCGCAGCCGAGTCCCACGACCAGGACACCCCCAGCATTCGGATGCTGAACCAAATCAGCCAGAATTTTGCGCGAAGCCTCATGATCATCCCCCAGTTGGGAACAGCCATATGGGTGTGCCAAAACAACAACCTCTTCCACATTTTCAGGCAATCCTTCCAAACGAAGTTGCGCCGCAGTTTGTTCGCACAGGCTATTCACACAACCAACCGTCGGAATAATCCAGAGTTCATTTCGTATTCCCACATCGCCGTTGGCCCGTGAATATCCCATGAAGCTACTACCATCCGTGATCTGATCCAAGGCTTGAGCCTCAGACTCATAAATATACTCCCTTGCGCCCGAAAGCGCAGTTTTTAGATTGTGATCGTGAACCCATTCGCCTTCGTCAATATCACATATCGCGAGCCCTATCGGGTATCCGTATTTAATGACCTTCATGCCTTTGGCAATCGGCTCAAGCGCCACCTTATGCCCTCGGACGATGTCACCATCGTCGGAAATAACCACCGCTACATTATCGTGTTTGTGTAATCGCAAAGTTTTCATTTAGAATCCATCCAGTTGTTCGTGGCTTGTCGCATCCCCAGCTCCAAAATCTGTTTTAGTGCAGCATCGACCGTTTGCGCTAAATCGGGCAGATCACGCAGGTCTTCGCCCCACAATTCGATCTGTCCCAGCACACGATCCACCACTTGGTCTGACTTCCATGCCTCGTAAAAGAAATCAATAACAGCTGGATCATCGTGAGGCTGATAGTCTGCTCGCAAGTTGCCTTTATAAAAAGCGATTAGCGCCGCCAGCGAAAAGGCAAGCAGCGGCGGGACGTGCCCATATGTCATCATGTAATTCTTTACCGACGGCAGTACCCGCACCTTCCACTTTGATACTGAATTCAGGCTGATAGAGAGCAGTTGATGCTGGATAAATGGATTCTGGAACCGTTCCATAACGGCCTTCGCAAAAATCTCAACCTCATCCCGGTTCATCGGAAGCGCCGGAACGAGTTCATTGAACACCACTCGTTTTACGAAACGCCCGAAGTCGTCATCGTTCATCATTTCGCCCACAGTATCGACATCGCCGAGGTAGGCAGCCAGTGCAGTCGACGTATGCGCACCGTTCAGAATACCGACCTTACGCGTGCGGTACGGTTGCATGTCATCGGTCCAGACGACATTCAGTCCAACCTGATCAAAGGGTAGTTCTTCTTTCAGTTCTTTCGGACCTTCAATCACCAGCAGGTGGAAAATTTCGCCGGTGCAGACCAACTGATCTTCATACCCAAGCTCGGCCGTCATCGCCTCAACTTCATCACGCGGATAGCCCGGAACAATCCGGTCCACCAGCGTACTCAGAAAGACACACTCGTTTTCCAACCATTGGAAAAATTGCTCGCCCAGCTCCCAGTCTGCGGCATGTTGAAGCACACATTCCTTGAGCTTTGCGCCATTGTGATTGATCAGTTCGCAGGGCATCAGAATAACGCCTGATGCCGCCGATCCGCCAAATGCCTCAAAACGGGCCGCCAGCCATGCGGTCAGTTTGGCCGGGAAAGATGCGGGGCAGCTTGACTCCGGTTTTGCGGTCCGCACATAGGCAATGCCCGCTTCCGTGGTATTGGAAACCACATAACGCATATCCAGATTATTCGCTGTTTCGAGATAGCCCTGCCAATCGCTATAGGGATTCAAACCACGGCTGACCGACGAGATCAGTTCGTGCCTGTTCACGGTTTCGCAGTTCTCAATACCGCGCAGATAAAGGGTATATAGCCCGTCCTGCTCATTTAGTACATCAACCAATCCGTTTTTCAGGGGCTGCACCACCACAGCATTTCCTTTAAATACTCCGTGTTCATTCATGCGATGGATCATCCAATCCACAAATGCACGAAGGAAATTTCCCTCGCCGAATTGTAATACGCGTTCAGGAAACGACCTAGTAATCTTCAACTCTCTATTTAACTGCATAAACTGTTCTCTACTTAATATAATTTTCACGGAGCCACGCGGAAAAACACGGCGCCGGAGATGCCGTTACCAATCAGATTCGAAGCGCTGTCCGGTCCGGCTTCGCGGGAATCACGCCATTTAGCACCCACCGGTGAGATGGCATTGAAAATGAACAGCCCGCCTTTATCCGGATAGGACCACAATGCCCGGCGTGGACTCTTTCCATTCTTCGGCCTCAACACACCCAGATAGGATTCCGGAACACTCAGTCCGACAGCCAGACTCCCCTGCCGGGTCTGGAAATCAGCCCAGCAGACGTCCTTAAAGTTTCCTTTAAACGCCGGAAGGTCCCATTGCTGACCAGGGATGCCGTCGTTATAATCATTTTCCCAAAGCCCGAATTCCGGCCCGTGCGTTCTGTTCTTCCATACACGTGTAGGGCCGCCTCCAAGCCAGCGCTTGGACTGAACCGACTCATCGGCCAGATCAAAGCCGATACCGGCATAGCCGTAGAGCCCCTTTGGCAGATCATAAGCATAATCCAGTTTAAGAATACTGTTAGGCATTACCGTCCAACGGAAGAATCCTTTGCCCGACGGATCCTTGGACTCAACTACTTGCAGCCCCCCGCTCTTAGACCGTGTGGATACCCAGTCCGACATATCGAGTGTCTGAACAATCCAAGGAGAATCATATTGGTCCTTTTCTGGTGCGGTCACTTTGTCGCCCAATGCCTTTAATGCTGCGACATCCACGCCGCTTTCATTATTTTCAACTTCTGCACCAGTAGACACACTCCAGACCAATTGCGGGCCATTTTTAAAGCTCATCGCTTGCCCTCCGAGCGACACCGACTGCAGCATTCCGTTGTTCGGATCAAATTGAAATACCACAGCATTCGGACTCAATGTTTCGGGCAATGAGAACATCTCCTGTAAAAGCACTTGGCGTGATTTCAACGGCCAGGTTTTGGAAATGACTTCTGTGCCTCCAGAATTGAGCGCACGGACTTGCAAGGCATGGGCGTGCTGTATTTCCGCGGGCAGTATTAATTCAAGAGTCCCCGTAGTTCCCGCTTCAACTTGAGGCCCAGACTGCACTCCTTTCGCTATCACTCGTGGCTGCGTCGCTTCAAAGGGTTTCGCATAACGGATCAATTCCCATTCAAACGAAATCTGATTGAGCGGAGTCGAAACGTATTCATTCGTCACGGTAAGCCTGCCATCAAAACCACCAGTCAGATCTTGTTCTTGAAACTGAATTGGCGAAAAGATCTCTCGGCAGCTATAGGCAGAGCCTTCCAACTCACGGTATGGTCCCACAAGACCGTCAGGCGCTCGATTGCCCGATCCATCGAGCACACCATTCTTGTCCGTGCGCTTCACGCACTCATCGACCAATGCCCAGATCGTGATTCCACCACCGGCACCACTATCCCGCAGCGCGCGATAGTAGGTGTGCAATGCCGCACCGCCACCGCCATCGTAGAGCGCATGAAGTGTTTCGTGAGGCTGCACAGTATTCACTTTTCCATCGGCCAAGCGTGCACTCAACTTGGCATAATCAGGATAATAGCGTGAGTCGATAGCGTGCTCCTTAAAGCGCTGAATGTCCGGAACCTCTTTATAGACTTTACCTTCGTTGCGAATCACCAAGCGGTTTTGCGGGTCCCAGACTCGATATTCATCGATCAGGTCGGGATTGCTTCCCGCATGATTTCCATTGTGCCACTGGACAATGCTTGGATGGTTGACGTCTTTAGCCACGAGCGCCTTCACCAAAGATCGACCGGGCTCCGTAGGCATTCGGGAGTGCCAACCAGTGAGTTCGCTGCTCGCCATCAACCCGATCTCATCACACAGATCGAGAAAACGTTCGTCTGGCGGATAGTGCACACAGCGCACAAAATTCATATTCAAAAAGTTTTTCATCAGCTCGACGTCTTTACGGTCGATCTCTTCACTGAGCGTTCGGCCACTATCAGGCCAGAAGCAGTGTCGTGCGGCACCTTTGAGCACCACCCGCTTACCATTTAAGAAAAACCCTTCACCTGGACGATTTTCGAAACGGCGAAATCCAAAACGATCACTTTCTTTGTGAATCGTTTGCCCGTCTGCGATCAGCTCTACTTCCACTCGATAGAGATTCGGATATTCATCAGACCATAGTTTTACATTTTCGAACTGCCCGCTGAGCTGCACTTTTTCCTGCCCCAGAGTGATCTTAGATTCAATGGGACTGCCAATAACCGTTCCCTTTAAATCTTTCACCGTCGCGCGAACCAGATTCACCTGCTCGATATGCTTTGGGTATACATCCAGTGCAAAGCTTCCATCCATGTCGCCATGCACCGCAAACCAGTCGATGTATTCCTGCGGAACGATCTTCAGATAAACCGGACGGAAAATGCCGCCGAAATTCCAGTAGTCGCCGCGCAGCGTTTTTTCGACGCCCTCATTATCACATTTTTTATGAACGGTGACTTCCAGCAGGTTATTCTTGGGTTCCACCAGATCCGTAATATCGTAGGAGAATCGATAGAATCCGCCCTGAAAAGATTCTCCGGCACTTTGGCCGTTCACCTGCACTTCGGCCTGACTCAACGCCCCCTCAAAGAAAATCAGGACGCGCTTGCCCTTGCTACTTTCAGGCAACGAAAAGTTAGTCTTATAAAAACCTTTGTTATCCACCTCGGCTTTCAAATATTCGTATTTCCCGAAACCCTGAAGTTCCCAACAGGAAGGAACATTAATTTTTGTCCATTTTCCGGAGCCACGGCCTTTTTCGAGCTTAAAGTCCCATTCAACGGCATCATCTGCCTCTGTGCCCGAAAGGTAAATGGCTTCACTTTCAACCGCCTGCACGCCTATTGCGGCAAGTAAGTTAAGCCAGTATATCCATTTTTTCATCATACAATTTCGCACCATTATCTCCTATATGCACTGGAACCTCACAGCTAGTAGATAACTTCGTAATATAGCGACTTTTCCATGGTCTTAATATTGTATATTCTTTCATTTTTTGTATATTTGCGCAAATGCCACAGCGTAAAAAAATATTAATGCTACTTTGCAACTATGACCCCATAACACACTTGGGCATTGCTCGTGCCACACAAAAACTCAACTGGCAGTTGAACGTTAGTATGCTCAACTCCTTCGAAACCCCCACCCACTGGCGAGGTGACGGCATTGTCTGCTCGCTGAACAACAACAAAAAACTCGTTGATTTCGTATTGGATTCCAAGTTGCCCTGCGTTGATCTATCCAGCTGGCGCATTGATCTGGATCTGCCCCGCGTAGCCGCAGACAATGAAGCTATCGGTAAGCAGGCTGTCGACCATTTCTGCTCCTTCGGGCATCGCTCGTTCGGCTGGTTCTGCCATCAGCAGAATACTGTGGCCAAAGAACGTTTTCAAAGCTTTAGCAAGGAACTGACCCACCGCGGTTTTCAGGCTCCTTCACATTTCGTAGGCACGCGAACACAAAATACGCGGGAGATTAAAACCTGGTTGGGACAGCTTAAAAAACCCACTGCCCTATTAGCCTACAACGACAACGACGCAGCTTGGTTACTGAGCAGTTGTATTGAACTCGGCTACCGTGTTCCTCAGGATTTCGCAATTCTAGGCATCGATAACAATCCGCTAATTTGCAACCACCAGCCCATACCACTGTCCAGCATTAACCATAACCACGAACGTATCGGGTATGAAGGAGCGCTACTTCTTGATGCCATCATAAATGAAAAATCACTAGAGTCGCACAGATTGAGCATAAGGCCGAACGGTGTGACCCCTCGAGCCAGCACGGATTCTCTAGCCACTCAGGATCACTACGTAAGGCACACCATTACCATTCTAAATCAACAACTGAACAAATCCATAGGCGCACCGGAGATTGCCCAGCAACTCGGAATTTCCCGCCGGAATTTGGAAATTCGGTTTAATCGGGCGCTCGATACCAGTATCCACAAAAAATTGATTGAGATGCGGCTATCAAAAGTTAGCGAGCTGCTAACTACTACTGAATTATCCATCGAAGATATCGTTGCCAAAACCGGCTTTTGCAATTCTTCCCACCTATGCCGGTCCTTCAAATCCCAAAACGGAGAATCGCCCTTAGCATTTCGCAAAGCTATACGGCGAAGGGAACAATTCGATTCCTAATAAACATATTTTTGGATCACTTTCCATCTGACCTAGGCCGTATTCATGAGTTAAAGCTATGCAATGAAATTTAATTGTGCTTTATGATTTGGATAGCCGCGTTTTTCAACAGCTAAGGAATAATGTTTCATGCAGTTCAATAGGTTCAAGCTGCTAGTTTGTGTTTAAGGTTGCTAGGTGATTTGAAGCCCAAGCACTTGCGAGGCCTTCCGTTGAGTTCGGCCTCGGAGCATCACGGATGCGAGGGAATAAAATGAAATTACCTAGATATGATTCAGAAATCGAAAACACAGAAATTTACACCGTTGAATGACACCACTTGCGCAGATAGAGTTACCTACGCCCTGCATTTCAGATGCGCTTGGGTCTCACCGTCGCATGCATGCGGCATCACGACTCTAGCTACTCCACTATTACAAAGGCCTCGCACTTATTTCTTAGTCAGCGGAGGCGTTTCCTTGAGCCACGCATCAATCAGCCGAGAGAGCTTTGTCACTTTCTCGGGGTTCACGGATGCTATATCATTACGATCATCTGGATCCTCCTTAAGATTGTAGAATTCCTTACGAGATGGACGCATAACCAGCTTGTCCCAGCCATCAATCACAACCCAGGCCTTTAAACCATCTTTCAAATTGTTCAGCTTATCCAGATGACTATCGTGGTCATACACATCGACAAAGATGCGATCTCTTTCCTTCAGCGCTTCAGGATTCCGAAGATCCAAGCCCTTCATCACTGCAGGTGGTTCAATTCCGCAGGCTCGAAGAATCGTTGGAGCAATATCAAGATTACTCGCTAGCGTCGTGCTGTCGCGCAGTGGGTCGATTGATCCTGCGTGCGTCACAAAAATCGGAGTTCGAATACCCGCTTCCGTAGGCTCACGTTTTGAACGGACCGAGCGCTCTTTCTTCTTCGGGTTCTGCACCCAACCATTATCACAGGTAAACACAAAGATCGTATTTTCGTAGAGGCCTTTCTCTTTCAAATGTTGAACAATCTGCCCACAGCCCTCATCAAACCACTCTACATTCGCCCAATAGCGAGCAGTCGGCTCATCCGGTGCGATGTCTTTATATTTGTTATACAAACGATCTGGCGCGTTATGTGGAGTATGTGGTAGAAACACTCCATACCACATAAAGAACGGCTTCCTTTGCGACTGTGCCTTGTCTACGATGTCATAAAATGGTTGCATCGTTGTGCGGCCAATGGCTAAGCCCTTATCACCATGCCGGCCGCCTTTCCGCGCATCGCCGTGAGTCATCGCATTGGTAAACCCATGATCCAAAGGATTCTCCTCCCACCATTTACCAGTCTGAAGAGTGAGATAACCATTGTCACGAAGCGACTCTATAAATGTGACACATTCTGAAAAAGGAGCCGTCATTTGACTGCGCATCTGAGCATATTCTTCTTTATTCTTAAACTTATGCATGCCCTTTGGCATCACTGGGTCATTGCCTCGGATACCAGTTTCATGTGGATACAAACCAGTCGCGAGGCTTGCCAATGATGGTCGACAAAGCGGAGCGGTCACATAACCGCGCTCATAGAGAAGGCCTGCTGCAGCCAGTTTGTCCAGATGTGGTGTCTCGATATGCTCATGCCCCATGAAACCATAATCCCACCAACCTTGGTCATCACTAA
>Ga0209555_10000343_pt1 | contig 39911 bp, 44 predicted proteins | sample SaaInl85LU_5_DNA_FD_184643 | JGI IMG/M metagenome (GOLD analysis project Ga0209555, IMG submission 184643) | Marine microbial communities from expanding oxygen minimum zones in the Saanich Inlet - ESP_85LU_5_DNA (SPAdes) (version 2) | ecosystem: Environmental > Aquatic > Marine > Intertidal...
CCATATGTATGACGTGGATTTTTGTTTTAGAAACTATATTGAAGAAGTTAAAATTGGTGTCGTTTACGACATTCGAATCACTCATCTATCTATTGGTCAGACTAACGAACAATGGGAAAAAAATAGAAAGTTATTTGCCGAAACATATAAAGAACATTTACCGCAAGTAAAGATTGATGATTTTAAACATAGACCATTAAAAATTTTATTGGGTGTTCTTAACTTTCAGGGACTTACTGGTTCTGAGGTGTCAACACTAGAGTTAGCCAAAGGACTATCAAATAGAGGATGTGATGTTTCTGTTATTTCCACATCTGTAAGTTCTTCATTTGATAAAATATGTAAAAAACATAATATAAAAACATATACCACTTCCAATCCACCAGGGTATTTGATGGGTGATGGTGTCAAAATTCTTAATACACCTCAAGGTCAAGTAAAAACTGAAAAAGGGAGATACTACAAGTTAACAAATGTCGATTATGATATTATTCAAACAAATCATAAACCAATTACTGAATTTTTGTTGAACCTATATCCCGAACACAAATTTGTAACAGTTGTAAGGTCAGAGGTTATTGATTTAGAAAATCCCGTAAAAGACGAAAGAATAAAACATTATATAGCTATTCGTCCGTCAATTAAGAAATATATCAATGAGAATTTTGATGTTCCAAATGAAGAAATTGATGTAATATATAACCCATTTGACACCAAACGTTTCACACCAAAAGAAAGTCCTAAAAATGAAAAAGAGACTATTCTTTTTGTCGGTACAATGGATTACTTAAGAAAAAGACCTATTGAAGACCTAATACAAAAGTGTAATGATGAAGATAAAATTTTATGGTTGGTCGGTAAAGATACCATGGGGTATGCCACTGAATTATCAGAGAAATCTGATAATGTTATTTATTTTGGTGAGAGTGATAAAGTTGAAGATTTTTACCATAAATGTGATGTAACTGCAGGTATACTTCTGGGTCGAACAACGATTGAAGGTTACCTATGTGGTAAACCAGGTTGGATTTATTATGTAGACAAAGAAGGTTTCATCAAAGACAAAGAATATACTGAAATCCCTGAAAATCTTGAAATTTTTAAAAGTGATTATTCAATAGATAAATTTAAAAAAGTTTATATAGATGTTTACAACAAATAGCACATTCAGGAGCGATTTAGAATTTTTATTAGAAAAGTTAAAAAATCGTGACAAGTTCGTATTCAGCAAATATGCTGATGGAGAATATATGATTTTGGTTAATAAATTAATCAGAAATTGCGACGGTTGGGTATTTAACCCAGAATTAGATAATAAAGAGCACCAACTTTTATTGGACTCTTTTAGATACAATCATCCCGATTATTATGTTGGTATTAGTTGTCCATGTTGTCAATCAGAGTCACGCATAAATTGGATGAGGGATAATGTGGGGTCTAAAAATATTACATGGGCGAATATTTTTGTTAACTCTAATTATAATTTTTTTGTGGATAATTTTATTCCTGAATTTAATAGATGGGAGGGTAAGGTAATTCTTTTTGCTAATGAAGAGGGTATAGATAAAAAACTACCTTTTAAAATTGACAAGTATGTACCATTAAATTTAACTTCTTGGAAGGAACCCGAAGTTAGTAAAATAATTGAAGACGCTAAAATCTATTCAGATGAAGATGAAAATCAATTATTTCTTTTTTCTGCGGGACCTTTAGGTAATGTGCTATCCCATCAATTACATTCACATAATAAAAATAATACTTATATTGATATTGGTTCCACTATTAACCCATGGATTGTGGGTAATAATAGAGGGTATTTAAAAGGAAATAACAAAAAAGTATGTATATGGTAGGGAATATTTTATTATGTTTTGGTACTAGACCTGAATGGTTAAAGATTAAACCGTTAATAAAAGAGTTACATAACTATAAACTTTTATTTACTGGTCAGCATCCTGATTTACTTAAAAATATCGAAGTTGATTATAAGATTACTATTGGTGAGTCTGATAATCGTTTAGACCAATTAATTAGTGATTGTATTTTACAATTCCCTGACGGAGATTTCGACTCTGTTTTAGTTCAGGGGGATACAGCATCCGCATTTGCATGTGCGGTTGCGGCATTCAATAGACAAAAAAAGATTTATTACTTAGAGGCAGGATTAAGAAGTTATAACTTACAACATCCATACCCTGAAGAGGGTTATAGACAGATGATTGCGAGAATATCTGATGTTAATTTATGTCCAACAGAGTTATCAAGAGATAACTTAATCAGTGAAAAAGTTAATGGAATTTGTCATGTAGTTGGTAATACCGTATTAGATAATCTTTTAGATTATAAAAACAAATGTGAATATACAAATAAGGTTTTGGTGACATTACACAGAAGAGAAAACCATCATTGGATGGATGAGTGGTTTACTGAACTAAATAATATCGCAAAAGAAAATCCTGATTTAGAATTTATTTTACCTATACATCCAAACCCTAACGTTCAAAAATATAGAGACATTTTAACACACGTTAATGTTATTGAACCTCTTAACCATTCTGAACTTTTAGAGTTATTAGTTAAGGTTAAATTTGTCATTAGTGATAGCGGTGGTTTACAAGAAGAAGGTAGTTTCTTTAATAAAAAAGTAATTGTATGTAGAAAGACTACTGAACGTCCTGAAGGGATAGATACAAATCATCTTTATATGTGTAAGTTACCTAAAGAATTACATTCATTATTTGAAATTATTAATAAAAATTATTCTGTCGACTCAGAATGTCCTTATGGGGACGGTAAAAGTTCAATAAAAATAAAAAATATATTATGAAAATTTTAGAATTTAAAAGTATTGACAAAACATTAAGACACGATTTAGAAGGAGGATGGTGGTCACGGATATATGAGTACCCTTTGGTTTTAGATTTATTAGATAAATATGGGGCAAATAACGATTCTCACATACATAATACCTGTTGGGGATGGCAAGGTGTACATATTTGGTTCAAAAACATCTTAGATAAAAAATATAACAATAATATCAATAGTGATATTAAAAAATCTAACGAACCAAACACTTACATATATAACTTACTCCATGACCCAAAAAAAGAATGGATAGAAAAATTTGATTTTGTCTTAAATATTTCTACTTTAGAGGAAGTAAGTGGAGACCATATTGATGCCTTTAGAAAAAGTTTTTCAATGGTTAAACCTGGAGGATATTTCATTTGTACTTTTGATTTACCTGGTTTACAATTAGAAAAGTTCGAAAAATTATTCGAACAAAAATACGAAGTATCCAATAACCCGATATCAGGAAATAATAGTGAACTCACCAACAGAAGTTATTCACATCTCAAATGTGGATACATGGTGATACAAAAATAAAAAAATACTATGAAAAAAGATAACTTTGATTCGCAATTATATTGGGAAAAACGATATTTAACAAATGGTAACTCAGGTATTGGGTCATATGATAAGGATGCCGAGTCAAAGTCAAATTACATTAATGACATTATAAAAAAATATAGTTTAAAAATCATTAATGATTATGGACATGGAGATGGGAACCAGTTAACATATATTAAGGGTTTTGACGAATACTATGGTTATGATGTTAGTAAAACAATTAGGGAAAAATGTATAAATAAATTTAAGAATGAAGATAAATATAAGTTTATCGATACACCCACTAAATTTACAAAAGCGGATTTATCCATGAGTTTGGACGTGTTATATCACATAGTAGAAGAAAAACTATATGTTGAGTATTTAAAAACCCTATTCAATATTGGAGAGTATGTGTTAATCTATGCTGTAGATGACAACGTGACAGGTAGTCCACACTATGTGGCTAGAGAATTCACCCCATATATCAGGGAAAATTTCCCTAATTTTAAACTTATAGAAACTAAAAATCTAATACGTGACTATATTTCTATGTACCTATATAAAAAAATTATATGATTACTGTAATATTAAATTGTTATAAAAGACCTGAATATCTTAAAGAACAGATTGAGGCAATTGAAAATCAAACCATTAAACCGAAAGAAATTTGGATTTGGTATAACAATCCAGAAGATAGGGAACAGATAGACTTATCTGAAGAATTTGGGGACTATAAAATTATAAACTCAAATCATAACTTTAAATTTCATGGAAGATTTGCCCTTGGTTTGTTGGCTCAAACTGAGTATGTGGTATTCTTTGATGACGACACCATTCCAGGACCTCGATGGTTTGAAAATTGCTTCAACACATTAGAAAAAACTGGTGATGCAATCTTAGGAACCGCAGGTGTATTTTTTACAGGTGAATTAGATACGTATAACTACAGCCGTCATTCAAAAATTGGTTGGAACGGTAGTAGCTACAACGAAATAAGAAAAGTTGATTTGGTTGGTCATTCTTGGTTTTTGAGAAAACAAAACTTGAAATATCTCTTTTATGAAGAACCAATGACGTGGGATAATGGTGAAGATATACAGTTAAGTTACTTAGCCCTTAAATATGGAAACATTGAAACTTACGTCCCTCCACATCCACCAGAAAACCAAGATTTATGGGGTAGTATGCATAAAACTGGATGGGCCTATGGTACAGATAATAGTGCGTCGTGGAAGAAAGGTTCACATTTGGATTTGAGAAATCAAATTGTTATTAATTATAGGGACCAAGGATGGGTCCCATCTAAATACAGAAGATAAAATGAAAAATGTAGTAGGAATTATTGGAAATGGTTTTGTAGGGGAATCACAGGCGTTTGCCTTTTCACCAACAAACGAGATAAGAATTTATGATATTGACTCATTGAGGTCTACACATACGTTAGAGGAGACTCATGAGTCAGACTTTGTATTTGTTTGTGTACCAACACCAATGACTATTGAGGGTAAACAAGATTTGACGTTTATAGAAAATGTATTTAAGGATTCTAAGAAAGGTCCAATCTATATTATTAAATCAACTGTTTTGCCTGGTACCACAGAAACACTGCAAAAAAAATACCCGAATTTAAACATAATTTTCTCACCTGAGTTCCTAACAGAAAGAACTGCAAAATTGGATATGTTAACTCAGTCGAGAGTAATTTTTGGTGGTGAAAAACACTTAACAGCTAAGGTTGAAGAACTTTTTAGTGGTAGATTTATGAATAGACATTTTATACATACTGACTCTAAAACCGCAGAATTTATAAAGTATATGAACAATACATATTTTGCAACTAAGGTATCAATTATGAATGAATACTACAGGTTGGCCGAGTTAGTAGGGGTTAATTGGGAAGATGCGCTATATGGTTTTGCATCGGACGGTAGAGTTGGTGATTCACACTTACACGTGCCGGGTCCTGATGGTAAAGTTGGATTTGGAGGTACTTGTTTTCCAAAAGACATCAATGCACTTATGAATATGGCAAAAGACGTAGGAGTTAACATGAATGTTTTAGAAGCGGCATGGAAAACAAATTTAGAAGTTAGACCTGAGCAAGACTGGACTAAGTTAAAAGGTCGTGCGATTTCATAATAGTATAAGGGGTTACTTTCATTAGTTTATTACTAATTTAGGTATTAGTTTAGTGTATTAAACACGACCTAAAATTATTTTAAATAAGTTAATGGCAACAAAAGGAAAAAAAGTAGATATCACTACTAAAAAATCACGTAAAGAGATAATTCGTGAAATTATTGGAAGAACACCAAGAAAAAAATTCTTATCTGAAAATCAAAAAGTTTACTACAATCATCTAACAGACAACGAAATAACGATATGTACAGGACCTGCGGGTGTTGGTAAATCATATGTTGCTATGAGTGCTGCGGTACAATTACTTCTTGATGAAAACAATTCTTATGAAAAAATAATTATCGTAAGACCAGCTGTCGAAGCAGAAGAAAAATTAGGTGCACTACCTGGTAACTTAGAAGAAAAGTTAGACCCATATATATTTCCATCATATTATTTACTAAATAAAATAGTTGGTAAGAGCGTTAGGGAAAAATTAAAAGAATACGATATAATTGAGGTGTTTGCCTTGGCATACATGAGAGGTATGAATATTGATAACTCAATATTAATTTTTGAGGAGGCACAAAATTCAACACCATCGCAGATGAAGTTATTATTGACAAGAATAGGATTTAATAGTAAATTCTTTATATCGGGTGATATTGAACAAACTGACCGTTATAAAGATAAAACACAATCAGGTCTTTATGACGCAATGAATAAGTTTTCAGATTTACCTGAAGTGGGTACTTTTAATTTTGAAAATGAAGATATAATTAGAAACCCAATAATTGGTAAAATATTAAAAAAATACGAATGAAAATTGCATTTGAAATAAATGGTGTTTTAAGGAATACTTTTGGTAAGGCTGAGGAAGTTTATCAAAAATTCTTTATTGATGATTACATAAAAGGTGAGGATGAAGAAGAGTTTGAATTTAGATTAAATCTCCCAATAACCTCAACGACTCTAAGTCAACATTTTGTTTTCCCCGATGAGGAGAGACTTATGGAGTTTTTCTATGTGGATTTCCCTATGAATATTTTTGGTCATTCACAGTCAACTGAAACTTCAACATTTCATGACTTAAATGACATATATAAAGATTTAAGGGAAAATCATGAGTTAGTAATTATTTCTAATGAAATTGAGAAATCAAAACCGGCAACATTATTTTTTCTATCTAAGTTTGGATGTATGTTTGAAAAAATATTATTTTATAATCAATATACTGAGAAAGATATATTATCAGATGTTGATATTATAGTATCCACTCAACCACAAATTTTAGATTCCGAATACGGTTTTAAAACCATAAAATATAAAACTACATATAATGAAAATACGTCCTCTGATTTTGAGATTGAAACCTTAAAAGGATTTAAAGACTTATATGAAAAACTAAATTTAAAATGATTGAAATTTTAGGACACCTTTATTACATTGATTTATCAGAATTAGAGAATTTTGTAGAATTAGACACACCAAAATCAGTAGGAAAAGAAGAGGGAAGTAGTGATGAATTAAAGGACTACCAACACTTCTCTATTATTAAGTATGAGGTTATCAAAACAATGATTGAAGTAATACTAACAGAAAGAGAAGAACTTGATGATAATTTAGGTATTCACACATCAAGAAATACAAGTATTCCCTTTCGTGTAGCTTTTAATACATTATTAAGACATAATATAATTAAATTTATCGACTAATGGACCAAGAAACAATTAAAAAAGTTGAAGTCTCTATAGAAAAATTAAGAGACAAAACATCGAGAATTTACCTTATGGTACAAGATACTAAGGGTAACGCAAAAGCCAGTATCAGATACACGTATCAAATGGCTTTAACACTAAAAAATAATGGATTTAACCCCATTATATTACATGAATCTAACGACTATACGGGCGTTGGGGCGTGGATGGGTGATGAGTATATGGAAATCACTCATCAATCAATTGAAGGTCAAAACCTTCAAATAACACCTGAAGACTTTGTAATCATTCCTGAACTATATGGTCACGTTATGGACCAAATCAAAGATTTACCATGTGGTAAAATTGTTTTGTGTCAAGCGTATGATTACATGTTGGAAACAGTTCAACCAGGTATGAATTGGTCAAATTATGGTTTTTTAAAGTGTATTACCACTAATGAGACACAAAAAGAATTCATCAGTGGAATTATGAAGAACACATCCCTTGATGTCGTTACACCTTTAATACCTGAAATTTTCACTAAGAAGTCAATTCCGGCAAAACCGATTATCTCAATTCACACACGTGACCAAAGAGACACAATGAAAATTATAAAGTCATTCTACTTAAAATACCCTCAATTTAGATGGATTACTTTCCGTGATATGAGAGGTTTGAATCAGGAAGAATTTGTTACTAACCTACAAGAATCATTCGTATCTGTATGGGTGGATGATATTAGTGGTTTAGGGACTTATCCACTTGAAAGTATGGCTTGTGGTACACCAGTAATTGGTAAAGTACCTAATATGAAACCTGAGTGGATGTTAGACACAAATGGAGTATGGACTTATGAGGTAAATAATATGGTGGATATCATCGCAGAATATACACAGAATTGGTTAGAGGATAACATATCTGAGAGTCTTTACGAGTCAGGATATGAGACCTCATCAAAGTACCAACAAACAGAAGAGTTTGAAACTAACATAGTATCTCTGTTTACATCATACTTGAAATCGAGAATGGAGTCATTTCAATCTCAAATTGATAAATTAACAGTAAAAGAAGAAGAATAATTATGAAAGATATATCAGTAGTTCTCCCTATTGAGAGCTCAAAACACAAAAATTTTGTAGAGTTGTTTACAAACGCAATTAAATCAATTCAAAATCAATCAGTACCACCAAAAGAGCTAGTGTTAGTTCATTCTAATGAAGAGTCTTTAGTCGAGTTTTTAACTAACTTCGAATTTAGTGGTTTAACTGTTAATATGGTTGAAAATAAAGGTAACACTGATTTTGCATCACAAATGAATTTAGGTGTAGAAAAATCAGAGTCTGAATGGGTTTCATTTTTAGAATTTGACGATGAGTATGCAACTATATGGTTTAAAAATGTTCAAACATTTATAGAGGCACATCCAAATGTCGGAGGATTCTTATCGTTAGTTGTTGATGTTGACCACAAAGGTCAATTTGCTGGTTTCACAAATGAGGCTACTTTCGCAGCGTCAATGAACACAGAAATTGGTTATTTAACCAATGAAGTCTTACTCGATTATCAAAACTTCCAATCTGCAGGTATGGTAATTAATAAAAAAACATATCAGGACATGGGTGGTTTTAAACCGTCTTTTAAACTCACATTCGTATATGAATTCTTATTAAGATTAACATATAACTCGGTTAAAATTATGACAATACCTAAAATTGGGTATAAGCACCTTAACATGAGAGAAGGTTCTATATTTTGGAACTATAAAAATGGAGATAATAAAGTTACTGAAGACGAGATTAGATTTTGGTTAGACTCGGCAAAAAAAGAGCATTTCTTTACTGAAGATAGAAACATAAAATATGAATCTGAAACTGTTTAATGTTTTTATCAGGAGACACAAACGGTCCGTTACCTACACCAACTAAAAAAAGAGGTAGGAAACCAAAACCGGGTAGTAATTATTTTGATGTGAGAGAAGAGAATGCCGTTAGGATGTTTCTCACCGCCTCCACAACAACAGAAAAGAATGAGATTTATAATGAATTTTTAAAAGCACCATTAGATAAAATGATTGAGTCTATTATCAGAAGATATAAACTTTATCGTAAAGGGATGGATTTTAGAGATATACATGTAGATACACATTCTTTTCTAATTACTAAAGTAGATAAATTTAAACCAGCAAAAGGTAAGAAAGCTTATTCTTATTTTGGTACTATTTGTAAAAACTATTTGATGGGTCAAATCATCAAAGACCAAAAAGACCAAAATAGAAAGATATCTTACGAAGACATATCATCATCATTAGAAAGTAGACCTGACTTAATATATCATATAGAACATGATGTTATTGAACCAAGTCAGGTTATTAAACATTTTTTAAAGGAAATGGAAGAGTTTATGGATAAAACTAATTTAAATAAAAATGAAGTTAAATTGGGTTATGCGTTAATGGAGTTGTTTGAAAATTATGAAACTATTTTTATTGGTACTGATAATAATAAATTTAATAAAAATATCATATTACTCTCATTAAGAGAAATGACGAATTTATCCACTAAAGAAATCAGAACCTCAATGAAGAAATATAAAACACTGTATTATAATTTGGTTAAAAAAATCAATAATATATAAAATTTAGACCAAAGATATTTATAAATAATGGGAAGACCAAAGAAAAAAGAGATTGTACTAAATAAAGACTCGGTTTTAAGTCTTATGCAAGAAATCTACAATGAACTTGTGGAACAAAGAAGTACTGCAGTTAGAATACAAAACAAAATGCTTGGAATGTTAAAAGAACCAAAAGACATGACAGTAATTGGTCCCGTTATAAAAGAACAACAAAAGATTATTAATGACACCATAGAGAAAAAACTATCGTTGTCAAAATTACAGTCATCTATTTGGGAAAAATCTCAAAACACATCAGAGGAGTCATTTAATATATCCGATATGGATGACGATGTTCTCTCAGCACTTATTGAAAAGGATTCTGACACCAGTAAGGGTAATACTGAAGGGTATAAACTAGATTAAATTATTCATTATGGGTTTAGATACAGAAAATGATTATAAAAACGCAAAGTCTAAAATTAAGTCGTTTCAGACAACTGTTGAAACCAGAAAAAATGAGGCGGAATCTAAAAAAAATACCAGTTTAGATAATTTTGAAAAATCTAAAGATAAGACGTTTAGTAACCTTAACGAATGGGGTGACACCGTAGATGGTATAACTGCCGAGAAAAAAAAACAACTACAGTCAAAAGTTAAAACACAATTAGACCAATTAACTGAGGTTTTTATGATTGCGTCATCTAAAGGTGGTGACAGTAAAAGTATAAATCAACTTTTTGATATATACAGCCAAACAATACTGAATACCAAACTAAGGATTCAAGAATTATTCATAAAAGAAACAATAAAGGCTGCCGGTTGTTCCGAAGAACAACAATTTACAGGGGACCCATTATATATTAGAGTACAATCAATTGACCTTTATAAAAAGTTATTTGAAGACCCTAATAGTGATGATGGCTCGATACTTTATGAAAAATTTATAACCCCCAACGGAACATCACCATACTCGATGAATCGCGAGTTATATAATAGATTACAACAAGTAGGTGTGTCATTCTCCAATCAATATGGTGGTTCGAGTTATATTGGCGCGTCAAACAATCAGATTTTTGACATTGAATATGTTAATACGGATAATAATGGTAATAATGGTGATTTTTATAAAGTCACCCTTAAAGGTAACACTAGTGGGGTTGGTAGTATTACTCAATTTTTACAAGATTACTATACTTCCATCAATATTTTAGATATTGATGAATTAATAACTATATTAATAAATAGGTTAACAAACGCAGTGTCAGTAAATTTAAATGTGGATTTAGACACAGATAGAGAACAATTAAAAATTGAGAAATTATTACAACGTATATTAGGTCTTTGTTTTGATAACACAAAAGAGATTGACGTATCAGGTATTGCCAAATTATCGGTTTCCGATAATATTGATGAAAGTTTTTTTGAGTTAAACAGTACTGATTTACGTAATATTGAAAATCAGTTAGATAATATACAAAAAGGTGTTACTGAATTTACAGATTGTGACGATGTAAAATTACCAATAAACACCGAAGCAATTATTAACGGTATTAAGAACGTTAGAAATGAAACTACTGAAACTAAAAAATTAGAGGCGTTTAAAAGTTTAATAGATGACTTATCAAATGACGAAGAATGGAAGTTATTAGTACCTAATATAAATATAAATGCGTCTGTTAAGTTTGATTTATTAGGTATAATACCAAAAGGAATACTGGAATTAATTTTATCACCTAAGAGTTTGTTAGGTGTAATGATAGTATTTAAATCGGTACAAAATCAAATTGCCGATAAAATAGACACTTTAGAAGATTTCTTTATTTATTTTAAAAACTTTGTAGTTGAGTTGATGAGTAAAATCGGGGCCATTTTTGTTGAAGAACTTTTCAATGAAATTAAAAAGAATCTATCTGAATTAGTACAAACTATTCTTATGGAGATTGCAACTGAATCTAAAAATGCACAAGCAAGAATGATATTCTCAATAATAAATGCAGTTTTAATAATTCGTGATTTAGTTACCGATTGGAGACAATGTAAAAGTGTTGTTGACGAATTATTACAATTACTAAGTTTGGCCGGTAGCCAACTTAACTTAGGTTTACCAGCATTTACATTATCTTTATCTAAGTTTTTACCTGGTATGTCGGAGACTAGGTCGTTAGCTAACATAATTGAGGAGTTACAAAAATCAGGTATACCTACAGGTGATTTACCTGGTGGTGTACCTAATGTAATGAATCAATTTATGAGTTCACAAATTAATGGTCAACATAAAGAAATGCAAGAAAATGGTAAAACAGAAATCACAATACCCCCATTAGCGGTGGTCGGTGGGACTACATTACCTGTTAAGGCTAGTGGTAAATCTTATTAAGATGGAAGAAGAAAGAATAAAAAATATAATATCTAATTTTAAGAGTAAGAGTAATAACGAGTTAAAAGAAGTTTTAACCGAGTTATCAAAAGATTTTGAAGAGACTAAAGGTTTGTTGATTAAGTTATCCCACCATTTAGATTCTACAGAAAATTTATATAATAGTATTTTAAAAGAGTATAAAAAAAGAGGTAATTAAAAGATGGCAATACCAGGTAACATAAGTAATGGTTCAAATAACTATTCACCAAAGAATTTTAGACAAATAGTCTATCATGGTACAGTACAAGATACTGACGACCCCTTTATGTTGGGTAGAATAAGGGTTTATCCTGAAGACCAAAACATTGCCGATAAGTTAAATTCTGTTCCTGGTTTTGATGAATCAAAAGATAAATGGAAAAGAAATGACCCCTTTGTATTTTTACCTTTAATACCATACTTTATTTATCAAGTACCAAAAAAAGACGAGTATGTTCACGTCATTTACACAAACCCAAATGATAAAGATTTAAAAGGACAATTTTACATTCAAGGACCATTTTCATCACCAACAACGATTGAATTTGAAGATGCTAATTCTTCAGAAACTTTTTTAAGTTCAGGTACAAGAAATAAGAATCTTCCACCAATTAACGATACTAATAATAGTGGTAATAATATTGGTTCTTCAGGTATATATCCAAGACCTATTGATATTGCAATTTTAAGTAGAAGTAATTCTGATATCATATTAAAAGGTTCTGATGATATCCAAGGAGTGGATGGTGAAATTTTAATAAGAGCGGGTAAACATAATACCTTTAATAGTAAACAAAAACCCACACCTAAATCTGACAGAGCATTTTTACAGTTAAGTAATTACAAGACATTAGAACGATTTGCCGGAGTAGATACTCGATATTCTATAGTTAATGAAAATACTCAAACTAAAAAGTTAATCGAATACGAAGTATTTAATCCTGAAAATTTATTCAATGCGTTTACAGGTCAAATCATACTTTATAATCTATTACCAGATGAAATATCGGGTACAACAAGTGCGGATTCTATAAGAAACAACACTGATTTAGATTCTTTTAAACAAATCCAACATATTGAACAATTTACAAAGTTAACAAAAAAAGAAGTCGCCGAAAAAGTTAATAAATTCATTAAAAACGTAATGAACGGTAGAATGGAAAATGGTCTTTTGATTAATAATCAATTTCCATTATACTATCGTGCCAACATAGAAAATCGAAACGAATCTAGTGTTATATCTCTTAGTCGCTTGAAAAGTATATATATGTTAGTAAAACCAACAGAGTTTACAGTAAACACTAATGGCTTCGGATTAGTTTATGATAAAACAGGTAAAACTAATGTTCCCGTTAAAATAAAAAAGAATGATTTTAGACCCAAAGATATTATAAATCAGGATAATACTGTTAGTGTTATGGGTGCAAACCAACTATATTTCTTATCTCACAATACTACTAACCCATCCAAAAGTAAAATTAATTTAAATAATACATTATATGGTATAGACCAAACAAAGTTAGTTGAAGAGATACAACCTAAGACGTCTTCAGTGGTTAGAGGTGAGGAACTTATGGTACTTATTGAATTAATTGTTAGATATCTCGCGACTCATGTTCATCCATTCCCTGGTTTACCACCGGTACCTGTTAGTTCTGACGGTACCAATGTTAGTGACTTACTAAAAGAACTGTTAGATGCCAGTACAAAAATATTAAATAAGAATATTCGTATAAACTAAGTATTTATAGTAAAAACGAATAATGTCAATTTACAAGTCATATTTTAAACGTAACGATACGTTAATTTTTAACTCATATACAAACACAGGTCAAAATCCTGTTGTTGAATTATTTTTTGGTCGAGTAGATAATTTAAATACACCAAAAGGTTACTCACGTTTTATATTTGATATAGACTTAGAAGAATTACAAACTAAACTTTCTAACGGTACAATTTCTACAGGATGTACTCCGTCCATGACACATACCTTAAGAATGACTAACACGTCTTCTTTTGATAAAGAATTATTAAATTCAACTTGGTCTAATGGTAGAAGAAGGGCGACATCATTCGACTTAATATTATTTAGAATACCTAAAGTTTCAGGTTCCACTGGCGATTCCCAAACATGGGATGAGGGTGTAGGTCAAGATTATTACAACACAAAAGACGCACTTGAAGGTAATAAATCGTTTTCAGATAGACCGGTAAATTGGTACCAAAGAAATACTGTTAAAAATTGGTCAGTAAATGGATTATATGATAATTCAAATACACAAACAGGTCCAACTATTGGATTAAATTATTCTGCACTAACTATTGTTGATAGACAACACTTTGAATTTGGTGATGAGGATATTGAGTTTGATATGACTAATGAGATTAATGACGTTTTATCCGGTGCAACTACAGGAGTTACAGGGTGGGGAGTTGCATTTGTTCCTGAAGTAGAAAACATAACAGGTATGACTGAGAATTATTCTGTTGGGTTTTTCTCTCGTCACACTCAGACCTTTTATGAGCCATTCTTAGAGACAAACTATGATGACTTAATACAGGATGATAGATATACATTTTATGAAGGTAAAAGTAATAAACTTTATCTTTACGCCTATGCAAATGGTAACCCAATTATTTTAGACAATAATCCTGAAGTGGATATTCTTGATGAAAGTGATAATATAATTCAAACATTGACCGCTTGTAGTAGGTCTAATGGTGTTTATGAGGTAACAGTATCTGCAATAACGTCCTCAAATACCCCATGTATGTATTATGATAATTGGAGAGAATTGGCATATAATGGTGATACTATTACACCGATAGAGAATGAATTCGTGTTACTTAAAAATGTGGATTATTTTACAATAGGTACTAGAACTGAAGAACCATCAATTTATGGTTTTGATTTTAATGGTATTCTACAAAATGAAAAAATTCTTAATACAGATATTAGAAAAGTTAATGTGACACTTAAAAAGGCGTACACCTCTAAGGAAGTTCTAAAACATGTTGACTGTTACTATAGAATATATGTCAAAGAAGGTAACACCGAAGTTCAGGTTCAAGATTGGACACAAATTAATAGGACGGCTGACGGGTTTTACTTCGTATTCGACACAACTGATAAGATACCAAATGAATATTTTATAGATATCAAAGTGAACACTGACAGAGAAGTTAATACTTATAAAAGAGAACTACAATTCCAAATCGTAAACAAAAAATGAGAAAGATAAGGATAACTGAGGAACAACTTGAACAAATTGTTAAACGAGTAATAGACGAAAAGAAGAAGTCTAAAAAGAAAAAGAAGAAAGATACAACCCTATGTTCACGTGGTAAAAACGCGGCAAAGGCGAAATATGATGTTTATCCTTCAGCATATGCTAATGGATATGCCGTTCAAGTATGTAAAGGTAAGATGCCAGGATTGGACGGTAAAAAAAGATGTTCAGGAAAGTATTGTTAACTTAAAAAATAAATACTATATTTGTACTATAAAATTTTAAAATAGTGTCATACTCAACAACAACATATCAATTAAAGAAAGGTGATGAAGTCTTAATGGAGGTAAATGCCAGCTCAGTAGAACGAGCTATGGATTACATTTATGACGAAATGCCTGAGACATATAGTAAAGAATATGTTGTAACACCAAAACCATTAAGTGTTACCCCATCCTTAAAGTAGAGAATGGATTACCCATTCGTAACCCTTTATACCCCCATAAGATAGATAAGTTATATTTTCTTTTTCATCTTTAGGGTTCCGACTCTCTGTAATATAAGACTTATCACAAAAAGATTTAATTTCTTCTAATATTTCTCTTGACACATACTGATTCTCCAAAAGTGTCGTGGCGATTCTCATATTCACACCTGACTTTTTAATTCTATATAAGTTCTTCTTAACTGATTCTCTGACCACTTTTGGTACCCTAAATTTGTTAAAACCCTCATCAACAGTAATTTTAAGGTCACCAGTACCTTTAATTACTCTGTGATACACCATCTTAGGGATAATGTATGTTTGTCCCTCTTGCAAGACCTGAGGTAACTCCTCGTCCATCTGCAACATCCAACCGTCAGATGATTCCACAAATACCTTACGGTCACTTGTGTCTCTATGCCATATTAATTCTTCAGAATCCACATTTTCTGTAAATACTCTTCTAAATTTATGATTACTAATATTTTTCTGTTTGTATATCATTACCAAAATCTTCCAGGTACATTCTTACCAAAATCTTTATGTGCTCTACATGCCCAATATCCAGCTTTAGTTTTGTCTTTTTTCTTTGCACATTGGTGTCTGGCATCAAATGACTTACGAGCACCTGGGTCATTCCATTTAGCGGTCATAACAGGAGAACCATAACTAACCTTTTTAACTTTACCCGTCTTAGGGTTTTTAACGTATACATACCACTTCTTAGAACCACCACTCTTAGGTTTACCTAATTCTACTTTCTTACCCTTATATTCTGCCTCATTAATCATTGGGAAATCCAAAGGTAGTCTCTCACCTTCGTATATAAAGAACTTACCCAAATCACTATCCAACAACTCGTTATCTAACTCATTCTTATAAAGTCCTTTTTCTCTCAACTTTCTTGCTTCATTAATAACATCAAAGTATTTTGGTGAACCAGTCCTGAAAATATTCTCACTCAAAGGTATGTTATTATCAATATGGTATTTAACATCTTCAGACATTGTTTCAACATCATTAGTATATGAACGTAATAAAGTCTCAATTAACTTTACCTCATCATCTGACTTTTTAGATGGAATAACAACATCATCAAAATTTTGAAGTTCTTTTGGTGCCAATGGTGGGTCTAATAAGAACCTTTTATTCACCCAATCCCTTAACTCATTTTCAACAAAAAATTCAGGTACTGGTTCATCATCAGGTCTATCAGAAGCTATTTCAGAAATATGGTAAGCAAATTTTAACTTGTTACTCTCATCCATTAACTTCATTAACCCATCACTAATAAAGAAAATTTTACTAAGTGGGTCAACACCTCCCAAATCACCTTCAGCGATATTAAAAATACTCATTATGGTCTTTGACCACCATGATTTATATGTTGGAGTTTCTTTTAATGTTGGTTTTAAAATTTTATTAAATGCTCTCATTCCCGAACCAACCATACCTGCAATTACTATTTGAGGTATAAACCACGGTAATAAACGTATGAACGCTTTAAACCCACCTTCACCAATATGTTTGGCTAATCTTTTATTTCTGGCGGCAGACACAATACTCTTTAATTGTCCAAAAGTAATTGGACCTTGAGCACTACAGAATTTTTTGGAATCACAAATACTTTTAATTACTTTACTAGAAGGGTTTACCTCTTTAGTGTCATCTTCAGTGATTTTAGGTGTATTATCATTACCACACTTGTGACACATATATAAATCATCACCACCATCTTCTATCTTCCAATTCCAACCACAATTATCACATAAAACACTATCATTCACTATCGATTCTAATATCATATATGTTAATTTATCAATAGATTCTTTTTTATAGTTTTTAACTTTGATTCTAGTTGGTTTTTGTCCTTTACCCGATTGAGTATCTTTTTTTTCTTTTTCTCTTTTTCTACGACATGCAGAATCTTTTTCTTTTTGTGACATCTTTCCTGCCACACCGGCACCTCTACATACTGGGTATCCACCCTTATCCGAGTCTTTTCTTCCACAAGGAGGGTGACCTCCACCTTTCTTTTTCTTACAAATATTAACCCACGGACCTTTAGGTTGTGATGAACCTTTCTTTTTCTTTTTATTTCCGAACCAAACCGCTAAATCTTCACTTAGAATATATTTACTCATAACTTGACTATTGTATATTTTCTATTATACATTATATAAATATTACGAAATAGATAAACAAAACAATATTTCTCAAAATGGCAAAAAGTAAAAAAACAACATCACCTACTGATACAGTAGTAGAAGAACAAACAACGAGTGAACAATTAACTCAAGACACCGACGAAAACGTACAAGAGGGACCTAAACCAATTGGTCAATTGTTTAACACAATTAACTACAACAATATGGATGACCTTAACTCGTTTATTGAAAATCTAACACCTGACCAAGGTTTATACATCTTAGTTCAGGCAGCAAGAGCGTCACACACTCGAGGAGCGTTTAATATTGAAGAATCTGAAACGGTCTCTAAGGCTATCAGAACACTGACTTCACCAGCCAGTGAACATCAGGAACCAACAGGTGAACCTGAAGTCAAAACTGAAGGATGATATTAGTTTAGTTGGGAAAAAGGGGGTTTAACTCCCTTTTTTTATGCCATAAATTTAAAAATATAGTAATTAATTTATTAATGGACAGAAATCATATGATTAGTAAAGTTGTCAGTAACGAAATGATAATTAGAAAGGCAATAACTAAAGGTCATAGACCAAGTGATGGGGATGAATTTCAACCACTTAGAGTTGAAAATGAGATTTTAAGGTGTATGTACTACGGAGAAGACTCTCCACACTGTAGAAGAAAGTATACTAAATAAAAAAAGGGGACCATTTGGTCCCCTTTATTATTGGTATTAAGATATATTATCTTAAAGAGTTCATATCGAACGTTCTAACACCATCAACTGTAATAACACCATAGAAACGGTTATTAACCATTTTCTTAGCGTATCTAGTCATGATACCCTTGATTGGTGTAAAGTTGAATGGGTTATACATAGTTGGTGTCAACTGTAATGGTACATATGGTGCGTAAACGTACCCTGTATCCAATAAAGAAGAACCTTTATGTCCCATCAATACAGTGTTAGGTGGGAAGTAAGGGTCACGGTAAACTTGATATCTACCTGATAACGTACCTACTCTCTCAATACCCATGTTGTATTGGTCTTGGTCTGGTGCCGCATTTGATACGTGGAAGTATTCCAAGTCATCAAAGATTGCTGAAATTTCAGAAGAAACTACAATCCAGTTAGCACCACCTCTAAGAGTTGATTTGTGAATTTGAGCCGAGATTTGGTTAATTGCAGTAATCAACGTTTGGTTCCAGTCTTTTTGGTTATAGTTAACTGAACCATTAGATACTCTCTTCCATCCGTTGTAATCCCAACGTAATGACCAAGCCGCACCTTTTCTCAAGTCTCTTAAGATTTCACGGTCAATCTCCGCTGCCACTTGCTCAGATAATAAAGCTGTTAATTCAGCTTCAGCATCGATGTTGTGGAATGCAGAAACGTCTTGTGCTAGTTCTGGAGACCATTGTGCTCTTAATTTTCTTTCTGTTACAGAAACAGTAACTGCTTCAAGGTCGAAAGAAACTTCACCAATTGCATCTTCAAATTCTAACGTTTTGTAGATTCTGTATGTTGCGTCGAATGCTGGTACAGCAGTAAATGTAGTACCTGTGTAACCGTCTAAAGACTGAGAACCCATAGCCGCTGGAGATGAAACATCTACAGATAAGTAGATTTCACCTGCTGCGTTACAGATATCGTCATATTTCCCACCAGGGAAGTTAGTTGATGCTTCAGCACCGTACTGAACGATACCTTCACCATACTTCTGTGTTACCACATTAAAGTTGTAGTAAGTTGAACCTTCAAAAACTTCTAAAGAAGCTAAGAATTCTTCAGTATCCATTTCTTGACCATCAGGACCGATTAATTTACCAGCACCTCCTGATTGGAAACCTGATAATTTAACCAATACTTGTCTGAAACCTCCAGCTGGTGTTGAACCTGTGTAGAAATTATCAGCTTGTGTACCACCTGATAATACACCATTAACCCATCTTACGTTTGCTAAATCAGCTGTGATAGCTGAGTAAGCACCTTTCGAGTAATCGAAAAGACCTGCTGGGTCTGAATTTGGAGTTTCTCCTTCGTAGAAACGGTCGTACAAATTCTTACCACCATCGTAGTTTGAATCTGTTTCAGTTGGACCACCTGGTGCACCGTATGGTTTTACGTGTGTTCCATCATTGTTTCTGTTCTGGATTTTAGGTACGAAGTAGAACAATTTACCGATTGGTAAGTTCATTGCTTGTACTGATACAATATCGTTAGCTAGTAATTTCGAGAATACTCTTCTAACGATAGGAAAGACTACAGTTTCAAATGAACCTGAGTCAGAAGCGTTTGCTGCTTCGTTAATTAAGTGAGACGCTTGGTTTTCGTATAATTGTGCTACGTTTTCTCTCAAGTGACCTTTCAAGCCATCTAAGAAACCTAACTTGTCCCATTTGTTGATTGTGTCTTCTTTGATAACTTTTAGGTGTTTTAACCCAATGTTACCTACAAGACCTGATTCTAATAATGCTCCCATTTTAGTAATTTTTAATTTTAAGTTTTATTTTATTTAATTATTTTTGACATCAAATCCTTCATTCTCATGAACTGTGGATTCTCATATGTCTTAGACTCTATAAGATTTGAAGATGAACCTTTAACAGGTGTCTTAGATACTTTTTCAGACATAGATTCTGAAATTGTATTTGCTGACTTGCCATCGAATTCTTCTTTCAAAGTTTTATATAGTCCTTTTGATTCTTTCAATGTTTCTACCGAATCGAATCTTCTGAGGATATTGATTTTTTCTTGCTTAGTGGTAGTGTTTTCTGTAAACAAACGTGTAGCGTAAGCCAAGTTAGAATTGAATACTGCAACCTCATTCAACTTCTCTTTAAAGATGTTAAGTGCCTTACGGTACTCTTCATTCTTTTCTCTAAGTTGTTGAATCTCTTTCTTTGTAGACTCGTTATAACGAGCTCTATTAGGGATTGAGTGTGGTTTTGGTAAACCTTTAGATTTGTTAGAAGATGCTTTCTGTCCAGCAGCGTGACTTCTCACCATACCTTCAGTAGCTTCACCTTCTTCCATGTCATCTTCTTCTCTAACTTCAAAATCAGCATCGTCTCTTCTTGCCCTCATAGAATCTAAATCCTTGTCAGCCATTTTACCATGCTTCATTGCCAATCTTTCGTCTTCACGGTCATCATAACCCTGACCTTCAGCCATTTCCTCTTCTTTATACCCTTCTTCCATATCGTCTTCTTCAGATACTTCGAGTTCGTAAACAACTTCGTCCATTTCTTCTTCCATGTCACTTTCGTACATTTCTTCTTCCATGTCACTTTCGTACATTTCTTCCTCTTTATCTTCTGATTCCATTTGGATTTTATATTCAACGTCAGCCTCATCATCTTTAAGTGTAACTTCATCACCATCCTGAGAAACGATAATTCCATCTTCTTCACCCATAGCTTTGAAAACCCTTAAGATTTCGTCGTCTGATGCTCCTGTTAAATCAAGAGGTAAAAGAATTTCCTCTTCACCATCCACTTCCATTTCATCACCAGGTAAGTCCATGTCTAACATATCTTCTACGTCATCCATGTCCATCTCCTCGTCATCCATTTCCATGTCTAATTCAGAATCTTCATCAGAATCCATGTCCATTTCTATGTCCATTTCATCTTCTACTTCGTCTTCAATGTCGAGTTCCATTTCTTGTTCAGCCATTTCTGACTCTTTTTCCATTTCTGAACCTTCTTCCATTTCGACTGCGTCAACCTCCTCTTCCTCAGAGAGCGATTCTTTTACTAATTCACTGATTTCTTCCTTCATAGTAGAAGCAAGTATTCCTTTTGCGTTTTCTGTTACGGCTTCCTCCAAATTTTTCATTTGTAGTAGTGCCTCTTCAACTAATGATTTTTTAGTTTCGTTTGCCATTTTTTGTTTTTTGCGCAATTGTTTATTGATTATTATCATATAAATATTACCAAAACACAAAAAATATCATTTTTGTAATATATAAGCATAAAAAAAATCGGAAGTCACCCTCCGATTCTTTAGTTTTTTGGTTTGATTTTTGTTATTCGTAAACCTCGTCGATTTTACTTTCAGAACATGCAGTGATTCTCCAATCATGTGGAAAACCCTCAAACTTTTTAGTTACTTTAGATTCCACTTCGGTTACGTTGTAACCTTTTACTAGTTTCTCTTCTCTAATTTTTTTAATCTTCCCAGTGTTGTCATCAGGTAGGTCATACTGAATTTTTGCTACGAAATATTTTTCATCCATGTTTTTATATTTTTTTAATTATCTAAATAATGAGATAATCTTTTCATTAAGTCAATAGATGCACCCATTCCTCCGTCTAATCTTGCTTCAGGTTCAGGTCTTTTTTCTTCTTCTAAGTTCTCTTCGTACTTACCTTTATCGTCTTTATTAAGGAATAAGTAAGCACCAGGTGTAGATGGTGATGACACCAAATCAAAACATATAAGTTCAAAGTCCTCTTGAACTTCATTTCTTTCACCTTTCTTAGCCAATGAACCGACACCACGTGAAGATACCCCCATAGTGACACCCTGTCTCATTAAGTTAGCTGCTTGGTCACCAGGACAGGACACAACACCTGTTTGATGAAACCCTGGAGATGTGAGTAATTTAATCTTACCCATTAATGTATTACCTTCCCACCACATTTCTGTGATAAGGTGAGATACACGGTCCAAATCTATTAATGAAGACTCAGGGTGATTAAGTTCAGATATTGATAACCCTTTTTTAATCGCTTCATTATATCTTTCAGCTTCTCTACGTAAAATCTTTTCTGGATAAACACGACCGTTTCTATTTGGTGTGTCGAATTTTTGTAATACCGCATAAAACTCAAATGGTTTAGAGTGGTCTAACTGACCATACGATTCTTTGATTACATCGGCATTACGGCTATCATTGGGATTCACATATCCTGCGTCCCATTCAATCAATATTCCTTTACCTATATCTTGTGGTCCTAAAACTCTCATATCATTTAATCTTTATTATAAATACTCAGAAATGGTAATTAGTTAAAGTGTTGACCATATACAATGTCCCACTCGCTAATTTCGACACCAATATACTTTGTATATTTTCGGTTCATAATCTCTACAATGTGTAAACTAATAGCCCGACCCAATGCTAAGTCTTCACCTGTGTTATGGTCTTTTAATGCCCATGTCTCTGCAAATCCCGTTACGTCTGATGGTGATTCACCATAATAATAAAATACCTTATCTATCTCCACATGAACACTAAGACCATCTTCAATCTCACCTACCAACATTACTTTGTCTAATGTCACACGAGTATAATCTTCATCAAATGTGAAATCAGACGGGTCAATAAGATTATTGAGGTCATCAACGGCCGTGTTGGCTTCGTTGATGACCCTTGTTAAATTTTGTAGTTGTGATTCTGTAATTTTAATTTTCACGAAAAAAGGTCTTTATGATAAATATTCCTTATTTTTCGTTTTGGTCTTAGATAGTGTAAAATAGTTTGAATTATGTAACTCATCTTTATATATTGACGTAGTTATTTTTTTAATTCTATCTCGTAAAATAGGTGATTTAAAATCAACATGTTCCTTTAAAAATAAAGTAATTTCTAAGTTCATAAAAGATTTTTTACCAATCTGAATTCCACTACTTCGTAAATCTAAATCAACAATGTTGTGTGATTCAAATATTAAGGGGTCGACGGACTCTAATAAGTTATGTTTAATATTTCTATTTAAGTTACCATTTATCCTATTCCAATTATCTGATTCTATTTTTGGTTGAATCCACGACTGTATAGTTATGTAGATTGATTTAAGATTATGAGCATCTACAGTACCATAATTACATTTAGCATTTTCAAAGATATCTAACTTTGAACTTTTTCCTTTTTTCATATATTTCCATATGTCTTATTTGTTTATTGTTAGTAAAATAATAATAAAGTTTACTCCATTAGTCAAAATTGACATTAAAAAACTATTTATCTATAATAGGAACATATGTTAGTAGTAAAAGTAAATAAAAAAGGTGGTATAGAACGTGCACTTAAAGAGTACAAAAGAAAGTTCATTAAGACTAAACAACTTAATAAACTTAGAGATGATAGGTATTATGAAAAACCAAGTTCTAAAAAAAGAAAGAAATTTCAAAAGGCCAAGTATGTACAAAAAATAAAGGATTCAGAAATCTGAACCCTTTATTAATCTATAACCCTTCGTGTAATTGTTTGAGTTTGTATAGTGAAACTAAATCGTTTTCACTTTCATTAATCTTAGAAATAGTATTATTAACTTTTTCACTTAATTCGTTATCACTATTTTCGTTTAATGTTGATTGAAGCTTACCGATAACCGATTCTTTTAATTCAGTCATTTCTTTAGTAATTTCTTCTTTAGTCATTGAAAGTAATCCTTTTAATTCTTCCTTTTCAGTTTCATTAATATTATCGTATTCTTTATTAAAGGTATTCGACGCAATTTTCAACATTGTGGATAATGGTAAGTTTACCGATTCTTTGATTACATCTTCAATCTTTGTTTCTGTAAGTGTGGTTTGAATCTTTAATTTTGATTCGACAACCTGTTCTAACTTAGTTAAAGATTTTTCGTATATAATATTATCGATATCTTTATAACTGTTTTCAACAGACTCATCTAATATAGAATTAACCCATTTAGATAACTCTTCGATTTTTTCTTTATTATTTGTAATAATGTCATTTAATTTTTCAAAAGACTCATTTAAGTATATTATTGCAACTTCTTTAGATAACCCCTTTTGTGAGTTTAATTCATCATAAAGGTAATACGCTTCCGCTAAGTTTTTATCCCCTAATATTTTAGATTTAAATCCTGACATATTAGTTTTAAAAGATGACTTTCCGTATGTTGAAATTAATACTCTTTCAATCTTAGATTTTATTTGACCAAATTTATTCATAATCATTTTTATTTATAAATATACTTTATTTAAGTAAGTTGTTTAATTTTTCTTCCATCTCACCTAATGAATCTCTACCTTTTGATAGGTCAATAGTCTCATCTTGACCGAACAATGTCGAATCTTCTAAGATTAAATCTAAGTCTTTATTTTTAACAAATGTCTCAGGTGCTAATTCGGGTTCACTACCAGTACCTACTTCGCCAGCGGGTTCACCACCTAAATCACCACCTAAATCGCCACCTAAATCACCACCGAAGTCACTACCCCCACCGAAGTCACCTCCACCACCGAAGTCGTCTCCTCCTTCAGTATCGGATTCACCTTCAGGTTTAGTATCTTTCTGACCATATAGTTTGTCAAGGTTATCAAAGATACCTGTATTGACAATAACTTCTTGAGTTTTTTCTAACTCACCTGCAACCGCCCTTTCGATACGTTGTTGTTGTAGGTCAAGTTTGATTTCCTCATCAGAGAACCCAAGAATATGTTTCTTAGCCCATGATGATGAAACAGGAAGGATACCATTACCTGGGTCAGTAGTTGCATCTCTATATAACTGAATCTTCTGTTGCCATTGTTCCACCTTCAACAAATCAGCTTGTGACGATGGATTAGTTAAACCTAATGTGAAGTTTTGTAATTCATCTTCAAATCCTAAAATATATAAGTGAATTATTGCTATCTTATTTAACTCTTGTACCATAGACCTTTGTACTCTATTAATAGTTCGAGCGAAACGAATATCTTGTAGAGCCAAGTTCTTACCTTCACCTGTGACCTCCTCAAAACCTAAGAATGCCTTTGGTACTCTTAATGCTGTGAGTAATTTCTTTTGAATATACTCTATATCCGCAATTTCTGATAGGTTTGTAGCACCTGGTAAGGTATCTATCGGATTTGGAGCGTTAGGGTCTCTAACAGGTATAAAATAGTCTTGGTCTACGGCCATTTGGTTCATACGTAGGTCGACATTACCTGTTTGAGGGTCAGCAACTTGGTCACGTTTGAACTTATTGGCAACTCTTTGTACATACGGTTCGACATCTTTGTCATCCATATTACCAACAAATACTTTAAACACCCTTCTTTCAGGTGCTCTAGATGTTCTATATATTAACATAGCATCTTCAGAGAGAATAAGTTGTTTCCATATTCTTCTGGCTTTTTCCAACATAGAAGTACCATAAGGAAGTTTACGGTCATCACCCAATAATCTAAAGTGGGCAATTTCCCACGTATTGAATTCCATATCCTTAACCTTCCATTTGAATTTTAACGCATCTTCGTCAGCGTCTCCTGTTGGTTGTTGAATACCATATTGACCAGGTGAGGATTTCATTCCTCTTTCCAATCTTTCGATTTCAATGTTAGGTAATTGTTGTCCACCCACAATACCTTTTTCAGGGTCCAATTTCAAGTATACAAAGTTATCACCGTACTTAGCGGTGTTTCTTGTCCACATCGGTAAGTTAGTGTCTATATCTAATCTATTATTAAATAAATCTGTTAGTACCGATTTAATTCTTTTACTCTCGGAAAAAACTTGTAATATGTAACCGTCTTCGTTAGCTGTTGTTGATTCCTCAGCGTATATATCAAGAGCCGCAGAAATTTCAGGTGTGAACTCCATACTCTCATAATCGTAAAACGCTGCCAATCTTGTTGGTTCATAATATACCGCCTGAGTATATAAGTTATTTTCAACTTTTTGCCATTGTTGACCTAAGTATAGTGTTTGTTGTGCTTCAAGTTTTTCTCTATCATACTCCTCCTTATCACGTGTTTTTAATAATTCTTTCTTATCAAAATTGTAAACAGGTGGCTGTTGGTCCAATGTTGAATCGGGACCAAATACTTTGGTTAATCTCTGCCAAACAGTAAAGTTATTTTCTGCCATTTTGTTTTTTTATATAAATAGTAGTAATATTCTACAATAATTCAATCTTTTATCTTCTACTTCCGAATAACCATAAATAGTTTTCATAATCACTTTTCGTTGCGTTACCTGTACGACCATTTCTATAGGGGTCATTTGGTAATGCCGACAGAGAAGGATTATAATTATCTACTGGGTTAGTTACCGGTGTTTCTTGTACATACCAACTATCAACCATCGCTTTAGTTTGTTCAGTCACTTTCTCTAAAGAAGTAAATGAATTTTCACCTACGTATATCGCCATAGCCATTGCCATAATCAAATCATCATGTTGTCCTTTTATGTGGTCAGGTCTACCGTTAACATAAACAAACGTATTTAATTCATTTAAAAGTCTTGTTGAACGAACCTTATAATCGTGTCTTAAAGATTCCTCAAAGGAGGCAACAATTTGTACACGTTTACTATTGAAATTTAAACCAGGTATCTTTTCCATAGCCTTAGGGTTGTATTTCCATTTGTCTGCAGCATTCACACCTTCTACATATAAGTTTTGATACCCCATCTCTTGGAGTTTTCGGGACGTTGATACTCCCATACCTCCCGTAATATCAATAACCACAAACGCATTATACATAGTTGCCCATTTAAATGCAATTTCAGCGGCAACATCAGGTGGTATTTTCCCTAAATACTCTAAAACTTGTTCCCTTTCATCAAAATCAATAATACAAAACGTTGTGAAATCCTCACTGTCACCACGAGAAACGTCTATTCCCATTATGTACTTATGATTAGCAATAGGTTCTTTCCATTGCCATAGTGAACCACCCATAAACTTATTCTCTGGTGGCATAATATGGTTTTCTTTTAACTTTTCAATAGTTTCATTAGGAATTACATTGTCACCTGAACCTAAAAAGTTACACTCAAGCTCCTGAGAAATTTTTCTACGGTCAAACTTAAGTTTTTTAGCCATAGACTCAAACCAGCTGGAGTATGGTTTATATCCCTTATCAAAATAATTTTTAATTTCTTCAAAATCTCTTTGTCTAGGGTCTATATGTGTATAGTCAATAATAATTTCACTATCGTTATAGTCATCACGATTTAACATATAGTGTATAATGTCCTTACACTTTATTAATTGTAAGTTTTTGGCGTATCGAGGGTCTTTATACCAATACATGTCGGTAATCTTAAAGTCATTCATCCCCCTTAATGCTTGGTCATAAATCGCATAATATATACGGTCAAAACCGTTAGGTGTTGATATTACGATTACTTTACCACCAGTAGATAGTGAAGCCATACATGCAGACCAAAAGTCATCATCGGCTTCAATAAACGCAGCTTCATCAAAAATAAGAATAGTAGGGGTATACCCACGCAGAGCATCTTTAGAAGTTGCAACCGCTTTAACCTCACATCCATTATTTAACTTAAAGTGTCTTTGTGAATTTTTTTCATTTGAAAATTTAACCCCTAACCAATCAGGCCATTGGTCAACAAAAGAACGTATCTTATTTGCAAATTCCATAGACGTATCTAATTTATTTGCAATGATTAGTATCTTTTCTGGTTTACTCTTTTTAGCGGTAACTAATTTTTTAGACGACCAAGCTGCGGTAACTGTTGATACACCTGCTTGACGATATTTGATTGCAATATTTTCTTCAAAATTATCATAATCAAAAATTAATTTGTCTTGGTCAGGAAAAAGTTCGAGTGGTACGTAACGAGATTGTGTGTTGTCGTATGTTTGTAAGTATGTCTTTAATGCATATGACGTATCCTTAACTATTTTCGCGTATTCTACTAATGCTTTTTCTCTCGTTAAACCCATAATACATGATTTAGATTTTTTATGTTAAATCGATTCCAAGACCACCTAAAAAATCTCTAAACTCATCATCGTCTTCCTCATCGTTTTCAATACCACCTAATGCGTCTTCTAAATCATATTGACGTAATTCTTCAGTGATTTCATCAACCATTCTCTTAACTATCTTTTCACCTTTTTCTGAATTTGTCAAAATTTCTCTTGCAACTTCAAAGAACTCTTCAGTCGATAGTGCAGAAAAACGAGAAAATAAGTAATTCTGTATTTCTCTCATATCATCAGCAAATAAGTCTTCAGGGTAAGATTCGACAAATCTTTCCCAAATAACTGGACCTAACCTTAAATCCCAAATTTCGTATGGTAATGTGTCTTGAGAACCCATAACCATTTCAGCAGCTTTAGGGTCATCAGGTAATCCCTGAGTACCTAATACTTCATAAACTCCTTTAATTAACTCATGTATTAATACAGGGAAGAAAAGTCCCTTGGCTTTGATTGTTGGTGGGTCAGTAGTTTCATCAACTTCTTCAGAACCCTGAACACCCTCACCTGAACCAGCCATCATTTGTGCCATTTGGTCAGGTACTATCCAATACATTAAATCAGCAATAGACATTAGTACACCATAAAGATTCAAAAGTTGTGGGTCTAAACGGTCCAATTCTTCACGAACTAAACTAAACATATAATGACCCTTCTTTGATGCTCCCTGAATAAGAGAATTAATAAATCGTCTTTTTGCCTTTTCCATGTCAAACTTATCCATAGCATCCATGAATGCTTCAATATCGTCTTCCATGTCGTCAGAGTTTTCATCACCGAACATCTTCATAATATCTTCCTCATCAGGTTCTTCTGATGAAGGTCTCATCTTAGAAGTATCAATCTGACCCATACCTGATAATAACTCTACGTCGAATTGGAATGCATCGTCAGGAAGTGCCATTTCTTTCTTGACTAAGTCAATCGCTAAGTTTTCAAGATACTCCTCGTTATCATTCTCAATGGATTTTACTTGTTGTACTGCTCGTTGCAACATCATTTGTAATTCCATAAGGGAGTTTTGATTAGAGATGTCAGTAATACCAGTATAACGTTTAACTTTATCAACGACATCTTTAAACCTTTTTGACGCTAATAATTCTTCAAATGTAGAAACAACACCATCACCATCAATATCAATATCTAACGCAGGATTATCTGAAAGAGGTGTTTCACGACCCTGTATCTTTGCTTCAATATCTTGAGCCATTCTTTCTGGCCTGTTACCATAATCAATTGGTGCCTCTTTAATCTTCTTTTTCATCTCTAAATTTTATATTTAATGTGTTAAACTTTAAAAAGCTAGGTAATTCTTTTTTTCCTGCTTTAGGTGCTGGTTTGTGTTTTGGTTTGTAAGGTGTTTTTCTGTCTGGTTTTTCTTTAGTACCAGGTTTAACCCTTGTAGGTGCAGTTTTTGTATCACCCGCTTTAGGGGCTGGTTTGTGTTTTGGTTTGTAAGGTGTCTTTCTTTCAGGTTTAGTCCTTGTAGGTGTCTTCACAGGAGCCTCCTTAGTACCAGGTGACTGTTCAGTTAAATTTAATAAATCTTTTTTACTCATTCTCTTTGGTACGTATTTCTTAACCAAAGATACAATAGATTCTTCAATTTGTCTAATTTCTTCTTTTTTTACTTTTTCAGGTAGCTTACTGAAATCTTTAGTGTCATCGGCAAACTCATCGGCCATCTTACACCATTTAGATTTAGGACCCTCTTCCTCACACTTCGCAAAGAAGTATTTTTGTTGTGATTTTGATTTAAATTCTTCATCAACTTCCTCACCCATCTCTGAACGATTATTATCGGAGTCATCATCCATACCATCAGGAGCCATATCATCTTCATCATGTGGAGTTTCTTGACCTGTTAATTTTTTCATTGCTAAATCACCTAAAGCATTAGACGATGTTATGTTTTCATCTATTTCCCCATCGTTTTCATCGGCAGGTTCAAACATTTTCACTAACATGTTAAAATCATCTCTAAAGTAACTTCTTAAATACGCTCTTTTACCATGTACTAATAAACCATCTCTATCTATTTGGTATTCTTCCCAATCATCCCAATAAAAATCAACCGCATCTTCAACGGCACTTTCAAGTTCAGGACTAAAAGGGCTTGGCATTTTTTCAGGCTCACCTAATTGTTTGTGAATTGATTGATTAAAAAAATGTTGGTCAGAACTACCCCACTCATTTAGTTCTTCTTCAGAATCTTCCTCACCAATTTTTTGAATTGTTTGGTCTATTTGTTGGTTTAACTGTGATAACTCAGCACCCATCTGTTTAACATCATCTACTTTATCAGTTAAACTTTCTTGTTCCCCAATTACTGCGTTATATAATGTATTGATTTGAGTTTCATTTAACATTTTTAATGACTCAAACTTAATACCTTTATTTAATAAACTTGAAATTTTTTTATTGTTCATGATTTATAATATTTTTTTCATATGTTAATATGATATCTCTTTCATATATCTTATCTTCCACTTCTTTAACAGTATCACCATATCTAAATACTAAACGAGTGAATTTATCTTCTGTTATGGCTGTAGTTTCACTATCTTCCCACGCTAAGGATATTACACCTTCCACCGCATCATAAACAGAGAAAAAATCTGAATTTTGGATTAAGTTTAACTCAATACCTGAATTTCTTAATACTCCAACCTTCTTTATAAAATGAATAAGGGGTGGAGTTGGGTCACCACTAGCAGGTTCTTTATCCCAATCTTCACCCCATACATCGTCAACGTCACTAAAAATAAACTCGTAAATATTATCCCCTTTAAAGTTGGGACCAAGTTCGTTAACGTATACTAAATTCATAATAACTCACCCTTTTGAGAGACTTTAATCTGTTGACCGTCGTTCTCAAATACTAAGTTACCTTTGTTTGTCTTTCCTAAAAACTTAATTGTTTTGTTTTCTTTTAACAAAAAGTTTGCCGTCAATTCTTGCTCTACTGTTTCACACATTGACTTCATTTCTTTTCTTACCGTTACTTTTTGAATTTTTTCAGTAATAAAATTTTTGATATTTTTTGATTCAGTCAATGTTTTCTCTTCGTCACTAATTACGAAGTACTTTGATAATACTTTGTCGATTTTAGATTCTGCAAAGATTTCATCAATTACTTTCTCACCTACTTCAGCCGATGCATCCATTGGTTCTTCAATGTCCATATCTAAGTCCATGTCTAAGTCTAGTTCGTCACCCGCATCCACATCTAAGTCAGCCTCATCGTCTACACCGTAGTCAATTTCGTCATCCTCAAAATTTTCTAAAATATCTTCTTTATCTTCTTCAGTTAATTTTTCTAAATCAACCGCTGAGATAATTGAGTTCAACACATATTTAATATCTTCAGAACTTAAACCATCTTGTTGGTCTATAGTTCTTAATTTTTGACCTAACTTACCTGTTAGTTTTTGAATTTCTTTGATTGAGATTTCCTCTTCACCTGCAGGTGATTCAGCGTCTAAGTCCAAATCCATATCTAACTCTTCTTCACCACCTTCATCGTCCGTACCTAAGTCCATGTCTAAATCCATGTCTAAATCCATTTCTTCTTCACCACCTTCAGAACCCATGTCTAAATCTAAATCCATTTCTGGTTCCATTACAGGTTCTTCAACTTCAGGTTTAGGTGTTTTTAGTACAAACTTTTTTTCTTGTTCACCAAATAAATTTAAACCTTCATCATTTTCATGAAGTATATTCATTTCCTTAATAATCAAATTTAGTTTCTTCAGTGCCTTAGAATATGAAGAATGGTATCTTCTATTTTCTGCCGGCTCGTCATAAGTCATTTCAGATTCATTTAAACCTGATTTAATAATATACCCATTTTTTTCATGAATAATACTATAATATTTACCATCTGCTAATTGTCTAGTATAATCAACAGTTTCATTAACATTCATATCAGAACGCTCAGTATCGTTATAACGTGCAATTTCCATGATGCGTCTTAACTTTTCATCACCTTGTAATTTTTCACTTCCGATAGGTTTTAAATCTCCCATTTTATATTATTTTTCTTTTTTTAGTTTAATTATTAACTCCGTTTCCACCAAGTTTAACGGTACTACATTGTACCACCTCTGTTCCATCGGCTCTACTATAAACCGCATGAACGGTTTCAGTCGAACCTGAGAAAGCTTTATATTCCGTTGCCGGGTCACATCCTTGTCCCATAATAGTTTTTATATATAAATATACCGTAATAAAGGATTTGACATTATTTCCTATATTTAGGTAGTTTTATAACTCGTTTTCTTGTTCCAACGATAGATTTTTGTCTACTAATTCATTGGTGAAGTCGAATAATTTTTGAATATAACCATTACGTCTTAAAAATTTAAATACTAAGTTTTCGTAAGAGTATTCACCTTCTTTTTCCAAACCACAACTTCTATATTTTTTTAACCTTTCTTTTACTTTATCTATTATTACTAACGCAGTATCTAAATCCTCATCTTTGGCATTACTAATAACTGTATCAATAATTTCCATCCATTGATTTGCCTTTTCAGTTAATTTTTTCTCATCAATAGACACACTTTCCTTAGTTGGTTCATTAATCCACTCATCATATAATACGGAGTATACTCCTGTTGAGAAATGTGGTTCTGAGGAGTCCTGAACGTATAATTCCGCTTCATATCCTTTGACGAGAATATCGTGGGTGGAGTTAAATAACGTCTTTTTTAATTTAAATAATTCTTTATATAAATTTTTTTGTTCTCCAGACTCGGTAAAGTCATATAGTATGTGTAAATCAATATCTGAGAATTCAGACCAATTATAATTGGAAAGTGAACCTGTCATTGTAATATCAGAGACAAATATATCCAAACCTAAAAATTCTATGAATTCATTTGATATTTTTAGTAAGGTATCTCTAATTTCAGGTTTCATGGCGTATGAGCCGCTACCGTCATCATCCCATATTTTAGGATTTAATTCATCCTGTATATAAAAACTTGAAATTATTTTATCTACCATCTCCATAAGTTATAAATAGAGTGAAGTTTTACTTTGTAAGTTTTTCATATTTAAACTTTTTAGATATTTCAGTATTAAAATATCTACCCTGTGATTCTGATAGTCTAAATTTAGTGTAAACTTTGTGTGGTACGTCTTCGTACTTATACTCTGTACCGTTTTTAAAGGTAACGGTTAAGGTCTTTTCTTCTAAATGATAAACGGTTTTACTAAGATTGGAAGAATTAATCTCATTGATGATTTGTTTACCTACGATTTTTTCACTTTTGATTGCCATATTATAAAGGATATTTTTCTTCTAATTTAGACAATTTTCTTGAAATGTAACTATCGAAGTTATCTTCCATTTCATCACTCCACATTCCGTATTTCTTTAGTTCGTTCCTTGAGTTTTGTATTTTATTGATAAGTTTGTCTCTTAACATAAAAACCTCAACGGGTGCTTTTGAAATACTGGTTAAATCCTCCTCTTTAAATCCTGCATCACTAAGAGAACGTCTCAACTGAGCAAATGTGGATTCTATAGATTCCATATCACCAAACTTTGTTATATATTCTAACCACGGTTCTCTCATACCAATAAATATAAAAAAACCCCGATTTCTCAGGGTTTTTAACATTTACGACTCTAATTTTTTAATTTCGTCTCTTATTTTAATTGAACTTTCAAAGTCTTCCTTATCAATTGACTCTTGAAGTTTTAATTTCAACTCCCTGATTTTCTCACCATTCTTCTCGATAGATTTAATTTTATCTCGAAACTCAACGGCCGATTCAAAATCTTGTTTTTCAACCGCATCCTGAAGTTTATTGTTAAGAATTGTTAGTTCATCATTTGTTTGATTATCACCATTAAGGGAATATGTGAAATAAACCTGATTAGGACCTACTTTATAATAAGTTGGTTTTTGATTGTCAAATAAAGATTCGAACTCTCTTAAAAATTGGTCAAACATACTTTTTTTGTTAAACATAGTGTTAAATTTAAAAATTTTATTATCTTTGTGTTTAAATAAGTAAAAAACGTACCATTTCAAAAAAAGTGATTATACAATGACATAATGTCAGTTAAAAGAAATAAAACCTGACAATTTTAGTATTCATGTTTTTTGTAAGGTAAAATGTCTTATATTTGTAGTAACATAAAAAAAAACAAAAAAATAGATTATGATAGAATCAGTTGACCCGAACGATAGTTCAAAAGGAAAGAAAGATAGATTACCTAAGTCTGGTACACCAGTATTAGACAACTTTTCACGTGATTTAATTAAACATGCAGAACAAGGTAAGTTAGACCCTGTTGTTGGTCGTGACCGTGAAATTGAGCGTATTGCGCAAATCCTCTCTCGTAGAAAGAAAAATAACCCTATTATCATTGGTGAACCAGGTTGTGGTAAGACAGCAATCATTGAGGGATTGGCCATGAAAATATATGAAGGTGATTGTCCTCGTAATTTATCTGATAAACGTATCGTATCTTTAGATATGACATCAATCGTTGCAGGTACAAAGTATCGTGGACAATTTGAGGAACGTCTAAAGGTAATCTTAGATGAGTTATACGATAATCCAGATATCATTGTATTCATTGATGAAATACATACTATCATCGGAGCCGGTAACTCATCAGGTTCCTTAGACGCATCCAATATCTTTAAACCGGCACTTGCACGTGGTGAACTACAATGTGTTGGTGCAACTACACTCGATGAGTATCGTGAAAATATTGAAAAAGACGGAGCGTTAGAACGTCGTTTTCAGAAGGTAATGGTTGATGGGGCATCACCTGAAGAAACAATGATTATCTTACAGAATCTTAAATCACGTTACGAATCACATCATAAGGTATCTTACTCAGATGACTCTTTAGAAGCGTGTGTGTACTTAGCTGACCGTTACATTACTGACAGAGCATTTCCAGATAAAGCAATCGATATTTTAGATGAGGTTGGTGCTCGTAGTCAAATCTCCGTGAAATTACCTGAAGAAATTGAAAAACTTAAAGATGAGGCAAATGTCATTAAATTGGAGAAAATCGATGTAGTTAAAGCACAGGACTATGAGAAAGCAGCACACCTTAGAGATAAGGAAAAGAAAATCCTTAAAGAATTGGATAAAGTTAAAATTGACTTTGAAAATAAGCAGGATGAGGAACGTAAACCAATTACTGAAGATATGGTATATGAAGTTGTCGCAAATATGACTAAAATACCTGTATCTAAACTTAATCAAAACGAAATGGAAGGATTGTTAGACTTAGAAAACAACCTTAATCAAACGGTAATTGGTCAAGAACCTGCAGTTAAGAAGATTTCTAAGGCAATACGTAGAAACCGTGTCGGTATTAAAGACCCAAATCGTCCAATCGGTTCATTTATCTTCTTAGGTTCCACAGGTGTAGGTAAAACACACTTAGCTAAAAAATTGGCAAAAGAAATTTTTGGAGATGAAGAAGCACTGATTAGAGTAGATATGTCTGAATACCAAGAAAAGTATACGATGTCACGTCTTATTGGCTCCCCTCCAGGTTATGTAGGTCATCAAGAAGGTGGACAACTAACTGAGAAAGTTAAAAATAAACCATATTCAGTGGTACTGTTTGATGAGATTGAAAAGGCAAATAAAGACATCTTCTCACTTCTATTACAAGTTTTAGATGATGGTCACCTAACCGATAGTTTCGGTCGTAAAATCAACTTCAAAAACTGTTTAATTATTATGACATCAAACTTAGGTGTTAAGAAATTACAGGATTTCGGAGCAGGTGTTGGGTTTGACACAACTGCAAGAATTAGTGGTGACGAGGACCTTAAAAAGGCTCTTTTACAAAAAGAACTTAAGAATCACTTCACACCTGAATTCTTAAATCGATTAGATGAAGTAATTGTGTTCAACCCACTAAAAGAAAATGAAGTACGTCAGATTGTAGATATTGAATTATCAAAACTAAATCAACGTTTAGAGAGACTTGGGTATCACATTAACTTTACTGATGAAATTAAAACCATGTTAGGTGAAGTAGGTTATGATGAGAAATATGGGGCAAGACCAATCAAAAGAGCAATCCAAGAAAAGATTGAGGATTACATCTCTGAGGAAGTACTACGTCAAAATATCAAAATCGGACGTAACTACGAACTTAAGTTTGTAGATGAAGAAGTTAAAATTGAGGAGGGGGTTAAATAAAACCCCTTCCTATTTGGAAAAACAAAATATAGTTATTATATTTGTATCAAATAATTAAGAAATGGAAAATAAAACAGTAGAAAGATTTAAAGAACTCTTATCCGTACCTTCAAAAACATACGAAGAGGACCAAATGGTAGAATACATATCATCGGTACTAGATAGTATTGAGGGAGTCGAGTACTACACTGATGAGATGAATAACATCTACGCAACAAAACGACAAAGTGGATTTCGTGGTAAATTTCCAATGTTTGTTGCTCATACTGATACTGTCCATAACTTAGTACCCGAAATCATTGTTGAGGAAAAAACACTTCCCAAACCACCAACATTTGGACGAACTTTTGATGAAACTCAATACGACGTTCTAAAGGCCTATACCCCTGATGGTAACCCAACAGGTATTGGAGGTGACGATAAGTGTGGTATCTTCATTTGTTTGGAACTACTACGAACACTATCAAATGTAAAAGTAGGACTATTCGTTTCTGAAGAAACGGGGTGTCACGGTTCAAGTAAATGTGATGTAAAATTCCTCAACGATGTAGGGTATATTGTACAATACGACGCACCCGGTAACCATCTTATTACTGAGTTATGTTCGGGTATCCGCCTATTTGAGGAAAAAGGGGATTTTATTAACCGAGCACTACCTGTAATTGAGAGAACCATGGAAACAGATATGGAATTACAATCTCACCCATACACTGACGTTTCACAACTGAAGAAAAAGAGTGATGTATCCTGTATTAATATTTCTTGTGGGTATTACGAAATGCATAGCTCAAATGAGTTTATCGTATTGGATGATGTAGATAAATCCATCAGAACAGGGATTAACTTAGTCAACGAGTTCGGATACGAAAAGCAAGAATACGCCTACGAACCACCAGTATACTCTTATGGGGGTTTGTTTAATCTTGATGATGTGGAAAATGACTTAGATGATTGGGACGAATCCCTGTTAGATGGATTAAGTGACACTTTCGATTTAGAAGATAATGTGGTTGAGTTCGAATTTGGTGGAATAACTATTCAGAGCAAACATACAGATGACACCATTTATATGAATGAATCTGACTCGGTAAAACTCTATGAACTTATCAGAGAAAATCTACTACTCAAAGGGGTCGAATAACTGGTAGTTACTCATCATTGACAAAAGAGAGGAAAGTTTCGACTTTCCTTTTTTTGTTTCAAAAGAATCTGTTTCAGGGTTATACCTATTAAGTGTGAACATAACCTTATTAGTTTCAGGGTCTACACGGTCAACCTTAACATTTATATTATCCGTAGTTGGTATCTTTCTATATTTTCCGAAGTCACCGAATTTTTCTTTGACTTGTCCAATTATTTCTAAGTTTTTGTCAAAATCTAAAAAGAAATCGGCGTCATTTAATTTTTCCCACTCCTTTTCAAGTATAAAATCCAAATCACTATCAAACCTAGTTCTAAATGTTTCGTCGTCCCAATTATTATATATAGATTCATGTGGGTAATCAATCGGAAATGATACCTCACTGGAAACCACCTGCTTTAACATATCAGATAAGTTTAAATCAGTAAGGTCATTTGACTCATATAGTTTTATTAAATCAGATAAGTCGATATCGTATTCATAAAAACAACTTGTATTATCTTTTTTGGTGAAACCAATGTCAGATAACACATCACACAAAAGACCTTTAAACTCTTTTTCTGTACCAGACACCATAGCCTCGTTCATAGACATAGAGTAGATTTCACTCAGTGAATCCATAAATGAATCATCTAATGTGTCAGACATGAATTTTGATATTTTCCTATCATCACCATCTTCTATGGTGTATTTTCCATTTTCATCCTTTATTAATTCGGAAATTTCAGGATTATAAACCTCGATAATTTCTTTTAAAGTTGATAGGTGTTCGTTGTTAAAGTAACGTAATACGTACCCTTCATTGAAGTCATCGTCAAAATTATATGAATCATAAAGGTCTAATTCAGAACCATAAGGTGGGTCAATAACTGTACTGATAAACCTTAAATCGTACTCTTCAACATCTTCTTCAAATAATTTTAAAAAGTCATCAATACCATCAAATTTAATATTGACATCATAATTATCATCACCTGATTTTTTAATTCTACCTAAATGGGGACTTTGTATCCTTCCTCTCACGTGGTCAATCTTACCTTCTAATATACCTTTTAGTGTTTCGTAATGTTTGTTTCCCTTAACCAATTTTCTAATTTCTTCTTGAATCGGTGAAAACCTATCTAATAATACATCAACACTTCTAATACCGTCTCTTTGGTCATATACTTCCGTATTACCGTCGTTTCTAACTAATAATGCCATCTTACCCCATGTTGAGTCATTCGATTTCTTATCGATGATGTAATATAGGTTTCCTTCATCGGAGTATTTGTCAAAATATCTAGTGTCTCCTTTACTGGTGGTACACCATTTTGTGTTTCGACCATAATAACATGATGCCCCGTGAGTGTATGGTTGAACAATTAAAAATCTATTGTCTTCATATATCCTATCAGACTCGTTTTTGGCTCCCCTCTCTTTTTCTTTTTGAACATTTCTTAAATATACTGCGTTTAAAACCGCTTGAAGTCCCCAAATAGAATCGTATTTATTAATATCTTTAGGACCATTCAGAATCTTATTACCGTTTACCAATGATGAAGTAGTTTCGGCATATGTGATATCTTCAGGTGTGATGGATGATGACAACTTATGGAACTTTTCAATAAGTTCAATGAAAAGATTTACATTGTCGGCAATTGAATATGTTAATCGGGACCCCAAACCAATCATTTGCTTAATCATCCACTCAGAGTATTTCTTAGTGGGTGAAGGGTCACCATCAATAAGTTTTTCTAATAATTCAATTGCATCTGCAAACGTTTCACTATCTTTGTACTTATCAATTAGAG
>Ga0209555_10000344_pt1 | contig 39841 bp, 41 predicted proteins | sample SaaInl85LU_5_DNA_FD_184643 | JGI IMG/M metagenome (GOLD analysis project Ga0209555, IMG submission 184643) | Marine microbial communities from expanding oxygen minimum zones in the Saanich Inlet - ESP_85LU_5_DNA (SPAdes) (version 2) | ecosystem: Environmental > Aquatic > Marine > Intertidal...
CACAGCGCCAACTGCTGCAAGTCGTGCAACCACCAGTTCTTGCTTATCTGAAATATCTGGCTTGAATACACTCTTAACTAAATCGTGAGAAACCGAAGATGAGATAACGAGCAGAAGACCCGCAGCGGTCGATAGCGCTGCAGCTAGGCCTCCAGCCGCTACTAGTGCAATAACCCATGCAGGCAGATTAGCAATTTCAGGATTCGCTAATACCATGATGTCTCGATCAACCGTCAATTCGTTGATCATAGCATCTGCGGAATACTGAATTAAACCATCCCCATTTTTATCATTAAAACCTAAAAGACCTGTGGTTTCCCAATTAGAAAACCAATCTGGCATTTGGGCGTAAGGTTGTCCACTTACCGTGTGTATCAGATTAAGGCGGGCAAAAACCGCTACAGCAGGAGCGGCAGTGTAAAGAATAGCGATAAGTAATAAAGCTAGACCAGCCGACTTACGCGCATCTTTCACCTTCTTAACGGTAAAAAAGCGAACGATCACGTGAGGTAAGCCAGCGGTACCAAACATTAGGGCCGCAGTAATTGCGAAAATATCCATCTTTGATTTAGACCCGCTCGTATACTCAGCGAAACCTAATTCTGTCGATAGTCCATTTAATTTTTCAAGGAGATACATACCGTCAGCGCCTTTACCTCCCATGCCTAATTGCGGAATAGGATTTCCTGTCATCTGAAAAGAGATGAAAATCGCAGGAACCATAAAGGCAAAAATCAGCACGCAATATTGCGCTACCTGCGTGTAGGTAATTCCCTTCATTCCTCCGAGAACAGCATAGAACAATACGATGATCATCCCAATAATTACACCCGTGGTAATATCTACTTCTAGAAATCTAGAAAAAACCACACCCACCCCGCGCATCTGGCCGGCCACATAGGTGAAAGACACTAAAAGTGCGCAGAATACCGCGACTAAGCGTGCTGTTTTAGAATAGTAACGTTCTCCAATGAAATCGGGAACAGTAAATTTTCCGAATTTTCTGAGGTATGGGGCGAGAAGTAAGGCGAGGAGAACATATCCCCCAGTCCACCCCATGAGATACACTGAGCCGTCATAACCCATAAAAGAGATAAGCCCTGCCATAGAAATGAAAGAGGCAGCAGACATCCAGTCGGCGGCAGTTGCCATCCCATTAGCCAAAGGGGAAACTCCCCCTCCTGCGACATAGAATTCTTTCGTAGATCCGGCTCGGGACCAAATGGCGATACCGATATATAGCGCAAATGTGAGCGCAACAATACTATAAGTCCAAATTTGTACAGTCATCTCAGCTAGTCTTTGTCGTAATGATACTTCTTGTCAAGCCGGTTCATCAGTCGAACATAGATAAAGATGAGCGCTACGAAGATATATATCGAGCCTTGTTGAGCGAACCAAAAACCTAGTGGAAAACCAGCAATACTGTATTGATCGAGAAAATCTTTAAATACAATACCGGCCAAAAAAGAAACCGAAAACCAGATTGATAACAAAATGGTTACATAACGAAGGTTCTCTTTCCAATATCTCTTCGCATTATCCGATGTGCTCATAAGCTATAATTTGATAGAATATAGGAGGATCCTTGATAGAATCAAAACAAAGAAAGGAATCGCCATTTAAATGCTTGGTGGTTACCTAGGCATAAAGCGCTATTTTGTTTAACTAATAGAACCTGAAAATCTACAGTATATTATTCAAGAATATTTAAACAAAACTCTTTGATTGTGGCCCGAAAGTGAACACCATGTAGTGCCCATTTATTCTCGAGATAAGCACATTAGTGTCGTGTAAAAAACTACGGTCTTTTACGAGTTTAACTACATCGTCATGCAACAACACATGACGCTCAATATCGTGATTAGAATCGTCCGGACGTTGTATTTTATACTTCTTTACCCAATTCATAACACTAACATGAGAAACCTCTAAAAGCGACTCTATCTCACGATAACTCAAACCTTCTAAGTATAATTGAAGTGCGCGTTTTACGATTTTAATGTCTGTAGACTTTCCAGATTTAGCGACTGTGAAATGATAATTACATTCTTTGCATTTATATCGCTGACGATCATCGATAATTCCTGCCTTTGTAATGTCCTTCGATTCACATTTAGGACAACTATTAAGCATTTTGTTTAACTATTGGTTTAATCTTCTTAAATATAAAAAAGTTAAACAAAATAGAAAAGTGGTTTCATCGCATCGAAAAGTGTACTACATTGAAGGACAGAATATCTAGCCTATGGAAATCATTTCTTCGAAGAAAGTTTACGATGTAATTATCGTCGGTTCAGGTGCTGGCGGTGGTATGGCCACCAAGGTATTATCTGAAGCTGGCCTTAAAGTAGCCGTCGTTGAAGCCGGAGATCATTTTGATCCTGCAAACCCAGAACAGCAAACACAACTCAAATGGCCCTACGAATCGCCTAGACGTGGCTCTAGCATTCATCGCGCCTTCGGAGATTTTGATGCGCTTTATGGCGGATGGGATATCGAAGGAGAACCTTACACTAACGTGGAGGGCACTCAATTCGATTGGTTTAGAGCTAGAATGCTAGGAGGGCGTACCAATCACTGGGGACGTATCTCACTTCGTTTTGGCCCGTTAGACTTCAAATCTAAATCGCGTGATGGCATCGGTGAAGATTGGCCGATCGGTTATGAAGACGTAAAGCCATATTACGATAAGGTAGACAAATTGATCGGGATCTTTGGTAGTAAAGAAGGGATTTACAATGAACCTGACGGCTTCTTTCTTCCAGCTCCTAAGCCTAGACTACACGAACTATACTACAAGAAAGGTGCAGAAATGGCAGGGGTTAAAGTAATGCCCTCAAGACTGTCTATTGTTACTAAACGAATTAATGACGAGCGGGGCGTTTGTTTCTACTGTAACCAATGTAATCGCTCTTGCCAGGTATATGCCGATTTCTCAGCGGGGTCTTGTCTGATCTTTCCTGCTCAGAAAAACGGAGGACAAATCGATTTATATACTGGAGCAATGGTTCGAGAAGTAATGACCGACGGTAACGGACGCGCAACCGGAGTTAGTTACATTGACAAGGCCAGTGGCAAAGACTACGAACTTAAAGGTAAAGTAGTAGTTCTTGCGGCTTCAGCATGTAGCTCGGCCCGTATTCTACTTAACTCAAAAAGTGCCGTGCATCCTGACGGCCTAGGTAACAGTAGTGGCCTCATTGGAAAATACCTACACGACTCAACAGGAGCTGATCGAATGGGATTTGTTCCTACACTGATGGATCGTGAAATCTACAACGAAGACGGAGTGGGTGGCATGCACCTCTACTCACCTTGGTGGTTAGACAACAAAAATCTTGATTTCGCTCGTGGTTACCATATCGAAGTGTGGGGTGGCCTAGGAATGCCAAGCTATGGGTTCGGATTCAATCCTAACGACCTCAACCGATTCTTTGGAGAACGTGTCGGAGGATACGGAGATCACTTAAGAAAAGACATTCGCAAGTACTACGGCTCAATGGTTGGGATGTCTGGTAGAGGAGAATCAATCGCTCGCAAAGAAAACTATTGTGAGATTGATCCAGAAAAAGTCGATCAATGGGGAATTCCTGTACTGCGTTTTCACTATAAATGGAGTGACGAAGAACGCAAACAAGCACGTCACATGCACGACACTTTCGAGGAAATCATTGTAAATATGGGAGGTATACCTCTCGGTGATAAGCCAGGAAAAGAAAGTGATTATGGACTTCACAAACCAGGACGAATCATTCACGAAGTCGGTACCACTCGTATGGGAAGTGACCCTAAACAATCGGTAGTGAACGAGTTCGAGCGCTTACATGATGTCGATAACGTTTTCGTTGTTGATGCCGGGCCTTTTGTTTCTCAGGCAGATAAAAATCCGACTTGGACGATATTGGCTCTGTCGTGGAGAACTTCAGATTATATCGTCGATCAATTCAAACAGCAAAACTTCTAATTATGAATCGCAGAGAAAGTTTAAAATATTTAGCAGCAGGCTCAATCGCTTCAGGACTACTTCTTTCAGGCTGTGATTGGTCTAACCCCGAAGAAGTTGAGAAAAGCCTTTGGAAATATAAATATGGTAGAACTGCCGATGAAACTGCTCACGACAATAGCCTTCTAGCTCAACAGTTTTTCACACAAGCAGAACTGGCACTGATCACCAGATTAGCCCATCTTATTCTGCCCGCAAACGAAATCGGAGATATTGAAAAAGCTGAAGTCCCAGAGCTTATTGAGTTTATGGCCAAAGACTATCCTCCCTTTCAAGACCCGCTGAGAAATGGTCTAGCCAATTTGAATCAGCGTGCCACAGAGGCCTTTGGAAGTGACTTTTTAAGTATTGAAGAGCCCAATCAACACGCCCTTCTAGAGCCCATCGCATACCCAAACGAGGTGTCCGAAGAATTAAAAGAGCAAGCCTCCTTCTTCAATTTGATGCGCAATCTCACATTGACTGGCTACTACACCTCAGAAGCGGGTATTAAAGACTTGGGCTACCAAGGAAACCAACCCAATGTTTGGAATGGAGTGCCCGATCATGTGCTTCAAAAACACGGCATGTCTTATGACGAAAGTTGGATGCCGAAATTCCTCGATGTCAGTCGCCGAAATGACAAGGCAGAATGGGATGAAAACGGTAACCTTTTGACTTAGAGACATTTATAGACCAGAAAGAATAAAGGCTTAACAATTACATAACATAAGGTTATTCCTCATTTAACATTGTATTAAACCAATAGTAGGTTCTTTGCACAAATTTAACGTGAAAATGAACAAACTATTTCAGACCTTCAGTTTAATATTATTTGTAACTACTCAAATTTCCTTTGCTCAGGACAATACAATGACTACACCGTCTTTCGGAAAAGGCCTCATTAATTATACCGCTTCAGACAGTACTTTCAGCACTAAAGTGTCTGCTCGTATACAGTCTAGATTCAATAGCATATGGAACTATGATAATAACGAGTATGGAAATGCGGAGTACAACTTTATTGTTAGACGTGCTCGTCTAAAGTTTGACGGATGGGCCTACAGTCCCAAACTTAAATATAAAATTGAGCTAGGGCTTTCAAATAGAGATTTAGGCGGTATTAATAGTTTCACCAATAATGCTCCAAATCAAATTCTCGATGCTGTAATCATGTGGTCTTTCGCAAAAAATTGGGAATTGTGGGCAGGTCAAACCAAGCTTCCAGGTAACGTAGAGCGTGTAGTTTCTTCTGCAAACCTCCAATTTATCGATCGCTCTATCTTAAATAGCAGATTTAACATTGACCGTGATCTAGGTTTTCAGATTCGTCATAAGAGTTCGTGGGGGAATAATTTCATCACTAAAGAAAAATTTGCCCTATCTCAAGGAGAAGGTAGAAATGTTACCAAGGGCAATCAAGGTGGCCTTCAGTACACCATGAGAATGGAAGCACTGCCCTTCGGAGAGTTCAAGAAAAAAGGAGACTATGTTGAAGCAGATCTAGAACGTGAACAGCAATTTAAATTAATGCTTGCCTATACCTACAACTTTAATGCAGATGCGGTTAAAACGCGTTCTGGGATGGGTGATTATATGTACAATGATACCGGTCTTTTTCAAACCGATATTACTACTCATTTCGTAGACGTTGTTGCAAAATATAAAGGCTGGTCTCTATTAACAGAAATGACACAGAGAGACGCTGCAGTCCCAATAGCAACAAATAGTGACGGAACAAACACCGGAGATATTGTTCTGGTAGGAAAAGCATTAAATACACAAATGGGATATCTGTTCAAGAATAACTTAGAACTAGCGCTTCGTTACTCTGAGATCAAATACGATCAGATTACCGGTAGTTCTAATCCTAAAGAGATTACTTTAGGGCTTTCAAAATATGTTGTAGGACATAAATTGAAGTTCCAAGCAGACGTAACGAAAGCAACTATTGATAATAATCCAAATAAAATTGTAGTGCGAACTGGTTTTGAACTTCACTTCTAGAAGCTAAAATTCAAACACCGTGTTAATAACATTTAAAAAACCTTTATGAACACAATTTTCACTTTAATCATTGCGGCCTTAGCAGTTTTAGCTATCGTAGACCTTATTGTAGGTGTAAGCAACGATGCCGTAAACTTTCTAAACTCGGCAATCGGATCAAAGGCTATTTCATTCAAAAAAATTCTGATCATCGCAAGCCTTGGGATCTTTATCGGAGCCGTTTTTTCTAGCGGTATGATGGAAGTTGCTCGAAAAGGAATCTTCAACCCAGGAGAATTCTATTTTGACGAAATCATGTTCATCTTTCTCGCGGTAATGATTGGAGACATCTTACTTCTTGATTTCTTCAATACGATCGGTATGCCAACTTCTACTACCGTATCTATCGTATTTAACTTGCTAGGAGCTGCTGTTGTAATGTCGTTAATCAAAATTGGAATGGACGACACTCAGGGACTAGGCGATATCGTTAAGTACATCAATGATGAAAAGGCAATATCGATCATCTCTGGAATATTGCTTTCGGTGGTCATTTCATTTACCATCGGTGCCCTTGTTCAGTGGATATCAAGGTTAGTATTCACCTTTCAATATGAGAAGAAAATTAAGAGTTTCGGATTCCTTTTCGCTGCTGTTTGTTTAACTAGTATCGGATATTTCATTTTCTACAAAGGATTAAAAGGAACTCCTTACTACAATGATATCTCTGAAATATTAAAAACCAACAGTACTCTTGTTATCGGCGGAATGTTTGTATTCTGGGCACTACTTTCATTTATCGTAGACCGAGTATTTAAGAAAAATATACTGATTGTAGTTATTGGTGTAGGAACATTTGGGTTGGCGTTAGCGTTCTCAGGAAATGACCTTGTAAACTTTATTGGAGTTCCTATGGCCGCTTACCATTCTTTCGAAGCATGGTCTGCCTCAGGAGTGCCAGCTTCAGAGTTCAGCATGGGTGTTTTATCAAAGAAAGTACCTGCTGAACCGCTATTACTACTTTTAGCTGGAGGAATCATGGTAACTACTCTTTGGTTATCTCAGAAAGCAAAATCAGTAACCGAAACAGAAATCAACCTATCGAGACAATCAGAAGGTACTGAGCGATTTGAACCCAACTTATTATCTAAGCTTATCGTTAGAGGTGGCACCTCGCTATCTTCTGCGGTTGGGTACCTACTTCCTCAATCTGCAAAAAATAGAATTGAAAACAGCTTTAAAGTTCCAATTCTGAATATTTCGTCAGACAAAGCCAAGGAGCTTCCTGCATTCGATTTAATCAGAGCTTCAATTAACTTAACCGTTGCAGGTATTTTAATTTCTATTGCAACTTCAATGAAATTACCCCTATCAACTACGTACGTTACATTTATGGTTGCCATGGGTACTTCTCTAGCAGATAAAGCATGGGGAAGAGAATCGGCAGTTTACCGCGTAGCTGGTGTGATCAATGTTATCGGAGGGTGGTTTTTTACAGCCTTTATCGCATTTGTTTTTGCAGGAATCTTAACCTACCTAATTTATCTAGGAAAAGGAGTTTCAATCGTTATTTTACTTATGGTAACAGCAGCATTACTTATTAGAAACTACGTTAGCCACAAAAAGAAACAAGCAGAAAAATTAAACCCTAAGATCCTAAGGAAATCAGAGAGTAAAACCGTTCAAGGGATTATCAAAGAGAGTTCTGAGAATGTAGCTGATGTCATGTCTAGAGCTAATAAAATCAGTCATAACGTGATTGACGGTTTAGCCAAGCAGAAGATTGACAAACTCAAAAAGGCTAAAAAACAAATCTCTAAACTTGAAACAGAGATTGAAGACCTTAGAAATCACCTGTTTTACTTCATCAAAAACCTAGATGAGGAAAGTATTAACGGTAGTAATTTCTACATGATCGTTCTAGCTTGTTTAACAGATATTACACAATCTCTAGATTACATCGCACGTAAATCATTCAAGCATGTCGAAAATCAACACAAGCCATTGACTTACAATCAGATTAAGGAGTTAAATGAGGTTCAGGATTCACTGTCAATGTTACTTAATAATATTGAGAAATGTTTCTCAGAGAAAGATTACAATGGACTAGCTCAAGAAATCGCGAAAAAAGAGCAAATCAATTCTTTAATAACTGCTAAGATTGATAGTCAAATTACGAGAACTAGATCAAACGAAACCTCTCCTAAGAATACTACGTTATTCTTTAATATTCTTCTAGAATCGAAAGATCTATTAAACTCAACCATCAAGGTTAGTGAAGAATATTACAAGAGTTCGAAATAAGAATCTCTTTCTAATCTTAAAACAAAAAGGCTCCCTTGAGGAGCCTTTTTTATGATGTAATTTTTCTAATTCGTACAGCCACTATAGTCGACAGGCCCAACAGCATGTGATCTAAAAAACTCAATAAGATAATCTGCAGTAGTAAGTTCGTATACATAACTAGGCTCATCGAAAAGCGAAGAAAATACATTGGTTAAGTAATCGTTAATACTCAAGGTAACGGCAATGCTATCGTTAAGTAAGTTTCCATCAGCATCTGCAATTTCAATTTGATCGCCTTGAAAAATCAAATTATAGTGAGTCGAATAGCTGTAACTAGTCGGTATAGACTCTAGTACATTCTCCATTTCACCCACGGTAAATTCATAGGTTTCAAACCCGTTACCAAAGGGATCAATAGTATAGATGTCAAAAGGGGTTACCTCCCCTTGATCGAGGTTTGCGCGCACCCCTCCTCTATTTTGGATGATAAAATCTGAACCTGAAACTTGTCTTAATGCATCGGTGTAGAAACAGGAAGTTTCATCTCTTGAATGATCAATTGCAGAGTTACCAATCACTTCGTAGAACTCTGGTTTGTTGTTATATGCCTCAACAAGATCTGCGATTTCTGTATTCTCAGCAATACTTAAGTTGTCTACGTTGATGAGTTGCCACGAGAAGTCAGTACTTCCATCCTCATAAAGCTTGACGGTGGTCTTACCTACGGTTTCTAAATGAGCACCTGACATCACCATGAAATCTTCTCCGACAGCAATACCGTATTCTTTATTCGTATGGCCACCAATAACTAAATCAATAAACGGGTTCGCTCGAAGTAGCGCTTCATCACTCTCCTCTCCTTGATGCGTTAGTGCCACGAGTAAATCGGCTCCGGTTTCGTTCTTGAGATTGGCAAATTTGCCAAATCCCGCATTTCCATCCACAAAGGTGAGACCTTCTATTTTTCTCGGATGTGTCAGCGGGTAACCGCCCGGGCTGCTCGTTTCAACAACCCCTACAAAAGCGATTTTCACTCCTCCCTTTTCAATCAGTGTGTATTCGGGCACTTCTGCTAGAGCTCCTGAACCACCGTCTACATTATAACATACAAAGTCAAAGCTCGCTTGATTCATTCTTGCGGTCAAAGCCTCTTGCCCATAATCAAACTCATGATTGCCGATAACATTCACGTCTAGGCCTGTTTTAGATAGTAGATCTATTAACGGAAAGCCCTTGTCTGGGTGAAAGTCGACGATGGGATTCCCTGAAAACAAGTCTCCGGCACTCACAAAAAATACTTGATTGTTCTTTTCTCGCTCCTGATCAAGTAGTGTTTTCAGCTTAGGAAAGTTGTAAATACGGCCATGAACGTCATTCACTGAAAAAATAACAACTTCAGTAAATGATTTTGGGGTTGAGGGCTCAGGGGTAATAATCGGGTCAGTACCCGAAGAGCAGGCGCTAATGATAGATACAATCAGCGAAAAGAGGAAGGTTGTCATATAGATTTGAGGTGATTTCATTCTAGCAATGATTTATTAAATTTACTACTCGATTTAATAGCTATGAAAAACAAATGGTTGCTAATTGTTCTTGGAGCTTTTCTACTGAGTTGTAGTTCAGCAAAGATAATTCCGTTTAGTTCGGTAAAAACCCCTAAAAGTCCAGATTATTCAAAAAATGAAAGCTGGGCTGTGCTACCCGGGCAATACCCAGAGTCACTATCTGAACTCCTTGGGCCAACAAGTGACAAAGAGGTAGATGTGTTTTTTATCTATCCGACCCTATTTAGCGACAAAAAAGACCCCGCTTGGAATGCAGATATTTATCGTTCAGATATCAGAGAAGAGGTGGTTACACTGAGTGTTGCGAATCAGGCTTCGGCATTCGCAAATGCAGGTAATCTTTATGTACCCTTTTACAGACAAGCCCACTATAAGGTATTCAACAACCAATTAAGATCTATTGTAGGGGATACTTGGACCATAGCCTACGAAGACGTTAAGTCAGCCTTCGAGTATTATTTGAATAATTATAATAATGGCAAGGGTATTATCATCGCTGGGCATTCACAAGGGAGTATGCACGGTAGTCAACTAGTGAAGGATTTCTTCGATGGCACTGAACTTGAAAATCAGCTCGTTGCAGCTTACCTGCCAGGCGCAGGAATCGAACCTGTATATTTTAGCTCATTAAAGCCGCTTGAAACACCAGAAGCAATTGGGGGTTATGTGAGTTGGAATACTTATAAGTCAGGTAAATTGCCGAAGAATTATAAAAGCTATTATCAGGGGCGAGTGACCTCTAATCCAATTACATGGAATAGTAAGCAGCAGACCACCTTCGAAAATCATAAGGGGCTCTTATATTATGATAAAGAGATCTATCCTGAGAGCATTACCATTGAAATGATTGATGGGATGATCTGGGCTTCGCTACCCAAAGTTCCCAAACGCTTTTTCATGAGTTTCATCAAAAACTACCACGCCTTTGATATTAATCTTTTCTGGAAGGATATTTCAGAAAATGCTGTCTTAAGAAGAGATCAATGGCTTGCTAAAAACGCTTCCCGATACTCAAATTAATACGAGGATAGGCCTCATTGTAAGTTTGAGTTAAGTAACGACCAAAACCTAAACCAAACTCGAAAGTAAAATTACTTTGATTGACCCATTTTTTACCGAGCATCATTCCTAAGGCAAAAGCAGTCTCTGGTGATGGCTCACTATAGTACCCACAAGGAGCAATTGACAAACCTTGAGGGTCTGCACTCGCCTGGATACTTTGAGTTGGATATGGGCAATCTATGTAATCGTAGTAATAAGGGGATTCAGTGACTAAAAAAGCAGTGAAAACCTCAACAAAAACACTTTTTCGCAGCTCTAATAAATCGTCATTAAAATACATTCGAAACGATGGTGCAAACTCAAACTTTTCATTGTAATCATCATTGAAAGCAACCATGGTAGTTACACCTAGAGAAGTCTGAGGGGTTAAGAATCGCTCGTAACTCGCATTGAAAGTCCCTCTAGACAACATATCGAAGAGATTCAATCGCAGTTCATTTTGATCAAATTCTTGAGCTCGAACAGAGGTAAAGGCCCCTAGCGCTAAAAGGATGAGTACGATTCGTTTCATAGCCTGCAAAATACTAATTTTATAGGAGTGAAATTCTTCTCAATACTTCTTATTCTACTACCACTAATGCAGTGCGATAGCATCGACCCACTACTCGATGACTCTTCCTGCGAAGATGGGCCTATCTATTTAGGTAAGTTAGCAGTTCAAGGGATCTGCATGAATTATGTGATAACAGTGGAGGAAGAATTACCTCAAGACTGGTACGAAAAAGGGTTTGTTGCCAAAAGCTGGGTTGACCCCTGGGAAGAAATCACCTACAATAACGCCTTTCGTTTGGGATCAATCTGTGACTTCCCAAGTGAAATCAAAGAGGGAGATCAATTCTACTTCACACTTGTCGAAGAAGAGCAATTATGTGCGCAATGCCTTGCTTACTCACCTACTCCCTCTGAAATGCTCTCAATTAAAGTTTGTGCCAACTGATGAAGTCGACCCCCTCAGCAACCAAAGTATTTAAAGCTCGAACTGATGCTCTATTCAATGGAGTGCTCATTTTTTCTATCGCCATTTGCATACTCCCGATGTGGCCGTTGATTCGTTCAGGAATATCAAGTACCGAGACACTGATTGCATTTGTAATTCTCGCAGCAACTACCCTAATGATGATTGCATTTTACACTCATACTTACTATACAATCGATGGGGATGAACTGCGCTGGCAATCAAGCATTTTGTTTGGAAAGTTTTCTGTTTCGAGTATTCAGAAAATAGCCATTAACAAAACGCTTTGGGTGGGTACACGACCTGCCACTGCACGAAACGGGATAATCATCTATTACAATAAATACGATGAAATCTATTTTAGCCCTTCAGACAATGAAGCGTTCGCAACAGCTCTTTTAGAGATTAATCCTGAAATTGAAGTAGTTCGAGAGTGAAGCTAGAGTTAATTAAAGCGATTTCAAGACATGTCGAATTAACGGCTGAAGAGCAACGACAGGTAATTCATGCTTTTAGTAGTTCAAAATTAAAGCGAAAAGAACTCTGGCTCGAAGAGGGTGAACAGACCCAGTCGCTAGCCTTTGTGGTTAGCGGTTGTCTCTATTCTTACTCATTTGACAGTAAAGAGCAGATTAACCCCCTGCAATTTGCGAGACCCCACGGATGGATCACCGATCTCTACGCCTATCTGTCCAATGCCCCCTCAACACTATCAGTCGAAGCACTAACGTCAAGTGAAATTCTCACCATTACCAGAGAAGAACAGTTAAAACTCTTCGAAGCCGTGCCTAAGCTTGAGCGTTACTTTAGAATAATTACCGAAAATGCACTGGTCAGTAGTCGAAAACGCAATCTAGATTTATTGAACCTCAGCGCTAAAGAGCGTTATGAACAGTTTATTTCTAACTACCCCGGGCTATTGCAAGAAGTTCCTCTTAAATTAATTGCCAAGTATATAGGGATCACCCCTGAATTCTTGTCGAAATTGAGAAGAGAGGGATAGAGCCTCGGTAAGTAATATCTTATTTATCTTTAAAGAAAACCTATAAAATGAAGAAGTCAAAGTTCGCCATAGGGCTCCCTATGGGAATAGCCATTGGGGTTGCGATTGGGGTAAGTCAAGACAACCTTGCACTCGGTATAGGCGTCGGAGTAAGTATTGGCGTCGCTATGTCTGTTGCACTTTCTTCAAAGCAAAAATGAAACGTTATCTTCTTTTAGTAATAGCCTTTATAGTAGGCACAAACACTCTCAGCGCGCAAGAAAATCAAGACACTATTGCGTTAAAAGAGGTAAGGGTTAAGGGTAAACGCAAGAGAAAGCGAACGAAACCACGCATTGAGCTGAATGAATATAAGGTAGATGTCAATGCTCCGAGCTTAATTCAAGCCCTTAGAGCTCATTTAGGAACCGCCAAGGTTCGGGATAACCGAGTGATTGTTTTAAACGACAGAATGTATGCTCCTACCTCTGGCAATCCCTATGCGCTTTGGGTAATTGACGGCATCATTTATGGTGAACAGGCCCCTCCAGGGCTCGACCTCAACAGCATACGATCAGTCAAGGTCTTAAAATCTCTTTTAGAAACCTCAGCATACGGTTTTAGAGGCTCCAGCGGTGTCATCGAAATAACCACAGATACCTCAATCAGAGAGTAAAACTTTCCCGTTTCATAACCTTCAGATCCTCTTTAGGACATTTGCTTTTGCCTAACTTTGCAGAACAAAATCATGCTATGAAAGACTTCTGGAACTATCGCTACGGCGGTGCCGAATATGCCTATGGAAAAGAACCTAATGTCTTTTTCAAAGAACAATTAGACCTATTACCCTCTGGTAAAATTTTACTTCCAGCAGAAGGCGAAGGCCGAAACGCTGTTTACGCCGCTGAAAAAGGATGGCAAGCATCGGCTTATGACTGGTCTGAAAATGCTTGCAAAAAAGCCATGCAATTGGCAGAGGAAAAAAACGTGGACATTGATTACCAAATATGCTCATTAACCGGTCTTAATTTCGAGCCTGAAAGTTTTGATGTGATAGCACTCATATATGTTCATTTTCCAAACGCCATTCGTTCAATGAATTTTGAACGACTAACCAGTTATCTAAAACCTGGAGGATCAATCATTCTAGAAGGTTTCAGCCCAAATCACCTGCATTATCAAGCAAAACAACCTTCGGTCGGAGGGCCAAAATCAGATGATTTTTTGTACAGTATCGAAGACATGAAACTTCACTTTGACGGCTACCGGTTTAAAACCTTAAAACAACAAGTCGTCACCCTTGAAGAAGGTGATTGTCATGTAGGTCAAACCGAGGTAGCTCGAATGCACGCCGTAAAACCATAAATTCTTAATTTTGCACTCTAAAACTGCTAGGATATGAGTTCGAGAATAGAAGCATTAGAGAATAAATTAATGCCACTGAGAGCTTCGTTAAAAAGCCATCCGCTATACAGGTGTCTACAAAGCATTGACGATGTTAAACTCTTCGCAGAGCTTCACGTTTATGCCGTATTCGATTTCATGTCTTTACTCAAAGCCTTGCAACTTCAATTTACCTGTGTAAGCCTACCATGGTTACCTACTGGTAGTGGAGCAGTAGCTCGATTTATCAATGAAATTGTGCATGGAGAAGAAAGTGACATCAACGAAGTTGGTGACCCTATGAGTCACTTCGAAATGTATCTCGATGCCATGAAACAGCTAGGCGCTTCGACAATAGGTATTGAGACGTTCATTACTGCCCTTCAACGTGATAAAAGCATTCAAGAAGCATTAGAAATCGCTAATGCTCCAAAAACTGCGAAAGACTTTGTGAATTATACGTTTAGCATTGTAGAGACTAAAGAAGCTCATAAGATTGCCGCTTCTTTCACCTTTGGACGAGAAGATGTTATTCCTGATATGTTCATTGCCATACTAGAAGAGGCAAAAACCAGCGGACATAACTATGATAAATTCAGATATTACCTCGATCGTCACATTGAATTAGACGGAGACGAACACGGCCCCATTGCGCTCAAAATGATTGAGACACTTTGTGGGGATAACGATACTCTTTGGGCAGAGGCCGAGGCGGTTGCCATCAAATCTTTAGAGATTCGAATCGCGCTTTGGGATGGGATTTATGAAGTAATCCAACAACCTCAACTCACTTAAAGTTATGGAGCAGGCACTGAATGTCTTAGGAACTCCTTTGATAGCCTGTTGCTTTGATCCACTTACGGGATATTTTAGAGACGGATATTGTCACACCACAGGACAAGACTACGGCACCCATACCGTATGTGCAGCAGTGACCGAAGAATTCTTATCTTTCAGTTTGTCGAAAGGAAACGATCTGATTACACCTAACCCCTATTATCATTTCCCTGGTCTCAAACCCGGTGATTTCTGGTGTTTGTGTGTAACGCGTTGGTATGAAGCCTACGAGGCGGGGGTTGCCCCAAAAATCAAACTCGAAGCTAGCCATCAAAAAACACTATCATTCGTTTCAATCGATGTGTTGAAAGAATTTGCCCTATGAATCGCCTATTTACGCTGTTCTTTCTTATCCTACTTTCTTCTTGCCGAGAAGAAGCTGAACGAATTATCGAATCGTCTATCGAATATCACCGGTTTGAAAACTTTTACAAAGAGCCCGTTGAGTTTAAGTTTAGGGAGTCTACCTACCTCATCGACAGAACACGATCTCCTTATCTCTACACGAAAAAAATTCAACGGAAAGACTCGATAACGGGACAACCAATTATTCAAATCGATAGTCTTTGGAACTCTACAGATTTTAAACGAAGTATCAACGGCAAAACGCTCAAGCTAAGTGAAGAGGATGAAGCTCGATTCTCAAACTCTCTCAATTCAGTGGCCTATTTTTACCAGCTACCCCTGCCTTTAAAAGACGATGCGGCAATCATTACACTTCTAAAGAATACATTCATTGAAGGAAAAGAATACCTCACACTAAAAGCATCCTTCTCAGAGGACAATGGAGGCACTGACCATGAAGATACTTATCGATACTACTTCGATACCTCAACCTATGCACTTTCTTACCTGTCTTATGATTTTCATATTAATGACGGAGGAGTTCGCTTTAGAAAAGCCTACCAAAGACCTCAAGGGAATTTCATATTTCTCGATTACGACAACTATAAAGCTCCCAAAGCAACGCCATTAGACAGCTTACCATTGCTATTTGAAGAAGGTAGATTAGAGTTGCTCTCTAAAATTATTTCAGAGTGAGGGGATTAATTCTATTCTTTTTTCTGTTTCTTCTAAGCTTTTCTTTTGGCCAGAATGGTATTTATGATCAATACTACTTCCTTGAAGATCTTTATGAAGAAAAGGATAACCATGATTCCCTAGAAACAGTTTTTGACAATCACCTTTCAAGATCAGTTGAGTTAAACGACACTATTGAACAGCTAAAGGTTTTAAGGTGGAAGTACTGGTATTCATCACAGGAAATTCATCAAGGAAAAATTTTAAACCAACTTAATACAATTTCTAAGGCTTTCAACAATAAGCGAGAAGTTGCTGCAAACCAATATGTAATAGCCTCTAAAGAATATTACAAAGGAGATTATCTAAAGGCTTTAACCCTATTCGAAGAGTCTTTAGACGCTGCGATAGCAGCTAATTGGAAGAGCGGAATAATTGATAATGTCTTGGCAATCACAGGTGTTTACAGAGAAACCAACAGGCAGAAAGATATTAACTCGTTTCTTGAAAACACTCTATCAGATCTTAACAAACATTACCCAGATGATAGAAATGCAAACAAGTATTGGATTTACCTGGAGATTGCAAAAAATTATCTAGACCAAGATAATTTATCACTAGCAGGATATTATAGATCACTAGCTATATCTGGAATAAAACTAGACAAGACTCTTTTTAATGATCATATCATCGTAGGTTCATTGATGGATCTTAAAGAGGGTAATTTTTCAAAGAGTCGAGATTCATTAGTTTTAAACCTATCAGTTTTTCATCAAAGCAAATTACCAACTGTTTATTATACCATAGCTGTAGCATTAAAAAAGTTAAACCAACCCTCGTACAGTTATGAATATTTAATAAAAGCAGATTCTATTCTTCAAACACTAAATTATCCCCCATTTACAAATGGTAGTTCTCTTTACGAAGAACTTGTCAGTCTAACCAAGGAGAGTGATACAAAAAATGAATTTATTGGGAAGTTATATTATTATAATCAATCCGATAGAGATAAGGTGGGATTAGAAATTACTCGTGGCAAGATTTCAAGAATCGATATTTTTATTTTTACACTCATCCTTTTTTTAGTGGTTTTTACGATCTATTTTATTGTAAAAAGAAATGGGATAAAGAAAGCTGGAGTTAAGAGCACAAAGATTCAGGAACCTCATATCAGGGCTGAAAAGTCTGAGGTTTTTGAAAAACTTCACAAAGCGATTCAGTGTTGGACCTCTGAAAAAAGGTTTCTCAATAAGAACATCTCGCTTTCATCCTTAGCCACAGAGTTAAATACAAACACAGCTTACCTATCACAAGTTTTTAATAAAAACATTGGAGTCTCTTTCTCGGAATATATCTCAAGTTGCAGAGTTGAATATCTTATTTCTGAGGTGAGAAAAAACCCTGAACTAATATCTAATAAATCATCTATTCAGATAGCCGAAATGGCAGGCTTTATGTCTATCGATGCTTATACTTCTGCATTTAAAAGACATGTAGGAAAGACTCCTAGACAATATTTCACAGAAATCGTCTAACCCTCAAAATTTGGGATAACTTTGCACTACCTAATCAGCGTAGTACAATGGATATTCAATTTAACAGCAAAGAAATTCTAACGGCGTCAATGATTCTTTTCGCCGTAATCGATATTCTTGGTTCAGTACCCATAATTATTTCATTGAGAAAGAAAGTGGGTCATATCCAGTCAGAGAAAGCATCTATTGTAGCTGGGGCTATAATGATTGCCTTTCTCTTTATTGGAGAGAAAATTCTGAGTCTTATCGGTATCGATGTAAATTCATTCGCTGTAGCCGGAGCATTTGTCCTTTTCTTCTTGGCTTTAGAAATGATTCTAGGAATTAGCATATTCGGAGAGGATGCGCCCGAAACTGCATCAGTGGTGCCTATTGCATTTCCGCTTATCGCCGGTGCCGGTACAATGACTTCAATTTTATCGCTGCGTGCAGAGTATGAGGTTCAAAATATCATCGCAGCCATCATTTTCAACCTCATTGTAGTTTATGTCGTTCTTAAATCTTCGAAACGTATTGAAAAGGTTCTAGGAAACAACGGCCTTACAGTAATTCGAAAAGTTTTTGGAATCATTCTACTTGCAATCGCCGTAAAACTATTTGCTGCAAATGCACCTCAACTTTTTTAGATAGATAACCATGAACAAGATTGTCTCTTACATCATCCTATTTGTTGCTGTCGGATTAGCAGCATTCAACACCTACCACATCGACTTTGAAAATATGTGGGCAGATGATTCTAGAACGGCTATTTACGGAGTACTAGTCTCATTAATTGTAGTTCTGATCGTGCTTGTCAATATTCAATCTCTAAAAGTAAAAGAGAAACTGAAATAAGATTAGCACTCTACTCACTGATTGTGATCATTCGGTATCTAGTTGCACGACTTCAACTCCGGCCTTTTGAAGAAATTCTAATCCGGTGGTGTCTTTATATGTTTTGTCGTAGACTAGTCTTTTAATCCCTGCCTGATAAACTAGCTTACTACATTCGCGGCACGGCGAAAGAGTAAGGTACAGAGTAGCTCCTTTGCAAGATTGTGTTGAGCCTGCAACCTTCAAAATAGCGTTGGCTTCAGCGTGAAGCACATACCATTTCGTATAGTTTTCTTCGTCTTCACAAGGGTTTTCGAAACCGGTGGGAGTTCCGTTATATCCGTCTGAAATAATCATACGATCTTTTACAATAAGCGCTCCTACCTTTTTACGCGTACAATGAGATAGTTCGCTCCAGCGCTTTGCCATTGCGAGATAGGCGAGATCGTATTTCTGTTGTTTTTTTGCTTCCATTAGAATGGCCAGTTACCCACAGCTATTTTGATTGACAGAATCAATACTAAGGCTGAAAGAATACGTAAGATAAGAGGCTTTCGTTCACTAGCCAAGAGCGCAATCAAAAGTGTAACTAATAAAGTAGAAGTAATTACAATAATTTGAGCCATCTCAATACCCAAGGTAAACCCGGTGAGTGCTGTGAGCTTGCTCGATTCTCCACTCATGATCATTCTGAAATAATTAGAAAATCCGAACCCGTGAATTAAACCAAAGAACAGCGTTGCGGCCAGTTGAATACCATAAGATCCTTTTGAACTGCTACTGGTTATTAAGTTGTGAACGGCAGTGAGCGCAATGGTTATAGGTATTAAGAACTCAATGATTCCTGCATCCACACTCATCACATTGAAAGCGGCTAAGGCGAGTGAGAGACAATGAGCCAAGGTAAAGGCAGTTGCCAGCACTAACAGTTTAGAAAAGGACTTAAATAAATAAGGCAAGGCAAGGGCAAACATGAAGAGTACGTGATCGTATCCGTTCGGATCAAGCACGTGGTTGATTCCTAGTTCAAAGTAAAAAAACAGTGTGTCCATTATTTAATTCCTCGTTCTTTTTGAAGGGTATCGTACGCCTTTTGAATCTGCTTGAACTTCTCTTCTGCTCCTGCTTTGAGAGCAGGGTCGTCGGTAATCACCTTATCAGGATGATAGGTTTTAGCTAAGTTGCGGTAAGCCTTCTTTATTTCATCATTGGTAGCAGAGGGTTCAACCCCAAGCACCTTGTAGGCCTGATCAGAACTATCTTCGAAAAGGGCTCTTAGACGTTCCCATTGCTGAACACCTAGATAACGAGCAATTTCAGCTAGTTGGTCAATCTCTGATTGGCTAATACTACCATCAGACTTAGCGAGGTCTATTAGAAAGTATAAGATCTGTTCTCGGGTCGCATAAGAGGTATATGAACGAAATTTAGAGGCGATTTTTGCCACGTTAATCTCGTTCTGATTGATTTGAGACTTGAAACTTCTGAAAACCTCATTAGCACGCTGTACGCCATAGTTTCGAATAAAGAACTGACGAACATAATCAAGCTCAGCCTGATCTACTTTGCCATCAGCCTTAATGATTGCGGTCGCCAGTGAAATGAGGTTGACGCCAAAGTCAAAATCAATAGATCTTGAATTATTAAAGGTTTTAACGGTAACGTTTGACTGAAACATTCTACCAATAAAATAGCCTAGAATAGCCCCGGGAAAACGCAATATGAAATAGCCGATAAAGGCTCCAATAATAGGTGCAAATGAACGCATGAGGGCAAAGATACACTTTTGAAAAACCCTATCTTTGTAGTCTAAATAAGCTTGATAAAAAATTTCAATATGATGTATCCAGAAGAACTTGTTTTACCCATGAAGCACGACCTAACGGTTGCTGGTTTTGAAGAGGTAGTGACCGCCGAGGCAGTAGAAACTGCACTTAATGCAGAAGGCACCACCCTTATCGTTATTAACTCTGTATGTGGTTGTGCTGCTGCGAATGCGCGCCCTGCTGCAAAAATGAGTTTAGCACACCCTCATACTCCTGATCGTATTGTGACTGCTTTTGCAGGTTTCGATATTGAAGCGGTAAATAAGGCTCGTGAGATGATGGTACCTTTTCCTCCTTCGTCACCTTGTATGGCCCTTTTCAAAGATGGAGAGTTAGTACATATGATCGAGCGTCATCATATTGAGGGGCGTCCGGCACAAATGATTGCCGACAATCTAAAAGGCGCTTACGACGAATTCTGCGCATAATTTATAATCACATTTTGTGACTTAGAAACCACTCCGCATTGGAGTGGTTTTTTTATAGATTTACACCCATGAGAACACTGCTCAGCTACTTGCTAACTCCGATATTCTATCTAGCCTTTGGGCTTATTTTAGTCGTCTTTGATCCTTTACAGCGAATCACCTTAAAACTTTTCGGACATCGTGCACACGATGCGATTATATCTGTCATTACGGGAAGTCTCACCAATTCGACTCGAATTTTAGGAGCTACCTATAAAGTCGAAGGAAGAGAGCATTTACCCGATGATCGCCCACTCATATTTACGGCGAATCACCAAAGTATGTACGATATTCCACCCATATTTTGGTTCTTTAGAAAGTATCACCCAAAATTTGTGGTGAAGCAGGAATTGGCACGAGGCATACCTACGATTTCGTACAATATTAGAAACGGAGGGTCGGTAACTATCGATCGAAAAAATCCGAAACAGGCAATTCCTCAAATTCAAAAATTAGGTCAATTCATCAATAAAAAGAAGTTTGCTGCCGTCATTTACCCAGAGGGCACAAGAAGTAGAAGTGGCTCGATGAAGCCCTTTAAAACTGCCGGGGTTTCTGCATTATTAGATGCCGCTCCTGATGCACTTTTAGTGCCTCTTACTATTAATAGAGCTTATCAGTTTACTAGCAAGGGCCTTTTCCCATTACAAGTTGGTGTGCGCATGGAATACATCGTTCACGAGCCCATCGAAAATACCGGAGATACAAACGCTATTATAGCAAAAGCAGAGGCTGCGGTTCGTTCGGCTTTAAAAGAATAAAAAAACGCCCCGAAGGGCGTTTTATGTTAAAGATTTGCACGGTGCCAACCTTCTCGGTATGGCTTAGTAACAAACTGATTAGCTTCTTCCAAATTGGTAATGCGCATGTCTTCACCATTCCAATAGAGCTTACGACGACCAAAGTAGTCGAAACGCCCGTTTTCATTTTCGCGACGCATTTGGTGTGCGCGGATTGCGATGTTCCCCATAAGCACCGTTTCAGTGAATGGTCCTGCATAATCGAATGACGAAGTAAGCGCTTTATGATGATCAGAACCGTATCCAGCCTTAACTGCTTCGGTCCAAGAAGCATTATGAATTAAATCTAGGTTGCCTTGGGCATCTGTATCGAAGTGCTCCACTTCTCTACCTTCGATAAATAGTTTCGGATGATTACCGTACGTATCAACGGTAATGATTCCTTTACTACCAATCATCATCACTCCGCTCGAATCTGGAACGAAATTATTTTCTACTAGTAGGTCTGGAAGTGCAGGCTGAATTCCACCATCTGTCCATTCAAAGACAACCCCACCAGGGAAATCGATAGTTACTCGGGTAGAGATTGGGCAAGCCTCAGGAGTGTAATCTGGAGTCCACATTCTTGAATAAACATCAGCTACACTAGCTTGAACCGCTACAGGATAACCTAGTCCTAGCGCTTTATAAGGTGCGTCAAAAAGGTGACACCCCATATCGCCTAGTGCACCTGTACCATACTCCCAGAAACCTCTCCAGTTAAACGGGTGAAGATTCGGTGTATAGGGACGCTTACTCGCTGGGCCTAACCATAGATCCCAAGCTACGTCTTCAGGAAGTGCTTGTTGGTCAGCCTCTGGCATTGAAATACCTTGTGGCCATACCGGGCGGTTTGTCCAAACATTTACGTGTTTTACCTCACCTACAATTCCTGAGTCAATCCATTCTTTCACTTTTACAACGCCTTGGTTAGAACCCCCTTGGTTACCCATCTGGGTTACAACACGTTGCTCTCGAGCAGTTTCTGTAAGTAATCTTGCCTCAGAAATGGTATGAGTTAACGGCTTTTGAACATACACTGCCTTACCTTGCATCATGGCATCGTAAGTCATTACCGCATGGGTATGGTCAGGAGTACTTATCGTAACCGCATCAATTCGTTCTTTATCTAAAAGCACTCGGTAGTCATTATAGAACTTTGCCTTAGGGTGATCAGCCATGGCGCGAGCGGCCTGCTTAGGATCGATATCACAAAGTGCGACAATACGGTTAGCTCCACTGTTGTACGCGTTAGTAAGGTCGCCATAACCTTTTCCTCCGGCTCCAAAGGCAGCAATTCTCAATTGATCACTTGGGGCGATAAACCCTGGCCCTCCTAAAACGTTTCTTGGAACAATAAAGAATCCTGCGCCCGCAGCAGCAGATTTCTTCAAGAAGTCACGTCTTGAATTCTTAGCATTTGACATAATAAGTGCAATAGTTTAGTTAAGTGTCCTTGAAAGTAGTAAAAAATGGAGCAAATCAGAAGATTTTAACTTAACGCCTCAAAACTAACGGTGAACTGAGTTCCTTCTCCTAATACCGATTGACAATCAATAGTGCCTTGATTCTGTTCGACACTTGCTCGAACGATAGCTAGTCCAAGGCCCATTCCGCTCGTCTTTGTAGTAAATCGAGGCTCGAAGATTCGGTGCTGCACCTCATCACTCATTCCAACCCCATTGTCAATGACGCTGAGTACAAACTTCTGTTCATCGCGATGTACTCGAATGATTACTTCTGGGTTTTCAGTTTCTTTACAAGCCTCAACGGCGTTCTTAACGAGGTTATTTACAATCTGTGTGAGTTGAGAACCATCCACATAAAGTAATATTTCTGATTCGCTAGCTTCGAAACGGATGAAGCTTTCGGTGAATACCTGTACCGCTCCCTGAACCACTAATACTCCGTTAATTTGATCTCTTTTAAGCTCAGGCATCTGTGCAAAATCAGAAAAGGCGGTGGCAATTCTGTTTAGAGTTGAGATTTGTTGGAGCATGGCCTTCGAGAATTCTTTGAGTTGAGACTTGGCATCCTTAGCTTTTGGGTCAAAAGTCATTTCAAACTGTTGAACCTGGAGCTGCATTGGGGTGAGCGGATTCTTAATTTCGTGGGCCACTTGACGCGCCATTTCTTTCCAAGCCTTATCTCTTTCTGATCGAGCTAACTTTTGAGCACTGTCATAGAGTTCGTCAATCATTCGGTTATAAGATTCTATGAGTGAATCGAGTTCAGTACTTCTTGTTTTGAGCTCTATCTTTTCTGCATATCCTAAACCGGTTTCTGCCAGGTGATGGGCAACCTCCTTCATCGGGTTGGTGATATACCTGGCAATAAAATATCCGACCACAAGTGCTACCGCAAGAATAAGTGCATATACAATTCCAATGCGCTCTAAGAACTCCTTGAGCTCATAGTCGTTAAAGGAATTGTCCTCGAAATAAGGTAGGTGAACAATAGCGAGAGGTACATTGTTGTTTTTTAAGAAAAAGAACGAAGAGAGCACCGATCGGCCCTCGTTTACCTCTTCGACGACGAAGCGTTCGTTGTCCATCACTCGCTCTAGTAAGGGGCGAAAAAGTTTTCTAGGAACGTCTCTTCTCGATGACTTAATTAAGTCCCCTTCGATAGAATAAAGGGTAAAATCCACTCCTTGTATTTCTGAAATTTGGCCAACTGCTTCGTTGAAAATTCGAGACATATTCTCGTCGCTCAGCTTTAGGTAGGTGCCAGAAACTATATTTTCAAGGCTCTTTAAAACCTGTTCTTCTTTGCGCTCTAAACGATTTCTGTGATAGTCTGCCGATTGCTCTCTGTATTGGTATGAAGAGACTATGCCCGTAAAGACAAGCGCTAAAACTACGATGAGAATCATCGCGGCAAAAACTCGAAGCTGTAGACTCTTTAGGTTTTTCACGCCTCGGGGTTTTTATCTCTAATTCGCTTATAGATTTTAATCCCGATCATTAGCATTCCCACCAGTGCAAAGAATCCAACGGTTGCAAAGATCCAATTAAGCGCACTTTTTAGGATAACTAAAAACACTACGGCAAACAGAATGAGAGTAGAACCTTCATTAAAAAGCCGCATAAACTTCGATGAATACCTAAAGTGGTCGCGCTGTAACTCCTTATAAATCTGATGGGTTTTTAGGTGATAAGCAAAAAGTAATAGAACAAAAGAGAGTTTTACATGCATCCAACCTTGTGACAACCATTCGGGCATCAGCGCTAAAAGACTAATGGCGAATAAAGTACAAAGTATAGCAGAAGGCCAGGTGATTATAAACCAAAGTCGCTTACTCATCAGCTTGAGCTGCCCGGACAGAATTGACCGGGCGGGTTCTTCGCTCTCTTGCGCTTCAATGTGATAGATAAACAACCTCGGCATGTAGAACAATCCTGCAAACCAGGTGACTACAAATATGAGGTGCAATGCCTTTATATAATTGTATGCTTCCAAGTGGCAAAGGTCGTTAATTCTACCTTAGTCTTTCAGCTGTAAAAAAGGCAACTGTTTCTGATTAAAGGCTTCGTTAAAAGCATCAATTTCCTTCTCAATAAGCGCATCGAATTTAGCTAACTGTTCTTCAATTTTGGTAGTTAATTCGGCCTTGACTGCACGGTCTTGAACCGTTGGGCCAAAGTCGTCTAATGATACCAATGAATTGAGGTGAGCCAATTTGTTGGTTAGCCTAATCGGGAAGTTAAGTGGGTCTTGACCACTTCTGTTTTGGGTTTGATAAAGCGCTTTCTCCACCTCAGAGAATTGGCCTTTTAATTCCTTGGCCTTCTCCACTAGATCTTTCACCGAATCGTCTGAAGAATAGGCGCTAACAAAAGCGTCTAACTTCTCATTAATTGCTCTAATCTTTTTGATTGACTGGTGTGCAAGGTCTACAGTGGTATTGATTTCCGTAATGAAGTCATATTGATCCTGCATCTCAGAAATACTAGCCTCTGCTCTCGGATCTACTAAAATTTCAAATTCCTTCGACTGAACTGTTCCGTTGTAATTAAGGTGTACGCCGTAGATTCCAGGAACTGCCTTTGGACCTCCTAGATTAGCCCACCATAATATCATACCGGGTAATCGCTCTGCGCCTTTGCCACGAGTGTCCCAGTTATGAGTGTTTCCTCCTGTTTTAATACCTAATTTTTCGCTTCTGTCCTTAGCTTCGGTACTGAAGTGGGCAAGAGTGTCTCCTGCTTTAGAAGTATAGGTTAAACTCACCTTGTCGGTCGGTTTAAGATCTTTAAAGTACATATGCGCGGTAACGCCAGCCGGTAGATTCGTTCCCGCAGTTAATGAAGCTCTTCCGCCACCTCCTTTGGTACGATAAGTAGCTTTAGGATCAAATAAAACCGCATCTTGCTTCATCGTTTGAGCATCTAACTGGTGAAGTACGGTTAGATCATCGATCATCCACAAACTTCTACCTTGAGTGGCTACAATAAGACTATTGTCTTTGATGTGTAAATCTGTAATCGGTACAATAGGTAGATTTTTCTGAAAAGAATCCCAAGACTTTCCGTCATCAAAAGAGATGTACATGCCTGTTTCGGTACCTGCATATAACAATCCTTGTCTCGCCGGATCTTCGCGTACTACTCTAGTAAAATGTTCAGGGTCGATACCTTTTGTGATCAATTTCCAGCTCTTACCATAATCTGTAGTCTTGTATAAATACGGAGTGAAGTCACCTAACTTATATCGTGTAGCGGCAACATAAGCGGTTCCCTCGTCAAAAGCAGATGGTTCAATAGAATTAACCATGCTCCACTCAGGCATATTTTTAGGAGTCACATTCTCCCAGGTTTTACCGCCATCTCTAGTAAGGTGAATTAAACCGTCATCGCTTCCTACCCAAAGAAGGCCTTCTTTTAATGGGCTTTCATTGGCTGCAAAGATCGTCGCGTAATACTCAACACCGGTGTTGTCTTGAGTAATAGGCCCTCCACTCGATACGAGTTTTGTTGGGTCATTTCTGGTTAAATCATCGCTCAACAATTCCCAGCTCTGACCTTCATTTGTCGATAGGTGAACATGGTTAGAGAAGGTGTAAAGCTTCTTAGGATCATGCTTCGAAAAGATGATCGGAAAGTTCCACTGAAAACGATACTTCATTCCTTCAGCACCGTAACCCATTGGATTGTCTGGCCAAACATTAATAGCTCTGGTGGTGTTGTTCGCGTGATTTACTCGAGTTAAAAAACCTCCGTAACTCCCACCGTAAACAATGTCGTCATTGGCAGGATCAACGGCAATGTGCGCAGACTCTCCGCCTGCAGTCTCCTCCCAATCATTTTCACCAATACTATAAGAATCAGAACGGTGACGAATTCGAATAGTCGAATTGTCTTGCTGTGCAGCATAAATACGATACGGGAACGCGTTATCTGTAGTCACTCGGTAAAACTGAGCCGTTGGTTGATTGTAATAGGTACTCCAGTTTTCGCCGGCGCTATAAGAAACTTGGGCTCCTCCGTCATCACCGATAATCATTCGATTATTATCTTCTGGAGCGATCCAAAGATCGTGGTGGTCACCATGCGGTGCATTAAAGGTTTCAAAAGTTTTACCGCCATCGTCAGAACGGTGGTAACGAACGTTTAAAACATAAACTCGGTCTGCATTTTGAGTATCTGCATAGACTCTAGTGTAATACCAAGCTCGCTGACGAAGCTTGCGTTCAGAATTAACATAAGACCAATTTTCACCTCCGTCATCAGAACGATAAAGGCCTCCTTTATCTTTATGTTCTACAATGGCCCAAACTCGATCTTTTTGAACAGGTGAAATGGTAACTCCCATGATCCCTAAAGTGCCTTTAGGAAACCCTTTGTTGTCTGAAATCTGGTTCCAAGTTTCACCCCCGTCAATACTCTTCCATAGCAATGAACCTTCACCCCCACTGCTTAAACTGTAAGGAGTTCGCTGAACACGCCAAGTAGATGCATATAAAACTCTCGAATTATTAGGGTCCATAATAAGGTCAACAGCCCCTGCCATATCGTTTACAAAAAGTACTTTTCTCCAAGTGTCACCGCCATCGGTTGACTTGTAGATTCCTCGCTCTGAGGTAGGCTTATAAATATTTCCAAGTACTGCGGCAAAAACCACATTCTCATCTTTAGGATGAATACGTATTCTCGGGATGTGGCGACTATCTGGAAGTCCTTTGAACTCCCATGATTTACCGCCATCCACAGATTTATAGATACCGTAGCCCGAAGAAACATTTCCTCTAACCGTCTTTTCACCTCCACCAACGTACATAACATTAGGATCGCTTTCGGCAACGCTTACTGAACCAATACTTCCGCCGAAATATCCGTCAGATATGTTTTCATAAGTAGAGCCACCGTCGGTGGTTTTCCACACTCCTCCTCCAGCTGCTCCGAAGAAGAAGGTGTTAGGCTGACCAGGAATTCCTGTCACTGCAGCAGATCGACCTCCGCGAAAGGGACCAATAAGTCGATATTCAATACTGCTATGCATCGACTCGTAAGGAGCCTGAGCAAATAGGGTGGTACCGGCTAAAACAAATGCTGAAAGAAATTTGAAGAACTTCATTTTGGGGTGAAATTTTACGTTAGTTCACCCAAATTAGAAAAAGATTCTTAATTCTAGAGAGAAAACCTTAAGAGCTTATCAAGGTTTTACGTACTTCTTTAATTAGAAAGTATGCCGTAATAATAGTAGCTAAAACATCGGCAATGAAGAATGACTGCCATACTCCCTGCTCTTCATAGAGTGCAGCCATAAGGTATAGGGTTGGTATAAAAATAATTCCTTGACGAAGTAACGTAAGCCATAGGGCAGGCTTTACCTTACCAATAGCTTGAAAGTAGGCCGCACCAATGAGTTGTAGCGCAATAATTGGAGTAGCACCAAAAACCCATCGCATGGCAGTACCCACCTTTTCGAGTACTGTATTATTGATTGCTAGTTCCTCTAGGCTTAAATCAGGACGATTGCTTAGAAATAGTTCTGCTATTTGAGTCGGGAACAAAAACAACAACACAAAAACCAAAGTTGCGAGTAGGGCCGCAAAGCCAATGGCTTTAACAATCGATTCTTTCACTCGATCATAGCGCTGAGCTCCGTAATTGTATCCCGCGATTGGCAAAAACCCTTGAGTTACTCCGAAAACAGGGAAGAGGGCGAACATCAGTGTGCGTCCGATAATCGCATAAACTGCAACGAGCGCCTCTCCTCCTAGAGTGAAAAGCAGCGTATTTAAAATTAAATAGTTGATGCTGGTAGTGGCTTGTCGAGAAAGGGTTACAAAACCTAACGAACCCATTTCTTTTAATAAGTCAATCTTAAAACGAAAATGCTTGAGAGTAGGTTTGAGGCTCGAGCCTGTTAGAAAATGATATAGGATATATAGAAAGCATAACAGATAGCCTAGAGTTGTCGCCCAGGCTGCTCCATGCATCCCCCAATCAAAAACATAGATAAAAAGATAATCGCTTAAAAGGTTCGTTACCGAAGGTATAATCATGGCAACCATAGCCACCTTCGGCTTTCCTTCAGCTCTAATCACCGTATTACCCATCATAGAAAGCCCCAAAAAAGGAACTCCGTAGAGTACAATCTGATAATAAACTTTAGCTGGCTCGTAGATCGCTCCCTTACCTCCAAACGCAGGAATTAAAGTATCAACAAACCCGAGTCCCAAAGCAACCATCAGGGTGCAAACAACCAGCGTAAGCCCGATCTGATTGCCAAATGTATGAAGGGCTTTTTCTTGATTTTTGGCCCCCAAAGCACGAGACACAATGCTTGAACCTCCAATACCCACAGCCATTCCTAAGGCCCCGATAAAAAACGAGACCGGTAAAACAACATTGATAGCAGCAATTGCAGTAGTACCGATCCAATTTCCCACAAATACGGAGTCTACAAGAACATTGAGGGACATCACTAATATCCCAATCGATGCTGGAATGGCTTGTTTGACAAGCAGTTTACCGATTGACTCAGTACCTAAAACCTCGGGGCTCAATTTGGCCATTAAACGGGTAATTTGGCTGTTTCCGCCCAGTCGTTTACCCAGTGTGCCATGAGCGAAACCCAAGGGTCAGTGTCATTGAGGCAAGCCACGTGTTTGAAGGCAGACCCCCCTGCTTCGATAAATTCTTCTTCGCCCTCCATGGCAATTTCCTCAAGGGTTTCTAAACAGTCAGCAATAAAAGCTGGAGTAATTACTGCTAACCTCTTCTTACCTTCCTTGGCGAAACGTTCGAATTCATAGTCAGTGTAGGGTTTTAACCAGGTATCTCCGGCAATTCTCGACTGAAATGAGCTGCTCACCTTATCTTCAGAAAGACCTAAATAGTTTCTTACCGCCTCTGTAGTCGCAAAACATTGATGACGATAACAAGTGTGATGGGCTACCGAATTGGTGTTACAACAACTCCCATCAATTTTACAATGGAATTTTGTAGGGTCTGATTTTCGAATATGTCGCTCTGGAATGCCGTGATAAGAGAACAACATATGATCGTATTCGAAATCTTTGAGTTGTTCGGCAATGCTATCTCCTAAAACCTTGATATAATCTTCGTTAGAGTAGAACGCTGGCATGGTAGTTAACTTCATACTCGGATGGTGTTTTCGCTGATCCTCTAAGGCCTTTACCACAACCGTCTCGTAACTACTCATCGCGTAATGGGGATATAGTGGCACCAGTAATACCTCTGTCACCTCTTTCTCAGCAAGCTCATCAAGCGCCTTTTTAATACTCATCGACCCATATCTCATACCCAGTGCTACGGGCATTTCTGTCAACTTCTGTAGTTTCTCTTGAAAACGCTCAGAGATGATAATAAGCGGAGAGCCCTCATCCCACCAAATCTTCTTGTAGGCCTTAGCTGATCTGCCGGGTCTAGTATTTAAAATAATCCCTCGAACGAGGAGATTTCTAAATAATCCTGGAAGATCGATGACTCTTTTATCCATTAAAAACTCATCGAGATACGGACGTACCGCCTTACGAGTAGGCGCGTCTGGCGAACCGAGGTTCACGAGTAAAATTCCTTTTTTCACAGACAATGGTGTTTAGCAGGCCAAAAATACAACCTATCGGCTAGAATCGCCGAGGTACTTCTTGGGAGTTACCCCAAATTTCTTCTTAAATGCGGCAATGAAATGACTCGAAGTACTATACCCCACCTTGGCCGCTACCTCACCGACTGAGTACGATTTACTGAGTAATAATTTTCGAGCAAAGTCTAGTTTATAGTCGAGCAGAAATCCGAAAACTGAATCACCATATACCTGCTTAAAGCCTTCTTTCAAACGGCCCACTGGCAAATCAATCTCCTCGGCAAGACCCTCTAAGGTTGGAGGCTCATTCATTTGAGCAATCAGTAAATCCTTAGCCTTTCTAATCTTTCTAATATTTTCATCATCAGCTAAGTACGGGCAACGCTCAAGATCAGCCTCTTCAGTACGATTAAAATAGAGCGCTAATATTTCTTGAACCTTTGCCTTAAAATAAAGAGTTTTAACAGAAGGATGTAGACCAAACTGCATCAACTGGTTGAGCGTAATCGATAATGCAGGGCGAATCTCGTCTTGACTGTAGTATTTCTTATCGTGTGAGGCTCCTTCGAAAAACGGAATCAGAGATGCCTCATTCGAAAACCAGCTATGCAACTGTTCAATAGTAACAAGCAGTGAAAGCACCCATCCGCCAGGGTCAAGAACCAAGTGAATCGGAAGATCTTTTTGGGTGTTAAATAAGAGTAATACTTGGTCCTCTGTGCCATCTAATTGATAAGACCCTTGGTTATATAAAAAGTGTGCCTGTTCTCTGAGCACGAAGTGCATCTGGATGTATTCCTTTGTAACCGGTTCTTCAAATGTGATAGTAGCTTTGCCTTCATTGTAAAAACGTAGTACCCTGCATGATTCACTGATTACTGTTAATTCCTTTTTCATTTAGCGTTGTTTTCTAGCTTATCAAAAGTAATTCATTCCTTAAAAACTTAATTTAAAAACAATCTAAATAACAAAATATTCGACATAACTTCTTAATATGCAATATTTTAAAATACATAACTCTAAAAGATCAGCCTTAAAAGATAAGAAAACCTTACACCAAACTGCTAGCGTTATTTTAAGGAATAAGTAGGTTTTAAATTTGCAATGCAAAAGTTTTGGCACAACCCCATGCTTGATTCCTTCTTCGCCGTAGGCGTTAGTTACATAAAATCAGATGCAGAGACCCGAGGTAAATTTAGCCTCGATGGGGCGGCAGGTGAGTCATTATCTCGAAAAGCCAAAGACTTAGGTATTGAAACCCTTCTCACCATTTCTACCTGTAATCGAACTGAACTCTACGGTTCTACCGAAGACTCTGAAATGCTAATCAGCCTGCTTTGTGAATTCACCAAAGGAAATCGAGAATTATTCGAATCTCAAGGATATGTGAAGGAAAACACAGAGGCAGTAGAACACTTGTTTCGGGTAGGCACAGGACTAGACAGTCAAATTCTAGGTGATTTTGAAATCATTTCGCAAGTTAAACAAGGATTTAGGCGAGCCAAGAAACTGGAGCTTAGTAATCCATTTCTAGAGCGACTTGTTAATTCGGTTATTCAGGCTTCAAAGCGAATAAAGACAGAAACTGAAATTTCTTCTGGGGCCACTTCAGTTTCCTTTGCCTCAGTACGTTACCTTCTTGAAAAAGTGGAAGCGATTAGCGAGAAACACATCGTACTGTTTGGCACAGGTAAAATTGGAAGAAACACTTGCGAAAATTTAGTTAAGCATACCCAAAATGAGCACATTACGCTCATTAACCGAACTCTAGAAAAAGCTGAGCGTATTGCAACGAAACTCAATCTAAGAGTTCGTCCCTACTCAGAGCTTCAAACAGAAATTAGACAAGCAGATATCCTCGTAGTGGCTACAGGGGCATCTAAACCAACGATTACCCCTGCGTTAATTATCAATAAAAAACCACTGATTATTCTCGATTTATCGGTTCCCAAAAATGTTAGTGAAGAGGTTAATGACTTAAATCAAGTTGAGGTTATCGATATTGATCAATTATCAAAAATCACTGACGACACCCTTGAAAAAAGAAAAGAATTCTTGCCAATGGCTGAATCGATTTACAAAGAGATTCTGTTAGAATTCATGACTTGGGTAGACAACCGAAAGTTTGCCAACACCTTGGCTGCATTGAAAGAAAAACTAAGTCAATTCAAAGCCGAAGAAATCGATTTTCAGTCGAAGAAAAATAAAAGCGTAGCCAAAAACTGTGACGCATTCGATGATTTCGGTGATCGATTAGTTCAAAAAATCACCAAACAATTCGCAAATTTTCTCAGAGAGACCGATAATGATCTTGAAGAGAAGATGAAACTGATAGAATCGGTATTCGAATTAGAAAAATCAAAGCGATGAAGAGGCCTATTCGAATTGGCACCAGGGATAGTGCACTAGCGCTTTGGCAAGCCAATAAAGTAGCCAAGCTACTTGAGAAGTATAACCAGTCAAACGTTTTACATCCGGTAAAATCAGAAGGGGATTTAAACCTAGTTCAACCTATTTATCAGATGGGAATTAGTGGTGTATTTACCCGAGGCCTTGATGCTGCACTTTTAAGAGAAGAAATCGACATCGCTGTTCATTCAATGAAAGATGTACCAACAGCGCTTGCTGAAGGCCTTGAAATTGTGGCAGTTCTCGAGAGAGGTGCTACAGAAGATGTTATTGTGAAAAGCCCGACTAGCGGTGAAACTTTAGTGGCTACGGGTAGCTTGAGACGTAAAGCACAATGGCTTAGACGTAACCCGAATCATACCATTACAGGACTTCGAGGCAATGTTCAAACTCGACTGAATAAGGTAAATACTAACCCGTGGTTAGGTGGTATTTTCGCACTCGCAGGCCTCGAGCGTCTAGAAATTAAAGACCTAGAAATTGAGGTGTTAGATTGGATGTTACCTGCCCCAGCACAAGGAGCGGTAGTAGTTGTAGCAAAGTCAGGACGCACTGATCTTAAAGAAGTGCTAGCGCTAATCAATCATTCAAATACAGCCCTTGAAGCACAGTTAGAACGTGAATTTCTAAGACAATTAGAGGGCGGATGTAGTTCGCCTATTGGAGCAATCGCAAAGGTAAACGGCGAAGAGGTCGTATTTAAAGGAGGCCTATTCAGTTTGGACGGGTCTAAGGCAATCACCATAGAAAAACGCACCACTCGATCCAATGCTGTATCTGATATTACCTTGTGGGTAGATGAAGTTCTGAAATCAGGAGGTAAAGAAATACTAAGAGAATTGAAGGATGGCAAAGATTCTTAGCACTAAAAGTTTAAGTGAGGTTTCTTTCGAACGCTTCCTTGCAGCCGGACATCAAATCAGCCACTATGACATCATCAACGCTGAGCCGCTACCCTTTGCAGCCCCGAGATACGATCTCTATATATGCAGTAGTCAAAATGCAGTAAACGCACTTTCACATTACTGGAAAAATCAAGATCAAGAACATCTATTAAATACCAATTGGTATTGTGTGGGAAATAAAACTGCAGAGGCGTTGAAAAAACTTAATCTGAGAGTGGTTGAGATTGCACATTCTGCAAAAGAATTAATTGAAGAAAAGCTCTCTAGTTGTGAGCTCGAAGAAAAGCGAAAGCTATGGCTAACCGGAGTCAAAAAAACCATAGAAACCGAAACCTATATTCGCTCTAAAAAAGCAGATGCCATAGATGTTTATCTCACCATACCAAATCTGAAAAAGGTTTCTGAATCGTTTGATGTGATTCTTTTTTATAGCCCTAAGGGAATCGAATACTTTTTAAAAAGTAATTCAATTGATGATGGTGCTAAAGTCTATTGTATCGGAGACACCACGGCACAAAAAGCAGAAAGCCTAAACATACCAGTAACAGCAGTCGCGAAAACTCCTAGCGCTGAGCGATTAGTTCTCGACTGTATTTTAGATCTTAAAAAACAATAACTATGGGAGCAACTAGCCCTAACAACGATCTTTATCTTAAAGCCTTACGAGGAGAAAGTGTATCTCGGCCTCCTGTTTGGATGATGCGACAAGCGGGACGCTATCTTCCTGAATTCATGGAGCTCAAAGAGAAGTATGATTTCTTTACTCGTTGTCAAACGCCAGAACTAGCCTCTGAAATTACGGTTCAGCCACTTCGAAGATATGGGATGGATGCTGCTATTTTATTCAGCGATATTCTGGTCGTTCCTCAAGCAATGAACATCGATGTTGAAATGCGCCAGGGTGTTGGGCCTTTTTTACCTCATCCTATTCGTAAAGCTACTGACTTAGATCGCGTCATCGTTCCAGATATCGAAGAAAGTTTAGGTTATGTTTTAGACGCGATTTCGCTAACCCTTGAGAAATTGGACAACAGCGTTCCTCTTATTGGATTTGCCGGTTCTCCTTGGACCATTCTTTGCTACTGTGTGCAAGGTCAAGGGAGCAAAAGTTTCGATGTTGCTAAAGGGTTATGTTTTTCGGATCCGAAAACTGCTCATGCCTTGCTTCAAAAAATTACCGATACGACCATCGCTTATCTAAAGGCCAAAGTAGCAGCAGGAGTTCACGCCGTTCAAGTATTCGACTCTTGGGGCGGAATGTTAAGCCCTGAGGATTACAAAGAATTTTCGATGCAGTACATGCAACAAATCGTAGATGCACTGAAAGACTTGGCCCCTGTAATTTTATTCGGAAAAGGCTGTTGGTTCGCCCTAGGCGAAATGGCTGATTCAGGTGCCTCTGCTTTAGGAGTTGACTGGACTTGTTCGGCAAGAAATGCCCGTTACCTCAGCAAGGGGAAAATTACACTTCAAGGAAACTACGACCCCTCCCGATTACTTTCTCCACCATCGAGAATCAAAGCCGATGTGTGGCAGATGATCGACGCCTTTGGAAAGGATCGCTATATCGTAAATCTAGGACATGGTATTCTACCTAACATCCCTATCGATCATGCAAAGGCGTTTATTGATGCTGTAAAAGAATACCCGGGATAATTTCAGTGTTATGACCTCTCAAAAAGATCGCTTTTACGAATATATACAAGGGCTGCAAGACCAAATTTGTAGTGCGCTAGAAATCGCTGACGGCCAAGTCAAATTTCAAGAAGACCTATGGGACAGAAAGGGCGGTGGAGGCGGAAGAACTCGTGTAATTGAAGATGGCGCTGTTTTCGAAAAAGGAGGTGTCAACATCTCAGCCGTTCACGGCGAGTTACCAGATTCAATGAAAGCCTACTTCAACGTAAAAGAAGGAAGTTTTTTTGCCTGCGGTATTTCACTAGTCATTCACCCAAAAAACCCAATGGTACCAACCGTTCATGCTAATTGGAGGTATTTCGAATTATACAAGGATGACGGAAGTCTAGCAGACGCTTGGTTTGGAGGAGGTCAAGATCTTACTCCTTACTATTTATTTGAAGAGGATGCAACACATTTTCATAAGGTGTGTAAAACAGCCTGTGATAAGCACAGCAACTCTTTTTATCCAAAATACAAGGAGGCTTGTGACCGCTATTTCTGGAACGCCCACCGAGACGAGGCGAGAGGGGTCGGAGGTTTATTCTTTGACTACCTCAAAGAAACCGAGGAGCGAAGCCTAGAACAATGGTATGACTTTGTTACAGAGGTTGGGGACAGTTTTATAAACGCTTATGTACCCATAGTCGAGAAACGAAAAAACCTGAATTATACCGGAGAGCAAAGAAAATGGCAAGAAATACGACGCGGCAGATATGTCGAATTCAATCTCGTGCACGATAAAGGAACCCTTTTTGGGCTAAGAACTAACGGTCGAATTGAGAGTATTCTAATGAGCTTACCTCCCCATGTTCAATGGCAATACAATCATTCACCTGAGGCGGATAGTGACGAGGATAAACTTTTGCAAACATTAAAAGAGCCGCGAGCATGGGTTTAAAGGATAAAACACACCTCCCATTTTACCAAGTGGATGCATTTACTTCTAAGGTGTTCTCAGGTAATCCTGCAGGAGTGTGTCTATTAGAAGGACCTCTGCAGGACCAATTAATGCAGCAAATTGCAGCAGAAAACAATCTTGCAGAAACTGCTTTCATTCGTACCGATCTCAAACCGTTCCAAATACGATGGTTTACCCCAACCGTAGAGGTAGACCTTTGTGGACATGCTACACTAGCCGCTGCTTACGTATTATTCAACGAAAAGAATAGTGAAGATGTCGTTCGATTTCAAAGCCTTCGATCAGGAGAATTGGTCGTTTCTAAGAAAAAGGAGCTTTTAACGCTTGATTTTCCTATTGATCAAATTATACCGATAGGTATAAAAAACGAATGGGTTGAAGCTATAGGAAGCCCCATTCTTGAGGCCTACACCGGACGAACCGATCTTATTTTGCGGGTAGATAACGAGGATATTGTAAAAGAAATACAGCCCGATTTCGAAAGTATTAAAAGGTGGCCATACATCGGGGTTATAGTGACTGCAAAAGGAAGCGATGTTGATTTCGTGTCGAGATTTTTTGGACCAGCTGTAGGGATCGATGAAGATCCTGTAACCGGATCAGCACATACTTCTCTTGTAGTCTACTGGTCGAAAAAACTGAAAAAAACAAAATTAAGTGCAAGACAAGAGTCTAAAAGACAAGGAAATCTTTTGTGCGAAATAAATGGAGACCGAGCGCTCATCACCGGAAATGCTCAACTTTATCTAAAAGGAGAAATCTATGTACCCAATCATTAGAAATCGCAGACTTCGTACCTCGAAGGCGTTGCGTTCATTAGTTCAAGAAACTACTCTGACTGTTGACGATTTTATCGTACCTCTTTTTGTTGTTGAAGGCAATGGTGTCAAAGAAGAAATTCTATCGATGCCCGGTCAATACCGTATGAGTCTGGATGTTTTAGAAGACGAAATTCAGGAGCTTGTAGCCCTAAAGCTAAAGGCAGTTCTCTTATTCGCTAAAACAGATGATGCTAAAAAAGATAACGAGGGAGTAGAAGCCTGGAACCCCGACGGCCTTATGCAAAGAGCCATTAAAACCGTTAAAGCGACAAATTCAGAAATGTTGGTTCTAACCGATGTTGCCCTAGATCCTTTCTCTATTTACGGACATGACGGAATTGTTGCCGGGGGAAAGGTTTTGAACGACCCTACCGTCGAGGCCTTATGCAAAATGAGTGTTTCGCATGCTAGAGCTGGAGCCGACCTAGTCGCTCCCAGCGACATGATGGACGGACGAATTATAGAAATAAGAAAAGCACTAGATGCTGAAGGATTTACAGATGTGGGCATCCTCAGTTATGCAGCGAAATATGCAAGTGCCTTTTATGGGCCTTTTAGAGATGCTCTCGATTCAGCACCCGTGGATGCTGAAGATATCCCCGAAGACAAAAAAACCTATCAAATGAACCCCGCAAATCGAATAGAGGCGATTAAAGAAGCTTTAATGGACCAAGAGGAGGGTGCAGACATTTTAATGGTGAAGCCTGGACTTCCTTATTTAGATATTGTTCGTGAGGTTAAGAATGCTGTTCAATTACCCGTTGCTGTTTATCACGTATCTGGAGAATATGCAATGCTTCATGCCGCCGCAGAAAAAGGCTGGATCGATTACGAAACGGCCTACCTGGAGCAATTAATGTGTTTTAAGCGTGCAGGAGCAGATCTCATTGCAACTTATTTTGCTAAGGAAGCCGCGCGTTATTTAGAAACCCACTAAAAGGGCCAGAGATATCTTAGAATCGATATTTTGATAGATTGTTCCTTCAAACGAACAACCTTCACTCGTTTGTCCTCTTTCCCTTTTTCGACATCAAGAACACTACTTCTAAATCGTAATGTTTTCTGAATGACGTCATCTATTGTAGCTATCGTGGTTCTTAGCTTCTTAATTCTACTCTCATAAGAAAGGTCTCGCTCATAAGTATTTTGAAGCTCAGGATAATCTATGAATTCTGGATAACTCTCTAATATTCGATTAAAAATCAGATAATCCTCGTTAGATAACTGTGCTTTAATTCTCTTTTTTTGCTGCAGGACCGCATCAACCAGTAGAACTTTTTTGGCGGTAACAAAGGCAACCAAAATAACACCTATCAATAAACCTAATACTAAAAAAGATAGAAGGTTGATTTCGTCTGATTTCATTTCATAGGTCAAGTAACGCCTTCCTAAAAAATCTGCTTCATTCAAAACCAAGTATCTAGGATCATTAGCTAAATCTGCTCCTAAAAGAAATGTGTTTGTGCTAACATTATAAGACAGTATACGGCTATAGACCTCTAGCGCAGTATAGTTCGCCTCTGAGTGTAGATGAGCTTGTCCGCTTCCAAAATTAAAGCTGAAAAGATATTTATTAGAATAAATTATAGGTGTTTTATAGTGGTGAAATCGCTCCCAATACCTAACTGACTGATCGGTTTCAAAAGGAATTAAAAAGTCCATAGAACCAAGAGGCTCGTAGACCTCCTCTTTAAGCTTAAATCTTCCCACGTCATAAAAAGGACGATAACTTGATTTCTTGTCAACATATCGGGTGTCTGATCCTAAACCGATATACAAATGATCAGTTAAAGAATCATATTGTGCTAAGAAATTCGACTTGCGAAAAGGCCTAGGTTCTGAAATAGGGATTTCTAGCCATTCTCGATTTTTCATATCAAAACGAAGGAGATCATTAAAAAAGGTGAATTCTCCATAGCCTCCTACTAGGTATAGGGTGTCATTTCTAGCATATTTAACAGCTCCGAAACGACTTCTCCAACGATAAGATTGATCAACTCTTTCTAAAGTGTCGTTTGCATATCTATAAACCACTCCTCCTCCAGAAGCCACAAAATATTTGGTTTCGTCTTCACTCGGTATTAACTCGAGTCTATAAATCGGGGCTTGAAAATAATGTTTTCGACTTTCGAATCTTTTTCCATCGAGCGTGAAGTATATACTGTCCTTAGTTATAATTCTAAATCCCTCTTTATCAGGAAATATAAGATGCTCAAGAGGGCTAATTCTTGGCCCTGGCCCAATTAACATCAATAAATAGAGAAAAAGGCTCATTTAGACTTACGTTTATTTTTCCACCAAAATTCAAGGACTTCATCCTGTTTTATTCGGATAACCTTCACTCGCTTATCTTCCTTGCCCTTGGTTATTAAAAACACACTCTTCCCTTTTCGCCTTAAAAGGCTCTGGATCAACTCATCAATCGATGCTATAGTGGTCCTAAGCTTCTTGATCCGGCTTTCATAAGAAAGATCTCTTTCAAAGGCCGATTGTAAATCTGGGTATTCGACTCCTTTCGGATACGCCTCTTTAATTAACTCATAAATTCTAAAGTCTTCAGAAGAAAGAA